>JGI10211J34971_10001429_pt1 | contig 19702 bp, 13 predicted proteins | sample Etolagsediment_FD_34971 | JGI IMG/M metagenome (IMG submission 34971)
CATGAGTAATAAGGATTACTACATAATAAAATATTATGGTTTAGATAGATTTATTACTCATAAATCAAACAATTTATCCTACTTTGATTTTAGTAAAGACTATTATAGTAGGTCAAAGGGTGTAGAATTTTATGATCCTAATTGTATTGATGAAAACGGACTCATTTATGATCCGAAAAAAACATTCTGTATAATGAATCAAGCTCATACACACAAAAAGTATTATGAAGGACTGGAAGAATATCTGTTATAAATAAAGGTAAAGTTATTTAAAAAGAGATTTTTTCAGATGTCGCAGTATGAAGAATTTACAATTGATCAAGGTGCCGATCACACAATACAATTAGAACTAACAGATTTGAATGGTGCCACAAAAGATTTGACAGGATATTCTGCTGCAGCTCAAGTTCGTAAAACTTATTCCTCAAGTGATTCTGATGCGGTTACGTTTTCATCACAAATACCATCACCTGCAACTGATGGACTTTTAAACCTCACCCTAACCAATACTCAAACAGCTGCAATGAAAGCTGGTCGTTATGTCTATGATGTAGAAATTTCTTTTACTGATAGTGCTGATAACACTATTGTTGAAAGAATCCTAGAAGGACAGATCACGGTATCGCCTTCGGTTACTAGAACCTAAGGAGACGTAATGGCTATTCGTGTAGTATCAGCCGGTACAACTTTAATAAAAAGAATTACAGTAGGCACACCATTAGCAATTGGTAGTGTATCTGTTGGTCGTTTAGATGCGTTAGATGATGTTAATATTGATAACGTCACTAATAATGAATTTCTAAGATACGATAGTGCTAGTGGTAAATGGAAACCTATTGAGTTAGCAGCCAGTGGAAATGTTTCACTCACTGATAGTGGTACAAGATTAACTATTAGTACAAATATCGATAGCGGATTTGACTTATCTGCGAATACGACCGATGATCTTACTGAGGGTACTACTAATCTTTATTACACTGATGCTAGAGTAGATTCAAATCTACTAGATGGCATTAGAGCAGAATATGTTGCTATTATTGACTCGGCAACAAATTTAAGAACTGGTTTAATTACTCATACAAATGATCCAATATCAGGCGGTGAAACGTTATTAATCAGATCAGATTCTAGTAACTCTGTTTTAGTCATAACCGATCAATTTGCAATTTTAAATAAATCAGATAAGAGATTACTACGTACTTATGGTGATAGTGGCCACATTGAATTATATTTTAATGATATTCACAGACTTGAAACCACTGCTGCTGGTTTAGATTTATTTGGTAAAGTTACTGTAGAAGGAAATATAGTTCCGTCTGCAAACGAAACTTACGATCTGGGTGATTCTAACTTTAGGTTTAGAGACCTTTACTTATCAGGTAGTACAATAAACCTTGGTGGTTTGACGGTCAGTGATAGCAACGGTGCTCTAAGCGTAAAGGACAGTGCTGGTGGCACATCACCAATAAATCTAGATGCAAATACAACCTCTGATCTAGCTGAAGGAATAAATCTTTATTACACTACAGCGAGAGTAGATTCAGACTTTGATAATAGGATCACTTTAAAAAGTACTACAGACCTAGCCGAAGGTATTAATTTATATTACACTACAGCTAGAAGTGACAGCGACTTTGATGTAAGGTTTACTACAAAAACCACTACAGACCTCACTGAAGGTGATAATCTATATTATACGAAATCTAGACATGACAGTGACTTCAATCGAAATCTTGCGTTAAAAAGCACATCAGATCTCACTGAAGGTACTAATTTATACTATACTACGGCTAGAGTTGATTCTGCTATAGACGATAAATTAGCTGGAAATATTACCATTGGTGGCAACCTAACAGTTAATGGTACAACCACTACAGTTAATTCAACTACACTCTCAATAAATGATAAGAATATAGTATTAGCAGATTCAGCAGTTGATTCGGCTACAGCGAGTGGAGCTGGAATTACTGTTGGAGGTGCTGGTGCTACTATTGAATATACACACGCTACGGGAACTTGGGATTTCAATAGACCATTTGGTACAGGAACAAATGTATTATCAAATTACACGACTACTAATTTAGCTGAAGGCACAAATCTATATTATACAAAAGCTCGTTGGGATTCAGCATTAACAACAGCATCAACCAGTGATCTAACAGAGGGTACAAATCTTTATTACACCCAAGCAAGAGATGATTCGGCTTTTGATGTAAGATTTGGAATTAAAACTACAACTGACCTGAGTGAAGGAACAAATCTATATTACACACAATTACGTGTAGATAGTGACTTTGATGCCAGATTAGCCACAAAATCCACTGTAGATCTTACTGAAAATATAAATTTATATTACACCAGAGCAAGATTTGATAGTGCGCTAGGTGATGCAACTTCTACTGCAACAATTAGAAGTTACTTTTCAGCATCTGGTGATTTGACCTATGACTCAAATACTGGTATATTCAGCTTTGACGTAGAGAATGTATATACTCAGGATAACTTTGATTCTGATTTCAATACATCTTTAGATGCTGCAGCAATTGGTGGTAATGGTTTAACGTATGATTCGGCTACTAACACACTAAGTATTGATAGCGCTGAATTAGGAATATTTAAAGCTCCAATAAGAAGTTATTTCTCTGCAGCTGGAGACTTAACATATGATTCTACAACAGGTGAATTCAGCTTTGATGTAGAACAGGTTTATACAAAAGCAAACTTTGATAGTGACCTTGGTGCTGCGATTGTGGGTGGTACAGGCATTACTTACGATTCGTCGACAGATACGATCAGTATTACAAATACTGGTGTTGCAGCTGCTAGTTATGGATCTACTACACAAATCCCCGTATTAACAATTAATGCACAAGGTCAGGTTGATTCTGCCGGTACTGTACCAGTCGCTGGTGTAGATTCGGCACAATATAATAATACAACTGGCGTGTTTACCATCTTTACTGCTGATGGTGGAAGTGTTTCAGACAGTATAACACTTAGTCCCTTCTCTACATCAACTTTAACCGAGGGTACTAATCTATATTATACTAGAACCAGATTTGATTCTGCCCTAGGCGATGCTACGTCAACAGCTACAATTAGAAGTTACTTTTCAGCATCTGGTGATTTGACCTATGACTCAAATACTGGTGATTTTAGTATTGATGTTGAAACTGTATACACGAAAGCTAATTTTGACAGTGATCTTGGAGCGGCAATTGTAGGTGGTACTGGTATTACTTATGATTCAGCAACCGATAAAATAAGCATTACGAATACTGGAGTTGCTGCAGGAACTTATGGTTCAACAACTCAGATTCCAGTCTTTTCTGTGAATGATCAAGGTCAACTAGATTCAGCAGGAACTGTTCCGGTTGCTGGTGTTGACTCTGCTCAGTATAATAACTCTACTGGTCTGTTTACTATATTTACTGCAGATGGTGGTAGCGTATCTGATAGTATAAATCTAAGTCCGTTTAGTACCTCTAATCTCACAGAAGGTACTAATCTTTATTATACAACCGTTCGTGCCGATTCTGATTTTGATGTAAGACTTGCGACGAAGTCTACAACAAACTTAACTGAGGGCACTAACCTTTATTATACTACCGCTAGAGCTGATAGCGATGCTAAACATTCAATAAGTGTTACTGATAATGGTGGTGATGGCAGCTTATCTTATTCATCAGACACTGGTGTTATTACATATACTGGACCATCTGCGAGTGAAGTAAGAGCACACTTCTCTGGTGGAACAGGTGTAACAATAACTGATGGTGTAGTATCGATTGGACAATCAGTCGACTCATCTAGTAACGTTACTGTTAACACACTAACTAATACAGCTGGTGAAATATTTACGACACCTACACAAACGCTAGCGGCTTCAGATGCTGAAGTCATCGTTGATACTGAAGCTCATAATAGTGAATTTAAATCTATTGAATATGTAGTGCATCTAGATGACTCTGATAATGGTCACTCACAAATATCAAAGGTACTAGTGACTTACAATAAAGCGAATGTATTCTTCACAGAATATGGTATGGTTAATTCATATACTGGTGATAGCGATATTGGCACATTGAGCGCTGATCACTCCGGAGGAAACATAAGACTTAAATTTACGAGAACAGCAGGAATTGGCACGGTTGCAGTTAAACCTGTCAAGACCGTTATATCTTAACGCCTGGGGAAAGTGAACTATGGCTCAAAAAGACTTTAAAGTAAAAAACGGTATAGTAGTTAACGATAGTTCTACTTTCCTAAATGCTGTCACTGTTCAAGGGACGATGACAGTTAGTAACGGCCACGACTTAGCCGTTTCAGGTAATATTACCGGTAAATATGCTGGGTTTGATAGTGACTTTAATGCTAAGTCTACTACAAATCTGAGTGAAGGCACAAATTTATATTACACTACTGTAAGAGTTGATAGTGATATTGTATCTGCAATAGGAACAGATCCAGTTATTGCAGGTGTAAGTTTTTATAATGAAAGTTCAGGTGGAATTTCAATAGGCCAAGATATTAATCTTGGTGATAGCGCTACTTCTGTAATAAACTATTCAGCTTTTGACTCAGGCATTTCAGTAGCATTAGGTTTGACTATACCAAATCAAGTGAGTAATTTTATTGGTGTTACTGGTACAGCAGCAAGTAATGATATTGTTATTGGATACGAGGGTTCTAATACTGAACTAAAAATAAAAACTGGTGTGGGAACAAGTCCAGTTAATTTAGATGGCGGTAGTACTCTTTTAACTTTGGGTACTACAGGTATTTTAACTCTTACAAATGCTCAACAATCTACAAATAAAACAACCGGTTCTATTGTAACAGCTGGTGGTATTGGTGTTGACAAAGATGTAAGAGCTGAAAACTTTATAGCTGTAAATAATGTCACTGCTGGTACAAATGGTTCAGGTAAGTTTATTGGTGATGTAACTGGTACAGTATCTGATATTTCAAATCATACAACAACAGATCTAGCAGAAGGTACTAACTTATATTATACAACCGTAAGATTTGATAGCGATCTTGGAGCCACATCAACTAGTAGTTTACCTGAGGGTACTAACTTATATTATACAACTGCGAGAGCTGATAGTGATGCAAAAAGAGCTATTAGTGTAAACAACGCGAGTGGTTTTGGTTCACTAGCTTATGTCGATTCAACCGGCGTGATTTCATACACTGGTATTTCTACAGCTCAGATTAGATCGCAATTTTCTGCCGGTACTGGTGTAACTTTATCATCAGGACAAATTTCAATTGGGCAAGACGTTGGACTTACTGACTCTGTTCAGTTTGCGGCTGGTACCATTTCCGGAAACTTAATTGTTGATGGTGATCTTACAGTTGGTGGTTCATATATTTTAAACGAACAAAATGACCTTCGTGTTACTAATGCTCTAATTAAATTAGCTGACTCAAATACAGGTGATGCGGTTGATATTGGTATTGTCGGTAGATACTCTGAAGATGCTGGTGTAACCATTCGTAGAGCAGGTTTCTTTAGAGATGCAACAAATGGAGAATGGTACACATTTAATAATCTAATACAAGATGGATTAGATTCAAGCCCTGCTGATCAAACAATCAACAGAGCGGCTCCGTCATTTGAGTTAGGTACTTGGAACTTTAAAGCACTCAGAGGCTCTTACTTAGGGTTTGACTCAGACTTTAGAGTATTCTCAACTAACTACACAGAATATGATTCAGACTTTACAGCCGTATCAGCAGGACGTTATGCAATTAATACTACTAGCGGGCCAATAACTGTTACACTTCCTGCATCTCCTACAACTGGAGATTATATTAAATTAATTGATGTAAGTAACTGGACAAATAATTCTGTTACAGTAAACAGAAATGGTGAAACTATCGAAAGTACTGCAGATAACTTTGAGTTGGATATTGGGCAAAGTATCATTGAATTCATCTATATAAATAATACATGGCAGGTTTATTCGTCGATCGGTCAAAGAGGTGAAAAAGGCGATAAGGGTGATTCAGCAGATGTTGCAAACTTTGCTTCACCTTCACAGGCAATAGCATATTCAATAGCTCTAGGATAGGGATCAGAGCCAATGGCAAAACAGTTAATTAAAGATTATGTGTTCACACCTGGAGCAGCAGGTGTAGGTACAATTGAAATTCCAGGTCGTTATACATTAGATAAAATTCTTTTGATTACTAACGTCACTGACAATATTATTCTATATAACTTTGCAGATACAACATTTGCAGGTACTACAGCGGCATTTACAGCTGCAGATGACGCGACAGACTGGCCTACGCTTACTCAGGCTCATGATGGTTATACAACTATAACTTTACAATATAATAGTACAGCAATGAGTGCTGGTGACAGTCTACAGATTTATGTTGAAGGTACAGAAGAATATGGGCAAATGGTAAGACCCTGGCCTTTTGGTACTGATGCAATTGAACGGACACGTGTTTCAAATCCACAGTCAATGATCGACGCTGACTTTGAATATGGACTACAGCCTACTAAATGGGCAGGTTATGGTACCGTAAAAGGTTATCCTTCGGCATACGATATTCCTGGTGTCGATTTAACACTTTCAGATATTACTACTGATTATCAAACGGCATCCTCAACAAACAGTAAAATCACTGTTACATTTGACTCAGATCATGGGCAATTGGTTGGAGATGTAATCAACATGTCTGGTCTAAATCCAGGTATTGCAGGGTTTTCTAGAGCTGATGGTAACTTTTTAATTGATTCAGTGCCAAGTTCAACCTCACTACAGTTCTTTGCTAGAGGTACAGTTGGTGTATCAGATGGACAAAGTTTGTTAACTGAGGAAGCTATCGCACGTAAGGGTGCTTTATATGCTAATGCTTCTATACCAGCATCTGACTCAGCTACATCTTCTGGTGGAGATCCATCGACAATAACTTTATATTTTACAAATCCACATGGTTTAGTACCGGGGACGCCGCTTCATGTTATTATGGATAGTGGAACTAACAATGATTTAGCAACTGGACCATTTGTTCTAAAAGAAACACCAACAGCAAATAGTATAAAATATACAGCTAGAGGGGGCGCGGCTGTTACAAGTCCAGGTTCACCTACAGTTTATGCATTTTCTAACGCTACTATTCTTCATAGACCTTCAGATGGTGGTGTTATTCTTTCAACAAAAACACCTACATATGCAGCTTCTGTTGTAAGACAATCTAAGCGGTTCTTCCGCTATCAATCAGGTAAAGGTTTATTGTTCTCATCAGGCACATTATTTGCACCTAACTATGATTTACAATCAGTGAGTGCTAGCGGAACAAGTATAGGTTCTACAATTACAGTTAAAACTGATGATATCGATCATGGTTTACAAGTTGGGGCTAGTGTTACTTTAGAAGGAATTGCTACTTCAGGTTATGATGATTCATATACAGTTAACTCTATTGTTGATGATTATACATTTACTGTGTTAGCTAAAAGCACATTGGGTGATACATCAGCAGCACTAAATTTGAACTGTATAGTAAGAGTCACAGGTTGGACAGGATCTGCTGTACGTGCTGGTGTATTTGATGATCAAAACGGCGTATTCTTTGAGTATGATGGACAACAAATGTTTGCTGTTAGGAGATCGTCAACAGATAATATTGTAGGCACGCTGTCTGTTACAAAAAATAGTAGCGTGATAACAGGATCTAATACAAGATTTAGTGATCAACTTCGAGCAGGTGATAGAATCGTTGTAAGAGGTATGACTCACTTTATTACATCTGTAGCTAGTAACACAACAGCTTATATAACACCTGACTACAGGGGTATAACAGCATCTGGCGTAAGAGCTCAGAAAATATCTGAGGTTAGAGTTCCACAATTAAAATGGAACTTAGATAAATGTGATGGTACAGGCCCATCTGGTTATAACTGGGACTTTAATAAAATGCAAATGATTGGGATTGAATGGTCTTGGTATGGTGCTGGATTCATTCACTTTATGGTTCGTGGTTCTGACGGTAAATGGGTATACTGCCATAGAATGAAAAATAATAACGTAAACGATGAAGCTTATATGCGTTCTTCTAACTTGCCTGTTCGTTATTCTATTGATAATGATTCACCCATTACATTCTTAACATCAGCTATTGATAGTGCAGATTCGGATATTCCTGTAGATAATTTACAAGAGTTTAATGACACTGGAACTCTCATGATTGATAATGAAATTATTACATACACTGGTAGAAGTGCTACTGATGGTGCTGGTAATTTCACTGGCGCTACTAGATCTGCCACATTAACTCAATATCTTCAAGGTCAAACAAACTCTTTAACTGCTGGTGGTGCTGTTCCACACACTAGTGGTACTGGTATTATTGAAATTTCAAACACATGTTCACCTACACTATCACACTGGGGTAGCTCGCTAATTATGGATGGTGGGTTTGAAACAGACAGAGGTTATTTGTTTAACTATGCAAGAGAAGGTGTTACATTCACAACCTCACCACAAACTGTATTAGCAATTCGTTTAGCCCCGTCAGTTTCTAACTCTTCGGTTGGTAGATTAGGAGCGAAGGATCTATTAAATAGGTCTCAGATGCTTTTAGAAAGAATTGCAGCAAGTATGGGTAGAGGTAATAACTCTTCAGGTGAGGTTGTGATTCAGGGTATTATTAATCCTAAAAACTTTAGCGATGCTACTTGGCGTGGTCTAGCTGGCGAGGCTGAGGGAGGACAACCATCATTTGCTCAAGTAGCTGACGGGCCTGACATTACCTGGACTACCGGTACCTATGCTGTACCAGGAGAAAGAATATTCTCATTTGTCGGTGGTGTGGCTAGAACAGAAGCTATTACAAGTGAATTAGATTTATCTAAATTAAAAGAAATGTCAGGTGCCCCACTAGGTGGAGATTTTAAATATCCAGATGGTCCGGATGTATTATGCGTTAATGTGTTTATGGTTGCTGGTGAGGGTATTGGCACAATACAATTGAATTGGGCAGAAGCACAAGCGTAGAAAGTAAGATAAATGGTAGTTAAACTCAGTGACTTTTTAAGTACAAATTTTGTTCCAAGTGCACTAGACTCTGGCGATGTTCTTACAATCGTCAGAGCTAATACCATTGCTATTGACTCGAACACAACTGGAAACTATGTTGATACAATACTAGGTGGGGCTGGTATAACTGTAACAGGTGCCGCCGCGCATGCTGCAACACCAACTATTACATTTGATTCGTCTATGGTTGTTGGTGTTAACGCAACTCAAACATTAACAAATAAAACCCTAAACTTATCTAATAATACACTCGTAACTACATTAGGGCAATTAAACGCATCAATAAGTGGATCTACACTTGTATCCACTGATGGTGCCGAAACTCTTACGAATAAAACCCTCACATCTCCTACGATCAATACACCAGTTATAAGTGCTGGTTCTATTACAGATCTAACTACATTTGGTTTGAGAGATGTAACAACTGCAGCTTATGAAACAAGAATAGTTTCAAACAATGCAAGTCCTGCTCTGTCTGCTGATAGAACTCTAACACTAGATGTAAACAATGCTAATAGAACAGTTAGTTTGACTGGTAACTTAGTATTAGGCGGGACATTTACAACATCAGGTGCACATGCTACAACTCTTACAACGAGCGGTACTACAGCACTTACGCTTCCAACTTCTGGAACAGTCGTAACTAAAGACGGATCTGGTGACTTTTCTGCTGGTCTTATTACTGCAGACTTTGATAGATCTGCAAATACAACTGTAACAGCAGGAACATATGGTTCTGCATCCTTAGTACCGATTTTAACTGTGGATTCATCAGGATTTATTGATAGTATTGGTAGTGTATCAGTTGCCGGTGTCGCCTCTTTAGCGTTTGACAGTGCAACACATACGTTTACGATCAATACAGCAGATGGTGGATCTTTTAGTGAAGTAGTACAAACTAGAATGCCAGGAACATCTGGTGCATTTGGCTCTGCTTCACAAGTACCTATCATTACCGTAAACCAATACGGTCTTGTTGATAGTATTAGTGAAGTATCAGTAGCTGGTGTTTCATCACTGGCATTTGATAGTGCAACTCATACATTTACAATTAATACTGCGGATGGTGGTTCATTTACAGAAATTGTACAAACCAAGATGCCAGGTTCTTCAGGCACATTTGGTTCAGCATCTCTTGTACCAATTGTGACTGTCAATCAATATGGATTAGTTGATAGCATTAGCACAGTTTCTGTGGCTGGTGTGAGTACATTTGACTTCGACTCTGCTACAGGTAAAATAACAATTGGAACTGCGGATGGTGGTACTTTCCAACAGGTTATCACATTAGATCCTTATGCGACAACAAATCTAAGTGAAGGTACTAATCTTTACTATACAACGGTCAGGGCTGATAGTGATGCTAAAAATGCTATTAGTGTTACTGATGCTGGTGGTGACGGTTCGCTGACATACAGCGCAGCAACCGGTGTGATCACTTATACTGGTCCAAGTGCAAGTGAGGTACGAGCGCACTTCTCAGCTGGAACAGGAATTGGTTTAACTAGCGGCGAAATATCGAATACTGGTGTTCTATCTGTCAATGGTAATACTGGTGCAATTACAGCTGGACAACTATTAACGGCTTTAAAGACTGTTGATTCTAATGGATCTGGATTAAATGCTGATACATTAGATGGCGTTCAGGGAAGTAGCTTCTTACGTAGTGATGCGACTGACACGGCGACTGGAGATCTTACATTCAATGGGTTTGTGACCTTTGACAACGGTACCAGTCCAGCCGTTAAAATTATATCTGATGACTTTGCTGAAGGTTTGGAAATACACCGTAATCACGCAGTCAATTCAGCGGCTATTAAATTTTCGAATACAACTGGGCAGCAGGGTATACTATTTTCAAGTAATACTGGCAATTTGTTCTGGCGTGATCTTGCAACAACCAATAGTTACAAGATATGGCACGCTGGCAACGACGGTTCTGGCTCTACACTAGATGCAGATTTACTTGATGGTCAAGAAGGTACGTATTACAGAATTGATGTTTATGACGCTTCTGGTACGCTTCTTAATTAATTATAAATACTGATAAAATAGGAATACGAAATGGCAAATCCTAATTCAAGGTCAACACTAATAGATTACTGCAAACGCCGACTAGGTGATCCAGTAATTGAAATTAATGTCGACGAAGATCAGTTAGAGGATAGAGTAGATGAAGCTCTACAATACTTCAGAGAGTTTCATTCTGAGGCTACACACCGCACGTTTCTAAAACACCAGATTACATCAACTGATATCTCAAATGAATACATTCCTATTTCTTCAGATGTTATATCAGTGACCAAGTTGTTCCCGTTATCTAGTGGCAGTATTAATAGAAACTTCTTTGACATAAAATATCAGATGCATTTAAATGATATTGCTGATCTTCATTCATATATAGGTGACTTAGCTTATTACGAACAGATGCAACAGTATTTGTCATTACTAGATATGAAATTAACAGGTTCACCTCAAGTCGACTTTGTTAGAAAACAAAATAGACTTTATATACATGGTGACTTTCAAGACAATGATATTCAAGTGGATGACTATGTTGTAGCAGAGGCTTATACAATTATAGATCCAGCCACTCATACAACTATATGGAATGACATGTGGCTTAAGGAATATACTACAGCACTTATTAAACAACAGTGGGGTGCTAACCTAATTAAGTTTGAAGGTATGCAGTTACCTGGTGGTGTAATGTTAAACGGAAGACAAATATTTGATGATGCAACTCAAGATATTGAGAGATTGAGAGAAAAGATTAGAATGGATCATGAACTCCCAATTGATTTCTTTATGGGGTAAATCATGGCAACTAACTTATATTTCAGCCAAAAGGTAACATCAGAACAGAATCTATACGAAGATATCGTTATAGAGTCTCTTAAGATGTACGGTCAAGATGTATACTATCTTCCGAGAGATTTGGTAAGAGAGGATGAGATATTTGGTGATGATGTTTCATCGCGATTTAATTCGTCTTATAAAGTTGAAATGTATGTAGAAAACACTGATGGCTTTGATGGAGATGGAGACCTATTTACTAAGTTTGGTGTTGAGATAAGAGATCAGGCCACATTTGTGGTAGCTCGCCGTAGATGGACAACAACCGTAAACAGATATGACAATGAAATTACTGGCAATAGACCAAGAGAGGGAGATCTGATATTCTTACCTCTTTCAAAATCTATGTTCCAGATTATGCATGTAGAGCATGAGCAGCCATTTTATCAATTAAGTAATCTACCTACTTACAAATTACGTTGTGAACTATTCGAGTACAATAGTGAGGACTTTGATACCGGTGTAGACGTCATTGACGACATTGAAAAAGACTATGGCTATGAATATCTACTCACACTCGATTCAGCATCGAACGGTTGGGTAAGAAACGATATAGTTACACAAACACTATCAAGTGGTGTTGTAATGTCTGGTGAGGTTGCATCGTTCTCTGATTCAGATAATATATTACATCTAGTGAATGTTGGAGCTGATGACGGTAAATACCATGAATTTATTACAGGTAGACAGGTTATTAGTACAGCTACAAATCCTGATGGTAATGTATCGAAGAGCTTTGTGACTGCAACTGGTGAAGATAATCAAATAGCAGAGAATGAACAAAATGATGACTTTGAAACTGTCGGTGATGGATTCTTAGACTTTACAGAGACTAACCCATTTGGCGACCCTAACGAGACTTAGATATGTTTGGAACTCATTTTTACCATAAGAAAATAAGAAAAGCTGTTGCATCTTTTGGCACAATGTTTAATAACATCTATGTGCTAAGAACTAATTCATCAAATCAAGTGATTAATCAAGTAAAGGTTCCTCTATCTTATGCACCTAAACAAAAGTTTTTAGAAAGAATCAGAGAGAATCCTGATCTAGATGATGATACAAAGGTAGCAATTAAACTGCCTCGTATGTCATTTGAGATTATTAGCTTTACATACGATCAAAGTAGACAGCTACAAAAAACAAATAACTTTTTTCAAGCAGGGTCTGCAAATACAATAAGAAACAGGTTCTATAGCTTTGTTCCTTATAGCATTAACTTTCAGTTAAATATATACGCTAAGGCCCAGGATGATGCGCTACAGATCGTAGAACAAATTTTACCGTTCTTTAATCCGCAGTATACATTGACAATGAAACCGTTTGATGACTATCCTGATATCAAAGAGGATATTCCAATTACAGCTGTTGGTGTAAACTTTGCTGACGATTTTGAAGGTCCTATGGAAGCCCGCAGGACCATCATATATACAATTGACTTTGACATGAAAATTAACTTGTACGGACCGATTGCTGAGCAAGGTGTCATTACAAGAGCAATCGCAGATGTATTTGATAACGATACAAATGCACAAATTGAAAGATTAACAGTAACACCGAATCCAAGTAATATATTAGGTGATTCAGACTTTGGATTCAATACAGACATTGATATTCTACAACCATTCGAACCATATGTCTTTGATGGTTATGTAGACTCAGATTATTTCGCAACCTAGGAGCAAAAAATGGCCATTACACTTAGAAACACGAAAGGCTCTGCTTTAACACATGCTGAATTAGATGGTAACTTTACTGATCTAAATGGTAGAGTACTAGATTCTGATGGCATCAGAGCTCTTGTAGACTCGGACTACGTACAACTAAGACAAGCAGACATTTACCGCGACAGCGGTTTTGTAACAAATATTGTCGATTCAGCTTATGTAGAAGCTAGAATTTCAGCACATTATACAGGTTTTGATTCTGATTTTGGTACAAAAACCACAACAGACCTTACCGAAGGAACAAACTTGTATTATACTACAGCTCGCCATGATAGTGATTTTACAACATCACTCGCAGCTGCATCATTAGGTTATACGACAGACTCTGCTTCACTGTGGAATGGATCAGCTCCAACAACTGTTGATTCAGCACTAGATAGAATTGCACTAGTAGTAAGAACCCTTAACGGAGGCACTGGCGCCTAGGTAGGTAAATATGAGTAAAGATGACAATGCAGATAATGATTTTGAATACTCAAGACAAATCTATCACGACCTCTTAGCTAAAGGCTCAGAGGCTCTCGAAGATATGATGGAGGTGGCTAGAGCTACTGAACATCCAAGAGCCTTTGAAGTTCTATCAGGTATGATGAAGAATATGGGTGACATTAATGGTTCACTCATGGATCTTCACAAAAAGAAAAAAGACTTCCATAAAGAAGATAAACCAAAGGAAATCCCTAATCAAACTACTAATAATGTATTTGTTGGGTCCACAAGTGATTTGCAGCGTATGCTACTACAAAATGAAGAGGACAATATAGTTGACATTAGTGATTACAAGAAGGATGAATGAAACCTATCTCGGTAATGCAAGTATAAAAAGAGATGGAGTCGTACACAATTTTACACAGCATGAAGTACAAGAGTATGCCAAGTGTTTAAGAGACCCATCTTACTTTGCAGCGAACTACTGTAAGATTATTCATCTTGACAGAGGCCTAGTTCCTTTCGAGCTTTATCCATACCAGGAGAAAATGTTTGATCACTTCAACGATCATAGATTTAGTATTGTTCTTGCTTGTCGTCAGTCTGGTAAATCTATTAGTTCTGTCGCTTATCTGCTTTGGTACGCTGTTTTTCATCCTGAGAAAGTTATTGCCATACTTGCCAACAAGGGAGCGACAGCCCAGGAGATGCTCGGAAGAGTAACTCTCATGCTCGAGAACCTACCATTCTTTTTGCAACCAGGATGTAAGGCTCTCAATAAAAGATCCATAGAATTTAGTAATAACAGTAGAATTGTGTCAGCAGCTACATCTGGTTCATCAATTCGTGGTATGTCTGTTAACCTACTGTATCTCGACGAATTTGCGTTTGTTGAGAATGCAGCTGAGTTCTATACATCAACATATCCAGTTATTTCATCAGGTAAAGATACAAAAGTAATAATTACGAGTACAGCTAATGGGATCGGTAATCAATTTCACAAAATCTGGGAAGGAGCAGTCCAAGGAGTCAACGAGTTTAAGTCTTATAGAGTGGACTGGTGGGACGTCCCGGGTCGCGATGATCAGTGGAAGCAACAAACTATTGCTAATACGAGTCAGCTACAGTTCGACCAAGAGTTTGGTAATACATTCTTCGGGACAGGAGATACGCTTATAAATGCTGAGACTCTGATGAACTTCAGAGCTAAACCACCTTTAAAATTATTAGAAGGCAACAGTGTTTGGATTTATGAGGAACCACAAAAGAAACATGATTATATTATGACAGTAGATGTTTCGAAGGGAAGAGGACAGGACTATAGTACATTTAATGTGATCGATATTAGCACAAGACCCTTTAAACAGGTTGCTGTTTATCGCAATAATATTATTTCTCCAATACTCTTCCCAAACGTTATTTATAAATATGCGAAAGTCTACAATGATGCTTATGTAGTTATTGAGTCAAATGATCAGGGGACTGTTGTTTGTAATGGAATGTATTATGACTTTGAATATGAGAATCTACATGTAGAGTCTGCAATCAAAGCTAATGCACTTGGTATAGAAATGAACCGTAAGACTAAAAGACTTGGCTGTTCAAATATCAAAGACATATTAGAGAATAATAAACTAGAGATTGTAGATGAGCATACAATTCTAGAAATATCTACATTTGTAGCAAAGGGTCAATCATATGAGGCCAGTGATGGTAACCACGATGACCTAATGATGAACCTAGTTATGTTTGGTTATTTTGCTACGAGTAATAACTTTGCTGAATTAACAGACATAAATATAAAGAAAATGTTATTTGATCAAAGGATGCAGGAAATCGATGAGGACGTTGTCCCATTTGGTTTTGTAGACGATGGATTAGAAGAAGTTGCGCCAACACCTGAAGAGGTATTAGGTCAACAATGGGCTATTGAGTATGAGGATATTTTCTAATTTTTAATTATTATAAATATCTGTAATTGATTAGCGTATTATGACCGAACATATAATTTTTTAGAGGAAGATAAACATGGCAATTGGTACACCTTCAGAGTCACCAGCAATTGTTGTCAAGGAAGTAGATCTAACTGGCGTTGTACCTAACGTGCAGTCTTCTACTGGCGCATTTGTTGGTAATTTCCGTTGGGGCCCAGTTGAGCAGGCTACACTCATTAATAATGAGGGTACTTTGGCTTCAACGTTTGGTGCACCCAACGACAGTAATGCTGTAGATTTTCTATCCGCAGCTTATTTCCTAAGATATTCACAGTCAATGCAAACTGTACGTATGGCAACAACTGATGCAAAGAATGCATCAGATATCAGTGTTGGTACACAACCTACAGTTAAAAATGACGACAACTTCGATACTCAATTATCAGCATTAGATAGCGATAACCATGTGTTTATCGCTAAATATCCAGGTGATTTGGGTAATAGTTTAAAAGTAGAAACATGCCCAACATCAACTAGCGACTCAGCTTTTGATAACTGGACTTATGTAGCAGAATTTGATGCAGCACCAGGCACATCGACTTTTGCTTCAGGTCGTGGTGCTTCAAACGATGAAATGCATGCAATCGTAATCGATGAGGATGGTCTATTTACAGGTACTAGAGGAACGGTACTTGAAAGATTCCCATTTGTTTCAGTAGCATCAAACGCTAAGGCTGATGACGGTACAAGCAATTATATCATTGATGTAATTAACAATAGCTCTAACTATATCAAAATGGTGGGATTTGGTTCATCTCAATTTAGTCCGAGCGCAGGCATAGCAGCGACGGCAACTGTTGACTATGAAAATGCATCATTCGATGATGTACGATCAGGTTCACTAGCTAGTGGTGCTAATTCTGGTGTTCTTACAGCAGGTAACGTAGCAACTGGTTTTGACTACCTAGAAGATAAAGATACAGTACAGGTTGATTTCCTAATTGCACCAGGTATGAACGCAAGAGCAGATCAAACGACGGTTGTTAACGATCTAGTAACTATTGCACAATCAACACGTAAAGATTGTATCGCAGTTGCTTCACCAGCTAGAACTGATATTGTTAACAGTTCAACACCGAATGCCAACGCTGTAACGACAGCTAATACATTCACAAACTCTTCATACCTAGTAGTTGACAACAACTACCTAAAAGTGTATGATAAGTATAATGACAAGTATCGTTATATCCCTGCTGCATCATCTACTGCCGGTATTATGGCAGCAACAGATGTTAACGCAGCTCCATGGTTCTCACCAGGTGGTCCAAGACGTGGTCAATATCTAGGTATTACTGCACTGTCCTATACACCAACTAAAGCAGAAAGAGACACGCTTTATAAAGCCGGTATTAACCCAGTGGCTAATATCCCAGGCCAAGGTGTCCTACTGTTTGGTGATAAAACGAAACTAAGCAGACCATCAGCATTCGATCGTATCAATGTACGTCGTTTGTTCCTAGTAATCGAGAGAGCAATCTCACTTGCTGCTAGAAACACATTGTTTGAATTCAACGATGAATTTACACGTGCTGAATTTGTTGGTATTGTAGAACCATTCTTGAGAGAGATCAGGGGTAGAAGAGGTATTACAGACTTCAGAGTTGTATGTGACGAAACAAACAACACTGCAGCTGTGGTAGATCGCAATGAATTCGTTGCTAACATCTTCATCAAGCCAGCACGTTCAATCAACTACATCACTCTAAACTTTGTAGCTGTGCGTTCAGGTGTTGACTTCGAAGAAGTAGCAGGCACAGTATAAGGTCAGAGGAGTAATATAAATGGCTATTCTAGGAGTTGATGATTTCAAATCCAAGTTGAGAGGCGGTGGCGCTAGACCTAATCTGTTCAAAGCGACAATCAACTTCCCAACTTATGCAAACGGTGATGTAGAACTTACATCATTCCTTTGCGAGGCAGCTCAGTTGCCTGGTTCCACCCTTGGTACAATTATTGTTCCATTCCGTGGACGCCAACTAAAAATGGCTGGTGATCGTACATTTGATGTATGGACACCAACAATTATTAACGATACAGACTTCAATGTTCGTAACGCAATGGAACGTTGGATGAACGGTATGAATCAGCATAATGAAAATACCGGTCTAACTAACGTGACTGATTACGAAGCAGACTTGATTGTTGAGCAAATCGACAAAGACGGTACTACATTGAAGACTTATAACTTCCGTGGTTGTTTCCCAACAGCTATCTCACCAATTGATTTGAACTACGGTGCAAATGATGAGATTGAGAGATTCACTGTTGAGTTCCAAGTCCAGTACTGGGAATCTGGTACAACTACTTAATCGTTTATAAATAAACTTGAGGGGCTTCACGGCCCCTCTGACTCTATTTCAAGGAACGAAAATGGCTGATGATAGTATAAAATTATTTGGATTTGAGATTCGGCGCGCAAAGGATCGCAACGCTGAAAAACTTCGTTCTATTGTCCCACCAGCAGATGAGGATGGTGCAGGTTATGTAACTGCAGCAGGTGCTCATTATGGCATGTATGTCAACGTTGATGGTGACAATCATTCTAAAGATAACTTACAGAATATTAAGCAATATCGTGCTGTTGCTACACACCCGGAGGTAGATGCAGCGATTGAAGATATTGTAAACGAATCTATTGCTTCAGAGAACGAATCCCCTGTAGAACTTGTACTCGATAAAGTTGAAGGTATAAGTGATCAAGTCAAGAAAGGCATTCAAGAAGAGTTTGATAATGTATGTGCTATGCTTAATATGCAAGAGATGGGACATGATATTTTCAGACGTTGGTACATTGATGGTAGAATCTATCATCATCTAGTTGTTGATGAGAACAATCTTAAGGCTGGCATCCAAGAGATTAGGCCTATTGATGCTGCAAAGATTCGTAAAGTAAAAGAAGTAAAACGTAAGAAAGATCCAGTGACTGGTGCATCTTTGGTAGAACAAGTAAACGAATTCTATATCTACCAAGAAAAACCAGGTGGAACTAACCAAGGTGTAAAGCTTTCTAATGATTCAGTGTCTTATGTGACATCAGGTTTACTAGATGTAGATCGTAAACGAGTTGTTTCATATCTACATAAAGCTCTAAAGCCTATTAACCAATTACGTATGATGGAAGACTCATTAGTCATTTACAGACTAGCAAGAGCTCCCGAACGTCGTATCTTTTATATTGATGTTGGTAACTTACCAAGAGGTAAAGCCGAACAATATATGAAAGATATTATGGCAAAGTATAGAAATAAACTAGTATATGATGCAAATACAGGTGCGATTAGAGACGACCGTAAACACATGTCTATGCTAGAAGACTTCTGGCTTCCTCGTAGAGAGGGCGGGCGTGGTACCGAGATCTCCACCTTGCCTGGAGGTGAAAACCTCGGCCAGATTGACGATATTATTTACTTCCAGAAACGCTTATATCGTTCGTTAAACGTTCCTATCAATAGACTAGAACAAGAAGCGCAGTTTTCTTTGGGTCGTTCAACCGAAATCACGCGTGATGAAGTAAAATTCCAGAAGTTTATTGATAGACTAAGAAAAAGATTCTCTCATTTATTCTACGGTATTCTTAAGAAACAGTTGATTATGAAAGGCTTAATCACTGAAGATGACTGGAATGAATGGAAGA
>JGI10211J34971_10001433_pt1 | contig 19679 bp, 13 predicted proteins | sample Etolagsediment_FD_34971 | JGI IMG/M metagenome (IMG submission 34971)
ACGATCCAAAGGTTATCCTTTCAGCGAACCCGCCGCGACACCACGAATGATAAATCGCTGCAACAGGAGGAAAAAGACGATGATCGGAATCATCCCCATGTTCAACGTCGCAAGAGCGTAGTCCCACTGGTCGGTGTACTGGCCAAAAAAACTGAAGACCGCGAGCGGAATTGTCCGCTTTGTCGCATCGAACAGTACGAGCAACGGAAGCAGAAAATCGTTCCATATCCAGAACGTCTGCAGGATCGCGACCGTTGCCAGAATCGATTTCAGAAGCGGTAATACGATATACCCGAACGTCTGCATCGTCCGACACCCGTCAAGATACGCCGACTCTTCCAGTTCCCGCGGAACCGTCTTCACGAACCCGTGAAGCAGAAAAACGGTAAACGGCATGCCGAATCCCTGGTAGATGACGATGATTCCCAGCCGGCTGTTGAGCAGACCCAATTCACTGGTGACTTTCATCATCGGAATCATTACCGACTGAAACGGAACCACCATTGCAACGACAAAAAGGCTGAATACGATTGAACTGACGCGGTGCGATCGGCGGACCATCCGCCACGCAGCCATTGCCCCGACGGAAACCATCAGCGTCAGGCTCACCGTCGTGATAAAGAGCGAGTTGAAGAACGCCTGGAGGAAATTCACCCACTTCCAGGCGATCGAGTAGTTCTCCAGTACCAGGTGCGTAGGCCACGACCCGGCGTCTTTGAGAATCTCGCCGTACGATTTCACCGAGTTCACGATGATGTAATAAAACGGTGAGAGAAAGAGCAGTGCGACAAAGAGCAGAACCAGGAATAGGAGTACCGAACCCATTCGCTGCGACCGTGTTTTCATTGTTCGATCTCCAGTCGCTTCGTCGCCGTAACCTGTATCAGAGTCACCACTCCCACGGCGATGAAAAAGAGAACCGCTTTTGCGGAGCCATATCCGTAGTTGTTAAATGAAAATGCCTCCAGATAGATGTTCAGTGAGAACGCTTCGGTACTCTGAAACGGCCCACCCTTCGTAAGGGAAAAAATTACGTCAAAGAGTTTCATCGACCACGAGAGCATCAGAAAAAGACAGACGGTGAACGCCGGGGTCATGAGGGGTATCATAATTCGCGTGAGTATCTGTCCGGCGTGGGCGCCGTCAATGCGCGCCGCTTCCAGAAGCTGCGTGTCAATTCCGACGATCGCGGCAATATAGATTACCATCAGATACCCGGTCGTCTTCCACACAAACACGATAACAACGGCCCAATACCCCGTTCCCGGAGTACCCAGCCACGGCAACTGGAAAAACGCGAGCGAGGTCGTCTCCGCCAGACTGGAAAACGCCGAGTCAAAGATAAACCGCCATACGAATCCAAGGATGATACCGCCGATGACATTCGGCAGAAAAAAGATTGCCCGGAATGCTTTTGCGCCGCGGATCGGTTGCGTCAGGATCAACGCCAGAAGCAGCGCGATAAAATTCGACACGATTACGCTGGTAATCGTGAACCGGATCGTGAACCAGGCAGACCGGAGTGCCCGCCCGTCTTCGGTTACCAGATACCGGTAGTTCTCCAGCCCGATCCACGCCGCGTGCTTTCCGACCCCGTTCCACGAGGTAAACGAGTAGTAGATCCCCAGAAGAAACGATGCGGCAACGATCATGACAAAGAACACGACCGCCGGCGCGATGAAAATCACGTCGTCCCGCACCGCACGCAGTTGTTGTGGTTTTCTCTGCATTTTTGTCATATAACTCCGGTCCTGCTTTCGTCCGTGACCGATGGCACCGGGAACAATCCCGGTGCCGTAGTCTTAACCTGAACGCTGCTTAATTGGCCAGTCGAGCCCAGGAAGCATCCATCCGTTCAAGCGTTCCCTGCCAGTCGGTCTGGCCGGCAATATACGCTTGAATCGCATCGGCAAACTCATTCGGCATACCGTCGGGAAACTGCCCGAACATCCACGGAATCGCCTTGTCCTGATCGGCATAGGCGATAATATCACGGCTGATACCGCCAAGGCCCACCGGCTCCACGTCACCGAACGCGGGGATGAACCCGAACTTCTGAACCAGATATTCCTTCCCCGTTTCCGACCCGACGAGGTAGTCCAAAAACGAAGCCGCTTCGGCTTGCGTCTTCGCTGATGCGTCGCCGTTGATCACGAAGTAAAAGGGAACGCCAACCGCGATCCGGTCGCCTTCTGCCGGGTCATTTCCCAGCGGCATCGGGAGAAGCCCGATACGGGCGTTCGCGTCCGCGGCGAGGATATCTTTTTCTTTCCAGTTTCCCTGCTGGATCATCGCGACTTCGTTGTTCACGAAGAGTTCAACCTGTTTGCGGTTGTTGGTCGTCAGCGGATTGCGTTCGCCGAACTCGACGTTCAGATCGATGAGGTGCTGCAACGCCTGGAACTGCGGGTTTTCCGCCATCGTCACTTCGCCGGCATTCAGCGCATCGAGGAACGCCTGCGGGTCATCCTGTCGTGCAAACGGAATGTTCATCAGGTGCAGACCCATCACCCACCACTCACCGTACCCGGTACCGAACGGAGTATATCCGGCCGCCTGAATCTTTTCGGCCGCGGCGCGAAGCTCGTCAAGGGTACGCGGAAGCTGGGTTACGCCCGCTTCTTCGAAAATCGCCTTGTTGTAGATGTATCCGTACGCTTCGAGGTTGACCGGCATTCCCATATAGTCGCCGTCGATATTCAACCCTTCGCGGGCAAACGCGGCGGCACGACCAATCCAGGGGGCGCCGTTCTGCGGTACGATGTAATCGGAAAAGACGTCGTACTGAGCCGGGCCTTCAACGATGAAAATGTCCGGTCCCTGGCCGGCGGCAAATTTACTCTTGAGAACCGGCATCCACTGCGCTCCGCCACCGACAATTTCGTTGGTGAACGTAACATCGGGATGTACCGCCGAATACTCGCCCGTAAAATTGTTCCATTCATTCAGAAGATTGACCTTGAAATGGAACACATGAAGATCAACCGACTCCTCGACTGCCGGTACCGGTTCGGCCGCACTCTCCTGGCCGCCGCCTGCGAACGACATTGCCATTACGGCAACCACCATCATCAGAACAAGAACTGTACGCTTCATAGCGCCTCCTTCTGCAACCGGTTGCAAACCGGCATATTTTTAATCAGACCGTTTCCGGGCCCTTCCGGCAGACGATCTGTCTTCAACAACTGTCACGGTCCGCAAGGACCGGCTGGAGCTCCAGAAATATCCGTTCATCCCGATTGCCGCGAATCAAATCGACAATCCCGTTACTGACACGTTCCACGACCTTTTCAACGGGCTGATGCACCGTCGTGAGCCTGGGACGCGTATACCGCGCCCACTGAATATCGTCGAAGCCGACGATCGAAATTTCCCGGGGTACTTCGAGCGCGTAATCGAGGAGGCAATTGAGCACACCAATCGAACTGAGGTCCGACTGGACAAAGATGCCGTCAAACCGGCGGATCCAGTCGATCTTTTTCTCGACGGTGTCATACGCCGTTTCGTAGAGTCCGTTTTCCAGAATGATCTGATCACTGCTAACCTGCGTGGACGCACCGGCTTCCGAAATCGCCCGCAGAAACCCCTCGGTACGCGCCTTGAACTCACGTGTTCCTTCGGTAAAGACCAGAAGGTTGCGTCGCCCCGCTTCGATGAGCCGCTTTCCGGCGAGATATCCGCCGTATTGCTGGTCAATTCGAATCTGGTGGCACGATTCCGTCGTCTGGTCGGGAGCCGGATTCACCAGAATGAATGGATACCCCAGCTCTTCGAGGAGCGCGATTCTGGATTCCGAGATTTCGTGGCCAAAGACAATCAGCCCGTCGACCTTCTTGTTTCGTATCAAACGGGTGATATCCTCTTCCGGCCGTCGGCTGTCCCCGTATCCCGCAACGAGCGTATCGAAACCGAACTGATCCAGAGCTCGACGAATCTGGTCGATGACCTGCGCGGTATACGCAGACTGATACGGGCGAAGCGTATGATACGGATACACGACACCGACGATCATCCGCATACCGGTAGCAAGACTCTTTGCGCTGAAGTTGACCTGATACCCAAGGTGCCGGGCAAGAGACTGGATACGCGATTTCGTTTCACTTTTCACCAGAGGGCTGTCGTTCAACGCGCGAGAAACGGTGGAATAACTTGTTCCCGCCATTTTGGCGAGTTTTCGTATCGTCATATCCATTGGATTCGCCTGCACACGGCTGCGATACTTTGCAACCGGTTGCAAATCAACTGTACCGCCCATTCCGGGAGGTGTCAAGAAAAACCGTCTTACGTACTCAACCAAAAAACTGCTATAGTCTCCGCACGATGAAAAAATACGGATCGGTGCCGGGAATTGTCGCGATGCTGTGCATTCTGGTCTTCATGCCGGCGTCTCTGACGTCCCAGCAGCGGGGTGGTCCCGGCGGCGGTCCTCCCGGCGGGGGCGGCCCCGGCGGCCCCGGAAGCGCCTCCGCGATCGCCGAAGCGCGGATCAGCGAGAACGCTCATGCGATCACCGTCGGCGGGCGGCTGGAGCCGCAGACCAGAATCGTTCACCGCATTCCCTCGGGCGGCTTTGTCCAGGCGATCTTTGTACAGGAAGGGCAACGGGTCTCGGCGGGCGATGAGCTGCTGCGCATCCGACGCAAAGACGACGTGATGGAGCTCTACCAGCCGGTTCCCCTGAACGCCCGCATCGACGGCCGCGTCTCCGAGATTCTGGTACAGGTGGAAGGCGAAGTATCCACCGGCGACGCGGCAATTGTCCTCCTCGGCACATCCGGCTACATACTCGAAGCGAACATCAGCGACAAGGACGCCTTCCGGATCGATATTGGCCAGGCGGTCAAAGGCCACACTGCCGACGGTGCCGAGATAACCGGCGTACTGCAGAACCGTTCGCAGGAGCCCGACTACGCTACGGGCCTGTTCCAGCTGACCTTCCGCTTTCCGGACAACCCGCGCGTCGGTATTGGCGAGTTCATTCTCATCGACCTGCCCATCGACCAGGTACGCGGTGTTTTTATACCGCGGGACGCGGTTGTACGCAGATATGGATCCTTCTCCGTATGGGCGGTAAGCGCCGAACAGACCCTCACCGCTCGGGAAGTTTCCCTGGGCGATGTCTTTGGAGACGAGGTCCTGATTGTCACGGGACTTGAACCGGGCGAAAACTTCCTCCGGCAACTGACCGGACGGGAGCGCGAAGGCGCACCCGCAGTCGGCGGGAACTGATCGGCAACCATGCTGAACGGACTCTTTCGGAAAACGACCGGCTTCTTCCTCCTTGCACTGCTGCTCGTCGGAAGCGGGGTCTATCTGGTGACCCGACTCCCCATCCAGCTCTATCCGCAGACGCAACGGCCCCGTGTCCGGGCGACAATCAACCATACCGGCATCTCGGCTATCGATTTTTCGGCGGATTACGCGGAAGGAATCGAGTCGCGCCTTCTGGCGGTGGATGGCGTGGACCTGCTGGAAGTAACCTATGAGAACGACCGCAGCTCGTTCACCCTGACGTTCGACTGGCAGTCGGACCCGGATACGGCAAAAACGGATGTGGACGCCGCGATGAACTCGATTTCCGGTCTCCTGCCCTCGGACCTCCGCGACAGTTATCGGGTCGGATTCTTTTCCGGCGAAAACGCAGGGTATCTGATTGTAGGAATCACCTCGCCGTCGCTGAGCCCGGAAGAGCTCTACCGGATTCTGGACACCTCCGTCGGCCCGATGATGAACTCCGTGGAGGATGCCGAGAGCGTCGATATCTATCCGGTCGAGGACCTGGACGTGGAGGTCGTGCTTCGCCAGCCCGACATGCTCGCCTACGGTCTGGACATCGAGGACGTGGAGTCGGCGATGGCAGCAGGGTACCGGTCCCAGTCCGTCGGCCGCCTGGAAGAGGGAGACACAACCTACTCGGTCCGCTTTCAGCGCGGTATCGATTCAGTATTCGATATCGGTCGGATTGAGGTTGCCCGGCAGGGGAACGTCTCGATCCGTCTGCAGGATATTGCCGATATCACCATCCAGTACGCGCTTCCCTCCCGGGTTTTTATCATGAACGGAGAGCGCGGTATCCAGATAACCGCGACTCCCGTGGATGGCGGCAACGTCCGAAAGATGTCCGCCGAGGTGGAGGCCGTTCTGGTCTCCGCGAAAGAGCAGGGAATCCTGCCGAATGACGCGCTGTTCGAGAAATATCTGGACCCGGCTGACTATATCAACCGCTCCATCCGGAACGTGGTGAAAGCCGCCCTTCTGGGCGCGGCGCTGGCGATGCTCGTCGTCCTTATCGGGCTGGGAGAGCTCCACAATACCCTTCTGATCGGCATATCGCTTCCGATGTCGCTCGTTTTCACCTTCATTCTCATGTACTTCTTTGACGTCAGCCTCAACCTCATCTCGCTGGGAGGCATCGCCCTGGCGGTAGGGATGGTTATCGACTCGTCCATCGTGGTGATCGAAAACACCCATCGCTTCCGGACCGAAGAGGCGCCCGTCCGTTCCAATGACCACCTCCGTGATCTGGTAATCCGCGCGGTGGACCAGGTTCGCTCTCCGGTAATCGCGTCCACCCTGACGTCGGTACTGGTGTTTTTACCCATTTCGCTCACCGCGCCGCTGACCAACGCCATACTTGGCGACCAGGCGCGGACAGTCGTCTTTGCGCTGGTGATCTCGATGGTCATCGCGCTGACGCTGGTGCCGTTACTCGTCTACCAGATGTACCGGACCAGAGGCTCCCGCCGGCCGCCGGATATCGACCCGGGGACTCCCGTCAGGCTGCGCGGTCTGCAGGCGATGTCGGTCCCGATGATGGGATTTCTGAAGAATCTCTACAAATCACTGCTGCGCGCACTGATACGCCGCACGTGGGCGTCTGCGCTTTTCATGCTCTTTTCGTTTGCCCTTCTGGCGTTTTCCATCGTAAAAATCCTTCCGCTCATTCCCCGGGAGATCATCTCCGCACCCATGAGCGACCGCGTCGTTGTCTTCTTTGGAAACTCCTCAATCACCGACCGGAATCAGATTATCGACGAGGTAATTCCGGCGCTGGACGCCCGCATACGCGAGGTTTCCGGCGAATACATCGTCACGACCTATGCCGATGTCATGGGCCGCTTCAACCGGTACTTTCTGAACCTTACCAGCTCCGCGGTGGCGAATCAGGTTGTCGCCGACTTGCAGGAGGAGTTCGTCTCCGACAACGAGTGGTACTACAACATCATGATGTGGGACCCGGCGCAACTTCCCCTGCCGCGAACGATGGACCTGCAGATCAGCGTGCACGGTGACGACCCGACGGTGGCGGTCACCCTCCTTGAGCGCATCCGGGATATCGTCACTGCTACCGAACTCTACGGTTGGGCGTTCACGAATCCTTCCACGAATTTTTCCGATGAGCTCACCCTCACGGCGCGGGAAGAGGTGATTGAAGGGTTCCCCGAGTTCAACGAACGCGGCCTTTTGTCTCTGATTGGAACGATTCTCGGCGGCACCGCTTCCATCGATCTGGAACAGGAGCAGCGAACCGTTTCGGTGAGCGCGGCGTACCCCGATTCGCTCATCGAAGGACGCGACAGGATAGAGAACTTCCTGCTCCCCTACCGTCAGGGGACCGTTCCTCTGAAGCACTTTTTTGATTTCCGGGAATCTACCGGTGTTTCGGGCATCGCGTCGGAGGGCGGCGAGAGGATCTTCCGGCTCTACGCCCGGACCGCACCGGGAACACCGGCGGCACATCGCCTTGAATACGAAGAGCAGGTGCGAACGGCGCTGGACGAAGAGCTGGTCCTGCCCGCGGGCTTTTCGCTCACCTTCGACAACCCGCAGGAAGAGCTGGACAGCGCCATCAGATCGCTTTTTGTAGCCCTGGCTATTTCGGTTCTGCTCATTTACCTCCTGCTGGCGTTCCAGTTTGACTCGATCCGCATCCCGCTGGTGATTCTGGTTACCGTTCCGCTGGGGTTCATCGGCGTCGTGCTCAGCCTCTATGTGTTCAAATCGACGCTGAGCCTGAACTCGATGCTCGGGACGATCCTGCTGGGAGGAATCGTCGTGAACAACGCGATCATCATGATCGACTTTTATCTGAAGATCCTTCCCACCCATACAAATCGGGTAGACGCACTGGTAGAGACGGCGGGTCTGCGGTTTATTCCCATCATGATGACGATGCTCACCACCGTCTTCGGCATGCTGCCTATTGCCATCGGTATGGGCGAAGGCTCAAACATCGTGCAGCCGCTTGGAATTGCCGTCTCGGGCGGGCTGGTGATTTCGACGCTCTTTACGCTCTTCATGGTTCCGGCCATTCTGAGTCTGATGAAGATACGAGGGACCGAACCATGAACCACCCATCGACGAGTGCACCGCGCCGGGTTGCGCAGCGTCGGTTTGCGCGGGCCGGTTCACCCGCCGGCCTGGCGGCTGTGGTGATGGCGCTGGTGCTTTTCGGCGCCCTGCCCGGCTCCGTCGCGGTTCACGCGCAGGATGACCGCCCCACGCTCACCTTGACCGTTACGGAGATAGCCTCGCGCGCGCAGAACCGCAATCTGGCCCTGCTGAAGGCATCCCTCGCCGTGGACCGCACCCAGGCCGATCTGACGGGAGAACCCCGCCTTCTGGACACATCATCGTCGGTGACTGCCGGGTATCGCGAGCGGACCAGCGGGTGGTATACCGGGGCAACCGTTTCGGTGCCGGTCCTTCCGCAGGTTNCCATTGGCGGGGGTGTAACGTGGTCGGAGGTCCAGGAACGGGGAGAAGAACTTTCCGTGGCGGTGCGACCATTCGCAACCGGTCGCGAGACGTGGTACGAAGAACAAAGCTACGGTGCCGCCGTCGTCCGCCGGGACTACCTCCTGCGGAGTACCTTCCTGGGAGCCGAAAAGGCGGCAATTGCCCTCCTGATACGCGACATGGAACGAGAACTTTCGCGCCAGACGCTGGAACTGAAGCAGAAAACCTACGATCTGAGCGTGCGTCGCCAGNCGGCAGGTGAAGTTTCCTTNCAGGACGTCCAGGACCGGCAGGCCGACCTCATCAGCGCCCGGCAGGCGCTCTTCACCACCGAACGGACCCGACTGGGCGACTGGAATACGCTGCAGCTCCTCTTCGCGCCGAGCGAACAGCAGATTGACGTCGTACCCCTGACCCTCGAAGAGCTCCTTGCGATGGTCGACGAACGCGCCGAAGCGGTCTCCCGGCACCGCGATTCCGAACCGGTTACCGAGAAGCTGGAAATCCTGCGGCTTGAGCTGGCCGCGTTGGAAGCGGAACTCGAATCGATTGACGGCTGGAAACCCGACCTCAGCGTCTCGGCATCGCTCGCCTTTCCCGGCACTACTCCGGGCACGGCCCTTACCTTCTCGTTTTCGCCGAGTGAAACACGGCAGACCGATTCCGAAGACCTTCGGCAGGATATCGAGATCAGGAAGATGGAGATCGCCACGGAGCTGTTCACCGCGGAATTGCAGGGAATTGCAGGAGGCGTTAGGCACCCAAAGCATCGCCATCAGCGAAGAAGCTCTCTCGTCGGCGCGCCTTCAGGTCGAGTGGGACACAACGACCCTCCGGGAAGCGGAACTGCTCTTCCGGCAGGGGACGCGCACCTCTCTTGACCTGGAACAGCTGCGTCTGAACGTGCGCCGGGATGAAATCCGGACCTTTCAGGCCGCGGCCGACCTGTACGAGGTGATGGGCACCTACCTGATGCTTTTCGTGGGCGAATAACTGCATCTCATACGATTATTCGGCATTTCATCCGATTCTCCTTGCATTCCACTCGTCTGCCGGTAGCGTAGGTGGATAAAAATCTGTTTCAAAGGAGAGTTCTGTATGAAACGAATCGTTCTGATCGTGATGGTACTGGCCGTATTCACCGGCATGGTCTTCGCCGGCGGAAACAAAGAGGAAGCGGCCGCACCCGCCGCTCCGGCCGTTGAAGGCTTCAACTGGCGCGCGTACGACGGTGCCGACATCAACGTCATCGTGAACAAACACCCCTGGGTCGATATCATCCAGCCCCAGATTGCCGAGTTCGAGGCGCTGACCGGTATCAAAGTCAGCCTCGATATCTATCCGGAAGATCAGTTCCGGACCAAACGAACCGTCGAGATGGTCTCCGGAACGTCGGTCATCGACGTCTTCATGATGATGCCCGGCAACAGCCTGGCACAGTACTACACCAACAGCTGGGTGGAGCCGCTCAACCAGTTTTTCACGAACGAAGATCTTCTGTGGCCCGAATTCGACCTGGATGACTTCTACGATTCCGCCCTCGGCGCCGGTGTCCGCGACGGAAAAAACTACACGATTCCGCTTCTGCTGGAAACGTCACTGCTCGCGTACAACAAAGAGATTCTTGCCACCTACGGCGTAGCCGTTCCGCAGACGATGGAAGAGCTGGAAGCAGCCGCCAAAACGATCTACGAACAGTCCGGCGGGGATATCTACGGAATCACTCTGCGCGGAAAGCGTGCCTCGGCTACCAGCCAGTGGATTGACTTTGTCCATTCCTTTGGCGGCGACTGGTTAGACGGCGCCGGCAATGCCGCAATCGGCAGCCCCGAAGCGACCGCCGCAACCGACTTCTACGGCCGCCTCCTCCGCGAGTACGGCCCGCGAAGCGCTCCCAGCAACAGCTGGTACGAGAGCATTTCAATCTTCATGCAGGGNGAAGCGGCCATGGTNTATGATGCCAGTGTCTTCCGTCCCAACTACGAAGATCCCGAGCAGTCGCTCGTCTATGACAAGGTCGGATATGCGGTCATTCCGGAAGGTCCCGCAGGCCGCGTCCCCCATATCTCGAACTGGGGTCTGGCGATCTACTCCGGTTCCGAGAACAAGGAAGCATCCTGGCTCTTCATCCAGTGGGCAACCAGCAAAGCGATTGCACTGCAGGGTCAGCTGGCCGGGATTCCGTCTGCCCGCGCAGGAGCATGGAATGCACCGGAATTTACCGATTCCGATCTTTCCCCCGAGTGGACCGCAGCGTCGATCCGCAGCTACGAAGTTGCCTCTCCCATCTGGAATCCGCCCATCATCAACGTGGCCGAAGCACGGGATGCGGCCGGCAGCATGATCGTTGCCGCGATTCTTGGAGAAGACCTGGACGCGGCGGCGCAGAAAGCGCAGGCCGATATGGACGCAATTATCGCGGACGAGCGGTAATTACCGGTATACTGGTATCCGGCGCCCGCCCTGCGGCGGGCGCCGTTTTCGCGGAACTCCTGGAGGATGACCGGTGGTCGACAGACACGTAAAGTATCTTTTTCCCCTGCCGGCGCTCATCGTCATGGGAATCATCGTGGTATTCCCGGTCGGGTACAATCTGGTGCTCAGCCTGCATCGGTGGAACCTGGCAAGCGGGGGCACCCTCTCGTTTATCGGGCTGCAGAACTATGCGAGTCTGCTGCACGACGAGCGATTCTGGAACTCGTTACGGGTTACGGCACTCTTCACCGTCGGCGCTCTTGGTGGTCAGGTGGTGATGGGCACGGCTCTCGCACTCTTTTTTCACCGGGAGTTCAAGGGGAAAGCGCTGGTAAAGGCGATCTTTCTCTTTCCCATTGCCGCTACTCCGGTGGCGGTATCGCTCATCTGGGCGATGATGTACAACTACGACCTCGGAATCATCAACCACGTTTTCACCACGCTGGGCCTCCCGCGACTGCTGTGGCTCGCCGGTCCCCGTTCGGTAATTCCGGCACTCATCATCACCGATGTGTGGCAGTGGACGCCGTTGATCATGCTGATCGTTCTGGCGGGGCTGGAATCGCTCCCGGGTGACCCGTTCGAATCCGCGAGAGTCGACGGGGCGTCGGGGTTCCAGACGCTGATCTACCTCACGCTCCCGATGGTTCGCCCGTCAATCATCGTCGCGGCAATGATCCGGTCGATCGACGCGATCAAGACCTTCGACCTGATCTACGTGATGACCCAGGGCGGGCCGAATATCGCCTCGGAGAATCTCAATATCTATATCTTCCAGAAAGGCTTTTCCTATTTTCGGATGGGAGAGGCGTCCACGCTCGCCGTGGTGCTGTTTACCCTGGTGCTGGTCTTCAACATAGTCCTCGCCATGCTCCGGAACGCGGGAGCGAACCAGCTATGAACACATCGATGCAGCGAGTGAAACACTCGGCAAAAGCGGCCCTTTTTTATGCCGGTGTCGTGCTGATTTCCATCATCCCGCTCTTTGTCTTCGCGTGGATGGTCATGACGGCGCTGAAGACCCAGATGGAAAACCTCGCAGTTCCGCCGCGGCTGATTTTTCACCCGACGATGGACAACTTCCGCGACGTGCTGATGGGGCGCAGCTTTGGCAAGTACCTGATTAACAGTTTCATCGTCGCGGCAACGGCAGTCGGCGTCTCTCTGATTGTCGGGCTGCCGGCCGCATACGCGATTGCCCGGTACCGCCTCCAGAAAATCGGCCTGGCGTTACTCGTCGCGCGGATGGTGCCGTTTATCAGCTATCTCATTCCGTGGTTCATCGTCTTCCGGATGCTGCACCTCGTAGACAGCTACGCTGCGCTGGTGATAACTCACCTGATCATCGCACTCCCGTACGTCATCTGGATCATGATCAACTTCTTCGAGAACGTTCCCGTTTCCATCGAGGAGTCGGCGCGCATCGACGGGGCAAGTTATCTGCAGGCGTTTCTGTACGTAATCCTGCCCATCGTCCGCAACGGCGTCTTTACCGCGTCGGTCCTTGCGTTTATCTTCTCCTGGAATCAGTTTCTCTTCTCGCTCATCCTCAGCGGGCGAAACACGATGACCGTACCCGTTGCCGTTTTTCAGTTCATCTCGTACGACCAGATCAACTGGGGCGGGCTCGCGGCGGCGGCTACCGTTATTACCCTGCCGCCCCTGGTCCTGACGCTCTTCATCCAGAAGTACATCATCCGGGGACTGACGTCGGGGGCGGTAAAGGAGTAGCCTGCAGGGGTGGTGATGAGCATACGCCGACGGCTTCTGCTTTCGTATACGGCCCTTATTGTCCTGGTCCTCGTCTTCCTTGCGCTCTCCGGCACGATCCGCGCGATGAAAGGACAGATGGACGCCGACCGGAACGCCATGCTCCTGCTCAAGAACGACTGGAGCCAGATGCAGATCTCGTTGAACAACATGATCATCAACTGGCAGGACGGAGCGTCGTTCCAGGAGTTCAAAGACCAGTACGCCGGTTTTGACCGCAGACTCGCGGGGATACGGTTCAATCAGACGGCGCACATCGACAACATGCGTGACGTCTGGTCTATGGCGCGAGTACAACTGGATCTGATCGTCAATCACGTGGAGAACCCCGGGTTCGACCAGGTACAGGAAGCGGTCGGAAGAACACCCGGCTTGCAGCGCCTCAACCACCTCTGGGTCGAGCTCTACTCCAGCTCCTCTCCCGCCAGACGCCGCATGGCCTATCAGATTGAGACGCTCATCTCGCTTGTAGAGTTTTTCCCTATTTACAGCGACACGGTGAACCATATGTTCGACGTGATCCTTGCCGAGTCGCGGGCCGCCCAGGAGCGGATGGCGCTCTTTGAATCGGTCGCGATTGCGGCATTTTTCGTCCTCTTCATGGCCGTGTCGGTCTTCCTTTCGGTCTGGTTTTCCCATTCGCTTTCGCGCCCGATCATCCGCGTTTCCGCGCGACTGAACCAGTTCATGGGGCGAAACAGCGCCGTCGCCGTATCCAGCGGCCATGATGAAGTGCGCGCACTCGCCCGGACCGCCGAGCATATGATGCGCCACTACACCAAGCTTGCGCAGCAGGCGCATAAGCTTGCCCGAGGCGAGGTGGAGCAGTTCCAGCGCGTCTCGACGGTAAACGGAATCGTCGGGCGCTCGATGGAGGAGATCGGCGCGTACTTTGCGGAGCTGACCCAAACGAGTACCTGGATACGGAACGGCGACTATGACGTGCGAATCCAGCCCAAATCCTCTCACGACATCCTTGCGGACAATATCAACACGATGGCCGACGTTATCCGGGAAAAAATCACGACGCTCCAGAGCATGTTCGAGAGCATCGACGAGGGAGTACTGGTTGTCGACGGGAATCTGCGGATACTGGAGCACAACCGGAGGCTCTCCCGTATCCTGGGCGTTCCGGCATCCGCTTCCGGACCCGCCGACGACGCGCAGATTCCTCCCGCCGTCGCCCGCCTGCCGCATGAGTTGCGTACCATTGTGAACGAAACTCTCGCCGCCGTCGGCCGGTCGGAACACTACCGGACGCTGGAAGGTCGGGCGGGTCACTCGGTCCCGGTCCGTATCAACGCACGCAGACTGGACCCCGTCGGGCAGCAGCAGAGTACGGTCATGTTCCTGATCTCCAACGAGAGTCGGAAAGAACGGGCAAAACGGGAGCGCGAACGTCTGCGCGCACACGCCGTTGAAGCCGAACTCCGCGCGCTGCGGGCGCAGATAGACCCGCACTTTTTTTTCAACACCTTGAACACGATCGCCTACCTGGTGGAAACGAACGTGGAGAATGCCGTCGGAACGATTGAAAAACTGGCAGACCTGTTCCGCTACTCGCTCGCATCCACCGGAAAAGAGCGCGTAACGATCAAGGAGGAGATCGATCAGATTCAGCGATATATCGACATCGAAAGCCTCAGATACGGGTCACACCTCCGCTCGTCGTTCACCTGCGAGCCGGCGCTCCTCTCCGCACGGATTCCCCCGATGCTTCTGCAGCCGCTGGTGGAAAACGCCGTCCGGTACGGCAGGGACACCAACGGGCTCGCCAAAATTGAAATTCGGGCCGAGCGCGAGAACGACTCAATCCGTCTGGAAGTAATTGATACCGGGACGGGTGACTACGACTTCCACGATTTTTTGAACGGATCAGGAACGGGCATCAGGAACGTCAACCACCGGCTGAAAGCGCTCTATCACGAGCAACTCTACTTCAAACCGCGAGAAGAACACGGCCTCATCGTGGGGATGCGTATTCCGGTGAGGGACCGATGACGCCGGAATCCGAACTGCCCATTACCACGGTGGTGGTGGAAGACGAAAAACCCGCCCGTGAGCGTCTTCTGAAACTCATCCGACAGACGCCGCGCCTGGGCATCGTCGAGGTGGCGACCGACGGAATCCAGGCCGTGGAATGCATAAACCGCGTCCGCCCGGAACTGCTTTTTCTGGACGTCCAGATTCCCCTCCGGAACGGGTTTGAGGTGCTCAAATGCGTGGACAAGCGGCCGTGTGTTATTTTTACCACCGCATACGATGAGTACGCCATCCAGGCGTTCGATGTACACGCGGTCGATTACCTGCTCAAGCCGTACAGCAGGGAGCGCTTTACCGTTGCCGTCGAGCGCGCGCTCTCGATGGTGCGGAATACGCTCGACGACAAAGTCCGCGGCCTGCTTGACGACTACCAGCGCGACAAGGGATTCCTCGAACGCGTAAGCGTACGGAAAGGACACATCTATCACGTCATTCCCGTGGCCGAGGTGGACTACTTCAAAGCCGACGGAGGACTGGTGTTCCTGCACCAGGCGGATGAACGGTACGTGATTGATACCTCGCTCGCACAACTGGAAGCGGAACTCGACCCGGCGGTTTTCCTGCGCATCCACCGTAACGCTCTGGTAAACATCGCGCGGATCAACCGGATACTCCCGTGGGGTCAGGGGCAAATGGCGGTGGCATTCTCCGGCGACCGGAAACTTCTGGTCAGCCGGAGTCACATAGAACAGTTCCGCCGGCGCATGGGGCTGCGCCTGTAAACTGATCGGGGAGTACGAAACATGGCAAAAGTGGCAACGAGATCGGTATATCCGCTATTCCTCCTCCTGGCCGTCCTCGTGGTGCTCACCGTACAAAGCGTAGAAGCACGCGATTTCATGGAGAGTCCCGTTTCCGTCGTATTTGAAGAGCGGATAGCGTCGAACCACCCGTTTGCGGTACACCCGGTACCCGTCGTCTACGCGGAAACGGCATTCAACTACCAGCTCTTCCGCGACAGCCCGGAAGACAAGTTTCAGATCCGCCATCTGTCCCACTTTGGCATCGCCGACTTTGGTCCGGTCCGCACCACCGTCTACTACGGCTCGTTTCTCTTCTGCGGCCCGGTCAACGAAGGTGACGTTCCCGGAGCCGAGGCGGCGCAGTGGATGATGAACGCCATCCAGTTCGAGTACGGCCTGACCGCCCAGGTTCCGGTGCGCGAGTGGATTCTCATTGGCGAGTACGGGAGGCGGAGCTATCACCCGTTCCGGTCCGGGTTCGGCCAGCCGGCGGCCGACATCCTCCGTGGCGGAATCGCACCGCCGGTCATCGCGTGGAGAGGCGTGACGCTGGAATCACTGGTTCGCGGTTCCTGGTTTGACCTGTACGATTTCTGGGAGTCAGACCTGCCGCTGCCGCGCGTACGCTACTCCGTCAGCCAGAGTTACGAACTCCGGTACGCGTTTCCCGCCGGTCCCCGCCCGACGGCCCGTTCTGCCGTGCTCGAGCCGTTTGTGCTGGCCCTTGCCGATACCGGTTTCCGGCGCGGCGGGTCGGTCACCACCGATCTCGCACTGCAGGCGGGACTTCGCGTCGGTCCCGAACGTCCCGCCGTCGGCTCGGCCCGTCCTGTCTCCCGCCTCGAACTGTACCTCGACTACTACCGCTCGCCCGATACGGAACAGCGGAGAGATGCGGAGTCGCCGGCGACGCTTCTGGGATACGGGTTTCGGTTCCGGTACTCGGGTGCAGGACAGGGGAGGTAAGTTTCATTGATTGATTGTGGATTCCATGTACTCCCCGCAGACTGGAATTGCCGCGGGCCGGATCAAAGACGGTTTCTTGTGCTTTTCGCGTAAAGCGATAGCGCCGTGAGTACAGCTTTTTTCCCAACGTCACATACTTGGGAACTGCCGACACATGACAACTCTTCACTTCCGGGTCTGGTCATGGCGCCGTAGGACGCCAGGGAAACTGAACGGATCACCGGATCCGGAAACGCAGCGCGCTGCCGGCCATCAGTTGTATCCAGCCATCGTTCTCCGTGAGGTGGTACTCCACCGAGGCGTGCCAGCCGAACCGGTTGGCGCGAAAGCAGCGCAGCCCCAGACCCAGCCCGGCTCCCCATTCCGGCGCCCGGGAATCGGTCCAGTATCCGCCGACGGTCAGGTCGACGAACCCCTCCAGACGGGAGCCGGGATTGGCAACGCCGCGAGTGAGCAGCTGCGTATAGAAAGTGCCGGCGGAGTTCGCATCCCGGGGATACGGCGCGTAGCCAACCACCAGACCGGCGGAACCGTGGTTGGATAGAATCTGAAAATCGACACCGACGCTCACGGCGCCCGTTGCGTCTCCGCGGCTGCTGAAGCGGTCATCCGGTATCACGGCACCGGCGGCGAGCGTCAGCGTGGAGCGCTTGGGTCCCAGGGCGTCGATGAAGTCTTCGATCACCGCCTCACCGTCTGCGGGAACGCGGAGGAGGTAGCTCTTCTCGCCGATCTGCTCGGCGCCGCGAATCTCCACCTCCCACTCCTCCGTCTGGCCCTCGTGGCGCGCCACATAGCCATAAGAGCCGATCGGACGCATGATCTCGACCTCTTCGCCGCCCACCGTAGCGTAGCGGCCGGTCTTCAGGTACGCCTTTACGATGTATTCGATGAAGTAGAGCGTATCCTCTGCGGCGGCGATGTACCGCGCCGTCTCCGCGAGGTAGGGAATCGATTCACCTGAATCGACGGGAACGGAGTCCTTGGAGGCGCCCGAGGTTGCCGCACTCGCCAGAATCTTCTGTATCGACTCCGCTTCCGGATCGACGCTCCACTCCCGCGTGAAGAGGCGCAGGACAACTTCGTAGTGATTGTCACGACGAGGTGGATTGCCGTACCCCACGCCGCTCACCGTCGCCGGGGCCAGGTAAAAGCGATCCTGCTCGACAAAATCCATGTTGCGGTAGACGCTGCGGTGCACCACCGGGACCGTATCAACCTCGTCCTGCGTCTCGATCTCCACGAGCATGCACTGGTGGCGCTCGTTGATCCCGTCATCGTCGTCGTTCTGGTACTGGTCGAAAACGGCGCTCGAAAGCTGCCAGTCGAGCTGGTACTCTGTGACCGTCGGTTCCAGCCCATCACCGGTCATCGTACCGGCGGCAATCGTCTCAAATGCCGTGGGATTGACCCCCGGGATCTCCGTCCAGTTGACGGGATTAAGGGCGGGAATGCCCCAGTTTGCGAGGCTGAAACGAACGCGAATCCCCGGCGCCTCAACCGGCACCTGTACTGCCTCGTCGCCGTTCAGTTCCATCCGATAGGCGCCGTTGGTCACGCGCGCCACGATGTGGTTTACCGGTTGCTGATCGTCCGGAAGGCCGGGATTGTAGGAGAAACGACTCCCCAGCGGCGCATCCAGGTTCCCCGGGTCTTCGGTCACCCCTACCGCGGATCGTCCTGCGATAGATACGCCGTTCTGCGTACCGGTATCGCTGAAATGCGCGATCCCCCAGAAAGCGGGGTTGAACGCGGGGTTGTCGTAATCGGGCGATCCTTCCGCACGATCCCGTCCGGGAGGCCAGGCGAATCGGACCACACCGGACGGATACATCTCATGACGGATGATATCGAAAAAGAAGACTCCCTGTCCGGCAATCCTCAACCAATCTACCGGCGCCGATGCGCTCATGGGGACGCGGAACTCGATCGTCCAGCGGTTCTCTCCGTCGAGTTTGGCGGGTTGAATGCCGATCTCGTCGGCCAGCGGCTCGTTGATCCAGCCACCGTCGGCGTCGGTCGTATAGACGTCCAGCTCGCCGGTTGCGGGTTTGTAGGAAATCAGACCCACGAAGCCGTGGGTTGGAACGACTCGCGTATCGGAATTGCCGTGCAGTTGCGGACCAAACCCGAGATATACCGTATCGGCTTCGGAGAGTGTCGCGTCAAAATCCATCGCAATCCCGACGTAACAGCTCTCACCGTCCCGGATAAGGTCCACGGTAAGATGCGGGTCGGTCCCGTCGGCAAAGGGGATGCGGTACGAGCCGGTCCACCCCGATTCGCCGTAGTCATCCGCGCCCGTATCGGGTCCGGAGAGAATGCCGTCGATCGTCGGCGCCTTGGCGGGGTCACGAGGTAGACCGAAGGCGTGGGGGAATGCGACGTCTTCCCAGGGCATGGCGTACACCGTCGCCGTCTCGGAGGTACCCGCGGTCTCGAACTCATCCTTCATCGTGTATGAGATCGAATACTCTCCGGGTGAATCGCACTGGAGGGTGAGCACATCGTCGCCGTCAACGGAAAAACCGTAATCGTCAGTGTCGAATTCGTCGGGAGCCGTCACCGTCCATTGAATATCGGTCACGCCATTCGGGTTTTCGTCGTCTATTGTGGGTTCGAAGACGATTTTGAAGGGAACGGTATCGTAGTAGGCGCCATTTATATGAATGCCATGAACGCCCGGAGTCGACGACGGAGTACCAGACGGCGCAGTGTTCGGGATCACCGTGAAGCTTTCGGTCGTCGTGGAAACGCCACAGGAGTCGGTAACGGTCAACGTGACCTCATACTCCGTGCCGGCGGCAGCATCGTCGGGAAAGGTCCAGTCCGGGGCCGCTTCCACCGACGTCTGAGCCGCCTCCTCAACGTCGTATCCAAAGTCCCAGAGGTAGGAAAGATTTGTCTCGTCGTCGCCGTCGGTCAGGTCTTCGTCTGCGACAT
>JGI10211J34971_10001435_pt1 | contig 19669 bp, 14 predicted proteins | sample Etolagsediment_FD_34971 | JGI IMG/M metagenome (IMG submission 34971)
GTTGTTGGAAGCGGTTTTGCAGCAAATATAGCAATGGTTGAAGCGCTTGCACGTAAAGGCGATATCATCTATATGGATGAAAAATACCATGCTTCAGGAGTACTTGCAACACAACTCGAACATGTGAATGTTGAATTTTTTAAACATAACGATATGAAAGACTTAGAAGAACTTCTAAAAGCATCCAAAGCTAAAAGAAAAATAGTCGCTGTTGAGGGAATCTACTCCATGGATGGGGACTTGGTGGATAAAGAGGTTTTTTCTATTTGCGATGCACATGACGCGCTTTTGATTGTAGATGAAGCACATAGCTCAGGCGTGGTCGGTGAAAACCTTATGGGTGTCTTTGATTTGTACAAGATAAGGGTGAAGTCAAATCATATAAAAATGGGAACACTCGGAAAAGCCTATGGAAGTTTCGGAGCGTATATCTTGGCTTCAAAGCATATAATAGAGTATCTTATTAATCGTGCAAAACCTATCATTTATGCAACTTCACTTTCGCTTTATGACACGCTTTTAGCACATAAGTCTTTGGAATATATTTTAAAAAATGTTGTAACTTTAAAAAAAGAGATACAAATGAGACAAGAGATAGTTAAAGAAGTTTTCAATATTTCTATAGATGGTTTAATCGTGCCTATCGTTATAGATGATAATCTCAAAGTTGTTCGTATCCGAGATGAACTTCTCAAAAATTCCTATGCAATAGGTGCAATACGACAGCCAACGGTAAATAAAGCAATACTTAGAATAATAGCAAGGCTCGAATATAAGGAAGATATTTTTAGAGAGCTTTGTGTTAGATTATCTCATGTGGGAATAAAAGAGTAAAAGAGACATACAAGAGTATGGAGAAAAATCTTTGAATTTAAACGCAAGTGAAATCAGAATGCACACCTCTGTGAATGATTACTCACGTGGAGTGAATTATTTTAAACAACATAAGGTCACTAAATGTTTGGTTAAAGTGCAAACACATGATAAACTAGTGATAGAGGGCATTACTTTAGGCACGTATGCAGATAAGTATACACAGTCAATAACAATCACTAAGAGTAATGGATTGAATATTTCTGGAAGCTGTTCGTGTCCTGTTGGATACAATTGTAAACATGTAGTGGCAGTCTGTTTAGAATACACAGAAAATGGCCGTATGAAAATGAAGCTAATATCTCCTGTAGATGAGTTAGAAAATTGGTTCCATAGTTTTCAAAGCGAGCAAAAGAGAGAAAAAATCAATGATGATGAAGAGTACTTTATTACCTACAGACTTTTTAGCACAAATAAAAATCGTTCCAAAGATGCATTGCAGTTTTACAAATCTAGATATTTAAAAAATAAGAGCTTAAGCAAGGGACAGCTTTTACAAGATCATCAATTTAGCAGGTCCTATTACAATCAAGATATTAAAGATGAAGCAGATGAGAAAATCGCAGATCTAGTTCGTAATCTTGTGTTTGAATCATATAACACCAGTATGAGTTTTGAAGGTAGATTCGGTGCAATATTGCTTCAAGAAATTTTAGAGACTAAGAGATGTTACTATAATGACAATACGCAAGCTTTATGTTTAGAACCACAAGTGATACAGCCAAAATTTGATTTTGAATTTCATAAAGACACCTATACTATAAAGTCAGATGTAAGCAAGAAGTATGTTGTGTTTAAAACACAACCAAGTTATATATTGGATATTGAAGCAAATAAAGTCTGTGAGTTTGATTTTGATGCAGAGTTGTATGAAAAGCTTCTCAAAGCCCCTAAAATTCCTAAAGAAGATATAGCTAAAGTATGTCGTTTTATGAGTGAAGAGATACCACATTTGCAGATACAAACCCCTAAAGGTTTACAAACGAAAATTATAGATGCACAAGCAATTGCGCAGATACACCTCAGTGCAAATTCTTTTAAAGTTGATTTTAATTATGATGGTTATGTGGTGAAGTATGCACCAAGACAAGAGAAGAGTTTTTTATACGAAGAAGATCAAAAAGTAGAGATTAGGAGAGACTTAGCCTTCGAAGAGAGTGCGAAAAAAATGATTGAGGGTTTTGGTTTTGATATCTCTATGTTGGAGTCTGATTTATGGGTGCAACTCAATGATGCAAAAAGACAGCAACAATTAGAGGTGTTTAGAGAGTTTGAAAATACGCATTTACCTAAGCTTGAGGAAGAGGGATGGTATATAAAAAACCTCAATAGTTTTGAAATGAAGTTTGAGCAAAATACTGAGATAATCGTTGAGAGTGAAGAAAAAAATGATTGGTTTTCACTCTCCTTCAATTTGGAATTTGATGGGATGGTGCAACCTTTAGCACCACTTGTGGCATCAATAATACAAGAGTTTGATAATTTTGAAGCTATGCCTGATGTAGTGAATATTGAAGTGGGTGAGAACCATTTCGTAACACTTCAAACTAAGCAGATTTCACCAATAATAAAAACGCTTCTTGAGTTGATGGATAAAAAAGACAAAGATGATACCTTGAGAATTTCTGCGTATGATGCGCATATGTTAAACACTTTTGATGCAGGTGTGATTTGGAAAGGTTCACGTGAGATCTTAGAGCTCTCTCAAAAACTTAAAAACTTTAAAGGTATTCAAAAAGTTACGCCACCAAAAAACTTTCAGGCAAGTCTCAGAGAGTATCAACAAGATGGTTTAAATTGGTTGCAATTTTTGCATGAGTTTAAATTTGGAGGGATTTTAGCAGATGATATGGGGCTTGGAAAAACTATACAAACCTTGGCGCATGTATCAAAACTTAAAGAGGACGCAAAGTTAGATAAACCTGTTCTTATTGTGATGCCGACTTCACTCATAGCAAATTGGAAAAATGAAGTTAAAAAGTTCACCCCAAATTTAAGTGTTTTATCTTTGCATGGAGACGATAGAGAAGAAAGATTTCCGTTGGTGGATCAGCATGATATTTTATTGACAACGTACGCATTGATTGTTAGAGATAAAGAAAAATTCGATACGCTGCAATTTAGTTATATAATCTTAGATGAAGCACAAAAAATAAAAAATCCAAAAACAAAAATGGCGATGGCGATTAAAGAGTTTAGGAGTGATTATAGATTAGCACTTAGTGGCACCCCTATTGAAAATCATCTCGGTGAACTTTGGAGTATATTTAGCTTTTTGATGCCTGGATTTTTAGATACGCTTAGTTTTTTTACAAAGTATTATCAAACACCTATAGAAAAAGAGAGAAGTTTCTCAAAACAAGAGCTTTTAAACAAGAGAATCAAACCTTTTATGTTGCGTAGAACAAAAGAGCTTGTGGCCTCGGAACTGCCTGTGAAATCAGAGATAATAAAATACACGCAGTTTGAACACAAGCAATCTGGACTGTATGAATCCATTCGAATAGCGATGGAGGAAAAAGTGCGTCAGGCTGTTGCAAACAAAGGTATCGCCTCTTCACATATTACAATACTTGATGCACTTTTAAAATTAAGACAAGTGTGTTGCGATCCAAGTCTTTTGAAACTAAATGAAGCTAAAAAAGTCAAAGAGAGTGTTAAGTTGGTTCTTTTTTTAGATTTAATAGAGGAATTACTCTCTGAGAATAAAAAAATACTTGTCTTTTCACAATTCACTTCTATGCTCGCAATTATAGAAGAAAAAATGAAATCTAAAAAAATCAACTATACAAAACTCACCGGAAATACAAGAAATAGAGAAAAGGCTATAGAAGAATTCACCTCAGGCAAGGTTGATATTTTTCTCATTTCACTCAAAGCTGGAGGTGTTGGACTCAACCTTGTCGAAGCAGACACTGTGATTCATTATGACCCATGGTGGAATCCTGCCGTGGAAAATCAGGCAACAGATAGAGCCTATAGAATAGGGCAAACTAAAGCAGTGTTTGTATACAAGTTGATAGTTGAAAATACTATAGAGCAAAAAATATTAGAGTTACAGAAGAAAAAGCAAGTGATTCAAGATGGTATTTATGATGAAAATAAACAACAAGATGATGTGAAATTCAGTGCCAATGAATTGTTGGAACTTTTAAAGTGATTTTGCTTCATAAGTTTTTGAGTAAATTTAACGACATACAATTGGCTTGAAAATGCTCATATAACTGTTTAGCTCATTATTTTTTAAAACTATATCTTAGAAAATTCACAAAATTCAAGTCTAGATGAATCCGATGAAAAATAAAAAAAACTTAATCTATAGAATCACGAAACTCGAAGAGATCTTGCTTAGATTCTTAAAATAAGGAGTTTTTCATGAAAGATATAGGAATAAAAGGGCTTTTAGTGGATCTAAAGAATATACCAAAGAAAATCTTTTAAAAGGAGAAATAATTAAATTTTACGATACAATTATACTTAAATATAATAAAAAGAATAAGAAAAATGAATATACTTGTAGTTGATGATAATAAAATGGTTAGACATCTTTTGGCAAATACGGTTGAAGGATATTGTAAATTACAAAAATGTACAAATTTAAATATTTTTGAAGCTCAAGACGGATTATTTGCTATGGAAGTTATGGCATCTGAAAATATTGACTTAGTTTTATTAGATTGCAATATGCCACGCATGAATGGTGAAAAAGTAGTAGAGGCAATCCGTTCAAATAATGATTGGAAGGAAACACGTATTATTATTGCAACAGCTCTTGGAACAGAACAAAATGTTTTAAAAATGATTAAAAAAGGCGCTAACGGTTATATAGTGAAGCCTTTTAACCAAAGAGCTGTTTTTAAAACCTTAGAAACAACTATGACAAGTATAAGCCCTTCGTTTGAAGCTTTATAATAAGAGAAAATATAACTAAATGGAGAATTGTTTTAGCTATTTTAGATGGAATCACTTTAGTATTCAAAGAGCAAGTTTCTTCTTATTCCATAAAGTTTATCGCTTTTGTAAAGTTTTATTTTCTCACATTTAAGTAGCGATGAATGAATTCTACCGGAACATTCTTTTGCAACATATTTTTTTAAATGCTCTTGTACTGTGACATTTTGAAGGTGGATATTATCATCAGATATATATGCTTTAAGAAAAGCTATAGTGTATTTTTGAGAAAAGATGGTGCCATTTTCATCGTATTTGTATTAAATCTTAATAATTATTAGAAAATGTTACTTTATAGAGCTGCTCATAGTTTGTTTTTTGAGCGCTGTCTAAGAAATAAAAAAATTTAGATAAAATACTTTTATGATAATTAAGCATTTACGTATTGCATTGAAAGATGAGGTATTAGTCGATATCTCTTTTTGTATTGAAAAATCTTTAGCACTTGTGGGGCAGAGTGGAAGTGGGAAATCTCTTACACTTAAAGCACTTTTAAGTATGCTTCCTGAAGATATGGAGTGTAGTTTAGAGTATGATGCTGATTTTGAACTTATCGCAGGAAAAACAGTCGCCTTTGTTCCTCAAAACCCTTTTACCGCGCTTTCGCCATTAACAAAAATAAAAAAACAATTTTTTATATCGCAAGAACAGCAAGAGGAACTTTTCTCTCAAGTCGGTTTAGATAAAGAACTTTTGAATAGATTTGCTCCAGAGCTCTCTGGCGGGCAGTTACAGCGTGTTGTTATTGCGATGGCGTTAGAATCCAGACCAAAACTCTTACTGCTGGATGAACCGACAACGGCACTTGATCCCAAGACAAGAGTTATGATCTTAAATCTCTTACTGAAGTTGCAGGTTACGATGAGCTTTAAAGTTTTGTTTGTAACGCACGATATGAATTCAGCAAAGAGTTTATGTGAAGATATCTGTGTTATAAAAGATGGATTGCTTATAGAAGATGGTAAAATGCTAGACATATTACAAAATCCACAACAAGAATATACAAAAACACTTATAGAAGCGAATTTTGCAAATCGAAAATTTAGAGAATAAAGAGAACTTAGGAAATAGTCAAATATGAAAACAAAAATATTTTTTACATTAGTGTTGCTGCTGCTTTTATCCCCCTTTGCCTTGTTTGGATATTACTTTATGGCATACGAATATGATATATCTTCTTTAGTCGATTATAAGCCGTCTAAAAGCAGCCGTATTTATGATAAACACGGTGAAAAAATAGCAAATGTATTTGATACAAAACATAGATTTTACACTCCTTTTAATGAGATTCCTCCACGTGCCATCGAGGCGCTTGTAGCGATTGAAGACACAACATTTTTTGAACATCCAGGGATTAATGTGGATGCGATTTTTCGCGCAGCCATTAAAGTTGTCCGAGCTGGAAAAGCAGTGCAGGGTGCAAGTACAATCACACAGCAGTTGGTAAAAAACAAGTTGCTGACACGTGAGAAAAAACTCTCTCGAAAGATTAAAGAAGCGATTTATGCGCTTAAACTTGAGCATGCTTTAACAAAAGAGCAGATTTTAGAAAGATATCTTAATGAGATATATTTTGGTCATGGATATTACGGTATTAAAACTGCGGCAGATGGTTATTTTCATAAAAAATTAAGTGATTTAAGTCTTAAAGAGATAGCAATCTTAGTGGGACTTCCAAAAGCGCCAAGTACCTACGCACCTACAAAAAATTATGAGATGTCAATGGGTAGAGCAAATCGTGTTATCCAAAGGATGAAAGTGCTTGGTTGGATAGATGATGCTACGTATCAAAAGGCTATACAAGAATCCCCTAAAGTATATGACACAACACTTACTCAGAATAAAGCACCATTTATTGTCGATGAGATAGCAAGACGTATGAATAAACTTGGAGTGGAAGATTTTAAAACTGGTGGTTATGAAGTTTATACAACAATAGATATCAGACTCCAAGAAGCTGGACGAAAAGCAGTGTTGCATGCGTACAATGAAGCACTCAAAAGAATTGAAGGGTATAAACAAAAAGCTTTAGAGAAGGCAAAGAAGAGAAAGCAAGATATAGAATATGTTGATACAAACACATCTAATCTAAACGGTGCACTTGTAAGTGTGGAATCAAGTACTGGAAGTGTGCTGGCTCTTGTGGGTTCTTATGATTATACAAAAAGTTCTTTTAACCGAGCAACACAGGGACGACGTCAACCAGGGAGTGCATTTAAACCTTTTATCTACCAAGTTGCTTTAGATCTTGGTTTCTCCGGTGCCACGGAGCTTACTGATATAGCTAAAACATATATGTATGAAAAAGACGGTGAAGAGATGAAGTGGCAACCCCGTAATTATTCTAAAAATTATAAGGGGCTTATCTCTCTTAGAGAAGCCCTTGTGCATTCTAGTAATCTTGCAACGATTAACCTTGTAAATGACATAGGACTTCGAGTGCTTCTTGGGGAATTAAAAAAGTTCGGCATTGAAGATGTGCCTCAAGACTTGTCTATCTCTTTGGGTACAATATCTTTATCTCCTTTAACATTAGCAAAGTATTACACATCATTCGCAAATAAGGGTGTTCAAGTTGATACACATATTATAAGATATGTAGAACATGATGGAGAAATTATTCATGAGTTTACTCCAAGTTTTCATACTATTACAAATGAACAACAAGCCTTTTTGATGACTAGCATTCTTAAAAGTGTTGTAGATCGTGGTACGGCTGTAAGAGCACGTGTAAGAGGTATAGATATCGCTGGTAAAACAGGTACTACAAATGATAATATCGACGGATGGTTTGCAGGATATTCACCAACTATAGAGACTGTAGTTTGGTTTGGAAATGATGATAATTCACCAATGCATAAAAAGGAAACTGGTGGTAGAGTCTCAGGAACTGCATTTAAAGCTTACTACCAAGACTTATTAGAACTATATCCACAAATTCAAAGAGAGTTCGACATACCAGAGGGTATTATAGAGGTTGATATTGGAGGAAAAAAAGAGTACTTTTCAGATATTTCAAAACCACCTCGCGTTGAGGTTGAAGCAGACCCCAAAGAAGAGCTGCTTTTTTAGAAAGCGTTTAAAAATAGTAACCTAAACGGAGTGAAACACTGTGGTCGCTTGCTGTATCACTTAGACCATATGCGTAGGTAAGATTTGTAAACCAATTTTTATCTATGTTGTAAAAAAGATATATGGAAGCTGTATTTATTTTATCAACTCCTTCATAGATACTATCACTAGAATTATATGAACCACTCATGTAAAGATTTTTACTTGGATAAAAACCTAAACCTGCATTAAATGCATTTGTATTTTGATAAGTTATGGTATTTACAATGTCATCATCAGTCACTACTGTGTACCCATATCCAGCAAAAAGATTCACATCTCCAAGTAGATAGTTCAGGTTCATTGATGCTGTATAATCTGTGTTGTTATTATTTAATTCATCATCGTAAGTTGGTAGAATTATACCTACTCCAAGTCGTATGCTGAGTTTATTGTTAGGTTTTAAAGTATAGTAAGCTCCTAAATAGGAATCATTCAATCCACTGTTAGTAGATGTGGTACTTTTTGAATTGTAGTAAGATGAACTAGCTTGAAATGAGAAGTTTTTATAGTAATAATCAAGTTGTAAACTTTGAGTAACTGTATCTGATTTTTCAAGTGTTGCATAATTTACTTGTGAATTATCTACACCAAATACAATGTCAAAATGATGTAGATTTGCTAAGCTTGTAATACTACAACCTTTTAAATCCACAAGATCACTAAAAGGTGTATTTGGACATTGATCTATTTTATCATCCACCCCATCTATATCGTAATCACTATAAGCAGATAAACTGAGTGTTGTAACTAGTAAAAATGTAAATATATTTTTATGCATGTATATCCTTTAGTACCGCAAGATAGCGGTACTTAGTTGTTTGACTATTTACGACCCATAAACTTATTTGCTACACCACCGCTACTAAGACCTTGTTGCATCGCTTGACTCGCAGTTTGATGCTGTTGCATATTTTGTGCTCTTTGCATATTTTGTGTTTCTTGCATCTGGTTTAGACGACTTCTTTCTCTGCTTTGAGTTTGAAGTTCATGCACACCCTCACCATCTGTTTGCATTTTAATACGCAGTTTGTTCATTACCTGAACTCTATCTTCTTCCCCTAAAGTGGACAAATCTTTTTTGAGCTGATTCATCAACTGTACTCTTTCTTGTGGAGCCGCATTTTGAATCTCAGTTATTTGCTCATCCACAGTATCAGCAATAGCTAAAGTTCCTAGTAGCATCAAAGCCACACTTAATTTTAAAGTTTTCATTTGCAATCCTTTTGTTTAGATAGTGTAATTATTACCTAAGAGTGTTAGTCAAGTATAAGCTTTGATACATCAAGTGTGAATTGTGTACCTTCGTTTAAAATACTTGTCACACGAATATTTAGACCTATCTCATCACAGAGTTTTTTAACTATGTGAAGACCAATCCCTAGCCCTCTATCTTGTTCTTTATAAAACCTATCAAATATATACTTTGGTTTTTTTATACCTTTGCCACTATCTATAATTTTTAATTTTTTTTCTTCATAAATTATATGTACATAGCCATTATATTTATTGTATTTTGCTGCATTGCTTAGTAGATTATCTACTATGCGAGTAAATGCTTCTTTATTTGTTAGAAGTTTAATGGGGACTATATCTATATGAAAACTTATTTGTGGGTAGTTTTTTTCTAGTATAAATACTTGCTTTTGTATTATGGAGTACAAATCAAAGCTTTCTTTTTGCATAGTGTGGTTTTCTAAATATGAGCGTAGGTGAAGTTGCAGGTTAAGTATGTTTTGAACACTTTGCTCAATTCGAGTCACTTTTTCATTTTTACCTAGTTCTTTTTTTAGCATTGAGCTATTTAAACGCAGAGATGATAAAGGAGTGTTAAAGTCATGGAGTATATCTTTTATAAACTCCTGTGTTAGGAGCAGGGCATTTCTAAGTGGATAGAGTGCATAGAATGAAAATAGTATTGAGAGTATAAAAACCACACTTAATGTGATCGAGAAACTCCATAGTGTTTGATTACGTAGTTTTAGAAGTTCTTGTCCATATTTTTTTGCATTAAATTCAAAACTCATAATATATTGTTGAGAGTTTGGAACTGGATAGTAGCTTTTTAGTGTTCCTTCGCTTTTGTAAAGTGTATATAAATTTTCATTTGTTGGCTTAACAAAGTCTAGCTCAAACTGTTCACATTTTAAAGTTAAACTACATAGTCTCATTTGTGAAAATAGTTTTTCATCAAGGGTTTGAATCTCTTTATTGTGGTTTATGTAAAAGAGAATTGTGATAAGAACTCCCAAAGAACTAAAAAATAGTAAAAAACTTTTTAAAAAGGATTCTAACTCCACTTTACTCAATTATATATCCTATTCCTCGTAAATTCTTTATATGTAATCCTGTAGTTTGTTTTAATTTTGTTATAGCCACTCTAAGTGCTGTAGGAGAAGGTTTTTCTAAACATTCCATAAGAACGTTTTTGTCAAGAACTTTTCCTATATTGTGTATAAACAAATCAAAAAGCCTCTCTTGAACTTCACCAAGAGGCAATACTTTAGTGTCTTTTTTAAGTATTTTTGTATGAGAATCATATTCTAAATCATTGTAGATGATGAAAGAAGATAAAGGTTTTAATTTTGCATTTACCCTTATGAGTAACTCTTCGGGAAAAAATGGTTTTTTTACATAATCATCCGCACCAATTTTGAAAGCTTTTGAGATGGAGTTTAAATCTACCAAAGCACTGATAAATATAGTAGGAGTTTTATCGTCAGCTTCTCTAAGACTCTTTAGTAGTTCTAATCCGTTAATATCTGGCACATTAATATCAAATATATAAAGATCAAACTCCTCATTATAGCTTGCATCCGCAGCTTCATCTCCCGATGAAACAACTCTAAGGGTATAACCCTCAGACTCAAGAAGTTCAGAAATTGTTTGTGCTAAAAGTATGTCATCCTCAAGAAGGAGTATTTTTTTATCCATACCTTAGTGTAGTATAAAAGTATGAGTGAACTCTGAAGATATCGAGAAAAAAAGTATCTAAATACTTCCTCATACGTATTACTTAATGAAAGGCTCTATTTAATGCGCTAAACATTGCTTTTATGGATGCTGTAGCTATATCACTATCTCTTCCAACACCAAAGCATGAAAGTATATCTTTACTTTGTATTTGTATATAAGCTATTGCTTTTGCAGAGCTTTTATCTCCACACGAATGCTCTGAATATGAGCTGATAGTGAATTCATTTCTATAGTCTTTCATCAATGCATTTTTACAAGCGTCAATAGGACCATTTCCTTCACCCTCAGCAATTATTTTTTCACCATTATAATTGTATGTTAGCGTACAAGTTGAAATCTTTTTACCTGAAGAGATTGTTACATCGACTAAAGATATATGTTTTTTCATATTGAAATAACTATCTTTAAATATATTTAAAATCTCATCAGCTTCTAGTTCTCTACCTTTTTCATCACTTAGGGTTTGAACGATACGGCCGATTTCAGGATGCATTGCTTTTGGAAGTTGGTAGCCATAATTTTTTTCTAAAATATACGCGACACCACCTTTACCCGATTGTGAGTTGATACGAATAATAGACTCATACGTACGACCAACATCTTCTGGGTCAATTGGTAAATATGGAACTTCCCAAAAATCCTCTTCTTTTGCTTTTTGGTATGCTAAACCTTTGTTGATAGCATCTTGGTGTGAACCTGAGAATGCTGTATAGACTAACTCTCCAACATAAGGATGACGAGCGTGTGTATTCATTTCTGTACATCTCTCTACAACATCTAAAACTTCACCAATATCTGAGAAGTTGAGCTTTGAATCAACACCTTGTGTTGTTAAATTTAAAGCAAGTGTAATAATATCTACATTTCCCGTTCTCTCGCCATTACTTAAAAGTGTACCTTCCACTCTGTCAGCTGATGCAAGTAGAGCCAACTCTGTAGCAGCGATAGAAGTTCCTCTATCGTTATGTGTATGTGTAGAGATAATAACATTTTCACGGTTATCAAGATGTCTACTCATCCATTCTATTTGGTCTGCATAGATATTTGGTGTTGACATTTCCACTGTTGCAGGAAGATTTATAATTACTTTTCTATCATCAGCAATTCCCCAAGCTTTTGTTACAGCATTACATATACGAGCCGAAAATTCCAGTTCGGTTCCGGTAAAACTCTCAGGCGAATATTCTAAAAATATTTTGCCATTATGGTTCTTTTCATATTTTTTTACCAACTCTACACCCTCTAAGGCAAGGGCTATAATCTCTTCCTCACTTTTAGCAAAGACTATTTTTCTTTGCGCTATTGATGTTGAGTTATATAGGTGAACTGTTGCTTTTTTTACACCTTTAAGTGATTCAAAAGTTTTAGCAATTAAATCTTCTTTAGCTTGGACTAGAACCTGTATTGTGACATCATCTGGTATTAAAGTATCATCAACAAGCCGACGTAAAAAATCAAATTCCACCTTAGAAGCAGATGGAAATCCAACTTCTATTTCTTTAAAACCAAGTTTAAGTAAGAGCATAAAAAGTTCAAGTTTTTTGTTCATATCCATAGGATTGATAAGTGCTTGATTTCCATCACGTAAATCAACACTACACCACTTAGGGGCATGAGTAATTGTTTTTGTTGGCCAAACACGGTTTGGTAAATCTATTTGTGGATAGGGTTTGTATTTCCCTTTTCTAACGTGATCCATTATGAATCCTTTAAACCTTGAACTTTAATAACACACTCTTACATTTGTTACTAAGTTGCGAATTATAGCAAATTTATAATTAGAAACTTTTTTGATATATTAAATATTAGATTTTCTAAAGGCTATTGTGAATAAAGTACCTTTTTGAGTGTTTTGTACAATTATACTCCCACTATTTTTTGCAACAATTTGAGATGTCATATAGAGACCGATTCCTGTTCCTTTGCCTTCAGCTTTTGTAGTGACATTGGGTTTGAAAATATGATTGATAATATTCACAGGAATTCCACCTGCATTGTCTTCTACTTCTATAATAATTTGTTTATTATTTTTAAAGCATCGAATATAGATATTTCTTCCTGAGATATGTTGTTCATTGAATGCATCAATTGAGTTGTTTATAAGATTGATAAAAAGATGTTTAAACTCATTTTTATTACCATATATTTGAATGCTTTGATCAATGTCTAAATGAAGGTGAATATTTTGAGTGATAAGTTCATCTTTCATAAGAACTTGAATATTCTGAACTACTGTATTTATATGAAAATTTTCATTTTTTGTAGAGGGTCTTAAGAAGTTTCTAAACTCATTGAGTGTGTTTACCATATGATCTATTTGTAGGTGAACACTTTCATCTAAATCCTTAATGTATTCATTATTTACATCATTCGTTCGAAAATCATCTTGAAGCATATCTATCATCATACTAATGGCATTAAGTGGTTGTTTCCATTGATGTGCCACAGCATCTATCATTTCACCCATAGCAGCAAGCCGAGACTGTTGTTCAATGATTTTATCTTTTTTATCATGTTCTAGGAGATTACGTTTATCCCATTTTTTGAGAAAGAACTTATTTTCTTTGTCAAGTTTTTCATTGATTTTTTTTTGTTCTTCATAAAGTACTATAAGAGCATTTATTTTTCCTGATAACTCTATATCTTGGGAAGCTTGAACAATATCATCAATGAGCTCTTTATCAAGATCTTTTTTCATGATTAATTATATCGAAAAATTAGAGAAAATATTTTGTGGGAGGGGATTCCCACCAAGGTGGGAAAAAATTACTAAATAGTAACTAGCACTGGTACGTAGTTTTAAACTCGTAAGCAGTTGGACGACCTTCATCTGGGTAAACGTCGCGTTCAAATCTGTAATGTTGGTAATCATCAATGAACAGTTGCGAAAATACTGGTTTTAAGAAGTCATTATCACGGATAAGAGCTTCTAGTGAACCACGAAGTGTATGAGGCATTTGAGGAATTTTTTTCTCACGAATCTCATCAAGTGAAAGCTCAAATAAATCTTCATCCATTGGACCGATTGGAATATCTTTGTTTTTGATACCATCAAGACCAGCCATCATCATAGCAGCAAATGCTAAGTAAGGGCATGCTGTTGAATCTGGGAAACGCATCTCAATACGAGTAGCTTTTTCACCAGCTCCATAAGGAATACGACAAGCTGCAGAACGGTTTTGAGAAGAATAAGTTAAGATGCTCGGAGCTTCAAAACCTGGTAATAATCTCTTATAAGAGTTAGTTGTCGGGTTAGTAAATGCTGCAACTGCACGAGCATGCTTAAAGATACCGGCAGTATAGTTAAGAGCCATCTCAGAAAGATTCGCATATTCACCTTCTTTATAGAAAAGGTTTTTACCATTTTTCCATAAAGATTGGTGAACGTGCATACCATTACCGTTATCACCAAAAAGTGGTTTAGGCATAAATGTAGCTGTTTTACCATTAAGGTGTGCAATCATTTTTACAACGTATTTGTATTTTTGAACATTGTCAGCTGCACCAATGATATCAGAGAAAACGATACCGATTTCATGTTGCCCTTGTGCAACTTCGTGATGACCCAAAACAACTTCAAGACCAACTTGTTCTAATACTTGCATCATTTCAGCACGGATATCTACAGCAGAGTCAGTTGGTTGTACTGGAAAGTAACCACCTTTAGTTCCTGGTCTGTGACCTGTGTTATACATATCTGGGTATGGGTTGTTTGAATTCCATTCACCTTCTTCAGTATCTACTTTGTAACCAGCTTCATTGATGTTATCAACAAAAGTTACAGAATCAAACATAAAGAATTCATTCTCAGGTCCAAAGTAAGCAGCATCAGCTATACCAATCTCTTCAACATGTTGAAGCGCTTTTTTAGCAATTGAACGTGGACATTTTTCATAGAGTTCATTTTTGTAGATATCATAAACATCACAAAATACTATAATAGTTGGATCAGCAGTAAATGGATCTAAAAACGCAGTGCCAATATCAACTTTTAGTAGCATGTCAGATTTGTTGATTGGTTGCCATGCTTCGATTGAAGAACCATCAAATGGTAAACCATTTTCTAATTGAGCAGTAGTTACAGCACTCATTCTATAGCTGATATGGTGCCATGCACCTTTGATATCTGTAAATCTAAAGTCTACAAATTGAACATCATTTTCTTCACAAAAAGTAAAAAACTCTTCTGTATTGTTAACAAATTTTCCCATTCATTTCTCCTGAAATTTAATTTAACAAGAGTATATCTGATTTTCTATTAACTGGAATAAGAATGATGATTAAAAATTAATCACTTTACAAGGCTGTTTCATATGGTGATCATAGTAAGAAAAAGCTAAACTTCACAAAGTTCTATATCTTTTAATTCAATTTCAAATATAAAACTTGTACCTTTGCCAACTTCACTTTCAATCCAAATGCTTCCATCCATAAGTTCTATGAGTTCTTTTGAGATACTTAAGCCTAGTCCTGTGCCTCCGTAAATTCTGCTTGTACTAGAATCTGCTTGAGAAAAAGGTTTAAATAATTTTTCTTTTTGCGCATCACTAAGTCCAATTCCTGTGTCTTGAACTCTAAATTGATAGCGATTATCTCTTAGCTGTTTAACGTAAAGGTTAATAGAACCTTGATCTGTGAACTTGACTGCATTGCTAAGTAGATTAATTAAAACTTGAGAAATTCGTAAACTATCGCCAATAAATGTATGGCTTACATCATTTGGATAGTTTAGATACAAATCTAAGCCCTTGTCTTTTGCAATAACTTCTACTTGTGTAATCACACTAATAAGTGTTTCATGAAGATTAAATTCTATAGCCTCTAGCTCTACTTCACCTGATTCTATTTTTGAAAAATCTAATATAGAGTTAATGAGTTGCAGTAGTTTATTTCCAGAATTATTGATTTTATCTATATAAGATTTTGGTTTTTCTTCTAAGTCTTTATTTCTTTGAAGTATTTGAGAAAAACCTATAATGGCATTGAGTGGTGTACGTAATTCATGACTCATATTTGCCAAGAACTGAGTTTTTGCTTTTTCTGCTTGTTCAGATTTTTCTCTCATCTTTTCAATGGAGGTAATATCTGAAAAAGTTGTAAGGATATATTGCCCATCATCCAATTCGATAGTAGTTGCTGTTACATCAAAGACTAGTTTTTCGCCTATTGTATTTTTAATTAGGGCCTTATGTACGGAGTTGTTGTTTTCAAATAATGGATCTGTCCATCTGTAACCTTGGGTACTTTTACTTAAGTAACCATCTTTATTTATAAAAAGTTCGCAAATGCAAGCATGTTTTTCTTTAAAAGCTTCAAGGTGTGAAAATCCAGTTAGATCATAAAATTTATGGTTAACTTCCGCAATCCCTTTATCATTTGAAATGATAACTATGCTTTCTTGAGAATCCATAATTTGTTGCAGTCTTTTTGTAGCAAGCAAACTTTTTTGCTCAAGTAAAGTTCTTTGTGTTACATCTTGAAGGAGGGATATAAACTCCACTATATCTCCATTAATATCTAAAATAGGAGAAATAGTGGAATTTACATAATACAAAGAACCATCTTTTTTAATGTTTGAAAAACTTCCATGCCATACTTGCTTATTTAAAATAGTTTTCCACATATTTGAAAAAATTTCAGAGTCTTCTTTTGGGTTGTGAATAATAGAATGTGATTTACTAATAAGTTCATCTTCAGAGTAGCCACTAATATCACAAAAGTTTTGATTTACATAGCTAATAGTTCCACGTATATCTGTTTTAGAAACAATAAGGGTATTGTCTATTGCGTCTTTGTACTGTGCAAGAAGTGAGAGAGTTTGAAGATTTTTATCTTTAATCATTTTGTTGGCATTATTTAATTCTGAAGAGTTTATTTCTAAAATATGTTCTAATAATTTTTTGTCTTTGTCATAGTTGTCATATCCAGAACTAATATTTTTAAGAAGTGTTTGAATATTTTCATCAAGTGAAGAAATATCAAAGTCACGACCAAGTGAACGTTTGATTTGTCTCTGGAGTAAACGATGCATAACTTTACTTATGCATCTTCATAAATGACAGTAAGAGTCATTGTTTGATTATGTAGTTGGCAGTTTGAGATTTCATCTGAAAAAGGTGCAATCTCGCCATAAGAATAAAAACCTGTTAAGTGAACATTTGTACCAATTACATCTTCGATGATCTCAAGCTCTTCTTCTACAAGCTCATTCATTACCAGTCTTCTTCCAACACAACTTACTATAAGACCTAAGGCACTGCCTGAGTTGACCTGATTGATTCTCTCAGCTGCTTTACCGCTTCCGTCTATGAGACCATCTATATCAGCTGTCATAAGCTGAACAGTGGAACCCTCTGGAACATCTCCTGCAAAAGTTAATGATTGATCTTCTTCATCGATGGCTAAAAGGGTACGGACAATACTTTTACCACCTTGAGGGTATACAACATCTAAAGGAAAACGAAGCCCGCTACCAGGAAGGTCTTTGACTCCATCACCTAAATATCTCTTATATANAGCAAGAGCTGGTTCNTTATCTATTTCATAAACAACATTTGCAGTTGATTTTGTGATGATTCTTTCTATCCCAAATGTTTTCCACCCACCATAGCAACCACTACTTGTATGAATATTATCTCCATAAAAGCCAATTGCGACAATACGCTTTTCTTTGGGTATATCATTTGCCATAACTAAAGTTTTTTCAAATCTTGATCCATCTCCGGCTAAACCACCCGTTATTAGGATGTTTCCTTTCTCAAGATTTATACCTTGAGCTAAAAGAGAACCATTCATGTTAAGACCATCAGAAATAATGAAAATGGACTGTAGCTTTTCATCTGCTAAGGATGCAGCTAAGTCTCTTGAGACTTTTTGTACCTCATCCTCAGCTGTAAAGTCAACTACGTTAACACTAACACTAGATGTATCAAAGCTAATTGCTGTTGCCACAATACTTTTTTCACTTATCTGAGGACCAAGAACATTTCCTGAAGATGAAGAACCTACAATGTCAGCATTTGGATAAAGGCTTCGTAAATACTCGTAATGTTTTGGATCTTCAAAAGTATCTGTATCTCCAAAAGCCATAACGAGATTTACATCACTCTTTTTTTCGATTGTTTCTTCTTGAAATTTCCATTGTGCGCTGTTGTAATATAAAGATTCTATTCTCATGATATGTCCTAAAAGTCATTTAGGATAATTATAGCCTATAATAAGAAGATATGAGTCATATATTAGTTCTTTTTAAAAATCAAATATACTATTTAAGTCCTCAGTGGCAAAATTGTCTGTAGGGCATACAATGTGAGATATAGTATCTAGATCAGCTTGCATCGACTTATCCATAAAGTATAAATCTGTTCCGCCAACTACAAATATCTTTTCTAGCCATCTATCAATATTATTTATAAAACCGACAATTAATTCAAGCTCGTTCTTATCTAGTTCTATGAATTTGTTACGATAAAGGTTTAATAGATTAGAAAAGTTTGTAATTGTTGTAGACATAGGTGAAATCTTGTCATAGTATCGAAGAATTAAACAAAAAAGTGAAATATTAGATCGAAGAGAAATAAATGTTTCGTCCGTTAAAGAATTTTTTTGGACTAAAAATATTAATTCTTGCATATCATCATTTAATTTTAATAACTCTTGTAAATCTTCAGACTCTATAAAGATATAAGGTTCTTTTATCTCCAGTGCTTTTGTATCAGAAACAGATTTTATAAGTTCCTTTGTTCTTATTTCATTTTTTTTATATATTTTTTCAATATTATTTTGAAATTTAAGCTTATTCAGTCGTATTGTGATTTTATTATTGTTGTACAAGTAGTTCAAAGATGTTTTTTGTATATGCTCTTTAAATAGCAGAGATATTTTTTTATTCCAGAGGGTAAAATAAAAGTATTTTTCTGTATCTTCTAAAATTATTTCAAAAAATTCTGTATCTTTATTTTCCATATAATAAAGTGCAAAATTATAGAACTGTGTAATGAATGTATGGACAAGGTTGTAAGCAGAGTTTTCTGAAGTAGTCACAAAACTCCAAAAAATATTTAAGTCTTCTTCATTAGCTATAGACACAACTTGCTTGATATTATTGATTTTTTTATCTTCATAAAGATTGATAATATTTTTTTTCGTTCTCATAATAAACTACTTATAGATATATGTGTAGGTTCATTTTTGGCTACTTTTTTTTGTGAGGAGAGTATTTTATTTATATTATCTGCGGATCTTTGTTTTGTCTTGTTTTCTAAGAGTAAAATAGAAGCGCTTACTGTCAATAAAGGAAACTCTTTAGTCACACCTTCTCTATCCTTTGAGTTAATATATCCTTTTTCTTTATCTTCCTTAGAATAAAACTCTTTAGCATTATCTGCAAATTTATTTACTATGTATGAGATATCTTCTAAATTATATTCATCATATTTTTGTGCACAAAAAAAATCATCCCCTCCAATATGAGCAATAAAGAAATTTTTTGACAACTCTTTTTTCATGATATCAGCAAAGAGTTGTATAACTCTATCTCCATTTCTAAATCCATATACATCATTAAAAGCTTTAAAATTATCTAAATCGAAATAACATAAGAGATATTTCGTATTTGTGTTTAGAGATCTGGAAATATATTTTTCAATCATTGTATTTCCAGGAAGTTTTGTAAGTGGATTTTGATCGCGCGCAAGAATTAAATTTTCTTCATTCATTAAACTGATAATTGCACGAGCAGATAAAAACCCATAATATT
>JGI10211J34971_10001436_pt1 | contig 19657 bp, 16 predicted proteins | sample Etolagsediment_FD_34971 | JGI IMG/M metagenome (IMG submission 34971)
TCCGCTACCATCCGTTCAGGGCTCGAGGATGTCTGTGCTTCGCATTGGCGCTATGGTGCTCAACTGCTCCGGGCTGCCGGCTCAGTTCAGCACTTTTTTGTTGTTGTGTTTCTGGTGTCGCCCACCACTCCTTTTTGTAGTGTTGTTTGTTGACGTGTATATTGAGGCTTAACTATAATTATCTGTGAGATATGAAATCATCATTGGCTGAAACGCATGCCGTGTTGAAAACCAAAGCGGGGCGAGAGGTTATTCTCTTTCGTGAGGTGATTTCTTCATCGAAAGTCGAGGGGATTGCTTGTGCAGAGCGTGTATTGGGCGAGCGGTACGGGGTTGAAAAGTCAGCCGGAATGCGACCTCTCAAGCAGCGCCTCGTCAAGAAGGCTCTCCATAAGCGCAAGGTCTAATTTCTGAATGGATCTGACATAGTCCACAAACTTCCTTTCAAGTACTTCCCGGTCGAACCCGTTGAATCCAGCCTGTAAGGCCATGAGTGTGGCAAGAAGTCTTGCTGATCGCCAAAACCATAGCCGCAATCCAGTACGGTATCGCCTGGTCCCATGCCGCCTCGTTCTGCCACCAGCATTGCAAGCGCTTCACTGGCTTCATCAATGGTATTGGCTTGTCGCCAATAGCCCAGGTTCAGGTAGAGTGCGTTTTCGGTAAGAGACGATGTACCAATCAAATCATAGACTTCAGTTGTCTTCAACCCGTGCAATGGATTGAAAAGCCAGTTCAGGTATCTGAAAAAACGATCTGTTGCGCTGTCTGCCATGGTGAGTACTCCTGACAATCTGGACGTTTCGCTCCTGCTTTCGAACTGTTGCAATAGCCGTATAGCCAGAAAAACGCAGAGTTGACGACTACTTCTGCCGAATACTGAAGGGGATGTTGCCATGCTGTTGCTGCATGACTTGATAATTTGGTGTCGATGTATCATCTTTGATTCGATCATAGATTTATGCCTGATAACCATGCACGCTGAACAACACCTTTTTTCCACCACTCCTGTAGTAGGTCGCTTTCTCAGGAAGAGAGCGCTGGAGCGTCTTTTTGCCAGTGGGAGCAGGGAAGCCGGTGTCGCACTGGCCGAAGCGGTAGAAAAGGACCATCCTGAGGCGGACGGTATGTTGCTGCGTTTGCTCAGGTTGCGCCACGATCGTGAGCCGGTTATGCATACCGCAGTATGGAACTACTGGAAGTCTCGCCGGTTTGGGGCGTTGCTCAAAAGGAGTGGCAACGAAGTATCTGTGCAGTCGGAGCTCCTGCACGCTCTCGAGGCTATGCCGCAGGACGATTGGGGCAACGGGGTGTTGTTTGCGCTCTGGAGACAGCTTGATCGGGATGACATTGCTGCACTCATCGAGTCGCAACACCGTCATGCACCAGCCCTTGAAATGGATGCGCTGTTCGGGCTCGTGCTCGGAAAGCCGGAGCGCTACCTGGACCTCGAAGATCCCGGGTACTCGATTTTTGAACAAGCCTGGCTTGCTGCATCGGGCACCCAGCGCCAGCGGATCAGCCGGACAGTACTCACTACCGGGCAGCCCCGCCTGGTTGCCGCATACGATAACGCAGTCAGGGAGGAACATGACCCGCAGCTGGTCATCGAAGCGCTGAAGCTGTGTGGTGATCACGATGCGCTCTTCGACCGTTTGCAGGGGCTGTCGTTCAACGGTGCACTGGAGGTGATTGCGTTCTGGGAAGAGGGGGGCGGCAGGCCGGAAACTTCCGTCAAGGCGGGTATTGTCGAACAGGCGGTTGTGTTGTATCGTGAGCTTGCCGATCTTCTTCCTGCATCCAGAATGGCGGCACCTCCGGGCACGAAGGCGATATGCTCGTTCTGGATGGAGCGTTATCAGGCTGATGAATCGATCCGGCTGGAGTTGTCGCATCCCGATCCGTTCCGGCGGGCAGGGGCGCTCTATTGCGGTGTGCAGCGTGGAGTTGTTCCCCGCGAGCTGATGCAGGAAGCTTCCAGAAACGGGACGTGGCCTGAAAAGCTTGCCCTGAACTACCTGTTCAACGTTCCCGGAGCGGCTGCGCGCCATGAGCATGTGGCTTGGCTCAGGCCACAGGATAGCGTTGTGGCGGGCATCTTGTCGATCCGCCTGCCCGGTACGCTTGAGGAGAGCAATCGGTTGGCTGACAGGCTTCAGGCGGAGGCAGGAGTGGGCAATGGGCCTTACCAGCACAAGCTGCTGCAGATGCTTACGCTTCTTCAGGGTTACTTTCTGCGCGGGCTCATTACGGTTGACAGCAGTGACGATGCTACCGAAAGCAATGCCGTCGAGACGGAAGATCTGACAGATGTCGAGTGGTAAACCCCAAATCCCTGATGGCTCAATGAGTGCAAAAAAAGGTTTCATGCAACGTGTGGTTGCTCTCCTGAAGGGGACCAACGGGGGGGACTCCCCGACCATGGCTGCTTTGCGTCTCGAGCTCGATGAGTGCAAGCGTGAGGTGGGCCGGCTCAAAAAGGAGTATGTCCTGCAACGGGAGCAGGCGAGGGGGCAGGGCGAACGAATGGCTGCCGAAGCTCTTGAGGGTATCGTCCAGGAGTTCGCTTCACCGCTTGCCACCCTTGCTGCCATGGAGGTCCGCCATCGTGAGTACGGTGATCTGCAAACGTCCGATGTGTTGCAGGTGGCAGCTTCTCTGCAGGCTATCCTTGCACAACGGGGGATGGAGCAGATAGGCCAGGTCGGAGAAGAGCAGCCATACGATCCAGTCCTGCACCAGGTGCTCGATGCTTCGCACCCAGAGCCTGGCCAGCCGGTGCGGATTCGTTTTGCAGGGTTCAGGTTCAAAGGCAGGCTTGTCGCCAGGGCGCAGGTCGGATCCGCAACGCCTATCACATGATATCAGGGATTATCTATGGCTTTAGCTTTTGATTTCGGGACTTGCAACAGCGTTGTCGCTCGTTGGAACGAAGCCCTTGGTGCCCTGGAGACGCCGGAGTTGCCGAATCTCGGCATCCTGTATCCACAGCCAGGTGACGCTGATGCGAGGGTGATCCCTTCCATGATTCATTTTGGCCAGGGCGATACGCCACTGGTAGGCGGCCAGGTTTTGGCTGCCGGTCTTGTGAACCATCCGGGTACCTTCCGCTGGCTGAAGATGGACATGTTGCGCACCGGTGGAGCCAATCGCGGTCGGCGTGTGCAGGGCAAGGTGATCTACCCACGCCTTGCAGCAGATGGTCTGGTGGACCGCATCCTGATGTATGTGCGCGGCATGGTTGGCGATATCGACGACGAGCTGGTGCTGACCGTACCGGTCGAGGCGTTCGATCACTATATCGACTGGCTGCGCGAAGCTGCGATGAAGCGGTTTCCTGGCGGGATCAGCATGATCGACGAGGCGACCGCCTGTATGCTCGGCTATACCGATGAGGTGCTCGACAATGAACCCTACTGTATTGTCGATTTTGGAGGTGGTACGCTCGATGTGTCCATTGTGCGTACAGACCTGCGGAGTGCTACCCATGCTCGTTGCAGGATTCTCGGCCGGGCAGGAGAGGAGATCGGGGGAATCATGATCGACAACTGGCTCCTGGAGCATATCCAGCAAGAGCAGGGACTTGCTGACGAGGATATCGCCGCCATCGGTCCCTCATTGCTCGAGGCGGTAGAACAGGCGAAAATCTCCATTTCGAATGGCAGCTCTGAAGCCTCCTTTACACGGTTCAACGATGTCACCGGGCGTATGGTGCATGCCACTTTCACTGCAGACACTCTTGACGAAGTGCTCGGGAAAAAGCGCGAGCCGGGCATGCAGAACCTCTACCAGCATATTGTTCGTACCCTTGACCGGGCCCTTGATCAGGCGCGCGACCGGGCAGGTCTGCGAAAGGAGGAGCTGAAGGGGATTTTCCTTGTTGGCGGCAGCAGCATGTTGCCCGGCATCGAGCAAAAAATCCGGGAGTTCTTTCCCGGGATCGACGTCCATGCAGGCAGGCCGTTCGAGGCTATCGCTAGGGGAGCATGCCTCTTTTCCGGTGGCGTGATAGATCAGACGCTGATCCACGATTACTGTTTACGAAGCTGGAACCGGGAGCTTCGGGATTTCGAGCTGGTACCTGTGGTGCCGCGTGGCACTCCCTATCCCACCGGCAAACCGGTGTGCAGCAAGTANATCAAGGCAGCGTCGGATGTCCAGGATGTGCTCGGGCTGGTGATCTACGAACGAACGCTGATGAGCCGCCCCCTGATTTCCTACGTCAANGGCGCTGATGGTCTCCGACCTGTCAAAGAAGGGGAGCGCCTGGAGAGCCGTTCACGGCCGCTCAACCCCGAAGACAGCGAGTTTATTCATGCGGTGCCGCCCTGCCGCTCGGGCGACAGGCGCTTCATTGCCGGATTCGGGGTCGACAAACACCGCCGCCTCACACTCTGGCTCCGGGATACCGAGCCTGGCAGCGATTCCTCTGTCCGGTTGCGCGATGGTTCACGTATCCCGCTGCCGGTGGAGGATCTGCCGGTAGTGAAACTCTGAAACATGACTGTCTATGTCCTGGCTTGACGAACTCAAATTGAACGTTGCGGCACGGGTTGCCGTTATTCACCTGGTGACCATCGATGAAGAGGATGCCCTCAAGGCCCTTTCCCGGTGGTCGCAGTCACCCGAATGGCCGGGTGGCATGGGGCTCATTACCTGGGATATCGGTGACCAGTTCCGGCAGGTGCTCGAACCGGCGCAGACGTTCGGTAAATTGGCAGCGACTCCCGAAACCGTGCTCGACATCATCGACGAGTATAAAGGTTCCGCTACCTTTATGCTCAAGGATTTCCACCACTTCTGGGAGCATGGGCACAAGGTGTCGCGCATGTTGCGTAATCTGGCTGCACGCCTGCCGTTCCGCGACGAAGCGGTGAACATCATCGTCACCAGTCCGGGCCGGAACCTGCCCGAAGAGCTGTGCCACGACATACCCACTATCGACATCGGCAAGCCTGGCAGCCAGCAGATCAAGGAGCTGCTCGAGCACGAAACCCGTTCGACACGTGCGCTCGACAACTCCACGCACGGCTTGCGTGAACGGCTGGTCGAAAGCGCGTTAGGGTTATCGATGGTCGAGGCCGGGAGGGCGTTCCGCAAGGCGATCGTGCTTGCCGGCGGTCAGCCACTCGACGAACGGAGTGTTCAGCAGGTATTGAACGAAAAGCGCCATATCATCCGCGAAAGTGGAGCGCTCGAGCTTTATCCTTCTACCGGTTCCATGTATAATGTTGGTGGTCTTGGTACCCTGAAACAGTGGCTTGACCAGCGCCAGGAGGCGTTCAGCCAGGATGCTCGCGAGTACGGCCTCAGCACCCCGAAAGGGGTTGTGCTTATCGGTATTCCCGGTACCGGTAAAAGCCTCTGCGCCAAGGTGGCCGCCGGGCACTGGGGGATGACGCTGCTCCGGATGGATGCAGGTGCGATCTTCAGTGGCCTCCTGGGTTCGAGTGAGCAGAATATTCGTGAAGCCATTCGGATTGCCGAGGTGATAGCCCCCTGCGTGCTCTGGGTTGACGAACTCGAGAAGGCGTTTGCCGGATCGATAGGTGACAGCGGCACGGCAAGCCGAGTGCTGGCCACCTTCCTGACCTGGATGCAGGAAAAAACTGCGCCGGTGTTCGTGTTTGCCACTGCCAACAACATTGAGCGCCTGCCGCCCGAACTGTTACGGAAAGGTCGTTTCGACGAAGTCTTCTTCCTCGATCTGCCAACCCACGCCGAGAGGGTCAGTATCCTCGAAGTCCATCTCAAGGATCGGGGCTATACCATGCTCTCGCACCGCTTCGATCTCAACGCGGTTGCCTCAGCCACCGAGGGGTTTGTCGGCGCTGAATTGCAGGCGCTGGTCAACGATGCCATGTTCCCTGCGTTTCGTGACCATCGCCGGGAGATCGAGACAGAGGACCTGCTCGATGCAGCCTGTTCGATGGTACCACTGTCTGCATCGCACCAGCAGGTGATCGACGAGTTGCGTGACCTGGTAAGCAACGGCCAGGTCCGCAATGCATCCATCAACCAGTCATGACAGCACCAATGTGTAACGACACGCTTGCAGAACTCAGAAGTCGCGCAATCCGGCCTTCCTCCGAAGAGCTGCCTCCGGTTATCATCAACGAGCAGGATGGCTCCCCGATGGTGCTGGTACCTGCCGGAAAGTTCCTGATGGGGGATGACCTCGATAAGGAGAGTCCGCAGCGCAGCCTGTGGCTCGATGCATTCTACATCTCGGTCTATGCGGTCACCAACCGCCAGTACCGGGCATTCATTGCAGCGACTGGCCATCAGCCACCCAACATAGGAGCAAGGATCGACTCGCTTTCGTTCTGGCGTGACGAGGGGTGTCCCGAAGAGTTCGACGATTACCCGGTGGTACTCATCAGCTGGGATGATGCGGACGCTTACGCCCGATGGGCCGGCTGCCAGCTTCCTGACGAAGCACAGTGGGAAAAGGCTGCGCGAGGACCGGAAGGGTTTCTGTACCCCTGGGGAGACAAGTGGGATGAAAACAACTGCCGGCACCGTAACAACAAAGGTGAAGACTCTGTGGCTCCTGTCTATGCGTATCCCGAAGGCGTTTCCGGTTACGGCACATGGAACCAGGGCGGCAACATCATGGAGTGGTGCTCGGTATTGCAAGGGGAAGGGGAGAACGGAGCCTATCCCGAAGGTGACGATGCGCTACGCCAGGAGCGCGGAGGCTGCTGGCGCTACCCCGACAAGTTCGCATTCCGAGCTTCACAGCGCTCGTTTGTGGTCTCAAAGGCAGTTAATGATTTCAGGGGGTTTCGGCTCGTGCTGCCGGTGAAGGGGAGATAAGATTGAGTGCATCGAGCAGTGTCTGGAAACCGATCCTCTCCTGTTCCAGTCTGACATTGTTCCCTGGCTTGTTGCCGCGCAGGTCGTCGTAGAGGGCCAGTTCTTCCGCTGTGAGCCTTGTGAGAGTTACTGTTTCGGGATGCTTTTCCTCTCCCCAGAGCGGGCGATGAGCGTGCAGTGTCTTCCGGTCCATGAGGAATGACTTCGCATGGGGCAGGAATTCGCGCAGCTGGTTGAGGATGGCAAACCCGTGGGTATCGATATCTCCCCAGTACAGGATAGTCCTGGCCTGAAGCCAGTTGATACCGGCAAGGTTCCTGAACCCGTAACCTGCACCAAAAATGACCATTGCTCCCTGTACCGGTGGGAATGCAAGGAAGTTGATTTCGTTTTCCGTGATAAAGATCGTTCTGACCGGGAGGTCGAGGCGCGCAAATGCTTCCCTGGTGATGGTGATGTCCTGGTCCGTCCCCGATGGCAGGATTTTGATGTCTGGGTCGAGTAGCCGGAAACGTACCCGCAGGGGTTTGTCGCGGAAGCCGTAACGGCGGCAGAAATTGGTGCTTCCTGTGGCTTCGGTATCGATTGCATCCTGAGGCAGGGCGAGGTCAAGGAGTTCGGTGAGTACGCCCCGGTGACGTTCGATAAATTTGGTGTGTATGCCGGGGATGTGGATCTGCCTCAGGTAGATACCCGGCCGGGGATGGTGACGCAGCCAGTCGACAGTTTGCAGCAGGAGTGGCCACGATAGAGTGAGTTCCATGGCCTGCAGAGGTCGTTTTGACAGCCAGGGGAGGAGGCAGGGTTCCCGGTCTCGTGTGAGTTCAAGCATGGCTGTGAATGTAGATGCTGCGTGCTGTTTGCCGATGAGCCCGAGGGCATCTTCCATGGAGTCAATCCATAATTCCGACGGAATCCGGTTACTCCCAAGAACGCGATGGTTGACCGTTCGCCAGACGATGCGGTACGGCCCGGCGGTTGCGGTGAGCTGGGCGATCCAGTCTCGCACCTCGGCGAAGTTATCGCTGAGTTGTCGTGAATTCGGTCCCCTGAGCGCCAGGCGCAAGGGAAAGAGCGGCTCGCCTTGTACCATCGAGGCAAGCATTGCGCCTCTGTCCCAGAGCTTTTGTAGCTGCGCTTTGATGTCTGTCGGGGTTGTCCAGTCTGATTTCGTTCTGCTCATTGCTGCATGTTCCGTTTTTCAGTGCGGTACTCTTCTATGCTCAGGTTCCGCAGGACTGAAGCCCGGCCGTCCTGGTTGTAGACGAACCCGACACTGGAAACGAATGGCTCTATGATGTGGATTTTCTGCAGCGGGGTGACTATGAGCAGTTGCAGGTTGAGCTGTGCGAAGAGCTGAAGTCCGTAGGTTGCAGATTCGTCGGAACCTCGCCCGAAGGCTTCATCGATGACTACGAAGCGGAACGAACGTGAGCGGACTGCTCCCCATTCAAGGCCGAACTGGTAGGCCAGGCTTGCGGCAAGCACCGTATAGGCGAGCTTCTCCTTCTGTCCACCTGATTTGCCTCCCGAGTCGGCATAGTGTTCGTGTTCGGTGTCGTCTTCTCTCCACCGTTCGCTGGCGGCGAAAACAAACCAGTTGCGAACGTCGGTGACTTTGGCTGTCCAGCGGCGGTCAAGGTCGGTAAACTCTTCGCGACCACGGAACCGGTCGATAATCTTACGTACCTGCAGAAATTTTGCTTCGGAGTACTGTTCGTTATCCGATCCGGTCAGGCTGCCTTCGGTGCAGCTGCGCAGTTCAGCCTGGAATTCCCGGATATCTGCATCGAGGTTCAGCTGTGCTTCGAGGCTGATATAGCGGCTGGGATTGTAGTCGATCTGGGTGAGCGATGCATTGATCCGGGCGATGCGCTCCCTGATAGTTTCGCGTTCGCGGGCAAGCTGTGACTGGAAGTTAGCTACTTCACGTATGGTATTTTCATTGAGCAGCTCCTTGAATCGTTCATCGAAGCGAGGCAGGTCGTCAGCCTGGAGTTGCCCGAGCATCGAGCGGTATTCGTCGGCAGAGGCGAGGCTGGCGTCGACCTCCCGGGTCTCGAGTTTCCATTGTTCGTTGTACCTGGTCATGGCGCTGATGATCCTGTCGTTCAGGCGTGTGAGTTTTCTGTTTTCTGCATCGATCTTTGCCTGAAGCCAGTCGCGCATTTCACGTTCGCGGTTGTCACACGATTCTACAGTGAGGGCCCGGGTATCCTGCATCTCGGACCTGAGGGTCTCGAGCCGGTTAAACCGGGCTACAGTTTCGGGTACGGCTTCGTGCAGTACGGTTTGCGCTTCGGCTTCGAGCTCACGTGCAGTGCTGATTTTTTCAGCGGTTCTGGATCGTTTGTCCTTGCGTTCCTCGAGTTGATGTTCGGTTGCATGCAGTTCCTTTTCCACCTCTTCGAGTTGCGTAGTAAGAGTGCGGAGGAGGTCGGACGTTGCTTCGAGTTCCTGTTTCTCGTCTTCGAGCCGGGCGATGGCAACTGCTACCGGGTGCCAGTCGAGGTCGTGGAAGTCTGGATATTCGTCGAGTCGCGAGAGGATGTTGAGCCGGTCTTTCAGGTCCTTCTGCTCCTGCTGCAGGCCTTGCATGAGACGGTTGAGTTTGCCGATTTCCTCGTGTTTCCTGCGTGCGTTTTCTTCGAGCACTGCGATCTTGGCTGCGTTGCTCCAGCCGAGTACGTAGCGGCTGCGGTCGTCGATACGGTGACGGTCGTCCTTTTCATGACGTTCGCCCGGCATCTTGATCTGCCCGNTTATGGTAACGGCTTTTTTCTCCCGGCGGAACTGTTCCCTCGTTGTGCAGCAGATCACGTTGAACCGGTGGGCGATCTCACGCTCGAGCCANTCGAAATGGGGAGAGTCGGCCTTGATCATGAGCTTACAGGGCAGTGCGTCAGGGTTGTCGGGCAGGGTTTCGCGCCGAACCGGTGGACGGACCCTGAAGTAGACAAGCCGTCCTTTCAGATGGGTCCGGTCGGCCCATTCTGAAACGTGTGTGTAGAGATGATCGGGTACGAGCAGTGACAGGGCAAAATTACGCAGCAGGCGTTCAATAGCCCCTTCCCACTCCTTTTCTTTTTCTTGCACCTGGAGCAGTTCACCAGCAAATGGCACCTCTTCTTCGTGTATATCCAGCGCGCTGCAGAGCGAACGGCGCATGGTGACCTGTTTTTCGTCGATGTTGTTCCTGCGGGCTTTCAGGCTTTCGATCTCTGTGGTCAGTTCACGATGTTCCTCTTCGAGGCGGGCCAGGGATACACCGGTTTCGTTGATGTCGTTCTGGACAATGGCCTCCCGCTCTTCCACCTCATCCCGCATGGTTTTGTGTCCTGCACGCTGGCGGATGAAGTCGTCGGCAGTGGCGGCGGGTGTTTCCTCAAGCGGTTTGAGCAGTTCAGCGTACCTGGAGGCTTTGGTTTTTCGACGTTCGAGTTCCTCCTGCTTTACCCGGATGTCGGATGCGATGCTTTCGATGCGGTCTCCGCCGTTCTCGGCAATAGTGCGGCGAAGGTTGCGCTCCCGTTCCAGCCCTTCCTGGCGCTGCTCTGCAAGCTGTTCGACCGCGTTTTCATGCCGGGCCATCTCTTCTTCGAGGGAACTGAGCCGGTGCTGAAGGAGGTCGAGTTTGAGCGATGCGAACCAGGGTCGCAGGGCGTTGCGGCAGTGTTGCAGTTCCCGGGCCGAGGCTACGAGCTCAGCGTGGTGATTGCAGTCCTGCACGAGCGGGTTGAGCATGCCGATCTGCTGCTTGGCTTTGAGCACGGCTTCGTGTGCCCGGTTGAGGTCTTCGAAGTGGCTGATCAGCGCTGCAATGCGCGCCTGGACATCGAAGGGCTCGAGCATGTGGCTACGGACGAAATCGGTAAGGTTGCCTACCGATTTGAGCGAGACAGTCTGACTGAACAGCTCCAGCGCCTGTTCGTTGTCGATGCCGAAGCGGCGGCGGAACCAGGCACCATATTTCGGGAAGCTGTCGAAGAGCTCTATACCGTTGCTTTTCAGACGTTTACGAAGGGCCGTGATGTCCGTGCCGAAGCCAGAAAAGTCGGAAGCGATGGAGAGCTCCCGTTCAGCACCGGCATAAAGGCGTGCGGGTTGTCCGGCAGGATCCTTCATCCAGAAGACCTGAGCGAGGGTTACGGTTTTATCGTAGCCTTCGTTGTGGAATACCCCGAGGATAACCGAGTAGGCGCTGGTATCACGCAGGGCGACAGCTTTGGCACCGCCACCAAGAGACTCCTGCCGCTCCGATTTATAGAACCCGAGAACGTACGAGCGGAGAGATCGTTCACGCGTGTCGGCTCCGGCAGCCTTGTTGTAGGAGATTCGCTGGCTTGGGACGAGTAGCGTGGTGATTGCATCGACCATTGTTGATTTCCCCGATCCGATATCTCCGGTCAGGAGGCCGTTACGGCCGTCGAGCCGGAGGGTCCAGATACGACCATCAAAGGTGCCCCAGTTGAACACTTCGAGGCGCTGGAGGCGGAACCCGGCAAGGCTGTCGTCGGCAATGAATCCGAATTCAAGAGCTTCAGTCATCCTGCTCCTCCTTCTGCTGGCCGATAAGTTTACGGTAGTCGTCGAGGCGGTGGTCGAAATCGGCAAGCCACTGGGCATCGACGAACGCCTTGATGATTCGGCGCACCTCGATCATGTGTTTTTCCCCCCGCAGGCGGCGAATGAAGCCGAGGTCGGCGATTTTGTTCAGCGTAGCGTCGACCTGGTCGATGAGCCTGGCGTCATTGCTGCCTGCCGGCAGGAAGATGCGGATCAGCTCGACCACGTCATCGCGCGAGAGGATCAGGCGTGTATCTCCACCACCGGCATCGGACTCGGCGAGTTTCTTGCGCAGGAGCGCAAGCAGGAGGCTGACCGGGTAGGAGAGCTGGCGCCGGGCTACCAGGCGCGGGCTGGTCTTGCCGTCATCCTCATTGTCAGCAGGGCGTGAGCGCATGTAGGCATAGCCCTCTGCCTCGTCAAGCATCAGCTCGAGACCAAGCACTGCCATGTAGTCACGTACATCGGCCTGCAGGTTCAGGAGTGTTTGCCAGAGTGCGGGGTTTTCCTCCTGGTACAACACGCCCTTGAGGAGGGGGACGACAACGTGTGACAGTTCATGTCGCAGTGATACCGGAGGTGTGTCCCGGGGATCAGTCTGGTTCATCATGCGTTTCTTACAAAGATAATTCGTGGCAGCTTTGCCTCGCGTTTTGTGTGTTCTCCGCTTTCCCATGCAATCCGCTCTTCGATTTTTTCATCCACTGCTATGCCGGGCCACTCTCCTGCAAGCTGGAGGTAGGTGAGCAGTTCGGCCAGGCCATGGTGCAGGGGATGGCATGCAACCAGTTCACCGAGGCTGACCTGTTGCTGCTCCTGCAGTGCCTTTCGGATGTTCTGAAGCAACTCGGCCCGATCCACGATGACCTGGGTATAGAGCGAGGTCGTGTCGATGTCGGCATCCCCTTCGTCGATCGCAACACTTTCGATTACCGGCTTGAATGGTGGGTGGTACAATGGGCGTTCCAATGGCAGCTCAATCGATACGGAGGATGCATCGAGTTCCATGAAGACAGCTGATGGTGGTGTTTCTCGCAGGGCGAGCGCTTTGCTTTCGATGCCGTGCAATATATCCATGATACGCCGGTTTTCAAGCCACGCCTTGTCGTCGAGAAATTTGCGCAGCTGTCCGGAGAGTCTGGCCACGGTACGCTGGGTGTGTTCCCCGGCTTCAAGCCAGTCGTAGTGCACACGTTTCAGGCGTGGTTCAGGCCGCATGTCTATCACTGCTGGCAGGTCGAGGACCTCTTCGAGAAGGGTGGTCAGTTCCTCCTGGCGTGATTGCGACATCAGGAAGTCCCAGAATGCCTTGAAACTTCTTCCCTGGTCGGAATCGGCGATTGCATCGCGGCGGCCCATGATCTCTTCGAGCAACTCACCTTTGCTGCCTTCCCAGAGCGCAATACGTTCGCGTACCTGCCGATCGAGGCTGCGAAAGTTGTGTTCAACTTCACGGAAATCGGTCAGGAGGTCGCGTGCCAGCTGCAGGAACTGCTGAAACCGGTCTTTCAGTGCTGTGTCATCAAGCATGGAGATGTCACCTGCCCTTATGCGGGCAATCTCGGCATCGATCTCTTCACGCTTGTGTTCCAGCTCGGCAATCCGCACTTCCGGATCTGTCTGGCTGCCGGTACTCATCTGGTGAAGCAGCTCAAACAGGGTCAGCAGGCGTGATTCCGTGCCTACAAATGACCTCTCTGAAAGGCTTTCAAGCCACGCAAGCGCTTTTTCGGTGGCCGGGGTCAGGTCGTAATGCGGTTCATCTTCGCCCTGGGGGTAGAACTTGCGCAGCCACCCCTTGTCGTTTTCCGACCAGTCGTTCAGGTAGCCCTGTGGAGAACCGGGGAAGGTATTTTCGCCCAGCTGACGGTGTAAGGCAAAGAGCTCATCTTCCAATGCTTCGACCAGGTCAGCCTGCGGGAGCGTGCGTACATTGGGTGCGATGAACACCCTGTGCAGAAACGATGCAACCAGCGGCGCATGCTGTGCACGCAACAGTCGCCATGCAGGGTGGTTCTGCCGGAGCAGGTCGAGAGTTGTATAATCGAGCGCCATAAGCAAGGTCGGGCAATGCAGGATGAAACTGTGGGGGTATCCCACTCTGGGGCTCTCAAGATAAGGGATTTGGATGCATTTTCCTTACCCTGTCGTGTACAAACCTATAACAAGTGCAGCAGCCACAATGGAGGGCCCGAACGGCCATTCGGCTTCGGGGCTGAGCCCCTTGAATCGCCGCCATATGAAATACCAGGCTATGGTGAGCAGATTGGCCCACAGCATGATGTGGAGCACGTTGACAATGCCTGACCAGGCTGCCAGTGCGGCAAAGAGTTTCAGGTCGCCACCACCGATGCCAATTTTGCCCCGTATTTTCTGGTAGAGCCAGGCAAAACTCCCCATCACCGCGAGTACTGCAGCTGCGGATAGTGCACTTTCTGCCAGGCTTTGGCCGGTAATTCCTGCATAGCTGCAGGCAAGGCCTGCTATTCCCAGCGGCAGGACAACCAAGTCGGGCAGGAGGGTGGTATCCCAGTCGATTAGTCCCAGCAGCAAGAGCGTGCTGGTCATGAGTGTGAGTGGAAGCACTTCCCAGAATGGCTGCAGCGGCATTGTTTGAGCTACAAAAACCCATACCAGGGCATTGAGTACCGGTACCCAGATGCGCCGGGCAGGTGGAACAGGGTGCTCAAGCCCCCCGCCTGGTCCTTCCCATTCGTGCAGTGCTGCATCTTCCAGATAGAGCACTTTACCGGGAATAAATCGGGCGAGAGACACGAGGTACAAGCCGATCACGCCACCAGCAGCCAACCATGGTAGCTGGGTCAGGAACGTAGAGAGTATGGGGTAAACGTTCATGTTCATAGCCTACTTCGATAAGACCTGCATGAGCTGAATGGCCGCTGGGCCAAGAAGCACGAGGATGAGTGTCGGAAAAATAAACAAGCCAAGCGAAAGTACCAGCCTGACAGGAATTTTTGCGGCAATTTCCTCCGCACGCTGCGTGCGTTTTGTGCGCATGACTTCAGACTGTACACGCATGGATTCAGCACCGCAATCAAGTATCGATGCATACAAGGCAAGTACCAGGGCTGTGACAGCTGCGCCAGAGAGTGTTATGCCAAGCACCTGGAGGCTGATGTGCAGGATGTTTTCCATGATGGTTGAAGGTCTGGTTATACCTTGATTCGTATCATCTGGTTGAGGACCAGGACGCCAGCGGTCATGAGTCCGAGACCGACAAGAATAAGGGTCTGTCCCTGGGTCGTTGTCCAGAGTGCCGAGGTATACTTTGGATTGATGAGCGTGATGATGCCGGCCATAATGAATGGCATGCTCCCCAGTATCCAGGCTGATGTAAGCCCTTCAGATGAGAGGGTCCTGATTTTCCCTCGGAGCTTGAACCGTTCGCGTATGGTAGAGGCAAGCCCGTTGAGGAGTTCAGTGAGATTGCCACCGGTTTCATGCTGGATTGTGAGCGAGATCACCAGGAAGTCGACGTCGTTACTTTGTACATGGTCCCCAAGCTGGTTCAGGGCTACCTTGAAGGGAATTCCGAAAGCTATCTCGTCGGCCACTATCTTGAACTCGTATCCAACCGGATCCGGGAACTCCTTGCTTACCATGCCAAGGGCTGAGGTAAGGCTGTGGCCGGCACGTAGTGCGCGCGAGACGTAGTCAAGCGTTTCCGGGAGCTTGTCTTCGAAAGCCTGGCGCCGTTTTCCGGCTTTCCTCGAAAGCCAGAGGAGCGGCATACTGCCGAAAGCGATGCCTGGCACAAGGAGGAGTATTGGGTTGATATGACGCTGAAGCCCGATGAACATGACAGCCAAAAAGATTGCGAGCATAAGGAGCATGAGCTGCCCTGCCGAAAGCTGGCTATGGGCACGCTGGACAAGGTTTTCAAACTGCCTGTATGTTCGTGAATGCGAGCGCAGCCAAGTCTCGACAATGCTTTCCTGCAGGGTTGCCTGTGCAATGCCGGGCCGTTTTCCTCCCCAGTGGACGGTATTGTGTATGGTTTGCAGTCGCTCTTTTTTTGCCTTGGTCCTGCTGTCGAAAAAGAGTGTCCATACCTGGTTGAGCAGCAGTACGCAGAGTATGACAGCTGCACATGCAATAAGTGGAACCAACAAGGTGCTCATAATGCCTCCAGGGGATTAGTCGTTAACCTCGGGATTGAACATGCCGTCACTGAGATTGATGCCGTAGGTCCGGATTTTCAAATCAATCAGTTATCAGTCGATAAAGGATCAGAAAATCTGTATTTTACAGCAAATTCAGTCATTTGACCCTTGCTGCGATGAAAAACATCAATCCNCTNGGCCTTTTCGACGAACATTTNCTGCTNGAACGCCTGACAAAATTGAAGGATCCTCTTGTAAAGCTTGAAGAGCATATCGACTGGGANATTTTTGTCCCTGTTCTTGATATAGCCTTCTCAAAACCTGCTAACAAGAGCAAAATGGGCCGTCCGCCATATAACAGAGTGATGATGTTTAAGTTGCTCATTCTTCAAAGCTTGTACAATCTGTCAGATGATCAGATGGAGTTTCAAATTACCGATAGACTGAGCTTTAAACGTTTTCTCGGACTCAAGTCCAGTGACCGAGTACCGGACAGTAAAACCATTTGGAAGTTCCGTGAAACCCTTATTCAGGAAGGGATTATCGAGGCCCTGTTTTACCGCTTCAACCAAGCTCTTGATGATCAGTCNATTTTTGCTAAAGAAGGCCAGATTGTAGATGCGAGCTTCGTTNAAGTCCCCCGTCAGCGAAATACGCGCGAAGAAAACAAGCCACTCACTCAAGCAAGNTAAAACATCAGAGGCCTGGGAATCGCAACCCAACAAACTCCGTCAGAAAGATCGTGATGCACGGTGGACTCAGAAGAACAAGATGAACTTTTATGGGTACAAGAATCATCTCAAGGTTGATAAGAACATGAAGCTTATCAGCGACTATATGGTAACGGATGCTTCAGTACACGATTTTCAGGTACTCGATACTCTTCTAGAGGATGCTGACGCAGGACAACCGTTGTATGCAGACGCTGCGTATATTGGCCAGGAAGCATGCATCGAAGCCTGTGGCATGACAAACCAGGTACATGAAAAGGGTTCAAGGTCTCGAAAGCTCACCAAAACCCAGAAAGTCTCAAATCTGGAAAAATCCCGTTCCCGTGCCAGGGTCGAACACGTTTTCGGCTTCGTGACCAAATCAATGCATGGATTATACATCAGAACCATTGGTTATGTTCGAGCAACAGGTAAGATCGGTTTGATCAATCTGACATACAATCTGATACGGTGTGTTCGGTCTATAACGTTTTCCTGGGATAAGTGTGCCCAGTAAGGCCTGAAAAGAGGCTTTTGAGCCCAAAATATGTCAAAGAACAGGAATATTGGCTCTTCTATGAGCCCTGTCGGAACAAACCGACCTGAACGATATATCAAAAATCAATTAATCGAGGTTCCCATAATGTCGGTCTATAGAAAAATATAGGTTGAAGGGCAGTGTGATACAAAATTCAGGGATTTTACAAGATCATGCGGGTTCTACGGACTTACTGATTTACTAAATCAGTGAAATAATGAATTGTGCTCTTGTGCCCTGATCCCTTTTTTCCTGGGGCCTGCCGTCACGGAAGTGAATAATTTGTATTTTGCCAGTCAGGCAAACCCTTCATCTCCAGAAACAGCCACACGAGCTCTCATGGACTGTAAAAAGATCCTTATAGCCTCATCATCGGACGTTCAGGAAGAACGTGATAGTGCCAAACGTCTTATCGACGAGTGGAACCGCATGCACAAGGAGAGAGAGCAGCTTGAACTGAAACCAGTCAGGTGGGAACTGGATGCCTGGCCGGAGAATGGCGATGGAGTTCAGGAAACCATCAGCCGTCAGCTTGATATCGCGAACTGTGATGCCGTGATCGGCATCTTCTGGACCCGTATCGGAACGCCTACCAGGGTTGCACCCGGTGGAGCCGTCGAAGAGATCAGGCAGCTCGATAAAGCCGGAAAACCGGTGATGCTCTATTTTTGCAGAAAGCCTGCAGATCTTTACACGTTAGAAGATGTTCAATGGCATGGAGTAAAAACATTCAGACAAGAATATCAGGAAAAAGGCTGCCTGACCTGGGAGTACCAGGATCCTGCTAATTTTGAAGAAAAGTTGCGAGAGCACCTCCACAAGATGGTGATAGACAAGTTCTGCCAATCAGATGCAGGCAGGCAGGAAGACGTCAGGACACCACAGCTCACGCGCTATGCTGACTATCGTCTGTTATTGCAGAACAGGTTGACACACCTGGTGGATCGGGGGATTGATGAGTATACGGATATCGAGATCCCTCTGGAAGAGGTGTTTATTGATCTAAACATCGAGGAACGGCATCGAGGAACAGCAAAGACTGATACGCTTTGCGGGGGCGATAATAAAATTTCTCAGGACGACTTGCTGAAGCAAAGTTTTTACGGGAAGTGTCCGACCAATGTGTTGCTGCTGATCGGTGATCCCGGGGCAGGCAAGTCCACACTGCTGCAGTATTATGCCATGCGCTGTCTCGAGGGTCGTCATCACAGCCTGTTTCCCGATGCTGCTGAAGTCCGCGTGGTGTTTATCGAGTTGCGCAGGCTGGTATTTGACGACAAACGGAAGCAGCCTCTGCCGCTTGCAGAGCAGGTGGTGTCGAGCTATCAGGCGTTGTCACTGCAGGCAGCACAGGTGAGATCATGGTGGCCACTACAAGGTAGTGCCGAGAAGATGCTGGTTCTGCTCGATGGTCTCGATGAAGTGACCGAGAGCGAACGACGGCAGGCGATCTGTGACTGGATCGATGAAGAAGCCTCTGTGAACAGAAACCGTTGTTTTATCCTGACAACCCGTCGGACAGGGTATGCTGCAAGTGAGGGGATCGAGCTGAAAGGTACTCACGAGAAAGCAGTCCTGGCGGATCTGGATAAAGGCCAGCAAAAGAAATTTCTGCAGAAATGGTTCCGGGCGGCAACAGCATATGAGCAGGAGAACGTCAGACGGAGATCCGATGAGTCTTCTCCTGAAGAGCAGGCCGATGCATTGTATGCGTATATCTATCCGGAAGATAACCAGTCGTCAGGAGAGCTTGTTGACGGCATGGAACGAAAGAGAAGACGGGGAGTACAGGAGATTGCTGTAATACCATTGCTGTTGAAGCTGATGGCGCTGCTTTACAAACTGCGGGGCTATAAACCCGATTCCCGCATTTCCCTCTATCGTCTGGTGTTCAAGTATCTGCTCCATGGTCGTGAAAAGGCGCGTAAACTTGCGCTGGACATCGACCCGGAACAGTCTGAAACTGTCCTCGCCCAGCTGGCTTATACCATGCATAAACAAAGGCGTCTCGACTGTTCGGAAAAGGAGATGAAAGATGCCATGGAGTTGCGTTTCCGGTCGCAGAATACTCCGGTTACCCTTGATAAATTTTTCACGTTCATCGTCGGCAGGAGCGGTATCCTGAAGCCCAATGGCGAAGCGTACCGTTTCTGGCACAAGACCTTTCAGGAGTATCTGGCAAGCAGGGAGATGGCGCGGCAGAGCAGATCCTCTGATGATTTTGTCGGTTCGATCGTCCGGCATTTTGGCGACACGGCGTGGGAATGGGATGAGACGCTGAAATTCTATTTCGCCCAGGTAGAAGACTGGGTGTTCGACAGCTTCATGGAGCAGCTGTTTGTTGCAGGCATGGCCACCGATGTGCTGGACAACAATCTGCAGTTGATGCAAACCATGATCAGGGAGGCAAAAGAGTGTTCAGTTACAGCCCTGTGTGGCAAGCTCAACGATCCGGAAATCGCGCTTCGGGCATACTGGCATGTACTTAACTGTCTGGAAGTTATCGGCAAGCCTGCGGTGCTGGACGATGTCAGAGCGTTTGCTGAAAGAGTGCGGAAGATGCCGGATCAGGATTCTATGCGCAACCGGGTTCTTGAAAAAGCTTCCGATCTTGTCGTACAGCTTGAACGGAAATCAGGCAATATCGTCACGCCGGTTCAGGCGGTACTATCCCGTGATAACATGCCCGACTCCTATCGCAACCCGCATGAGCTGGATGCCGAGTACCTCCTGATCCGTGGAGGAGAGTATATCTACTCGCAGCCTGAACCTGAGGGTCAGAACGTGTGCGTCGGTGATCTGTATGTCGCCCGCTATCCGGTGACCAACCGCCAGTACCGGTCCTTTATCGCATTTCTGTCCGGGAAATCGGTAGATATCAACACATCGCTGACGGCGAA
>JGI10211J34971_10001438_pt1 | contig 19651 bp, 24 predicted proteins | sample Etolagsediment_FD_34971 | JGI IMG/M metagenome (IMG submission 34971)
TTGAATTATCAGTATACTTAAAGCAAGATTTCAATGGAAGAACCTTGCGTTCAGTATACCATCCCCAATTATCATACTTAGTTACATATTTAATTTTTTTACACCTCTTCCAGTCCTTTCTCACCATAACATCCTTTTCAGGGTGGTGGTATATAGAAGTATTATAATTTCTTGGGTGTGCAAGAACTGGAGATGCAATTAAAAGTGAAGACAATCCAATAATAAGTTTTTTCATGGTTATGACTAATGAATAATTTGTTTCAACACAATATTTAGAACCACTCCTTCCTTTTATGTGATTCAGGAACAACTCTTCCCAAGAGGATACTTAGCAACCCATCCTTAAATTCAACTGATCTAACTTCCGTTTCATCTGAGAGGCTCCAAGCTCTGGAGAAAGATCGTTGAGCCAATCCTCTATGGATAAATGTTTTCCCTTCTTGTTCGTCATCTTTGGATCCCTCAACAAAGAGTTTTCCTTCTTCTGTGTAGACTTTGACATCTTTAGGTTTAAATCCTGCTAATGCTAACTCAAGGAGCGATTCCGTGCTGCTGACTTGAATTAGGTTGTACGGTGGATAATTTGATGATGTTTCATGCTGTTGAAACAGTCTATCAAAGTATTGATCCATGCCAATACTATGTTTATTTATACGGTCCAGAAATGCTGGAAGATCTGACGTACCATATCTTGAGATGTTACTCATTATAGTAGCTCCTTTGTAAGCGAGTTTGTGATTTGTGGACCCCTAAGGCATCCAATACTAATTATAACAGAAAGCTCAAAAAAGGGGGTGTTGAAAACACTACATCTAAACATAAAAAAAGACGCCTATACAGGCGTCTACGGGTTTCCGACTTTTGAAGCGACCGCACGAAAGATCGCAGTTTTATTTATTCAGTTTCCTGATTCTTTCTTTTTTTACCAATATTATACTTCTGTTCTAGAGTCCAATCATTTTTGTCCTTGTATGGCAAAACTTTAATTTGATTAATAGGTGCAATATCCATGATTAAATTCTCTTTAACTACAGAAATAAGACCCCAGTCAACAAGCAATCTAGTAATACGATTCCTACGCTGAACATCATTAATAGTAATATTAGCGTATTTACCATCAAGAGCAAATAACTCCTTAAAATGCACTATGTAATATTTACCCTGCTTATGCAAAATATGACAAGATTGATAAAGTTTCTTCTCCTTACGTGAAGCAACTCCAATTCTTGTTAGTGTTTCCCTTACTTTGAGGAAATCATCTGGTTCATTCAATATAATCTCAATCATTTTATCCTGAGACCAATGAACCTGAGGTTCAGCAGTTTGAGTCATCTTTTACCACCAGTATCAAGTTTTTGTTTAATAAAGAGTAATTGTTCTTTTGATAAGATTTTCAGTGCCTGTGATGCCTTTTCATTACTATATCCATAGTATTGTTTGACAAACTCAAGGTCTGAGACCTTTTCTTTACGAACCCAAGGAGAGAATCTCTTCCTCTTTCTCAGAATATTTATGTAAAAATTATATTGCATATCTTTATCGATGAAATGATATTTGTTCATTTCATTTGCATATAGAACACAATCAAGATGACCAGATAAACATCTATTCACAATGTATGGAGGATACTCTTTGATATGCTCACTAAGATCTTCTTTTGTAAAGTTGATAGAATTCAACCAATCTTTCAATTCCAATGTCTAATCACTCCACTAATAATAAAAAGGTTGGTAACCAAATAAGACATAAAAATAAGGGTGCGAATGCAAGCAATAATATCTGCCTCTCTATCATTTGACCACTGTTTCTCTCCTAATGCCTTCGTCCAAATTCTCCATAATATTTTGCGTCTCATAATTAAAAAGCAAAAGTTCTTTTCTCTTTTTCTGTTCTCTCATATATTCACCAACAGAACGCATAGTATAAGTATGATCAAACTCTGCTGTATTCCACCCAACAAATCTATCCCTGACAAGTTGATCTGAGTTATAACTAATCAATTGGTGCAAATTGGATTCATTACAGTTCTTGGCAAAAAGGTCATGATCAAACCCTTTATGCATACTACCTCTCTTGCCATAGATATTATCTTTAATATCATAGGGTGGATCAAGATATACAAAAGCATTTCTTTCAGATTCTTCATCCAAAAGTTTTTCATAACTGAGATTGGTGATCTCCCAGTTCCTGATGATATCAGAGTAACCAGGGAGTTTATTAATACCTCTCAAGGAAAAATTACCCTCAGATGCTGCTTTAGAAAATGAAGAACTTTCAGTCAGACCAGAAAAAGAACATTTGTTTACAACATAGAAAGAGACTGCTCTCCAAAAATGATCATCACTTTCTGATTCCAGAAACTCCTTTGAAGAAAGAAATAATGCCTTGGCAGAAACTGGTTCACAGTACCTATACTTCAACTCAAGGAGTTTGTTTTTCATCTGAACTCCATTGCACTGAAGTTGCTTCCAGAAGTTTACAAGAGGTTCATACAAATCATTGACCCATATCTTGATATTAGGATACTTTTTAGTCAAATGAATAGCAACACTACCACCACCTAAAAAAGGTTCTCTAAACTCCTTATATTCACGAAGATCAAGAAAATATGGGTCCATTTTAGCACAAGCACGAGACTTGCCTCCAGGGTAGCGAATCGGTGTCTTAAGATTCTTAAGATGTTTCATCGACTAGACTGAGCAACTTTAACAAATACTAGGGTGAGTCTATCAAGACTCTTGGACATTTTATTATATCCATTTCCAATATAAATTTGTCCTGAGACAACTGCAGCAGTAGCAATACCCCAGAACCAATAATACCACTTAGATTTTACTTGTGCTCTAAGTTTCATTTCAGATAATTCTTCATGAATATCTCGATGATGAAATCTTAGAGATTTGTTAATAAGTTTATCAATTTTCTTTTTCATTTGAATTCACCACACTCCACCATAATTTCAGTTAGACACGCGAGCATGTTTATTTCTTGATCTGCAACAAATGAACTCTGATACTGATACTTAGCAATAATGAGCACAGCAGCAGCAATCCCAGGACCTTCCAAAGATGTATAACAAGCATCGTAAATAGACCTAAGAAGTACAGTAGGATCATTATCCAAATTGTCCACCACCCACTTTCTGACCTTAGGAAAGTCTTTAGTCTTAAGAGAATTGAAGAGATCATCTGTTTTTACATTAGAGAATGATGCAAGAATACCAGAGTCAATCTTACCACTAGAAGAATACCTCTGAACCTCATTAAGAACACGTCTCCAATCAGGAAAGTGTTTCTTAATAAGTTCTACCAAGACCTTGTTATCATATTCAACACTTTCTGTATCCAAGATTTCTTGGAGACGCTTGAAGAAGTTTCCAGCAAGTAGTTGTTTTTCTTTTCCCTTGAGGGAGAAGTCAATGACTGAGCACCTACTGTGAAGGGGTTGAATGATTTTATTTTTGTAGTTGCAGGTGAAGATGAATCTGCAGTTTCCAGTAAACTCCTCTGTAAACGCCCTAAGGCAGAGTTGTACATCAGGGGTTGTGTTATCTGCCTCATCAATAATGATGACTTTATGTTTGGCAGAAGAAGATAGCGATACAGTTGAAGCGAAGTTTTTTGCATTGTTACGTACAGTGTCTAGGAATCTACCCTCATCAGAACCATTAATAACATAGTAGTCACAACCCAGTTGCTCACATAGTGCTTTTGCAACTGTTGTCTTACCACATCCTGGTGGTCCAGAGAGAAGAAGGTTAGGAATCTCCCCCTTATCTAGGAAGTCAAGGAATGTTTTTTTAGTATTGTCAGGAAGAATACAATCTTCAATTTTCTTGGGCCTATAAGATTCCACCCACAAAAAGTGTTTGTTGTCAATACTCATAATCAAATCCAATCAGGTTTACGGTGTGGAAGTTTAATATAATTATTGCATACCCAGGGTTTAGAAGCAATATAACGCTTGTACTTTGTGTAGATGTCAATTGTATTATCATGCTTGAACTCATCAGGTCCAGCAAATACAAAAGGAGTTGGTTCTTTACCACTACGACCTTGTGGATCAGCAGTGGGAAGTATCTCCTTTGCTGCTAAAAGACTAGCATGGCAAGTATGAATCTTTCCATACCTAGCAGTGTATTCATCACACAAGGCAATACCATGCTGCAGCAACCACTGCCAGTTGTTTACAAAGGAGTTTGCCCATATGGTGCAGGGATGGTTCCTAAAGGCACCTGAGGTGGTCTTGTAGGGTTGTCCATCTGCCTTAGGGATAGTTCCAAACCCATGCCCCCACTTGTCAGAACAGACAATAGAGAGCATCTGACAGGTCTCCAAAGGCATCTTGACAATATGTTTGTCTGGCAATACCTGAGCAGACTTATGAGGAGACTCATGTGTCACAAAAATGTTCATAGCAATTTAGATAATGAGATCACAAGTAGGAATGTCAACATTATAACCACATCCCATGACCTTGTTCTAATGAAGTAAGGAATTGAAATGAGATCAGCTATGAAATGTGTGGCCACTCCCAACATAACATCAACATGGAGGACAATAAAATAGGCAATGATCACAAGACCACTGCCTACAATCCTCATAATGATATCAACCGAAGGTCGAGTCAGGTTCAAGAGCAATGTAATACGTCACATCAAGATTCTGATTAGTGAATTTAGACAGAAGTTTAGAAGACACAATCACATCATAAGTTCCAGGAACAATTTTCAAGTTTTCTTCTTTGAAATTGAAAACAAACTCTTGATCTGTCTCACCAACAATGATAGAGAAATCATTGGAAGTATCATTCTTCTTATCACGTGCAACCAACTTAACCACACCTGCTTCACCAACAGCAGAGATGTCAGGTAGTTGATAGATAGATGCTGCTTTTTTAAGTTTCTCCAGTTGCTGACTAGTTAGAGTAAAACAAATATCTTCTGTAGGAAGATTAATTGCTTTCTCTGGAGGTGAAACAATGACTGTAGGATCAGCAAAGAAATACTTAGATCGCATCTTGCCCTCCCTAATCACAACAAACTCATTGTTTTCAAAGTCAAGTTCAGGACTTGCATGTAGTGACAGACCATTCAAAAACTGGTTCAAATCATAGATGCCAAAATCCTTAGGGAAAGATTCTTGAATAGTTGCCTCAGCAAGGATGTTCTTCATTACTGAGATTGACCTGAGTTTATTTCCCTCCTTAAACAAGATAGACTGATTGATGGAAGAGAAGTTCTTCAGAAGGTTGATAGTAGTTTCAGACAGTTTCATAGTATTACGAATTTTCATTACTGAGAGTAGGTTTCATTTTGAGAATTTTTATCATTAAAATGCATCAGAAGTACAGCATAATGCAGAATCTTCATAATGTCACGACGAGCAGTACCTTTTTTATCATAACGGGAGGCATACTTTAGGATGTTGGATCTACAGAATGCTTCACCATCTCCACATGCTTCAATCAGATCAAGAGTTTGAATTTTATCATCACCAGAAGAATAATGCTGGTTGTAGGTTCTAACAATATAATCTCTCAGTTCCTTAAGGATACGTTCTTCACTATATTTGTTCATTGTTCTATTATTATTTGTTTTCAAATTAGAAGAAAATGTGATAATGTCATCTACTGCGCCACCAGGAAAGGGATTGTCAGATAAACTAATCCCACTAACACTGTTTTTCCAAAAATCATCATAGTCTTTTACATTTGCTGTACTAATCATTGAATCATCTCCATAAAGTTCATCATATAAAAGTGACCAAGCATTAGTCATTGTATCACCCAGCAGTGTTATTGTCAATGGCATCTTCAGAAGGCATCTTGAAATCTACATCTACTTTGTCATAAAGTTCAATAAAGGATGCCTTTGTCTCATCATCAAATCGATTGATACAGACCTCAATTGCTTTCTCTTTGTCATTAAAGATACTATAAGCATTGATGATATGAACCAAGCGACGTGTGCTGATAACTTCATCAATACCACCATCATAGAAGGTTTTACGAATGATGTCTGCCCAATCAACCAGATACTTGCAGAAGGAACGATCTTCAATGCCCAAGTCAAGTGCAATACCCTCAAGAATCTTCTGCTCAGTGGCAGGAGTAGGATAAGACTGCTCAAAGGTTACTGGAAAACGCTCAAGGAATGCTTCATTCAACACATTGGTTCCAATAAAGCGACCATCATCAGATCCCTTACCTTTAGTATTTGCAGTAGCAAAGATTTGAAATCCCTTAGCAGGATTAATATATTGACCAGTCTTCTTAAGGAACAGACCCTTACCCTCAAGGATAGATTGCAGACAGAGAATCTTGTTAGATGCCAGATCAATCTCATCCAGGAGCAAAACAGCACCACGCTGAAGAGCTTCAATCACAGGACCATTATGCCAAACAGTCTCACCATTCACAAGACGAAAACCACCAATCAAATCATCTTCATCAGTTTCAATAGTGATGTTGACACGAATCATTTCCTTTTGAAGTTGCGCACAAGCTTGTTCCACACAGAACGTCTTACCATTACCAGAGAGTCCAGTGATGAACGCAGGGTAGAATAGATTGGACTTAATAATTTTTTTGATATCACTGAAGTTACCAAAAGGGACGAAGGTATCATCTTTCTGTGGAATAAGGTTTTGTTCAACAGCAGGAGCGGCAGAAGGTGCATCGTAAGACTGCTCAAGTTGTTCTTGCACAGTCAAATTCCACTTACCACGTCCAACTTTATAATCATCAAGTTTTTTAGTGACAGTTTGATAGGTAGTGCCAATCATTGCACACCATGCACGAACATCAGCAGCAACTACTTCTTCACCATAAAGATTGGACAGGGAGGTCAGAATGTATTCAGTGGAGAGTGCCATAGTGGTTTGTTTCAACAGATCAATTATAAAGGAGAATTAGGGGTTCAGCACCCCCTAGCAGACAGTTCTAGAAGTGGTCAGGCAACCAGTTCCATGAACTTGCTCAGAACTTTTTTATTTAGTGCCTTGGTCTTCAAATTCTTGACAAATGCAGATTTAATCTTTGCTTTAGAGGCACCTTCCTCAACATCAAATTCAGCATCTTGATTGAGAGCATTGCTTTGCATTGCAAAATAGGAAGTGTAACCAGTATTCTTGATTTCATAATACTTCTGCTTCTTAATCTTCTTAAGAGCATCATCAGTAACATGCTCATAGCTTCCAATGAATGCATTCATTTCCCTAGGAGCGCAAAGACGAATACCAACAAAGTTACAATCTTTGTTTTCTTCTTTCAAATTGTCAAGAAGAATCTTACTAAAAGTATGATATTCACGCTTTACCTGATAGGTATGTCCAGTCTTCCTGTTCCTGATAAAAGAGTGATCAGCATAAAGATGACGTGATCCCTTTCCACCATAAGAATTTTTCTTGGCAACCATCAAGGGATTTGCTTCACCATCAGTCAGAATAAAACAATGAGTCTTCTGAAGACCATGCATTTTCTTGAAAGCAGGAATGATCTGAGTAAGTGCAATCAAAGTCTCATTAAGAGGAGTGCCAGACAGACTGAACTCAGGAGGATAACTGTATCCACAATAATGCTTCATAGACCACACCAACCTGAAAAGAGAATGCATCTGTTTCTCAATATCCTTTTTCTTCTCACGACTAGAGAAGAAATTCATCAACCTGAAATCACCATAGATAAGCAACCTATCTTCCTGCCAGATGGGTTCATGCCTTGCTTCATCATCATTTCTGATATAAGAATTAGTAAAAGCATAAACATCAAATGGGATATTGCACTTATTACAGAACCAGATGAGATTATAAAGTTGCTTAAGAGTATCTTGAATGCAATTACCCATAGAACCAGACCAGTCAAGAATGAAGATAAGACCATGATTCTTACCATCAGGAAGAATTGTTACCTTCTTGAAAAGATCCTCATTGTACTTATAGGTATGCAGTTTAGTGCAGTCAAGGACACCAGTGCGTGAAGTAGCAGAACGTGAATAAGAATCTGCTGCTTTCTTACACTCAAACTCTTTCACAAGAAAGTTGACTTCTTTCTGAGCAGACTTTTTGAATTTAGAATATTCAGCATCAACATATGCATATGACTTACTATCCTCCTTCATGAACAGATCTTCTGTCCAATCAAACTTAGTTCTAATCTCAGAAAATGGAACAATCAGATCACCAACATTGAAGTCAGGAAACTCATGATATCCATTCTCAACACCATTAGTATCAAGATTTCCATTAAACTCTTCTTTGCGTTCTTCAAAAATGCTGTCAGTAGTCACCTCAGGTTCAGGAAGATTTTCCTCAGGTTCATCAGCAGATTCACGACGTGCTGCCTCTTCAAGCATTTCCTCATGAGTCATAATGTCATCTGTATCACCAGACCCTTCAATATTCTGCAACTCTTGCTGCTCTGATTGACCACCAGGTTGACCATTTGGACTAGGAGGAATCACAACAGGTTGTGAATCTTTCTGTGGTTTCTTACAGTATGCATACATGACCTTTGCTGCTTCAACAGCTTCATCAAAGGTCTCTGCATCACCAATCTGTTCAATAATTACCTTCTCTTCATCAGTGAAGGTGATATCAAGATGCTTACCAATCTTGAAGTAAAGGTTTGCTTTGTCAGCAAGATTCATATTATCAACATCTTCACCATCAAGACAGAAGAAATCCTCTTCTGCTAGTTCTTTGTAACCAGCATTGAATGATTTATGAAGACCAGGATATTTGCGTTTCATCAGTTTCTCAATGCGTGCATCTTCTGTCACATTGACAAACTGCTGAGGTACAGTGCCCTTAAAGGACCAGTCATTAGGAGTAAAGAGAGCATGACCAACTTCATGACCCACAAGCATGTCATAAACACTGTTGGAAGCACGCTTCCACATGGGCAAGGTCAAAACCCTAGTCTCAACATTGAACTGCGCTGTTGCCACCTTCTTGTTCTCAACAATTAGATCCTCAGTGGCAAGCAATTTTGCCAGTTGGGACTTGATTTCATAGTTGATTGTCATTGGGTCTCTTGCTTATGTGAATAGTCTACAGCATCTAGGTGGTTCTGAAACCCATTGCAACCACTTTACAAACTGGCACACGAACCAACCCCCCACACTTATTTAAGGTGCAGGGGGCTTTGGTGAGTACTCCTCCTTTTAATTTGCTTCTACTCAGTTGTTAGGATGTGTCTGCAGAATCTCCTTGCTTTATGGTCTACTATACCACATTCTGAGATGCATTGGAAGTACTCGGAAACTTGGTCGTATTTCTCATCTTGAGTGTGTTTTTGATCCCACTTCCATGATGCTAGTTCATTATGTGATATCAAGTTGTGCATAATTACCTCCTCCCACTCACATCAGTATTTAGTGTTCGTATGCTAACTTAATGTAGTTCTTGTTACATTTAACTTTTTCTTTAAAAATTTTAATGATTCTTTACTTTGTCTAAGTGCTTGTGGTTTTAGATGAACTTTCTGAATCTTCTTGGAGTGGTGCTGCCAGTTTGGAACATTCATGATTCTATCCTAGAAAAATTGCCTTGTTTTTCAAACTTTATCACATTATCAAACTTGTCTTCAAGTCCCTCTTTGTGAGAGATGACAAAGATATTAGCATCTTTAATCACATATTTAATAATCTTAAGGAACTCTTCTGTACCAAAACCATCAAGGGATGAATCAAAGACTTCATCCATGATAAGCAGATTAGTATTTACAGAATTTTTCATTCTTGCAATCTCTCTCCAAGTGAAAAGAAGTGCAAGATCAATTCTCATTTTCTCTCCTTCTGAGAAAGATTGATATGTGAAGTCTTCATGAATTGGTGACTCAATAGTCTCTGCAAATTCTTCATCAAGTTTAAAATTGATGTAAAAATCCATCATCTGCAGATATTTATTTGCCTGTTGATTGATGATGGGAAGATATTTTTTGACAATTTGTGTTTTTACTCCCCCATCTTTCAGAAGGTTGTACGTAAAATCAAGATAAGTAATTTTCTCTTTCTTCTCACTAATATTCTCAAAGGTGTCCTGAAGATTGTCTCTAAACTCTTCTAACTTTTCATGTTCAGTATTTCTGTTTGCAACTTGACTGGTAATAGTTTGAATTTCATGTTCCAGTATTTTGATTTGTTTCTGACACCCATTGATTTGAGAATTGTTTTGAGTAATATCATTAAGAAGTTTACTTAAGTCTCCTGAAATTTTTTGGAATTGTGACTCTCTTTCTTCTTCCTTTTTAATTACATCTAGGAGTTCTTTATAACCCTTCTGCAATTCTTCTGCTTTAGATTGAGAGTCGCTAATTCTATTTACTCTGAATGACTCTTCTATATTCTGTGAACAGGTAGGGCAAACCCTATTTTCTGTGAAAAACTTATGTTCTTTTACAATACCAGAAATTTTTTGAGATAGTTTACCCTTAATATTCCCATATTCTCTAAGTTTGGATGATGATCCCTCCAGATTACTTATTTTTTTCTGAAGTGTAGTGATATTTTTGTTGATGTCTTCATTTTTATTCATCAAATCATTTTCTTCAATCAAAATACTATTGATTTGATTTTCTTTATAATCAATATCTTCTTTACTCTGCTCTTCAATCTGCTGGATAAAGTTCTTCTGCATTTCAACTTTATCTTTAAGATTATCTTTCTTCAGATCAAGAGTTTTAATTTCATCTTTAATCAGACGCAATCTACTCTTCACAATTTCATTCATAGAAGAAAAGATTTTGATGTCAAGCAGATCCTCAACAACTTCTCTCCTACTGTTTGTAGGTAGTTGCATAAAGGGCACAAAAGAACTACTACCCAGAATTACAATCTGGGTAAAAGACTTGTAGTTCATCTTCAGTACATTCTGTTCCAACCACTTCTGCTGGTCAATAGCAGAAGAATTCTGATTCAGTTCTTCACCATCTCTGTATATCTTAAAGATGTTTGGTTTAATTCCTCTTTCTACTTTCCAATCAACACTATTAACAGAGAACTCAATCTCTACCAAACAGTTCTTCTCATTTGTAGTATTAATGAGTTGACTTTTATTAATTTTTCTAAAGGACTTACCATACAATGAGAATGTAAGTGCATCCAAAACTGTACTCTTGCCTGCCCCATTAGATCCAATGATGAGGGTAGTGCTATCACTATCAAGAGATACTTTAGTAGGATGCTGTCCTGTAGAAAGAAAGTTGCACCAAGAGATAGTCTTAAAGGTTATCATCAGTTTTATATGGGGGAATCACAATATCATTTTTTGAAATAATAGCATACCTGTGTCCATGTGTCTCACAAGTATGAATCATTAAGTCACTTTCAATCTCAATCACATGCATCAGAGGATATCCATCCTCCTCTAATTGCATGGAATATCTCATGGCATCATCTTCTTCTTCAAAAATGTAGAGAACCTGTTCTCCATCATTATCTAATACAGAGTATGCTCCCTCCTTTTCTCGTCCTGCTACTGTAATTATAAACATTATACTAACTCACATGCTTCCTCATAGACATCCTTGATGAGGGATTGAACCACTGATTTATCAAGTGAGAATTCTGCCTCTTCAATATATCTATTCAAGATGGAGAAGGTGTCTTCTGTATCTACATCAGGATTTTCATTAAAGTATTCATTGTTGAAGTCATAACTCTCAACAATTTTCAGATCAGCAACTTTTGTATCATATATTTTGTCTACAAACTTTTCAAAGTTTGTAATGTCATTTTTTGATTTGACAATGATCTTTACAATCTTGTTATGATAAGAAGATGCATCAAACATCTGATAAGGAGTGTCATCATAATAAATGTTATGGAACAATCTATATGGATTATTTACATATTCAAACTCCATATCATCAGTATCTGCAATAATGAATCCTCTATCATCATTAACATCATTCCAGAACATCTCATAGGGATTACCTATGTAAAAGATTCTTCCATCATTTGATCTTGTATGGTAATGACCCGAAAATACTTTGTTGAACTTCTGATATAGTTTGCTCTCCATACCATGATCCATGATGACATTTTTATGAGCTTTAAATCCTGTGAGCTCAAGGTGCCCCATCGCGTACTTGCAAGTTGAATCTTCAATAGATTTAAAAGTTTTTTCTTGATTGTCTTCATTGATCCATGGAATAAAAAGAATAGGTGTCTTATCAACAACTACCTCAGTTGCTTCTGAATATGTTATCACATTATCATATTCATTGAGGAGAAGATCAATAGAGTTGATATTATTGGTATTTTTGTAGTAGGCATCATGATTGCCCACCATCAGATGCATAGTAATACCTCTTTCTTTAAGAGGATCAAACACTACTCTCTTTGCCCAATCAAGTGCTTTGAATTCAATTCCTTTTCTACTATCAAAAGCATCACCCATGTGAATGACTGTGGTGATATCTTCTTTGTCTAGAGTAGGAAAGAATACATCATTATAAAATTTTTCAAAATAATCATGAAAAAGTTTAGAAGATTTACGACATCCGTAATGTGTGTCACTTAAAATTGCTACTTTCACTTTCCACCTTTTTTGCGATTTTCTTTTGCAGTTTTCATAAGATGTTCTTCGTGAGTAATGATTTGGAGATTATCTGGGTGATGTAGTCCACCCTCAAACAAAAGAATGATATGGTCTACATCATACTGTAATCCTGATGGAGCAACATAAATCAATTCCTCAACTTGCTATAGACATGATCTTTAATGCTATTGTAATCGCTATAGTTTCCTGCGTCAAGTTCATTGGCATCAAAAACCTCATCAAAGTTGGTCTTCTCTAAGATTTTGTTTTTAATTTCAAGTTGCTTCTTCTCTTGTTGAATTCTTCTCAGAAATGCATAGTAGATAATCTGAGTGAAATAGGCAAAGGGATTCTTGGACTTCTCTGGATTAAAGTTATGGATATATCTTACGCAATTCTCAATACCATCACAAATCATATCATCCTTGAACATATAGTTCACAAAATTTGGTTTGTATGAAAGATGATTAGCAATTTTTAAAAAACACTCTCCAATGTATCTGGGAATCTGCGGTTTTGGTAATCCTTTTTCTTTTGCCCTGTCAACATCAATGGCATACTGTTCCAAAGCAGCCAGAAAATCTTTATTATTGACATAATGTTCTGACTTCTTAGGTCTTGCCATAGTAGTGTAAGAGAAGGGCATAATGATCATTTATCTACTGGAATTATTATAACAGAAAAATAAAACGTTGACAACTATACACTTTACCAGTAGACTGGGTTTGTTGCCTTTGAAAGATAAGCCTTAGCTAGATTTATAGAGTTTCTCTAAAACATCTTTAGCATCTTGAACAGAAGAGAGATAACCCATCTTCCTATCTATTTGAGTATGATTTACGTTATGAATCTTTCTGATGTATTCTTGGTAATACAGAATCATCTGAATGTCTTCTGATTCAGACATTGTAAGAACATCGTCAATATTTACCAAGAACATATCTTCATTAGTTGTTTTCAACCATGGTTCAAATTTGTGCCCTACTGCTACTCCTTTAACTTTTATTTCTTCTACCACAATAGGGTTAGATATTAAAAGCATTGTTCTATCATCATCCTCTTCTGCTGCTACTTTAGCAAATATTTCGTCTCCACCTTTAAATTTAATAGTACAATAGAAATCATCTTCTAGCATACACTCCTCCTAATCTTTTATGTTAACTGATATGATGTCATAGTTAAATTGCTCTTGAACATAAATTTTCACTCTCTCAATAAAATGATTCAGTGTATAATTCTTTCTTGATCCTAAAGTTAGATCATCAGCAATATCGTATAGTTTTGCTTTCACTTTGTTTTTGCCTTTTCTTAGGACTCTACCAATACTCTGTAAGTTACGAATACGAGATTTGGATGGAGAGGCAAAGATTACATTGTGTAGATTCTTAATATTGATTCCTGTACTGAATGTTCCATAAGAAGCAACAATGATTGCATCATTCTGCTGCTCAGTAATTTCCCTTACTTGTTCTCTGCCCTCAGCATCTACACCACCATGAATGAAGAAAACTTTTCTTCCTTCTTTGACTTTTTTATTTATCAAATCATAAAGTATGGCACCATGTGCCTCTACTCTGCTGTACAAAATGAGGGTATTACCTTTCAAATCTAAAGCAAGATTGGTGATAAATTTGTTTCGTCTTTCATGACCAATAAGGAATTGAATTTCATCTTCATATGTATCAAACTTTTGTGGTTTGTACTTTAAAACAAGACATTGAATATCAAGTGTAGCAAGATGACCTTGATCAATTAATTTTTTAGTTTGAGTAACCTTGTATGATGGACCAAATAGTCCCTCTAAGACCCATAAATGGGTCTGTGTGCCATCTAAAGTGCCTGTGAACCCATATCTATACTTAGCATGATGTAACTTGTCCATAATGCTTACAAGAGACTTACTCTTAAAAAGGTGCGCCTCATCACCAATCACCACATCATACTCTTCAAAGAACTTCCTATCTAACTGATAGACAGACTGCCAAGTGGTGATTGTCACCTCGTTAGTGTTGACTCTCTCACGTCCAGCATAGATCCTATGGCAGTGATTTTCAGCGTCCCATCCATATTCCTGGAAGTCCTTAAACATCTGCTCTACAAGAGATGTAGTGGGAACTACAAGAAGAATCTTTCTACCAGCATTTACATGAAATCTAACAATAGTGTAAATCATAAATGACTTACCAGATGCCGTTGGTGATATTAATAACTTTCTGTTATACTTTAGAGCATCATGAACTGCGTCAATTTGATAGTCTCTGGGATTTAATGGTGTGATTGCTTTCATAAAGTCTTTCACACCTTCCTCTGAAATTAACTCATTAACTTCAAAAGGGGGACCATAGAACTTATTATCTTCAAACTTATATGAATATCCTGATTGCTCGCAAAATGCAACAACTTTATCAAGAAGACCAACATAGATCCTCTTGGTTTTCATATTGAATAAATGCACATAACCATCCCAGTACTTGCTTCTGTACTGTGGCATGAATTTTTTATTTGGAACTTCAAAAGTGAATCTATCTCTTAACTCATACTCAATATGAGGTTCTGTTTTTACTTGTAGATAGACTTCATTGATCTTTTGGATGGTCAAATCTGCCATGATAAATCTTCAACCTGATAGTATTTATCAGGGGTTTGAGAATCTATGCTCTAATATAATTCTGTAAAAGTTATCTCTCATAGCAATTAAATCTTCTTGTTCCTTAGGAGAACCACCGCACCATTTATCACATGCTTGCGCAAGTCCATTATGTATAATACGAATTGCTTCAATAGGTAATTCTAATTGATAGTAATTATCTTCCATTAACCTAATCCTGAGGTAAAACGCATGAATTCTATTGAATTTTTAATTTGATAGGTTCTATTAGTTATCTGCTTAAGTATTTCTTCAAGATAAGATAGCATTGTTTCATAGTAATCAATCTTTAATGAGATTCCTGAGAGTTTTTCATCTGCATCCAGATATTTCTGCATAGTTTCTTTATCTCTGATTTTTTTAGGAAAAGGATTCTCTACATAAACATCAGGATCTGCTTTTCCAGCAAAATACTCATACCTCTCATGTCTTATGTTTTTTCTTTGTTGCTCTGCTTTCTTTCTAAGCAGGTATATATTATTGTAAATCTCATAGTATTTGGAGTGTAGAATTGGAATGTTCAATGATTCAGTGTGTAGGTTGTCTGGGTCCATTTTTGCATCCTTTTCCCACATCTCTTGAATTTTTTCAAGAGTAATCATACAAATCCCTTCCCTTTAACAATAGAATAGTTCAAATACTTGAATGATACTTCAGCAGTAAAGAACTCTGTGTCACCAACTGTAGCATCAAATTGTATAGTTGACAATGAGAATGGAAATAAATCTTGGAATTTTACTTTAAAACTTTCATTTTGCATAGCATCAAGAATTGTCAATGTTCCATCTGAATAGATATTCATTGTTCCTGTGTTTCCATCTCTTGCTGTTCCAAATCGTTCTTTTTGAAGTTTGTAAATTTCATCTAAACTTTCAGGGAATCCAAGACCTCTTATCCAATTCTGAATCTCAATGTAATTTTGAAGTTCTTCATCTACAAGAAATCTTAGTGTAAGATCTTCAAAATCAATGATCTCACCTGGAAGATCAATATCCTTAAGACCTGCTGTTGGTTGTGTTATAGTTCTCAGCACCATTCCAGGAATATTTACAGAATTACCAAAGAATGAAACTTTTGGTGCTCTTGCTACTTGAAATCTAAACCCAGTAGGTTGTAAAAAGTTTCTATTTTGAATAGCAGGTTTCCCAACACTTGCTTGAGTGCTACGTGTTGCCTGCCTTGTTCTTACTTCTGAGGAAGACATATATGTTTTTTGATTATTTATCCTTATGGTGTCTAATTCTGTGGCAGTTGGCACATAGGACTACACATTTGTCCAACTCTTCATTGATTCTTTTCATACTCCATCTCCTCATATGTCTGCAGACATTTGAGCATTCTCAAGGAAATGTTGGAAGTTCATTTGAAGTGTCTTAATCTATGACAGTTGGAACAGAGGAGTTCACACTTAGAGGCTTCATTTAGAATAGTTTCTAATTTACGATTATTTCGTATCAGTATTGATACACATTCCTCTTTTTCATATTTATGGTGAAAGTCATAACAAGGGGCAGGATAGGTCTTTCCACAGTCCATACACTTGTCACCTAAGAGCTCAATTGCCTTCTTCCTCTTCTCAATTCTGTAGTTATTCATATACTGATAGTGGCACTTCATACAAAGATTGCCTTTCAGTTTCTTTTTATCAAGGGGGGCATCACATACTTTACAATTAGTCAAGGAAGTCTGGTCAACTGCTGCTCTTTTCATAGTCTTTAATACACCTATGGTTGGAACTATATAGGCCCATTATACCAAAAAAGGGTCCCTTTTGGGGACCCTGTAAAGATATGTGAAACCTAACTCACATGAGATTCTTGACAAGAACTCTTCTGTAGTAGCGGTTAGAGTTAACTCTAAGTCTACCCAGACCAGCATTAGTGCCTTCAGCGAAGGGGTTAGCAACCAGACCATATCTGGTTTTAAAACCGATTTTCGGCTGGAAGGTGTTCTCTCCAACGGCTCTAACCATTTGCAGAGGCACGTATGGGCAGTAGAACAGACCAGCATCATAAGGGGAAGAACCCTTATAACCAACAACATAGTACTGGTTACCAGAGTTGCTGGCACTGTTGTCAGCAGCCAGGTTAGCAGAATATGGGTCAATGTAAACTCTGAACTTACCATTGATAGTACCAGCAAAGGTGTTGCCAGTGTCATCAACATTCAGGTTTGCATTCAGGGCAGGAGTATAATCCAGGATACCAGCCATGGTCAGTGCAGATGCTACATCAGCAGAGCACATGACAATGTTGCCCTTTCCTCTTCTTGTTCTTTGAGCGATTGCATTAGCATCTCTCTCAATTTGGAACAGAAGACCCTTGAACTTCTCAACAGACCATCTACCATTGGAGTCAATATCCAGGTCAAACTGACCAGCAGTTGCTACATTGGAAGCAGCACCTTGCTCAGCAGACTTGTAGATAGTTCTGATAACTTCTCTGTTGATCTCAGCAAGGATCTCAGTGGAGAGAATGTTAGCAAGTTCTGCTTCAGCATTCAGACCATGAATTGCCTTCAGGTCTTGTGCCAGTTCCAAGGAGTACTCAGCTTTGAGTGCTCTGGACTTAGCAGTTACAGTGACTTTCTCAATTGAGAAGGCCATCTCATTGAACTGATTGCCTGTGCCATTGCCCAGGTTCTCAGCATCACCAGTTGCCATGCCTTGACCAACGTCATAGGCAGTGGAAGTAGCAGAACCAACAGGGTTCAGAACTGAGGGGTTGTTACCAGTCTGTGCAGTTGTACCCAAACCAGCAACAACATCAGACATGCCACCAGTCAGGTTGAAGCCATCATCCTGACCAGAGAATGCTGAATCAGGCTCATTGAAGAAAGCTTCATCGCCAGATTGGTCATTGTATCTGGAGCGCATTGCAAAGATCAGTCCAGTAGGACCAGACATAGGCTGAACACCAGCCAGATCATATGCAACCAGGTTGGGCATTGCACGTCTGATCAGAGAGATCAGAACAGGGTCAAAACCAGCAACAGGACCAGAGGCAGATGCATTAGCACCAAAACCTGCAGTTGTAGGGGGGTTGCCAGTTGGTTGACCAGCAGCATTGCCAGCCATTGTAGGTGTTTCCATCAGGTTGATACCCTGAGAGAAAGCAGCCTCTTCTCTTAAAAACTTTTCTTGGTTTTCCAGCAGGACAGCAGTAACAGCTCTTCTGTGTGAATCCTTGATTCCATCAAGACCTTCATAGTCCAGGAGAGGTGCCCACTTTTCCTGCAGATGCTCAGATTGGAACATTTGCTTTTACCTAAGGGGGAATTGTTTACAGTTTGAATTAATGTTAAATTCAGTTTTGCTTGAAAGCACCCAGGCTTCTCAGATAGGTATCCATTGTTGAGGAGACCTCAACATTGGTGCTATCTACACCCTCAGAGAGAGTTTGAGTAGAATGGGTCTTTGCAGCAGGAGCTGTTCTGGAGAAGTACGACTCCTTCAGAGTTTCCAGCTTTTCACGATATTCTTCTTCACTTTCAAACTCAACACTCTCAGCAAGTGAAGCGAGCTTTTCCTTCTGGGTCTCAGCAAGACCTGAAGAAACTTGAGTCAGAACATCTTGTGCAGAAGACTCAGCGAGTCTCTTGTTCAAACCAATGTTCTTATCAATTTGCTCATTGAGCTTGGTCTCCATGTCATCAAGTTTTTCTACCATGCTTTCCAGCACATCATATTTATCTTCAGGGATTGTTACATAATGTTCTTCAAAAAGATCCTTCATGCCTGAGAGGAAACTCTCAGTCATTTCGGATTTAATACCATGTTCTACAGCTAACTCATTCTCAGTCATCCACTCTTCGCAGACATACTCAAGATATGAGTCAACTCTTTCAACCAGAGAGGTCTTAAGTTCTTCCTTAGCCTCTTCCAGTTGAGTAGCATATTGTGATTCCAGGACTTCCTGGATTTCTTTTACTTTTGAGTTCAGAGCAGCTTCAAAGACGACTTTTGCTTTCTCTCTAAACTCTTCGGAGAGTTCTTCACCGCCCAGCATAGCATTGATATCTTCATCCATATCATATGCTTCAATTGTTTCTTCAGATTCAGTAACTTCTTCATCTTCAGTTGCAATTTCAATTTCTTCTTCCTGAACTTCTACTTCTTCTTTAGACATTTTTTGCATGGAATCAGCAGACTTAGCACTTTTATTGACTACATCAGCAACTGTCTTAATTTTGGGTTCTCTAAGTTTAGCAGAATCATCATCTGCTTTATAATTCTCAGGGGTAGGACCACCAAGATCTTCATAAGAACCAGCTATTGAAGTATCCATTGCGTCCCCTGCCTTAGCACTAGAGTTAACCGCAGTTTTGGATTGCTGTGTCTTTACTTCCATTTCTTGTAAATCTCCACGAGACATTTGAACTCTCCGTTAACCTGTATTAAACTATATTTATTTATAAATTAAAACCTTTTATACTAAAGGCTATTGAGGAAGTTATTGAAAAC
>JGI10211J34971_10001439_pt1 | contig 19646 bp, 17 predicted proteins | sample Etolagsediment_FD_34971 | JGI IMG/M metagenome (IMG submission 34971)
CGGCAAGGCTCCCNAGAGGGATATCGGCATCCGACAGAGCGCGAAGAACCGCGTCNCGCCGCAACGGAAGCTGGGCGTTGATCGTCGGAAACGCCGACAACTCTTCCGCTGAGTGCCGAAGAGTTTTGTCGAGGATCAGGGTATCCCCGTCAAAACAGGAAATCTTCGTAGAAGTTGACCCGGGATTGATCGCAAAAATCCGAAATGTTTCTGGCATCAGCAACGAACCTCATGATGGAGTGATGCCTAATTAATGCAAAAACCAGGCCAAGAGATTCGTCCGGAGCGGTACAAAAACAAATTTCTCTTCCGAATCCGGGGCAAATACCGGTGTCGGAATCAGTTACTCCGGAAAAACTCGTCCGGCGGAGACCGTTTCCAGGAAAGAAGTACATCGCTCTGCGCAAAACACCGCAATATTTTGCGCGCTTTCGGCATAANACCGCAATATTTTGCGCGCAAATTATTGCAGGCTATACGATTTCATCTTGTATTGCAGCGAGCGCACCGAAATATTCAGTGCACGTGCCGTTCGCGTCCGGTTGCCGGCGTGAGCGGCCAACGCGTTCTGTATATACGCCGCTTCCGCACGGCCTACTACATCCGACAAAGGAATAATCCCGTTTCCGGCCGTGTCCGCAATCACCGTCTGTTGCTTCGTGTCGGCGCCGTCCGGCCGGAGGGACTCCGACCGTTCCGATACGTCCGCCGGTTCGCGTATCAGTTCCGGTATATGAACTGCCTCAATAACCGTCTCGGACAGTGACATCGCAATTACGGCCCGGCGAAGAACGTTTTCGATCTCCCGGATATTCCCCGGCCAGCGGCAGCCGCGAAGCATCTCCATCGCGTCGGAACTGACCCCTTCCACCGCCCGGCCGTACTCCTGGTTGATCTTCCTGATAAGTGCGGCGGCTATCGGTTCGATGTCCGACTTCCGATGGCGGAGAGCCGGTATCGTGATGGGTACTACGTGAAGCCGGTAGTAGAGGTCCTCCCGGAAGAGTCCGTCGCGCATTGCGTTCGCCAGATCCAGGTTGGTAGCGGCGACAACCCGTACATCAATCGGGATGGGGTCGGTACCGCCGACTCTCCGGACTTCGCGCTCCTGCAGAACCCGCAGAAGTTTTGCCTGGGTATTGAGGTTCATTACCCCGACTTCGTCCAGAAAAATCGTGCCGCCGTGGGCTTCCTCAAATAGCCCCCGGCGACCACCTTTGCGGGCGCCGGTGAATGCGCCTTCCACGTAGCCGAAAAGNTCGCTTTCCAGAAGGCTCTCGGTCAGCGCCGCGCAGTTCACACGGATAAATTTGCCGTTACGACGCGCGCTGGCGTTATGAATTGCGTGAGCAAAAAGTTCTTTTCCGGTGCCGCTCTCTCCGCGCAACAGAATGGTCGCCGGCGTCATCGCCGCCGTTCGGGCCCGGTCCCGGATCTCCGTAAAAGCGGGGTCCTCGCCCACGACGTCGTCAAAGGTATAGCGTGCCTCGAGTTTGCGGATTGTCCGCTGCGCATCCGCGAGTTCATCGTGAAGGCGAAAGAGTTCCGTGACATCTTTGAGTACGGCAACACTCCCCTTGACCGCGCCATCCACAATGATCGGCGCCGCGTCGATTACCACTTCCTTTTGTGCCGGCCCAACACGCAGCCGGTGCCCGGTGACCGGCTTCCCCGTCCGAAGTACCTCAAGGTGGATACTCTCGCCGCTGAACAGCTCCGAGGTGCACGGCCGGCCAATGACATCGTCCGGTCTCAGCCCGGTGACACGGGTAAAGGCGGGGTTCACCTGCACACCGATGCCATTCTCATCGACGACCGATATCGCATCCTGGGTACTGCGGAAAATCGCGTCATTGAGGATACGCACTTCGCGAAGATTCGTGACCTCTTCGGCAAGGCGCTGAACGGTGCTGATATCGCGGAAAACGGCGGCGGCGCCGACAACCCCACCCGAATCGATTATCGGATACCGGCTGGTAACGATCGTCACGCCCCGCCAGGTGAGTCGCTCGTCAAGTTCGGGACGGCGGGTTTTCATCACTTCCAGCAACTGGGTTACCGGAATTATCTCGCTGATGGGTCGCCGCAGGGCATCATCGGCGCTCACCCCCAGGATTCGCTCGGCCGCCGGATTGAAAAGCGTAACGATGCCGTCACGGCCTACGGCGATGACCCCTTCGTTGGTAGAATTAAGAAAAAGTGCGATTTCCCGGGCTACCACCTCTCGGTTCTCCTTTGTTCGAGTGTAACACGCGCGCCGGGGCTTGTCCGCTTCCCGCAGGATCCCTATCTTTCATGGTGATGTGGGCATATCTGTTCGTTGGTACTTCCGTGATCCTGGCGTTTTTCTGGGCTCGCGGCAGACAGGAGAACATCAGGATATCGGCCGATATTCTGAAACGGCTTGAATCGGCACTGGGTCCGGAGACGGTCCGCTATCTCGATATCGGCGGCGGCGTCGGTCGGCGGTTCGAATATGAGAACGCACTCGGCTTTCCGGTGATACGGGGTATGCTCACGCTCCTTCCCCGCCATGCCGTTCTCTACCTGCCGTTTTCCCGGATGATGGGAAGAAGCGATCTGTTGACCATCACCTTTGTCTCCGATTCGTTCCCGCTCGGAATCGGGCACGTCATCAGTACCGCGGCATGGAGCGACGGGTGGCATTTCGCGGGCGATCTGAACGAGATGAAGGAATACTCCGGTGACGGCTTCAAGGTTTTTGCGTTCAATCCTCTGGTAGCCGAGCGCCTGATCCGGCTCGCCACCGTGCTCGCCGAAATTCCCGGTTTCCGGCAACTGAGTCTCAAACATGACCCGCATTCGGCGACGTTCATTCTCGCGCCGGATCCCGGGACGCTCGACGACGCCCTTGACTCTCTCTTACGAGTCCTGCCGAAACCCGCAGGTCTTCGTTGATGGAAGTGATTCCTCCCTATACAATAGGTACCCGGACCGACCGATGGAACCAAGCCTGAGCCTGACGTTACTGAAAAATCTCGTAAGCCAGGGTGGGATGAGCGTCATCTTCGCCCTGATTGTCACGCGTTCCCGCCACCTCAGAAAAATTCTTACCAAGGAAAAGGCGAATCTCGGGGATACGATCGTCATGATCCTCTTTTTCTCGACGATCGGGATTATGGGGACCTATTCGGGGGTACCGGTAAACGGCGCACTGGCGAATGCGCGCGTCGTCGGAGTCTTTGTCGGCGGACTGCTCGGCGGCCCGGTAGTCGGCATCGCTTCCGGTATCATTGCTGGCTTCCACCGGTGGGCGATCGATGTCGGAGGCTTTACGGCGACCGCGTGTATGCTCTCCACCTTCGCCGAGGGACTTATTGCCGCATTTCTCCATAAAGAATTCTCGCGTTCACGCGACAAGTGGCTCTTTTCCGCCTTTTTTGTGAGTGTCGCCGAGCTGGTCCAGATGGGGATCATCCTGCTGGTGGCAAAGCCGTTTCCGGCGGCGCTTGAACTGGTATCGATTATTGCCGTCCCGATGATTGCAGGGAACGCTTTCGGTGTCGGAATGTTCATTGCCGTCGCAGAAAGTCTCTACCGGGAAAAAGACCGTATCGCGTCGGAACAGGCACAGGAGACTCTTCACATAGCAAACCGGACGCTTGAGATTTTCCGGAAAGGACTCAGTCGCGAAAGTGCGATGGCCGCCGCACACATCATGATGGAGCACCTCAATGTAGCCGCCGTAGCGTTTACCGACACGAACAACATCCTCGCACACGTAGGAGAGGAAGAAGATCACCACCTGGCCGGCGAACCCCTCCGTACGCGACTGACTCGCGAAGTCCTCGCGAGCGGTACGTTTGCCGTCGGGCAGGACCCGGAGCAGATCGGGTGTACCCACAAAGGATGTACGCTTGGCTCGGCGGTTATCGTACCGCTGAGGGAGGGAGATACCGTCGTCGGAACGTTAAAACTGTACCGGAACCGTCGGGATACGTTAACTTCTCTTGATACCGAACTTGCGCTGGGGCTCGCGGGGCTCTTTTCGACACAGCTGGAACTCAGCCGCCTGGAGGTTCAGCGACGGCTGGTGGACCGGGCGGAGATGGAGGCGCTCCAAAGCCAGATAAACCCCCATTTTCTCTTTAACGCGCTCAACACGATCGGTTCGCTCATCCGGACAAGCCCTGAACGCGCCCGGCAACTCCTGTTTACGCTCAGCGGCTTTTTCCGGCGCAATCTCTCCACGAACGACGCCGTCTCGCTGGAACAGGAACTCGAACACGTACGCGCGTACCTAGAAATCGAAAAAGCCCGATTCGGGAACCGCCTGAAAACCGTATTCGACATAGAACCCGATACCCGCATAACGATTCCTCCGCTGATCCTCCAGCCGCTGGTGGAAAACGCCGTGAAGCACGGACTCCTTCCCAAGATGGACGGAGGGACGGTAGTCGTAACCGCGACGGCTTCCGATGAGACGGTGGTGATTTCGGTCGCCGACGACGGAACGGGAATGTCGACGGACCGGGTCCAGAGCCTTTTTCAGGATAGCCGCAACGGTGAATCGGTCGGGTTGCGAAATGTAAACAAACGGCTTCAAATGCACTTCGGCACGGGACTGACGATAGAGAGTACCCAGGGTGTCGGTACGACCGTAACGATGAGCATCCCGCGCGTACCATCCTCTTCCGGAGATCGGATCGAGTGCGCATCCTGATTGTCGAGGACGAGCGTCCGGCAGCGGATGAGCTGGAACACCTCCTGTCGGTCTGGCCGGCTGCGGCAATCGCGGGGATCGCGGGGAACGGCCCCGAGGGACTTCGCATGGCACGGGAGGTCCGCCCCGATGTCATCTTTCTCGATATAGAGATGCCGGGCATGTCCGGGCTCGAAGTCGCCGGAGAACTCCTGGCCGACGATTCGCTTTCCGAGATCGTATTCGTGACCGCGTACGATGAGTTTGCGTTGCGGGCGTTCGAAGTCCGAGCGGTTGACTACCTCGTCAAACCGGTTGATCCTGCTCGTCTCTCCTCCACCATGGCGCGCCTGTTCGAGCGAATCCGGAACCGGAAAGGGCCGTCCGACGCCGGAATGAAGGGTCTTCTTGAAGACCTGCGAACGGGGAGCGCCCCGGATCGACCGTTATTATCGGTTCCGGCCGGGGACAAGTACGTACCGGTTTTCGCGGCAGATATCATTCTGGCTACGACCGAGGGGCGGAGCATTCTCCTGGTAACCCGAAAAGGGGAATTCCGGCTCAACGACGCGTTCGCGCGGATCGCGGACCTGTTATCCCGCGATCAACACTTCTTCCAGTGTCATCGGGCGTTCGTCGTCAACCTCAAATATATTGTTGCGGTCGAACTCTGGTTTCACAATACCTATCAACTGAAGATGGAACAGACCGGGATTATGGTACCCGTCTCCCGAAGCCGGGTCGGCGCGTTTCGCGAAATCATGAATATCCGGTCGTAAAGCCAGTTCGGACACAAATTTCGCCATTTCGCGCACGCTCCGCAACCGTTTTGCCACAAGATGGTACAATTCGCCATCCGGGATAAGAATTTCGCTCAAATAAGGTGAAATACACCCGGAAAACCACCATTTCAACGGGAGGCTCTATTGTGACCTCGATTATCGTAATTGTTGGAGTAGCAGTGTACGTCGGCCTGTACTTCATCTATGGAAAGAAACTGGAACGAGACGTGGTCAAGGCGGATGACAGTCTTGAAACACCATCCAGCCGGCTCTACGACGGCGTGGACTTCGTTCCCGCCAAGACACCGGTCCTCTTTGGGCACCACTTCGCGTCCATAGCAGGCGCCGCTCCTATCATCGGGCCGGTCATCGCCATGGCTTGGGGCTGGTTGCCCGCACTCGCATGGATCTGGTTCGGCAATATTTTCGTCGGAGCGGTTCACGACTACCTCGCGATCATGGCAAGCATCCGGTACGATGGAAAGTCCATCCAGTTCGTTGCGGCGGACCTGATCACAAAACGGACCGGGAAACTCTTCTACTGGATTGTGTTCCTGATCCTTATCATGATCGTCGGCGCGTTCGGAAATGTCCTCGGTAACATGTTTGTCGGAGATCCGGCGGTTCCATCGAGCTATTTGTTGAAGCTCGTCGCCGCACTTATTCTGGGTGTTCTTCTCTATCGAGTGAAAATGAACTTCGTTGTAGCGACCATCATCGGCATCGTAATGCTTGGTCTCGCTATCTGGGGCGGAACTATACTGCCGATCGTCGCTTCAAAGCAGGTCTGGCTTGCCGTAATGTTTTTCTACATCATCGTAGCCGCGGCCATTCCGGTTAACGTGCTGCTGCAGCCTCGCGACTATCTGAACAGCTGGCTCCTCTACTTCGGCCTCATCATCGGTGCGCTCGCGGCGCTCTCCAGCGGTGCAAGTTTCACCGCACCGGCATTCACCAGCTTTGCGCCGATCGTTTCCGGCGGTAAGCCGAGCCCCTTCTGGCCCGTTATTCCGCTTATCGTCGCCTGCGGCTCCCTGAGCGGTTTCCACGCTCTGGTTGGCTCCGGCACGACGAGTAAGCAGATGGACAAAGAGAGTTCCGGCCTCACGATCGGATACGGAGGAATGCTTTTTGAGGGATTTCTCTCGACCATCGTCGTCATTGCAGTCGCCGGTTACGGAATGGGCCTGCTGATCAACGCCGGTCAGTCCATCGACGCCGCAAGCTGGGGACAGGGTTATATCAAGGCCTCCGGTGCCGCGGGCATCAGCGGAGCGGGAATGTTTACCGCGTCGTACGCGGCGATGGTTGCCGACACCTGGCTTGCGTTCCTTCCCACCACGATCGTGAAGACGATAGCTGGTATGTGGGTCGCGTCTTTTGCCATGACGACGCTGGACACCACCAATCGACTCGCCCGCTACACGGTTGCCGAGCTCGCGCTCCCTATGAAGGAGAAGAACGTAAGCCTGTATAACTTCATCACCAACCGGTGGATCGCGTCACTCATTCCCGCGTTTATCGGTATCTACCTCGCGTGGAGCGGTTCCTTCAGTATCCTGTGGCCCGCCTTCGGCGCCGGAAACCAGCTGATCGCTTCGATCGCATTGCTCACCGGTACTGCCTGGGTATCCAAGCGACTGAAATCCAAGGCGACTATGGCGCTCATCCCGGCGTACCTGTTATGGGTAACGGTTACCGCCGCCATCATCTGGCATATGTTCGTCGTAGTGCTGCCGGCTATCAGCGGTAATGCGGTCACCAACACGGTCGTCTTCGTCATCGAAGGGGTGATGCTCATCCTCAACTTCGTCTTTATCTTCGACTTTGTTCGAACCCGCAACGAACCGGCTCCGGAGCCGACCAAAGCGTAGGGGATATTCCACGTGTACCAGGGCGATCGGTTGCGCCGTTTGTGGGAAATTATCAAGGCCAATCTGGTTGCTCTGGGGCAATCCAATCGCGAGAAAGCCGTCAGCCTGACGGTATTTGAAGCACGGGAACTGGAAAACATGTTCGTGTTGCTTCTGCTCGGATCATTCACTGGAATCCCGGCTCCACCGTCATTTCTGGCGGTGGAGCTCCTTCCTCATCTTGAGCACGAGCTCAAAGTACTCAATCGGCGGGCACAGGACTCAACGGATGCCCTCGCGGAGATCATGGGCGCTATTGACGCCGATGCATAAAACACCATGAAAACGATCTTCTTTACCGGGAAGGGCGGCGTCGGCAAGTCGACGATGTCCGCGGCAGCAGCACATCAGCTTTCAGAAAAAGGGTACAAGGTGCTGGCGGTTTCCTTTGATCCCGCCCACAATCTTGGCGATATCTTTAATCTCGAACTCTCTCACCGGACAAAACGCATCGGGAAGAACCTCTTCCTGCAGGAAGCGGACCTGGAAAAGGCGGCGTCCGAGTACATCAAAACGAATACCGATATTCTGACCGAAGTCTACAGTTACACGAAGGCGTTCAACCTGGACATGTACTTCAAAGTCCTCCGGTACGCTCCCGGGGTTGAGGAATACGCTGCACTGACTGCTCTGGAAAAAGTCCTTCACAACAAAGGCGAATACGATATCATCGTATTCGATACCCCGCCGACGGCTTTGACGCTTCGAATCCTGGCCCTGCCTCGAATCACGATCACCTGGATCGATCGCCTCCGACGCATCCGGCGCGATATCCTCGACAAGCGCCACACGGTTCACACAATCACCGGGAAGTACATCGCGGAAGGACTTAAGCTTCCCTACGAAGTGAAAGACGACCCCGTCATGAATAAACTGAAAGAACTTTTCGACCGATACGTTGCGGTGGCAAAACTTCTTGAAAGCGAAGAAAACCAGATCGTCGTGGTTATGAACCCCGATTATTTGAGCCTGCGCGAAAGTCAGAGGATCGTGGACGGCCTCAAAGATCTGAATCTTCCATTGCGGGTGAGTATCACCAACAAGTATACTCCCGAGTCAAAATCGATAGCCGACGAAATGGAAGCGGAACTGTTCAAAAGTAAATCACTGACCAACAGACACGCCCGTGTTCCGTTGCAGCCCTATACTCGTGACAACTCATACCGGATAGACTACGATCTGGCGGGGCTTTTTTTCTGACCCCGGAACAACCTTCGGAGGAAACTCATGTTCGCTCACAATGATATTGCCTTTCAACCGGCGTTCTATCTGCTGATAGCCGTCACTATACTGCTCTCTCTCGGCTTTACGTGGGGACGGAGGAGAAACAAACGTATCCTTCATGGCTCCTTCGACGCCCTCTCCGATGTTCTCAAACCACGAGACCAGCAGTACACCAATATCGGGGGCGAAACCGGGTATCACGCGAATTTCATCCCCGGAGCGGCGCGAACCGTACGACGGGTAGACGCGACAATGACACTGTTACCGCGGCAGAGCTGGTTATATATGCCGTTTTCGTTGCTCATCAGACGATTCGATCGCCTCTTTCTGGTTTTTCACATGAACAAACGTGGCAAAAAAATTCTCAAAGAGGGTCACCTCATCGAGACGCGGTTCGAAAAAATGCGCGGCAACGTTATCAGCAACGCTGATACTCTCCAAAACGAACTGATCGAATGGGGTGGAATGAAGTTTCATATCTACGCTGAGGACGATCAGGTTCGTTCATGGATGCTCGCGCTGAAAGAACGCCTGGGCAGCCCGGAGAATTTTCGCCACGCTGCGCTGGTTCCCGCAGAAGAGAACGCGTATCTTTTCCAGATTCCCCGCCCGGCAACGGTACGTCACACGGTTACGGTATTTCGGGACTGGCTCGACTCCCTGGCGGGGAGTGAAGATTCCTGATCAGTTCAGAGAGGGTTTGAACCCGGTCTGCGCGACGATCCGGTAAAACGATCCTTTGCTGCTGAGCGCATCGCGCCACCCCTCTTCGGGGTTTTCGTTGAACACGATATCGGCGTCGGCCGGGTGAATGAGCCATGCGCCTTCTTCCAGTTCGCGCTCCAGTTGTCCCGGACCCCATCCCGAGTACCCGGCGTACAGGTGAACGGTCGGACGCTCGGCTTCTGTCAGCGACTGATATGATTCGGATTCCAGAAAATCGGCGACGTGCTGGAAGGATGGCTCAAAGGTGATCCCGTCGGCCGGAAACTCCGCATGTTCGCTGGTGGACGCACCCGGTAATCCGGAATGGAGTACGAACAGATAATTCTGCTGTACCGGTCCCCCGACGAAGATGGGAACCTCCCGGATCGTACTCTCTTCGTACGTTTCGACGACCTCACCAAGGGTAACCTCGCTGCGACGATTGAGTACCAACCCGAACGCGCCTTCGTCGTTATGGCTGATAATGAGGATTACCGTCCGGAAAAAATTGGGGTCGTGGAGATCGGTTTCAGCGATGAGAAAATAACCGGTGAGGTCCGCCGGATATGCGGCCGAATCGTCTGCCATACCTACAGTATATCGATTCTCCGCCGTTCACTTCTACCCGGCCTGCCGGTCAGATTGCCCCGATACTCCTGCTGAAAATCGGCTCTACCGATTCGGCATCGAGGCGAATCCGTTCCATTTCTTCGGGCGAAAACGGCTCAAACTCATCGACCGCATCGCACGCCCACCAGAGCAGCTCCTCGTGACCGGGACTCACCGCGGCAACGACCGGCTGCGAGAGGGTAAACCGTAAACCCCGCTTCGCTTCTTCATACGTTTCGACGGGTTTATACCACGTCTTCGCCCACGTCTTTACTTCTCCCTCCCGCCACCGTCGTTCGGCCAGCGCCTTTAACGCCAGAACGCTGGTTCCCGCCGCTTTTGCCGCATCGATGATACGCGGACCTACCGCACCGGAGAACCATACGTAGCGGTTGACCGGGAACAGAATCGAGTCGAACTTGAACGCCGAGAGGAGCCGAAGGGCCGCGTCCTCATGGTGCGCGGAGAATCCGATCTTCCGGATAAGCCCCTCTTCGCGCGCACGTATCATGAGTTCAAGAATGCCGCCGGGGGAAAGAACCTGATCAACCTCGTCCTGCGTCTGAATTGCGTGAATCTGATAGAGATCAAAACGGTCGGTACGCAACCGGCCCAGGGATTCGTGCAGTTGCTTCCGGGCGCCGTCGGCGTCGCGGACGGTAGTCTTGCACGCAAGAAAGACATCGTCCCGGTACGGCTGCAACGCCGGACCAAGAATCTCCTCCGCGTTTCCATAGCTCGGTGCAACGTCAAAATAGGTTATCCCCCGATCGATCGCCGTTGCGACAATTCGATCCGCCTCGTGTGGTGTTTCATCCATCACGCAAATCCCGCCGAATCCGACTACGGAGAGTAGATCTTCACCAAAGTTTCGATACTGCATCATACCCTGAACGTACCCCTACCCGCTTCCTTCGTCCAGTACGCCGTAGTATAGTCGCCGGATGCTACCCGATATTCTCCTGTTCATCACCGCGCTCATCTGGGGACTCGCTTTTGTTGCGCAGCGCGTCGGCATGAACTTCCTGGGACCGTTCACCTACAACGGCATCAGGTTTATTCTGGGTGCCCTCCCGCTGGTTCCGCTGATTATCATACTCAGAAAGCAGAAGCGCCGGGCGGACGGCGGCTCCATCACTCCCATGCCGTGGGCGGCGGGTGTGGGAGTCGGCGCGGTCCTTTTCCTTGCGGCATCGCTTCAGCAAGTCGGGTTGGTCTATACCACCGCGGGAAACGCCGGTTTCATCACCGGGCTCTACGTCGTATTTGTCCCCCTTCTGGGCCTCTTCGGAGGACAGAAACCGGGACGCGCCCGCTGGGCCGGGGCGCTCCTTGCGGCGGCCGGAATGTACTTCCTGAGTGTCGGCGCCGGTTTCCACGTGAATCCCGGCGACCTTTTTATCCTTGGATCCGCGCTCTTTTTTGCCGTTCACGTGCAGGTTATCGGCCACCTGGCCGGAAAATTCGACGCGCTTGAGATCTCATTTCTGCAATACGCAAGTGTGGGTCTTTTCAGCCTCATAACGGCGGCGGTATTTGAGCAGACTCCCGCGGGTGCCATACGGCTTGCCGGCACCGCAATCCTCTACGGCGGCCTCGGTTCCATTACCGTCGCGTACACGCTGCAGATCATCGCGCAACGGAGGGCGGCCCCCACGCACGCAGCAATTCTGTTGAGCCTGGAAGGCACCTTCGCAGCCGTCGGCGGATGGTTGATACTGCACGAAATACTCTCCCCGCGCGCGCTATTCGGGTGCGCTCTGATGCTCTCCGGCATGATACTTTCGCAATTAGCCGGCCGCCGGCGGGATACCCGAAAAAAACCGGCCGGGTAGCATTTTCACGCGTTTGTGTGAAATCATGCACCTATGGATACGGTGAAGATCGTTCATGACGCCCCGTTGGGCATACAATTTATTCCGGCCCGCTTTCTCCCGGAAGGAAAAGACGAGTACTACCTGCGAGACGCCCGGGAGGATCTCCCCCGAACGCCCTGGCGTCAACTCCACGCGGGCGAACTCGAGCAATTGGTGAAAAACGGTAATTCCGCNGACGACTGGGACGACATCCGGGTTTCAGACCCGTTCGACCCCGGCCAGATCCTGAATAATACGTTCCACGGGCTTGTGCGGATCGGAACGGTCGAAGACGTCAGCCTCGAACACCACGACTTACGTCTTCCGGTAGGAATAACGAACAGTAAAATCGTTTCGTGCGACATCGGCGACTACGTCGCAATCCACAACGTCCACTACCTTGCTCATTACATCATCGGCGACCGGTGCATCCTGACCAACATCGATGAGATGCATACCAGCAACTACGCCAAATTCGGCAATGGTATTATCAAAGACGGCGAGAGCCCCGATGTCCGGATCACGCTGGATCTGGTAAACGAGACCGGCAGCCGTGCCGTCAGCCCGTTCGACGGGATGATAACCGCCGACGCATATATCTGGGCCCGGTACCGTGAAGATACGGAACTCCAGAAACGATTGCTGCAGATGACACAGGATCGCTACGATTCCCGGCGCGGGTACTACGGGACAGCAGGCGAACAGAGCGTGATCAAGAACTCCCGCATCATCAAAGACGTCAAGATCGGGACCCACTGCTACATCAAGGGAGCCAACAAGCTCAAGAATCTGACGGTCAACTCCAATGCCCAGGAGCCAACCCAGATCGGCGAGGGCGTCGAGCTGGTCAACGGAATCATCGGGTTCGGTTGCCGCGTGTTTTACGGATGCAAAGCAGTCCGGTTCATCCTGGGAAACAACTGCAACCTGAAATATGGCGCGCGTCTGATTCATTCATTCATGGGCGATAATTCGACCGTATCGTGCTGCGAACTGCTGAATAACCTGATTTTTCCCGCTCACGAGCAGCACCATAACAACTCGTTTCTGGTTGCGGGACTGGTGATGGGTCAGAGCAATATCGCTGCCGGCGCAACGATCGGTTCAAATCACAACAGCCGCGCGAATGATAACGAGATTCAGGCCGGGCGCGGTTTCTGGCCGGGACTCTGTACCAGTCTCAAACATTCATCCCGTTTCGCGTCGTTCGTACTCCTCGCGAAAGGAGCGTATCCGGCGGAGCTGAATATTCCGCTTCCCTTCGCGCTTCTGGACAACAACACCGCCGGGAATCGACTGGACGTTCTCCCGGCGTTCTGGTGGATGCACAACATGTACGCACTATCCAGGAACGCGTGGAAATTCGCGGCGCGGGACAATCGAAAAACGCGGGTTCAGCATATCGAATTCGAAAGCCTTGCCCCGGATACGGTGAACGAGATCATACACGCACGGTATCTCCTGGAATTATGGACGGGCAAAGCTATCGCCCCGGACTCGACCGATCCCGTTGCAATCGGAGCGGACGCGCTGCGGGGATACGGCCCGGCTGCCGACGAGCTTTCCCGGCTGATAGTCCGCGGCGAGGGAATGGAAAAATCGTCGCGGGAAACACGAATCCTCAAACCGCGCCAGGCGTACGAAGCGTACGGGGAGATGCTCCACCACTATGCAGCGGTCAACCTTCTCCGATATCTGGAAGAGGACGAAACCCGGAGCGTTCATTCATTGCACGCGGAACTCGGCGCGGCCGGACAATCGAACGGAAACGGGGAATGGGAAAACCTGGGCGGGCAACTGGTTCCGGTTCCCGACGTGGACGCGCTGAGGGCGGATATCCGGTCCGGAAAACTCGATTCGTGGGACGCGGTACACCGGCGCTACGACGAGTTGTGGAACGCCTATCCGTTGCAGAAGCAACGCCACGCGTACTCGGTGTACCAATCGATCAACGGGTCCGGCTCTCCGGACGACCGGAAGACGTGGGAGTCATTCCTTGACCGGGCAATTTCCATCCAGGAGCTCGTTCGTGACCGGGTATATGAAAGCAGAAAAAAAGATTTCGAGAATCCGTTCAGAATAGCAACCTACCGGAATACCGAAGAGATGACCGCCGCGCTGGGTACGATCGACGAAAACAGTTTTGTACTGCAGGTAAACGAAGAAACCGAAGAGTTTCGCCGGCGGATCACGAAAATTCGCGCCCGCCGGTGAAACGTCCCGGTTGGTAGGTCAGATAACCGGGAGACCTGCCAGTGAGCGCTGGATTGCTTCATCCGGATAGGCAAAATCTTCCATCTCTCCGGTGAAATATTTGGCGTATGACGCCATATCAAAGTGACCGTGACCGGAAAAGTTGAAAACGATATTCCGCTGTCGGCCCTCTTTCTTTGCCTCCAACGCCTGGTCGACGGCAACCTTTATTGCGTGGGATGACTCGGGTGCCGGGAGGAATCCTTCGCTCCGCGCAAAGGTGATCGCCGCGTCAAAACATCCCTTCTGGTGGAGCGCAACCGGATCCACATACCCTTCGTGGACCATCTGGCTTACCAGTGGTGCCGCGCCGTGGTAGCGAAGACCTCCCGCATGGATACTTGGCGGGATGAAGTCGTGACCAAGAGTGTGCATCTGCATAAGCGGCGTCATTCCTGCCGTATCACCGAAGTCGTACGCGTACTTTCCGCGGGTGAGTGACGGGCATGATGCCGGTTCGGCTGCGATGATCCGGTATTTTTCGCCTTTGGTGATCTTGTCCGCAAGGAAAGGAAAGGCAAAACCGGCAAAATTCGAGCCGCCGCCGTGGCACCCGATCAGAACATCCGGCTTCTCACCGAAAATCTCCATCTGCCGTTTCGTCTCAAGCCCAATGATTGACTGGTGCAGCAGTACGTGATTCAGAACCGATCCCAGCGAATAATGGGTATCATCACGGCTTGCGGCCTCTTCTACCGCTTCGGAGATCGCAATTCCCAGGGAACCGGGGCAGTCGGGGTCTTTGGCAAGAATTGCGCGGCCCGCATTCGTCTCCATACTGGGGCTGGGAATTACGTTCCCGTTCCACGCTTCAATCATCAGTTTGCGATACGGTTTCTGATCGAAACTGACTCGCACCATATAGATTTTTATCTCGATATCGAGCATAGACCCGGCAAGCGCGAGTGCAGAACCCCACTGGCCGGCACCGGTTTCCGTCGTGATCCGGTTGATGCCCTCTTTTTTGTTGTAGTACGCCTGCGCGATGGCCGTGTTCGGCTTGTGGCTGCCGGCGGGAGAGACGCCTTCCCACTTGTAATAGATATGAGCGGGAGTATCGAGCGCCTTTTCGAGACCGTATGCGCGGTAAAGCGGAGACGGTCGCCAGAGCTTGAGAATGTCAAAGACCTCTTCGGGAATATCGATCCACCGGTCGGGCGACATCTCCTGTTTAATCAGCTCTTCGGCGAATAGCGGCGCCAGGTCGGCCGGACCCGCCGGTTGTCTGGTCAGCGGGTGCAATGGCGGTGCCGGAGGATTGGGCATATCTGCCATAAGGTTGTACCACTGCCGGGGTAAGTCCTTCTCATCCAGGATCACTTTTCTTGGTCCAGTCACGTTTTGCCTCCTTGGTGCTGCGTCAGAATTTTGCTGAACACACTGTGTTCTTTTTTCAACTCGCGGGATCCCCGCGTGATTTTACAAAGAGAAATCCCCAGTTCCCGCGAAATTTTCCTTTGGGAGTGCCCGAGCGCGAGCATCTTGACCGATTCCCACCGCAATGCGAGATCCCGGACCTCTGATTCGGTAAGGATTTGCTCCAGATACTCCCGGACCGTCTCCGCATCGGTCATCGCGGCGAGGTGCCCGGCGATTTCGTCCAGTCCCGGGTCGATATATGCTGAACGTTCAGACGGTGCTTTTCCCATATCTGTTTCTATACAGAGAAACATTACCAGACACGTTCCGGGATGTCTACCCCTTTCAGGTACGCTACTTCGGAAATTTTTCGGACCTGATGTATTTATTGACCGGGCCGCCGGAACAGAGTGATACTTGTTACGATGAAGCGCGGTAGATATGCGGCTCGATCTGACCGTGGAGAACACGTACGGGAATACATGGCATGTCGGAGGATCGCTCCTGTTCGTCGCGCTACCCTATTCTCCCCTGCACGCCGGCGGGGGTGTACGGGTTTTTTCCGTCCGGGACGACAATGACGAACCGGTATCGGTCCTCGTTCCATCGTTGTGGCCGGCACTCGAAACGAGTTTCGTCGTGGGTCCACACGTGGACGTAGTTGCCGGCGCCGGGTACCGTTTCAGCCCGACAATCACAAGCTGGAACTTTACCGGTGAAGATTCTTCGGGAGCGCCCGTATTCGCGAACGGCGCACCGGGAGTATCAACCACCGGTCTGTTTACGACGGTCGGTTTTCGATTCTGCTTTTTCTGACCTGGAGGCAACAAGTATGGAACGTCGACGATTCGACCGAAAAGAAACAGAAGCTCCGCTCCGACTTCGCCTGGGAGAATCGGCACAATCAATCGAAGCGGTCGGCATTGACGTGAGCGAGGGCGGACTCCGGTGCCGCGTAGAGGAACCAGTCAAAACCGGCGATTCCATCAAGGTGATTGTCGGATTCGGAAACGACGCGGTCACCGTAGCCGTTACCGGTACGGTGCAATGGACTCGCCCGCGGTCCGGAAAAAGCATCGAGATCGGCGTGGCGTTCGATACCGACGACCCTGCACGCGATACCGCGGTCGAACGGTTACAGGACAGGTCTGCACATTAGCTGTCGGGCCGGGTATGATGGGAAAAACCAATGGATCAGTCCGGAGTATCAGTGAGCAGAGTGTGGCGCCAAAGCATGTTCGGTACAGTCCTTTTTTTTGCGGTGCTCGCGGGGCTCGCTGCTCAGCCGTTTCAATCGGTGCCGGGCATCGTTCCCGACACCTTTGTCGCGGACGCCACCCAGGTCCGGGATGTGGAAACCTCGCCCTTCGGCAGCTACGTAGCGATTTACGACGCATCCGACGGGAATTCGATCCGCCTCTTTGACCGCGACCTTTCACCCCTGTGGCGCTACCGTATGCGCGCCTACTGGTCAAGTACGTGGGATGCGGGATCGGTCATTCAGTTCGCCCCGGACGAGTCCTTTCTCGTCTTTCCCGGGTATCGGTCCGGAAACGACGTAGCGATCTGCAATCCGGAAACCGGTGAAGCGTTACAGATCATCACCGACCATCAAACCGACCGGTACGTCACGGCGATCGCACTGAGTCCCGACGGAGTGCGCCTGGTCACCACATGCGGCGATGAGATCTTCCTCTACGTACGGAAAAACGGTCTGTTTCAGCGCGCGGCGGAGATCAGGGACTTCCGGCCGGCGGTGAAGTCGGTCGGGTTCCTTCCCGATTCGCGCCGGCTGGCGATTTCGGCGACGCTCCAGCAGGGCCGGTCCGTCACCGTCTTTGATACCACGGACGAAACCTTTACCGACGTGTTTGAATACCGGTTTCAGGACGGAAACATCTCTCACGATATCTATCATCTTGCGATCTCACCCGATGGCGAATGGATTGCCGGTGGCTACCGTGATAGCCTGCTGGTTTTTCGCCGGAACGAAGACTCGTACGACCTGTCCGAACGTATCGACGAGATAGAACTCGATACGGTTTACACCGTTGAATTCTCACCGGACGGCACGGCTCTGATCTCGGGACACTATGGGTACCTGCGCTCGTGGCAACTCGACGGTTCTCATTGGGTTTCCGGTGCAACGTGGGCTACCCAGCAGCCGGATACGAATGACCTTGCCTTTTCCGGGGACGGACGATGGCTCTATCTTGCGAGTTCCGCCGACGAAAACGCTCTCTCGCGATTTCATCTGGATGGTTTTTCACCCTCCGACCTCGGGGTCGTGACGGCCACCCTGCACGACGGCATATCCATTGCACAGAAACGTGTGTTGACTGAATCACGGGCGGAAACGATCGTACGAGCGGTGAGGCCCGAATCATTCGCGCCGAGGGATATGTTCGAAACCGAAGAAGAGTACACATCCCGGCTTGAAGAGGCTGCGATTCGAGTACGAAACGAACTGGCCGTCATCGTTGAGGCGCAATATGTCGGCGACCGGTTGTCGCGGAGCGCGGGAGACACNATGGTACTCGAACTCGATACGCCGCTGACCGCACCGGGAAGAGGCTCGGGCTAACTGGGAGCGGGTTTCCGCGATCCGCCCCGCCCTGGCAAACCGCTACCCGCTCTTTGGAGAGTCCTCCCGGGCCGACGGAAACCGTGCCGCCGAAGCATCCGGTCCCGCGTCGCTTTTTACCACCGGATGGGTAGAAGAATAAGCACGACCGTACACACGCTGCAGGACACTACGCGGTTTAACCTTTTTCCGGGATATCCGTACCGGTGGGAACTCCTTCGACGCCATACCAGGAAATGTTCCGGGTGGCATACATGACCGTCGCCAGAACGGCGAAGAGCCCCACCGAGCCGAGCAGAAGTGCGTAATCCTCCGATTGAAGCACCACTGCAAGGTACCCGTAGCCGATACCGATCATCGAACCGAGGAACAGTCCCTCACGAATACCGCGCAGAACCGTCGTTCCGTACGCCGTCAGGAGAACGGTGATTGCCCCCGCCGCAATCAGATACGCCGCCATGAAATTCACCTGCTCGGATATACTCAACAGCAGCAGGTAGAAAACCACGTCGGAACTCCCGGCCAGAAGGTACTGCATCGTGTGAATACGACGTTTGCGAACGACCTCAAAAAGAAAAAAGGTTAAAAACGGCACAATGAGAAATAACCACGCGTATTTGAAAGAGCGTTCGTTTCTTGCGTACGGATCGTCGGGCTGGAAGAGTNCCACACCGAAGGGTTCCACGTAGACATTGCCGGGTTCACCGTCCTGAAGGATCACGACCGATGGCAGGCTCCGGCTCAGNTGACTCACGCTCCACCGGGATGAGAAGCCCTCATCCGAGTACTCCCTCGTAACGGGGAGGAACGAGCCGAAGAAACTCGGAGAAGGCCAGTCGGAACGGATTGAAGCTTCACTCTGTCGTCCCACGGGCATGATAGAAATGGTCGCGCCGCCATTCATTCGCAGGGAAATGGCGACAGTGTGGACCGAAGAGCCCGCTTCCGCGTTCCTTGCGTCCAGAACCAGCGGGGCGGCGATGGCCTCGCCCCATTGCACGCCGCGGTCGGTTGCAGGCTCGAACGAGAGAGCCCGGTCATCAAAAACCGATTCGTTCACGCTTCGCAACCCTTTTAACTGCAGAATGTTCAAGGCAATCTCCGCCTCGTTCCAATGAACGGTCCAACCGGAGGTACGTTCCACGATCCGGGCAAGATCAAACGATCCGGTGACGTGCATATCCGCCGTGAAGACCGGGACGGAATACATCCCCCGGCTTCGTGTTTCCGTTCCCGCATCAACCTCCGTGGATATCGATTCCGGGAAGAGGAGGAGCGTACGTCGGACCGTTCGTTCGGTCACCGCTCTCTCCTCGCTTCTCTGCTGTTCGATCTTGCTGATTGGAACGAGCAGATACGGACCGGAGATTCCTGCTCTGCCGCCCCAGGACTCGATGATCTCGTTTTTTGCCGCCTCGCTGCGGAAGCCCCGTTCGTCGATAATGTGTCCAACCATAACCAGGGGAGGGATAAAACAGAGCAGAATCAGCGCGATGACGATAAGCTTGATCGTATATCCGGATCGTGCTCGTTCAACAATGGTATTTACGTCGGTTTTCATAGGTANTTTCTCCTTCCTTCACGATGATGCACGCAGTATGNCGTGCGATCGCGGCAAAAAGACGGCGGAAACGTGGCAAAAATGTGGCGAAAAAGCAGTTCAGTTGACCGTAGTACGCTTTTACGGGAAAGTACGGA
>JGI10211J34971_10001441_pt1 | contig 19637 bp, 12 predicted proteins | sample Etolagsediment_FD_34971 | JGI IMG/M metagenome (IMG submission 34971)
CACTATTATTTACAGCACTATCTATACTTATATCACTACTATCTGTAAAGTTTAAATTTTCTATATTTATAAGTTTGATGATACTTACATTATCATCTACGATATATTCACTATCTACTTTTGTTATAGTGTAGTTTGATTGGCTTTGACTTAACACTAAAGTATCATCACCATCACCACCATCAATTGAAGTTATAGATACAGAGTTTAATATGATCACATCATCCTTGGCTGTACCATCTGTATCATTGAGTATATTTCTTAGACTTTTTGTATAAAGTGGAAGTGTTAAACTAGTATTACTATCTGTAGCACTAAATGTTTGATCTCCACTAGTAGAGCTATAAAAGAATAATCCATTTGTAAAGTTATCATATACATCAGGTGTACTTCCTACTGAGATATTTGGGATAGTTATATTGTTTTCTAGTATAACCTTTTCCCATGAGTTTATGCCGTAGTCTGTATATATAGTATCACCGTAAATTGTTGGGGCTGTGTTTGTCCAAGAAGCTCCTGTGATATTTCCATCATTTGAATTTGAACTTCTATCATATGCAGTTGCACCACTACCATAATTTAATGGCCAGTATCCTACAAGACCATCTTCACTATTTTGTGGACTTGAAGCCATAAGGTATTGGATTTGAGTTTGTGTAAGAGCTTTATTCCAAATAGACACTTCTGCAATTTTACCTTCAAACCATTCTGCAGAGTTTGACCCACTTGTATTTACATTAGCCCCAATTCCAAAGTCTTCTGTTGTAGTAGATCCTAGAGCTGCTATTAAATTCCAAGTTGCATTTGCAACTTCTTGTCCATCTATATATAGTTTAGCAATAGTATTAGTGCCATCACTTTGCAATGTTGCTGAAACATAGTGCCAACTATTTATAAAATCTGTAGGGAGTGTATATGTGATATTTTGAAGATTCGTTATATTGTCATCAGAAGCATATTCAAACACTAAAACACCATCTATTATCCTAAACAGTCCATTAAGATAGGAGTTTCGAACTATGGTTCGTGTACCATTTGTAGTAGATGGATTGATCCAAGCTCCTATACTAAGCTCTGTACCACTTAGTGGTAAAGCAGTTCTCCATACAAAATCACTCGTACCATTAAAACTAAGTGTATCTCCTAAAAAGTTAAGTCGTGTTACATTACCCTCTATTGTTCCATCATTTCCATTTGAAGTTATATCTTTAACTAGACTCCCGTTTCTCTCATCAAAGTTATAGTATGCTACTAGTCCTGTTTCATTACCATCTAGTTGTTGGTTCATATTTAAAAATATTTCACTTTGTGTTCTTGGTGTATTCCAGATCCTAAACTCATCTAAAATCACTTCAGAACCCATACCATCAAAAGCACTACCAACATATACCTCTCCATTAGTTGTAGGAGTTGTCGTTGGATATGTATTATACATCCCTGTATTTTGAGTATAAACACCATCTATATATACTTTTACCCTATTTAGTTCAGTTGTTTCTAAACCATCATATACAAATGCTACATGGTGCCAATCATCATCACTCAATGTTCCTGCACTAGAGTATGTACTAGTGCCATTAGATATGTTAGTCCATATTTGTCTATTTTCATCTATTATAATAGCGATTCTACTATTTAAGTCAGAATCATTCATCTTATGAAATAAATAGTGATGTCCAGCAGGTAAATTATTTGGTTTTATCCATGTTTCAATTGTAAATGAAGATGCACCGTTAAAAGCCGATATGTTTCCAAGATTTAGTTTATTTGCATAGTCCCCATCAAATTGTAAAGCCGCTCCATGAGCTTTTAGTGATAATTTTTTTTCATATATAAGATTTGAAGGTGTAGCATCTAAATTAAAACTACTGTTTGTTCCATCAAATGAAGTTATAAAATCTGATTCATTATCTTTTATCTGATATAGTTGTCCATCATTAAAGTTATACCATAGGTTTGTACTATTATCCACTTCAACTATTATTGAGTAGTTGTGATCCAAAGGTACAGTTAGATTGTAATTATAATTTCCATCTTCAATGGTATCTGATAGTTTATGTTGAGTTGTGTTTGTATCTACTAAATATACTGCTGTTATGTTATCTTGTGCTAATACAATATTTTGTAGATCTAATTTATAGTTCACAAGTGCATTGTCATTAAATGTTATAGTATCATCTCCAAGGTAAATACTATAGCCGTTTGTAGTATAACTACCTGCATTGGCTTGATAACTATTTAGTACATATACATCACTTGATAATGATATATCACTATTTGAGTTTATTTGAAGATTTGCAAAGTGAGATAATGTATCACTAGGAGCACTAAAGCTGATCGATTGAGGGCCATTCCCATCAAAAATCACTTTGTGATTTAGGGTAGTGTAAAAATCACTTTTTGCATCTGTAGTTACACTAATTGGCGATTGAATAAAATCCCCATAAAGTATTAAGCTTCCATTGGTTAATTTGTCGGTATGATTTAAGTAAGATGACATTATAAAATCACCATGAACTTTTACTGTATCATTTATATCATCCATAATTAAATAACCAGCAGTTATATTAAAATCACCATCTATCTCTAACTCTCCATTGTTTAAATCAATTTGACTATAAAGATAATGATCTTTATATAAAAAATCTCCCCCAACTCTCATATAACCATTGTCTAAATAAAGCCTTGGATCATCACTCCCTGAGTCATCAATGACATAGTTCCCTGTTACATTAAGCTCTCCACTATTTAAAATTATATTACCATATTGATGTGTGATATTCCCATCGACATTTAATTTATATCCTGCTAGGTTAAACACTTGCTCATCGATAATAGTATGTCTCCAAAACATATTTTGTGATATATTTATATCTTTTGTAAGTGTAATAGGACCACCTTTCCCATTGATATAAATATCATAAGGCCAAGTTTGAGCATTGTTTTCAAATCCATTACTTGTAAAAGAAAAATTATCTACATTAGTAAATGTTGTATCGTTAAGTGTAACATTACCATCTATAACAACTTTTGTAAGAAACTCTATCCCCTCACTTGATGTGTTGTTAAAATCAACATTTGTAAATCTAGAATCAGAATATTGAGGACGACCAAAAGAGATAGTTTGTTTTTTATCTCCTACAAAAGATACTTTGTGATTTGCTGTTGTTCCAAAATTTTCAACACCACTAGATTGTGATTGGACGAAATCTCCGTACAAAATAAGATCACCATCTGTAAGTTTACCGTTGTTACTAGATCCTGTATTGATTTTAAATGTACCATGAACTATAACAGTATCATTGATATCATTCATATTGAAGTTACCAGCACTGATGTTCATATCCCCATAAACTTCTAATGTACCATTATTTATGTCTATATCATTATAAATACCTGCAGTATTTTTAATAAGGTTTCCATAAACTGTTAATTTATATCCCTCTAGAAACAAATCGATATAGTTATTGCTAGTACTTAAATCCAAATCACCAGCTACATTTACACAATTTGAGAGTGTAGTTGTAGCTGTAAGGTTTGTACCACCATCCCAAACATCACATCCATCATTTGGTAGTAAGCTTTTTATTTTAAAAGTTTGAGAAATAGTTCCATCTGTTACAGTAAGATTATCATCGCCGATACTATTTGAACTATAAGATAAAAGACCACTTGTGGAATCTATAGTTGCTACTCCTTTACTTGGGATAGTTGTTATACTATAAGACGGTATAGTTGTATTATTTTCTACAACTAGTTTTTGCCAAGAGCTTATACCATAGTCTGTATAGATAGTATCGCCATATATTTCTGGTGCTGTATTAGTCCAAGTTGCACCTGTGATTGTACCATTGTTATTTTGTCCACTTCTATCGTATGCTATATCACCACTACCATTGCTTAGTGGCCAATATCCCATAAGTCCATCTTCACCACTTTGTGGGCTTGATAACATAAGATGTTTTATTTCGGTTTGAGTTAGAGATTTGTTCCAAATAGATACTTCTGCAATATTTCCCATAGTATCATTTACTCCTACTTCAGGAATATCTCCAATATATAGGTCTGAAGTTGAAGCAACTAGTTCTGAATTGCCAGCAAAAGTTCCAACAACATTTCCATCTACATATAATATAAGAGAATTATCTGAATCTAGAAAAGTTACTGTTAAATAATGCCACTTATTATCTATCAAACTATCCCCACTAGTAGCTATATACTGATTATTAGCTATATCAAAGATAAGCCTACCCGTTGTAGCGTCAATGTACATTCTATATCCATCACTATTGCTACCTGGAGTACGTTTAAAAATAGTTCCTGAATATGCAACACTATTGGTTGAGAACTTAACCCAGTGAGATATTGAAAAATCAGTAGAAATAAGATTTAGATTTGTATTATGAGGTATAATGACATTGTCTCCATCTCCATCAAAACTAAGCCCATCCCCTAAAAAGTTAAGTCGTGTTACATTACCATCAATAGTACCATCATTTTCATTTGAGGTGATATCTTTAACAGTATCTCCTAGCCTTTCATCAAAGTTATAGTATGCCACAAGTCCTGTTTCATTACCGTCTAGTTGAGAGTTCATGTAGTCTATTATCTCTGTTTGAGATCTTGCTGTATTCCAAATTCTAACTTCATCCGTAGAGCCTGTTAAGAATTCATTTAATTGATTGCTATACCAAGCTGCACCAATTCCAAGATTGTTTCCAGTAGTAGATGCTAAGTTACCATCTGTTGCTTTATCAAGAGTAATAATAGAAGTACCATTAATGTATCCATGAAGCACATCACCATCATATACCATTGCAATATGATTCCAGTGATTATGTACTACTGATGTATCTGGAATTGTATATATACTTTGTTCATATTCACCACCAGAATATATTCCTATCATCAATTGATCTGCACCTTGAAATCTAAGTATTACATCCCCAAGTCTTAAGACATTTCCGCCAGTTGATGCAGGGTTAACCCATGCTTCCATTGTGATTTGATTTGTGAAAGTTGTATTATCAAATAGGTCAGTCACTACTACTCCACCCGTAGATCCATCAAACTGTACCGCTCCACCATGAGCTTTTAGGGTTAGTTTTGGGGTTGTATTATACTTATATAGTTCAACTATATCAGCAGGAGTTAAATCACGATTGTAAACCCTTAAATCATCTATTTCTCCATTAATATAATTACTAGTTGAATTTTCTGCACCTATTGAAGAATCATAGCCACTAAAAAGTTGTAAAGTTGTTAACTCATTTGAATCTGCTGCTACATAAGTGCTAATAGGTTCACCATTCAAATACAATTTAATATCTGTATTTTGTGTATAAGTAGCTGTTATAAGATTAAACTCATTTAAAGGAATAGCTCCCGTATAAACACATCTCCAATTTACATTATCATTAATACAAAACTCAATAGATCCATTAGATTGATATGCAATATGAGCAATACCACCTTGACCATGTGAAAAAACTCTTTGATTTGAATTTGGTACAGAAGAGGCTTTGAACCATGTAGAAAAAGTAAATGCACCAATATCATTAGTAATTATATCAGGAACTGTAATCGATGTTGAACCATTAAAACTCCCTGCTTGACCAATTTGACCGTTAGAATAACTTAATGTACCATTTACTGTACCATTACTTGTACCTGTCGTATCATTTGCATTCCCTTCAAACTCATAGTGAGCCACAAGACCAGTTATAATATCTGCTTTTGCAAAACCACTAAAAACTAAAACTAAAACTATAAAACTATATAAAAACTTATTAAAACTTTTCATTATTTACTCCCTCCAAATACACCATTTGCAGATTTTGTAGGTGTTGATAGGTTAAAGTTACCACCAACACTATTAGCTGATGGTCCATAGAAATTTCCATCAACTGCACCATCTATTATCGAGCCATAATCACTAGATCCACTTATATCAGTTGAGTTAAATCCATATGGAGTAACTCCACCACTATTTATAAAAGCTGTCCAATTTCCTTGAGTGATATTTATATTTCCTGTAAAGTTTTGTGTTCCAAAGTTCACATCAAAATTTACTGTTCCATTCGATGTAACACCATTAACTATAGCCGACACTCCACCACTATATGAAGCTGTTTGTGAAGTGCTTATATAGTTTTCTATCACTTCACTAGGGGTTATGTCACCTGTTAGATAGAGTTCTGTATTTGAAGGGTCATCTGGTAAATAATCATTATCACTATCAACTCCTATAAATCCAAACTCCATATATCTATCACTATTTTCATCCATTATTTTATTTGTAATAGCTTCGATATCTGTAGATATATCAGGTAAAGAGTTACTTGGAGTTGATGGATTAATCGGTTCAACAATATCTTTTACAATAATAGTAATATCACTAGTGATAATACTAGAACCATCACTAACAGAAATTTTAATATTTTCAATACCACTATAATTTGGATTAGGGGTATATATTATCTCACCCGTAGACTCATTTATAATCGCCTTTCCATTAGTTGGTTCAGATGCAATGGAGTAGGTGAGTTTAATATTATCTTCATCACTTGCTAATATATTAAATGAGGTATATGTATCCTCATCTAAGTTTATTAAATTTGGTCCATTTATCACTGGAGCGATATTAATCTTTTCCTCTTGTTGGGATGCTGTTTCTTGTGTAGTTTCACTTACTTCATCAACAACATTCGTAATGTCAAATACATTTGGTATATCTTGTGTATCAGGGGTTTGAACCACTGGTTGTTCTACATCTTGGGTTTCTACCGTTTGCGTTTGAGTGTTTGTTTCAGTCTCTTGCTGTGTATTTTTTGGTGCATCTATAGCTATAGTTGTTGTTTCTATATCTGTTTCAAGCGAACCTGTATCAATATCGTCAAATCCTTCAACAGGTGTTTTTTCTGGTATGTTTGTAGGTGTTGCTATAGGTTCTGGATTATTTTCAATAGTTTGTGTTTGCTCTGTTTGAATTATTTCATTGTTTTGTTCTGTTTCTATCGGTTTTTTAGGTTCTGTTGGCTGACTTTTTTCTTCTGTTTGAACCACTTCATTGTTTTGCTTTTCGGTATTATCTATGGTACTATCTTGTTGCGTTTCATTTTTATTTTCATCACTATTACTTATGTTTTCTTTGGATTGTTCTTTCTCTTGATTGTTTTTTAGCTCCTCTTTTTCATCATCTTTTTTATCACTTATAGTTTTTTCAGACTCTTTTTGTTGGTTGTTTTTTTCATCATTAGATTTATCTTCTTTTTTCTCTTTTTTTTCTGCTACATCATTTTTATCATCTTTTTTTTTCTCTTTCTTTACTTTATCATCTTTTTTCTTCCCATTTTCATCACTTTCTTTTTCCTCTTTAGAGACCTCCTCTTTTAGCTCTTTTGACTCTTGATCCATCTCTTTAGTCTCTTCTAGTGCACCTGGTTCTACACTAACCCCACCTGTTGTGTCATCATATACAAGTTTTTCACCCTGCTGTACATCAAAAGATTTCATAGTAGCTGTATCAACATAAAAGATACCACCCTCTACAACACCAACTTTAGTAACATCATTTGAAACGGAAACATCAAATACAGTCCCACGTATACCTATAGATGCCGTTGATGTTTTGATTTGGAATTTACTTTTGTTTAGTTTTCCTATCTTACCTGTTATGGTTCTAAATACACCTTGCCCAAACTTAAAGTTTGCTTGGTTGTTTGATGCTACATTTGTATCAAATACAAACTTTTCAACTGCCATTGAGGCATTTTTACCAACAGTTATAGATGTCTGATCATTAAATAGAAGTAGGGCTTTTGATCTCTCTTTTGTGACAACTTTATCTTTTAGCTCTAGTTTTGCTCCAACTTTGGCAAAATTTAAAGCTCCATTACGTTCTATATAAACTTCACCTTTTAGTGCAGTTATCTTACCAACACTAGCAAATAGTGTTAGTGAACTTATGATGAGTATAATTAGTATCTTTTTCATTAGAAAGGCCTTATGATATTGAATGTAAATGTATGTTTATTGTATATATTCTTCATAACATTTGAGTCTTGTTTTGTGTAGTCACCACCTACTTGAAAAAGCCATTTGGCGCTATGTATATATGTATTCATAAGTGATAGTTTATATTCACTATTAGCTATATTTTTCAAGTATTGTATGTCATCTTCTTTATATTTTGTATATTTGTATGAAAAAGCAGGGGATAGTGATATTTTTTTATTCAACATATATGTTGAGTTTAGTTTTAGGTTATAGCTATCTTTATCTATTGTATTATTTAGTTGGTGGTTTTTTTGTGACTCAGTTGAGTATATAAAATCAAAACTATAGTTTAGTTTTGGACTTGCTATATATTGCCAAGAGTTTGATATCTCTATATATTTTGAGTCATTTTTCGATAGGGTTTTATCTGTATTGTATTTTTTTTGATATTTCAAATACCCTTTTGTTATGATATTTTTACCCAAGATATATGTAAACTTTGGAAAAATACCATATGTTTTAAGATTTGAACTATCATCTATATAAAGTTTATCGATAAAAACAGAGTAATCAACTGTTAATTTACTTGTATAGCTAGCACTTAGTGTTGGTGTAAAAGATACCATATCTATATCTTTTGCACTATTTTTATGGTTATTCATAACTTTTGTAAAATACATAAAGTCATTTTTAAATATGTTTTTATCATCATAAACATATTTGTGATTTAGTATAGCAACCTCTTGATGTGCCCAGTCATTATCCCTTTGGGTAGTGTTTGGAGATGTTGGATCTATCACACCTTGATTTTTTAAAACTTCAAGATATGGATCATCTGTAAAGTAACTATATGTTGAGCTCGTGTTTATATTTGAGTCATAGTTTATACCAGCTAGTAAAACCCCATTTAAAAAGTTTTTTTGAGTATTCTTATCTATGATAGCTAAAAACTTATCAACTACCAGTATTATATTTTGTGGTACTTTAGTATCTGTTTTTAACTCTAGAAAGTATTTTTTTGCTTCACCAAACTGTTTTGAGTTGAAATATGCACGAGCTATCTCTAACTTTGCTCTTGAAGAGTCTGGATTTGAAAATAGAACTCTATCAAAAGCTATGATAGCTTCGTGATACTTTTTAAGCTCAAATGCACTTCTACCTAAATAAAAGTTTATATTTACATCATCTAAGTTTTGCTCAAAAAGTTTATTGAAGTTTATATATGCATCTTGGTACTTTTTTTGTTTATATAGATTTAACGCTTTTGTATAGTTTTGAAGTATTTGCTGTTTTGGATCTGTTGTTTTTGTAGTTTTATTTTTTTTTACCACTTCTTTATTTACAATAGGGGCTATTGTAGTTGGTTTATAGTGATTATTATCACTTAATAGTTTGTTTAGTTTTGTTTTATCTTCAATATTTACAAGTTTAAAGATATATCTATTATCTATATATTCTAAATAATAATTTTCATTTTGAAATTTATTTTCAAGCTTTTCAATACAATAGTAGCTATCACATGAAGTTAACTCAACACTATATTTACTCTTGTCTATGTTTTCAATATTGATATAACCACCATAAGCAATATTGGTAAATGCTATGGGTAAAAGATACAAATTTTTACTATACAAAATAACCACCTTTAAATATCTATTTTCCATATTTTACCAAAATTTTGATTACATATGGTTATAACTTAAAATAACTTTAAAAGTCTCATAATAGTATTAGAAGTAGCCCAATTTACTATTAACTGCTTTTATCTTTCATTTCAGTCGATTATTTGTCGATTTTTAGTTATCTATCTTCAAGTCGCGCGTAATCTCTTTGTTAATCTTAATTAAAACTTAATAGTGGATTAGACTATATTATAAATATCTCTATTTAGATGTGTGACGGTAAACCCCATCAAAATCTTTTGGGGGATTTTGGAGATACTCTTTACATCTTGATATATAAATTTTATATATCTTATCATTTGTTTTATCTTCCCACTCTTGAAGCTCTTTAAATATATCAAGTGCATCTGAGAAGTTTCCATTTTGGTACATATCTAAAGCTCTATGGTATGTAAAAAGCTCCTCATCTAGTCTATATCTAGGGACTCCATAAAGATTATCCTCTTCATCATCTTTATCGTAGTCTATCACTTGCCAAATCTGAACAGGCTTTGTTTGACCTTTTACAGTTACTATATCTAAAAATCTAAAGATATAGTTCCCTTTTAGTTGCCACTTTGTAAAGCCAGATATATTACACATAGAGCCATAATATTTACAAAGTGACTCTAGTCTACTTCCTAGATTTACAGGATCACCTATAATAGTATAATCACTTCTACTATCAGAACCCATCTCACCTACAACAACTTCACCTGTATTTAGACCTATACCTATCTCTAAAAGTGGGATATCATTTTGTATAGACATATTAACTGCATGTTTAAATCTAGGGTCTTTGTAAAGTTTTGTGTTTAACTCTTTCACTTTATATAGTTGCTCTAGTGTTGCTATCAAAGCTTTATCAGCATGATCTTCAACATCTCCAGGGGCGTTCCAATATGCCATGATAGCATCACCTATAAACTTATCAACGGTCCCTTTTTGCTCTATTATTATTTGGGTCATTGGGTTCATATATTCATTTAAAAACTCAATAAGTGTGTTTGCATTTGGCATAGACTCAGATATGCTTGTGAAGTTTCTAACATCAGAAAAAAATACAGTTACCTCTTTGGTCATACCTTTTAGACTATTATCCCCTAGATCTGTTATAAGGTTTTCCATAACCTCTGTTGATACTTTACTTGCAAACTTTTGTTTTATAAGTTGCTCTTGGCGTATTTCAAAAAAATAATCCATAAATGTAGCCACAATAGCCGCAATAGTAACTGCTAAAATAGGGATAAAAAGTTCTATAACTATACCTTTGGTAAATAAAAAGTAATACCCACTAAAAAGGATAATCCCATACATAGTGAACATAACAATTGGGTTTATCCACAAAGGTGTGTATGTTACAAGGAGAACTGTAAATATAACAATAATAAATAAAATCATAATATTAAATCCATCTATCCAGGTTGGTATTTGAATAAAATCGTTTGTTAAAATATTGTCTATAATATTTGCATGTACTTCAACCCCTGGATAAACAGACTCAAACGGTATCGCTCGAAGGTCATTTAGTCCAGCTGCTGTTGTACCAATTAGTGCAACTTTACCCTCTAGCTCTTTTGGATCAAAGTTTCCATTATAAATATCTAGCGCACTGTAGTATTTAAAAGTGTGGTTTGGACCTCTAAAGTTTACTATAAATCTACCATATCTATCAGTGGGTATTGCAAAAGTCCCTATTTGAATAGACTCAATCCCAAGCTCACTATAGTTTACATACACTGTATCTATACCTGTTGAGGCTCGAACTATCTCTAAAGCAAGGGACGGATATAGTTGATCATCATATCTTATAACTAGTGGTACACTTCGTATAACTCCACTATCATCTGGGATATTGTTGAAAAATCCACTTGAATATCCACTATCTTGTAGTGATTTGTGATTTAGTATAGTCCCTTTTGCATTTATAAGTAGATCTGAACCAAGTAGTTTGTTTTTTTCTACTATTATTGCAGGGATATCTAACTCCTCTTGTTTTAAAAAAGGTTTTTCATTTAGTTCAAACTGATATCCTAGAATAGTTGGTGTTGAGGATATGGTTTCATTTAGTATCGTATCAAAATCTGGTACATCACTATACTCTTTACCAAGATCTTTTAAAACTTTTGTTGGATTACTTTGGTCAACTTCAGCAAATACAACATCCAGCCCAATAACACCAATACCAGCAGAAGTTAAGTTTTCTAAGATATGGGCAAATTTATCACGTGGCCATGGCCATTGACCAAGGGTATGCATAGATTTTTCATCTATATCTATTATAACTACACGGTTAGAATCAGGGATTGAACCTCTTGCTTTAAACATATAGTCTCGTATCTGATTGTCAAAAACTTTTATATGAGTTGGGAAAAAAATATTAAATACAGCTATACAGATAGCTAAGATGATAGATACACTAAAATAAAGTATAAATTTTTTTAACTTTTTTTTGTCAAAATCTATCTTTAAGTTAGGTNTTTTCATATATNTANCTTCTATTTAGTGCGATCAAAACATCCTCTAACATCTTATCGATATCACCATCAAGTATAGAGTCAATATTGCTATATCCTATATTGCTTCTTGTATCTTTTATCTGTTGATAAGGTTGCATAACGTAACTTCGTATTTGATGACCCCACCCAATTTCAGACTTAACATTTCCATCTTTTAAAGCTTGTTGTTTCTCTAGCTCTAGTTCATAAAGGCGTGATTTTAACATCTTCATAGCACTTGCTTTATTTTTGTGTTGAGATCTATCATTTTGACACTGAACCACTATGTTTGTCTCAATATGTGTGATACGAATAGCAGATTCAGTTTTGTTTACATGTTGCCCACCAGCCCCACTTGCTCTATAGGTATCTATACGGATATCTTTATCCTCTACAACTATATCTATATCATCATCTATCTCTGGACTTACCATAACAGAACAAAATGAGGTGTGACGTTTAGCATTTGAATCAAATGGACTAATACGCACTAGTCTATGGATACCGTTTTCAACTTTTAAGTATCCATAAGCGTTTATACCATGTATGATGATAGAGACATCTTTTATACCCGCTTCATCACCTGTTTGGTAGTCTAAAACCTCCACTTTAAATCCACGTCTTTCAGCCCATCTTAGATACATACGATATACCATACCAGCCCAGTCACATGATTCAGTTCCTCCAGCTCCTGGATGTATAGATACAATAGCACTATTTCCATCTTGAGGAGCACTTAGCATCACCTCTATTTCAGTTTGCTTTATAATCTCCTCTAGAGTTGTTGACTCATCAAAAAGCATCTCTATTGTATCATCATCTTTCTCTTCAGTTGCCATCTCATAAAGGTCATTTGCATCACTTAATAGATCATTTGCTTTATTGAATTTATTTAACGTACCTAGTAGTTTGTTTTTCTCTTGACCTATTTTTGTAGCTTTCTCAATATCATTCCAAAATGATGGATCTTGCTCAAGCACCTCTATCTCATCTAGTCTTGACTTTACATCATCTGGCTTTAGTATTGAACCAATATTTTCTAATTTATTATTTAGTTTTTTTAGTAGTTGTGTATATTCATAATTATCCATAAGAGATATTATAGCATATGAAATTTAAATTGCTTATCTTTGTATACCATATATTTATTTGAGCAGTAAAGTGAGGGTATATTTATGTAGTGTTTATCTTTATATCCTTGGTGAAAGTGCCCCTCAATCACAAGATCATCTGTATTGTATGCTTTTAATCTTTTTTTTGTAAATGACTCAAACTTCTCTTGATCTTGACAAATAGATTTTTTCATTAATGCTTGTTCAATTTTATATGTTAACCAGTAGTTTATATCGATAATATCTAAAAATTTTAAAAAAAAGTGGTTTCTTATGATGCTGCAGTATATATTATATCCTATAGGGGTAAATATATCACCATGTGATAGTTTTATATTTTTTTCATTATGTTGTATAACTAATGGTTGAGAATCTCTAGGGACTATTAAACTATTTGGGAATAGGGGTTTTAGGTTGTAGTCATGATTCCCTTCAAGATATATAACCTCTATATGAAAAGATATAGTATTTATAAGTTCAATCATACTGTTGTTTATATTTCTAAAGTATGTTGTTTGACTAGATAGAAAATCAAAGATATCACCACATAAAAAAAGTTGATTGCACTCTATTTTTTTTGATTCTATATCTTTTAGAAGTTTTAAAAGTGTAACTCTTTTTTTATTATAGTGGCTATCTGCTATAAATATAGCATCGTTTTTAAGCTTTACCATTATGTCCTATAGTCTGCATTTATCTTAACATATTCGTATCCAAGATCACACCCATATGCTGTAAATTTACCATCACCAAGACCAATATCACAAGTGATTTTAAAACTCTTATTTTGTAAAACTTTTGCAGCTTTCTCTTCCATCTCTTTATTAAAATCTATTTTACCTTTGTTGTACACTGTAACATCACCAAAAGTAATTGTAAGTGTTTTTTCATCACATTTAATCCCACTAGCACCAATAGTTGAAGCTATCCTCCCCCAGTTTGGATCCTCTCCAAACAGTGCAGTTTTTACTAAAAGTGAGTTTGATAGATCTTTTGCAGCTTGTTGGGCATCTTTATCATCTACTGCACCAATAACTTCAAACGCCACAGATTTTTTTGCACCTTCACCATCTGAAACCATCATGATAGCCATATCGTTCATCACCACTCTTAATGCCTCTTTAAATGCCTCTTTTTCATATGAGTTTGATTTTTTATTTGCTAAAAGTAATACTGTATCGTTTGTTGAGGTGTCCCCATCTACACTAATTGCATTGAATGTAGTGTGTGAGTTATCTACTAATAGCTCTTTCATATCCTCTTTTGGGATATTCGCATCTGTACATATAAAACATAACATAGTAGCTAGATTTGGATTTATCATCCCTGCACCTTTTGCTATTGCACCTATTTTGAAACTTGTTTTATCTTCTAGTTTTACTTCATAAAAACAGCTTTTTGGATAACTATCAGTTGTCATGATAGCATTTGCTAGTGTATCACCATCTTTTTTATCCAGATCAAAATCTAAAGCAGCTTGTGTTATCTTCTCTTTTGGAAGTGGAACACCTATAACTCCCGTACTACTCATCACTGGATTTTCTATTTGAGGGAATTTATCTTTTAACTCTTTGAAGATCTCTTCTATATCTTCTATTCCAGCATCACCTGTCATCGCATTTGCATTTTTTGCATTTATTAATACAAAGTTTGATTTAAAATCATTTTGATACTTTAAATAGTGTCTTAATGGCGCTGCTTTAAAGTTATTTTCAGTAAAAACTGCCTCTATATCACAAAGTGTATCACTGTATATAAATCCCATATCAACAGCTTTGTTTGGTCTAAGACCAGCACTTACACCATCACAATAAAATCCATCAATATCACCTATATTGCCTTTAATTGGAAAAATACTAAACATAAATTCTATCCTTGCTATCTAAATTTTCTATATCTTTTGGCATCTTTGTTAAGTTTACCAGTTTTTTTGCTTTTGCTATCCCTTGCTGATTTCCAACTACCAATAGCTTTGAACCTCTTGTTACTTTTGTACTACTTTTGGGAGTTTGGACAAATTTACCATTTGCTTGAGTGATACCTATAATACTTACTTTTAGTTTATCTCTTAGGTGTGCATCTTTTATAGCATGGTTTATAAACCAACTATGCTCCTCTATTTGGATCTCCTCCATATCAATAGGGGTATCTTTTTTGTATAAAAACTCCTCTAAAACATTTTCCATATCAGGTCTTATAGCCATAGCACTAACCCTTTTTGCCATAAGCTCAGGAGGGGCTACAACTTTATTAGCTCCTAGTTTTTTAAGTCTTTCTATATCTTTTTGTGATTCTGCATTACATATTATTAGATAAGGATTTGTACGTTGTAGCTCTTTTTCATAAAGTCTAACAGAAGCTATTATGGTGATACTATCAGAGATGTTTTTTGATAATGATATAACACCTTTTGCACTAGAAAGGTGTGATTTTAAAAAAGCGCGTTCTGTGTATGTTTCCTCTTTGATATAGTAAGGGTATTTATACTCATTTGCAATCTCCTCCATATCATCTCTTGGGTCAACCACTACAAATGGTATATGATTTTCTTTGAATTGTTCTGCTAATTGGATTGAGTATTCATTGTGATTGAATATAACAAAGTGGTTTCTAAGTCGTGCTATTTTATATAACATATCCCGCTCCTTGTATAGATCTAAAAACTTCCCCCTTACAAGAACTTGGATAAGTGCAGTAATTGACATAGTGAAAACCAAAAAACCAAATATTATAAGTGTAATAGTAAATAGTCTTCCAGCTTGTGATATTGGTGCCATTTCGCCAAATCCAACAGTTGTAAATGTTATACCAGTTTGATAAATTGCATCAAGAATTGAAAAGTTATCAATCCACATATAACCTATGGTACCTATGACCATAATCACTTGCAATAGTATTAAAGGGAGTCTGAAGTGTTTAAATTGTGAGTATATCTCTTTATTGAGATCAAACTCTGGCTTGGTGTTTCTATACTCCCAACCCAGAGCTTTTTTGATGTTTCTTATTTTAGACATTAAAAAAACATCACGAAAGTTTAGATATTAAGAATTCTTTTTAAGAGTTCTTAATTCTTTTGCAGATATTTTGATCTTAGTTGAAGTTCCATCTTCTAATTGAACTCTAACAGTTCTTAAGTTTGGTAAAAATCTTCTTTTTGTTCTATTTTTTGCGTGACTTACATTGTTCCCGCTCATTGGACCTTTACCAGATATCATACATCTTCTTGCCATAGTTTTTCCTTGGTGTTAAATTTTTCGCAATTGTATCTAAATCTTATTTAAGTTATTCTTAAAAATTAAATATATCAAAGTTTACATCAAATAGTCTATGGGGTTTTCTATCTGGTGAGCTATCGAGATTTTCGATACCACCACCTACACTCATATTACTAAAATTTTTTGTTGTTCCCCATCATCATACCCAATGTTACAACTACAACAAAAATAGCAGTTACAACATAAACTAAATATTCTGTTTTAACTTCATACGGGAAGTGTACACTTTCATTTAAGAAGTTAACTATATTTTTCCTTATTATCAAAATTATAGTAAGGATTGTCAAGCTAATGACAAATACCCCTGGAGACATATCAAACTCCTTTTGTTGGATTATCTATTTTCTTTAAACTCTAAAAACTCTTCATATGTTCCATCAAAATCTATAATAGAACCATCCTCTTGAATCTCAATAATTCTATTTGCAAATGCATCAAGTAACTCTCTATCGTGAGATACACAAATAACACTACCATCATAAGAGTGTAAAGCTTCACCTAAAGCGATAATAGCTTCAAGGTCAAGATGGTTTGTAGGTTCATCTAGTAGTAAAAAGTTTCTTTTTTCAAGCATGATTTTTGAAAGCATCATACGATGTTTCTCCCCACCACTACAATTCATAACAGATTTTTCCTGCTCTTGACCGTTGAATAGCATACGACCTAGACAGTTTCTTATCTCTGCAATATCTGCTTGTCTATCAAAATCTCTCAACCAATCATATAGTGTGATATCACCTTTGATTATCTCTGTTGTATTTTGAGGAAAGTAACTCACCTGAGCTGTTGCTCCCCACTTTACTTCACCACTATTTGGTTTTATATTCTCCATTAGTATCTCACAAAGGGTAGTTTTACCTGCACCATTTGGTCCAATTAGAGCTATTTTATTCCCTTTCTCCATCATAAAGCTTAGATCTTTTAATATAACTTCATCATCATAACTTTTTGATACATCTTTAAGTTCTAATATCTCTTTACTTATTGGTTTTTCTTGCTTGAATACAATAGATGGATCACGTCTTGAACTTACTGCAATAGCTTCTATGTCAAGTTTTTCTAACTGTTTTTGTCTAGAAGTGGCTTGTTTTGCTTTAGATGCATTTGCACTAAATCTTCTAACAAATGCCTCAAGCTCCTCTTTCTCTTTTAGTTTTTTATCTCTTTGAACCTCTGCTTGTTTTGCCAATACTGTAGAAGCTATGTACCAGTCATCATATGTACCTGTAAACTCTCTTATTTTTTTGAAGTCAACATCTAGTATGTGTGTACAAACTGCATTTAAAAAGTGTCTATCGTGTGAGATAACTACCATTGTTCCATCGTGGTGTTGTAGTTGGTTTTCAAGCCATGAGATTGTTTGCATATCAAGGTTATTTGTAGGCTCATCTAAAAATAGTACATCAGGTTTTGGGAAAAGCACTTGTGCAAGTAAAACTTTAAATTTATCTCCACCTGTTATAGTACTCATAAGCTCTTGGTGCTCAGATGCAGGAAAACCAAGTGACTCAAGTATCTTTGTGATCTTTACATCATACTCATAAGTTGGATCCTCTTCACAACATATAATCTCTAGTTCACCAAGTCTCTCACCTATTTGGTCTGTATACTCTTCTAAATAGAGTCTCTCTTTCTCTTTAATTGCATCATATAATCTTTTGTTACCATAAAGAACTGTATCCATAAGTGTAAAATCTTCATAAGCAAATTGGTTTTGACTTAAAACTCCAACTTTTTTACCTGTTTGAACTTGTACTTCACCCTCAGTTATATCCTCTTGACCACTTAACATTTTTAAAAAAGTTGTTTTACCAGCACCATTTGCACCAATAAGTCCATATCTTTTTCCAGTATCAAGTGAAAGGTTTATATCTTGAAATAATACTCTAGGACCAAAAGCTTTTTTTAAATTAACTATTTTTACCATTTAAATTTCTATCCTTATTTTATTTTTGTAAATTTACTCGATTATATCTAAACTTTTATTTGATAGATATAAGAGAATAATAGATAAAGCTATCTCCTATAATCTAAAATAAAACTTAATAGAGGATTGAGCTTTATCCGCCGCTACAAAGACCATTGTAGTTTGTGTTTTTTATACGTTCTAGATATATCAAAGTATGTTCTAAAACTTTTTTCTCCTCAACTAGTGGTTGCATCTGTTGATTTTTTAGTGTTAAATTTAGCGATTCATTTTCAACTAAAGCGATCACCTCTTTTTTTATCTCTTCAAGACGTTGATCGATTATCTTTATCATTTTCATAATTTATTATTCCATTATTTTTATTTGGTATAATACACACAAAAATTTAAATAGGGATAAAAGATATGAAAGTATTATTAATAAAAGATGTGAACGCTTTAGGAAAAGTAGGTGAGATAAAAGAGGTAAAACCAGGTTATGGACAAAACTTTCTTATAAAAAAAGGTCTTGCAAAAGCTGCAACTCCTGAAGTTATTGAGCAGTGGAAAATAGAGCAAGCAAATATACAAGCAGCACTAGAGCAAGAGATAGCAGATGCAAAAGCAGTAAAAGAGAAAATAGAGACTTCAAAATTTACAATAAAACATAAAGTTGGGGCAAATGGGCACCTAATAGGTAGTGTAACAAATAAAGAGATTTCACTTGCTATGTATGATCAAGCAAATATAGCTATAGATAAAAAGCAGATCCATCTTGATAGTAAGATCAAAACTATAGGTATCTTTAATGCAGAGTGTAAACTAGGAAATGGTATACATGCAACAGCAGTTATAGATGTAATAGCAGAGGTTTAATAATGTTTGATGCTACAACGATACTTGCTTATAAAAGTGAAGATGGAAAAGCTGTAATAGGTGGTGATGGTCAAGTAACTTTTGGAAATACGGTTCTAAAAAATAATGCCACAAAGATTAGAACACTCTATGATGGGAAAGTTTTAGCTGGATTTGCAGGTAGTACTGCAGATGCTTTTAATCTTTTTGATATGTTTGAAGAGCATCTTACAAACTCAAAAGGGGATCTACTTAAAGCTGTAGTAAACTTCTCTAAAGAGTGGAGAAAAGATAAGATGTTAAGACGGCTTGAAGCTATGATGTTGGTTTTA
>JGI10211J34971_10001442_pt1 | contig 19632 bp, 19 predicted proteins | sample Etolagsediment_FD_34971 | JGI IMG/M metagenome (IMG submission 34971)
CCTCTTCCATGGCCTTAAGCTGTGGCTCAGCATCTACTGCCTCATCTAATGTAATATTAATTCCTTCTGGAATAAGTTTGGCAATTCTATCAGCCTCCGCATACGACATATTAAGAGATCGTCCAACATCTCTTATCACAGCCCGGGCCTTCATTTTTCCAAAGGTTATTATCTGAGAGACATTTTCTCTCCCATACTTGTTACTCACATAATCAATCACTCTATCCCTGTTCTTAATGCAAAAATCGATATCAATATCAGGCATACTTATTCGACCAGGGTTTAAAAAACGCTCAAAAAGGAGACCATATTTGATTGGATCAATATCTGTTATTTTTAGTGCATACGCTGTAAGGGAGCCGGCAGCAGATCCCCTTCCCGGACCAACAGGAATGCCCGATTTTCTTGCATAGTCTATAAAATCTGCCACTATCAAAAAATAACCTGCGAAGCCCATTTCATTAATGGTTTTTAGCTCATAGGCCAATCTCTTTCCATATTCATTTTTTACTTCAACAGGTATCGGTCCCTCAAGGGTCTCTTTTCGAACCAATCTTTTCTCCAACCCCTCCTGTGCCTCTTTGGCGAATTTTTCTTCCAGGCTAAGATCACCTGACATCTGAAAAACAGGGTATTTATAGTGGCCAAATTCCATCTCATAGTTACACCTTTTAGCCACGTTCAGGGTATTGCTTAGTGCTTCGGGAAATTCATTTAAATCAAGGGCCATTTCTGCTTGCGATTTGAAATAAAACTCATTATTAGAAAATTTTAACCTGTTTGGATCATCAACATTCTTACCTGTTTGGACGCATAAAAGGATATCATGTGCCTCAGCATCTTCTTTATTGAGATAATGACAATCATTGGTGGCAAGCAGAGGAAGAGACAGGTCTTGTGCTAACTCTTTTAACGCTTTATTAACAGCAGTCTGCTCAGGCATTTTATTGGCCATTATCTCTAAATAGAATCGGTCATGGTCAAATATCGATGCCAGCTCGAGTGCATACTTTTTGGCATTTTCAACTCTTCCATTCCTTAGAGAATAGGGAATATGTCCCTTGAGACATGCTGAAAGGGCAATTAATCCTGCATTATATTCCTTTAACAGCTCCATATCGATCCTTGGATGATAATAAAAACCCTCCAGATTACCCAAGGTGACAAGCCTGCTCAGATTCCTATAGCCAGTCTCATCCATGGCAAGAAGAACCAAGTGATATGCATTTGGTTGTCCGTCTGTCGATGGTGATTTATTCTTCCTGCTCCCAGGTGCTATATATGCCTCACAGCCTATGATTGGCTTGATGCCGGCCTCAGTGGCCTGTGAATAAAGCTCCACCGCCCCAAACATATTCCCATGATCAGTAATTGCTACCGAATCCATGCCAAGGCTGGCGACCTTTTTTAGCATTTCATTTATTCGTATTGCTCCATCGAGCAAACTGAATTCAGTGTGAACGTGCAGGTGAACAAAAGGGATCTGATCTTTTGGTATGGAGTTATTTTTTTCTTTTGTTGCCATATATGTTTGACGGATTTTATTAAATTAGATACATTTTAACGAAGTCTATCTTTATCATATGGTAAAGAAAAAATAGCTTCAAGCTTTTTTCAATAAAAAAATTTCTGATTTTTTTTAAAGAAGAGCATCGTGAGAATTGATTCATGAAAGAGTTAGCAAAAAGGAAAGCAAAAGAGACCACCATCCTTGTTATCGTTTATGAGTATGTCATCAGGAATATATTGGCCAGAATACTGAGGGCCAAAGGACATATTGTAGTTACCTCTTCAGTCGGTTTTGACGGGATAAGAAAATTTGAAAAGGGCAAGGGAAAATTTGACCTGGTTATAATTGATATTCCCCTGCCTGGGACAGGCAGTTTGAGTGTAGCAAAAAGAATCAAGAAAATCAGTCAAAGAACACCTATTATCCTTATTAAAGGATGGGATCGAGAACTGGACAGCAAGAATATCAAAGACGCCGGTTTCGATCTCGTTTTGCCCACACCTCTTTTCATAGATGACACAGTAAATCGTGTGAACGATCTTGTTGTATCTGCTCAATGATTTAAGGAAGGGCATAACAAAAAAAGACACCCATGCCCTAAAAAAGCAATAAATTTCAATTTCACCCTGTTAAATTTCCCAAAGGGAACCCTATTTAACAGGGCAGGCAGGATTTTGAGCAATTATATCTTGTTCAATTATAATGCTAGCGGGACAAAACAATGGATCTTAAAACCATACCTCTCGCAACCCGGATGAGACCGGAAAGGATTGAAGAGGTCTTAGGGCAGGATCACATTCTCGGTCCGTCAAGGGCATTAAGAAGGTCACTTGATACAGGTAATCTGTTTTCAATAATATTCTGGGGACCACCAGGTTCAGGCAAAACAACCATTGCAAGGTTGATAGCACAATACAGTAATTTCCCTTTTCAATCATTTTCGGCAGTCCTCTCCGGGGTGAAGGAGCTAAGAGAAGTAATTGACTCAGCAAAAAAGACATTTAGGTATGAGCTAAAACCGACTATTCTCTTTGTCGATGAGATTCATCGTTTTAATAAGGCACAACAGGATGCCTTTTTGCCCCATGTCGAAAATGGACTGATCATCCTCATCGGAGCTACCACCCAAAATCCCTCATTTGAAATTATACCACCACTGCTTTCAAGGACCAGGGTTATCACCTTGAAACCTTTAGGATTTAAGGATATGAGCATCATTTTAAACAGGGCCCTTAAAGATAACAAGAGGGGGCTTGGGGATCTAAATATTACAATTGAAGAAAATGCCTTAAAATATATCATAAGTATCTCACATGGAGATGTGAGATGTGCACTTAACAACTTGGAGTCTGCCAGCTATTTCCTTAAACCAGACACAAATAATACAAGAGTATTAAACACGGCGACTGTTGCACGTGCCTTGAATAAAAAACCCCTCACTCATGATAAAAACGGTGAGGAACATTACAATCTTATATCAGCACTTCATAAGAGCATGAGGGGGAGTGATCCTCAGGCCTCTATCTACTGGCTCTATAGGATGCTTGAAGCAGGTGAAGACCCACTTTTTATAGGCAGGAGGCTGATTCGATTTGCATCTGAGGATGTTGGCCTTGCTGATCCTAATGCTTTTACAATAGCACTCACGGCCTATCAAGCCTGGGAAAGAATAGGCCCACCAGAAGCAAAACTCTCTCTTGCCCAGGCAGTCGTTTATTTAGCAACAGCCCCAAAGAGCAACACACTGTATTCAGCAGAGAAATCCGTAATAAAGGAAATTGAAGAATCAGGCCCTCAGTCAGTACCTATGCACTTGAGGAATGCTCCAACAAAACTGATGAAAGAAATAGGGTACTCTAAAGGCTATTTGTATCCTCATGATTACCCTGAAAATTATGTAAAACAGGAGTACCTACCTGAAAAAATCAAAAAAAAGATATTCTATCATCCTGGTGATAGGGGATTTGAAAAAGAGATAAAAAAGAGGATGGGAGAGAAGAAACTTGAAACTTGAAACTGGAAACTTATTGCTCCGAACTATTTACTGGTTGTGTTTATTGCGTTCATCCAATTTCAAGTATCAAGTTTCCAGTTTCGATAATCTTAATTTTTTATCCTCACTATGGGTGCAAGCTAAATCCGAAATTTAACATTATAAATACTATATTATGTATATGCCCTCTTATCTTCAATTATACAAAGAAGGTCAGCTTCTAAAGAGGGTGGAAAAGGCTACTGATTTGTTACAGAAATGCAGTCTTTGCCCCAGACAGTGTGCAGTTGACCGTTTACATAATGAAAAAGGGTTCTGCCAAACTGGCAGAAGGGCAAAGGTTGCAAGTTATAATGCCCATTTTGGAGAAGAAGCACCTCTCGTTGGCAGATTCGGCTCAGGCACCATCTTTTTTTCCTTTTGCAATCTTCGCTGTTCTTTTTGCCAGAACTACGAGATAAGCCATCTCGGTGAGGGGATAGAGATGGAAGCAAAAGATTTAGCAGCAATAATGGTAGCGTTGCAAAACAAGGGTTGTCATAACATAAACCTGGTTACACCTACCCATGTTGTTCCTCAGATTTTGGAAGCTCTTTTACTGGCTGTAGAGGATGGTCTACATATTCCAATAGTCTATAATAGTGGTGGTTATGAGAGGGTGGAAACTCTTAAGCTCCTGGAAGGCATTATTGATATCTATATGCCTGATTTTAAATTCTGGGATAAAAAATGGGCAGACAGATATTGCAGTGCATCGGATTACAGAGAAATGGCCGTTAGTGCATTTAAAGAAATGTATGCCCAGGTGGGTGATTTAAAAATAGATAACAACGGTATCGCTGAAAAAGGATTGCTAGTGCGGCACCTTATAATGCCTCATGGTATTGCCGGAACCAAGGATATTATGGAATTTCTCTCTAAAGATATATCAGATAATATATACGTAAATGTTATGGATCAATATAGGCCGTGTGGTACTGCATATCAGGATGAATATCTTAATAACAGGATCTCAGGAGAGGAATATTCAATGGCCCTGAAATGGGCTCACAATGCAGGCCTGAAACGATTGGATCAAAGACAAGGGCGAAGATTATTATATGGGATTTAATAAAAAGGTACGTTAATCTTATTGGTTATGGATTAGATATTTTGTAACATTTTAGCTCTTTGAAAGTTTTATCTAATGTGATAAATATTTTATACACACTTTCTATAAGAGGGAGGTAGTTATGGCGAGTTTAAATAAGGTAATGTTAATTGGTAACCTTGGTGCCGATCCTGAATTACGATACACACCAAGTGGAGCAGCTGTTGCTAACTTTAGAATGGCCACAAAGGATCAATGGACAAATAAGGAAGGTGAAAAACAAGAGAGGACTGAATGGCATAGAATCGTTGCTTGGAGAAGACTGGGGGAGATCTGTGGTGAATACTTGCATAAAGGTAGTCTCGTTTATATAGAAGGGAGTCTACAAACGAGAGATTGGGAGGATCGGGATGGAAATAAAAGGTATACAACAGAGATTATTGCCTGGAGAATGCAGATGCTGGACAGGGCAGCCAAAACAGCAGAGGCTGAATATCCTGAAGAACGTTTTCCAACTGAAGAACCAGTACAAGCAGACGGGCCTGAAGACGATATACCATTTTAATAAGTCTTTGGCTTATTAAGGATCTTTCTGAGGAGGGCTTATTGTTGAATCTTTAGGTTTCCTTCTTATTATTATCAATATCCTCAGGTATTTCTTCAGGGCTTTCCTTGGTAGATTTAGTTGAGTCTCTAAAATTCTTTATCCCCTGACCGAGACCTTTTCCAATTTGAGGAAGTTTTCCTGCACCAAAAATTATCAGGATAATGACAAGAATTATAAGCAATTCTGGCATGCCAAGACCAAACATTTATATACCTCTTTAATAAATAGCCTGTTTATTCTCTTTATAATAATAATATTTACACAAGTCAATCAATCTTTGATTGTGATCCATAAAAGCACGATCTCCAACGGACCGCTGACATCATTTAAAGACCTGTAATGCCGTCTTTCCCAATTGCCCAAGATTGAGAACCACGGCTATTCCATGAGATTTAAGGGCATGTATCTTGTCCTCGGCCTTTCCCTTACCTCCAGAAATTATAGCCCCTGCATGGCCCATCCGTCTTCCAGGAGGCGCTGTTTGTCCGGCAATAAAGGCANCTACAGGCTTATCAAATTCTTTTTCTATATACTCTGCAGCCTCTTCCTCTGCCGTGCCCCCTATCTCCCCAATAAGGACAACGCCCTTTGTTTCTATATCCTCTTTAAACCGTTGTAAATGATCTACAAAGGAAGCCCCGACGATTGGGTCTCCACCTAAACCAATACAGGTAGATTGCCCCAACCCAACCCGTGTCAATTGGTCCACAACCTCATAGGTGAGAGTGCCACTCCTGGAGAGCACACCAATGCCACCCTGTTTGTGGACATGACCTGGCATTATCCCCACCTTTGTCTTCCCTGGTGAGATAATTCCCGGCGTGTTTGGGCCGATGAGGACGGCGCCACACTTTCTAATAAAGGTAACTGCCTTAATCATATCAAGCGTGGGAATCCCCTCGGTAATGCACACGATGACATCTATGCCAGCATTAGCGGCTTCGATCATTGCATCAGCGGCAAATGGTGGTGGGACAAAGATGCATGAGGTATTGGCACTGTAAATATCCACCGCATCCTTTACCCTATTTAAAACCGGTATACCCTCAATCTCTTCTCCACCTTTACCAGGTGTCACGCCTGCCACAATATTGGTGCCATAAGCCAGCATTTGTTTTGTATGGAATGTCCCTTCATTACCTGTAATACCTTGAACAACAACATTTGTATTCTCATCAACTAAGATACCCATATGATTACCCCATTTCTATTTATATTAGCCCATTTTGTTGCCACAAAGACACAAAATCACGAAGATTATTTTTAATCCCAGGTATAATGATCTATACATTGCAATGAAATCTTACTATTAATAGAGGAATATAATTTATTTTTTCCTTTGTGCCTTGGTGACTTAGTGGCTGAAAAGTTACATGACAGCTATCTAACTCACTTGTTTAGCTACCATTCTGGCGGCCTCTTCAATATCTTGTGCCACTGAAAAATCAAGACCTGAATTTTTTAAAATTTCTCTCCCTTCCGCAACATTTGTCCCTTCTAACCTTACGATAAGGGGAACATTTATTTTTACCTCTTTAGCAGCATTTACCACACCTCGCGCCAAAACATCACACCTCATTATGCCGCCAAATATATTGATCAAGATTGCCTTGACCCTTTCGTCACTCAGTATAATTTTTAAACCGTTAGCAACCATCTCCTCGCTCGCACCGCCACCAACATCCAAAAAATTGGCTGGTTCAGCACCTGCCAACTTAATAACATCCATAGTAGCCATTGCCAGGCCTGCTCCATTTACCATGGCACCAATATTACCATCCAGTCTAATGTAGTTCAGATTAGACTCGGCGGCCTTTACCTCCAGCTCATCAATTTCATAGGGATCATGGAGTTGTGCAATTTCCTTTTGTCTGAATAGGGCATTGTCATCAAAGTTGATTTTTGCATCCAGGGCAACAACAGTGCCCGGTTTTGTAAGAACTAGTGGATTGATCTCAACTAATGAGCAATCTTTGGATAGAAATAATTTATACAACCTGGTCATTGTTGCAGAAAAATCTTTCAGCATACTTTTATCTGGCATCGGATCAAGGGCATAGAAAAAATTTCTTGCCTGATAAGGCATAAGCCCCTGAACACTATCGATGGTTTCAATTAAAACTAATTCGGGATGCTGAGCAGAGACCTCTTCAATCTCCATTCCACCTGCTTGACTGAATATCATCACAGGAGATTCCAGCTTTCGATCAATAACAATAGCTAGATAGAACTCCCTCTCAATTTCCAATCCTTCCTCTATTAGTACCTGGCGAACCTCCTGTCCCGCAGGGCCCGTCTGTGGTGTGACCAGAGGATTAGAGAGAATCTCATCAGCTGCTTTACTCAATTCCTCAAGGCTCCTCACCAATCTTACGCCACCTCCTTTTCCTCGCCCACCCGCATGGATCTGTGCCTTCACTACCCATGGAGGACCAGGAATGCTCTTTGCATTTTCTACTGCTTGGCTTGGTGTTGTAGCTAATACGCCGGATGGAACCGATATCCCAAAGTTACGAAAGAGATCCTTTGCCTGAAATTCGTGAATTTTCATAATCACCTACCTTATCTTCTATGATTTACTGTATATCAACTTTTGCTTCTACCCAATTATAATTGTCAATGCTCCATAGCAAGAAATAGATACTATTATCTTTTCAAAATACAATGCAAGACAAAGAATACCAAATTTTGCAAGCTGAAACTCACTTTTGATTTTTCTTCGGTATCTTCTGTGAATTATCTCTCCCATTAAAGATTTCCTCCAGACCAGAGGCACTTCTGATATGAATATCCTGTTGAGGGAAAGCGATCTCTACGCCATTTTTCTTGAATTCCTCATCAATTCTAAACCTGAGCTCTGTTGGTGCAGTTAACCAGAACTCTGGGGAAGTTATCCAGAACCTAACCCTGAAAATAAGCGCACTGTCACCAAAATCCATAAAATCTACCCGGGGTGCTGGATCATCCATTATCTCAGGCATATCAGTTACAATTTGTAACAGAATGGTGCGTACCTTCTGAACATCAGAGCCATACGCCACGCCAACATCCACCTGGCGCCTGACTTTTGGATCCTTAAAAGACCAGTTCGTAACTCTGTTTGAAAGCATCTGAGAGTTGGGGATAATCAGGGATGCATTATCAAAGGTCTGAACGATGGTAGTCCGTATATTTATTCTATTTATTGTTCCCCAATCTTCACCGATCTGGACCATATCACCTACCTGGATAGAGGGATCAAAGAGAAGAATTATTCCGCTTATAAAATTATTGACAATATTCTGCAGACCAAAGCCGATTCCAATCCCAAGGGCACCAGCCATAAATGCAAGGGATGAAAGGTTAATTCCTAAGATATTTATCCCTGTATAGATAGCCAAAATCCAAAAGGCATAAATAACAACATTTACAAATGATGCCCGTGCCCCAATATCCAGCCTGGTTCGAGGAAGAACTTTGTTTTGCAGTGCCTTTCTGATGATTTTGGAGAGAAAAGTGAAAAAAATGAGAAAAAGAATAAGATAGGCTACATTTAGTACGGTGATTTTTGTCCCGGCAATGCTAATACCGCTTTCAAACCAGGAAAGATACTTGCCTAATCGGGTCCCCAGTAAAAAATCAAGGAATAAGGGGAGGGCAATAAAAAAAATCAGAACTACGAATACTATTACTTTGGATGGTCTAAATTTATCTTTCATGCTTATCCCTTCTCATCCCCTTTAAAAAAACAACAGTTGCGCCCCAACTTGAAGGGCCTCTATCTTGCTCGAAGGATAAAACCAGGGGATGCCTCTTTAAGACAGCTTCCACCGTACGACGTAATATGCCCTTACCCTTACCATGAATTATCTTAACTTCCAAAATGCCTTTTTGAGAACATACATTGAGATATTCATCAACGGCTTGGCCAGCCTCGTTTGGTAAAAAGGTATGGAGATCTATCACCCCATTAATAGGGATATGAACAGGTGAGTTGGACATCTTAAGTCAAATTACCATTACAGAGGTGTTGGCTTGTTTGTTGTGCGCCAATTGCTAACCTGGTTTAATCAAGAAAAGTGCCTAAAGTTTAAAGTGCCTAAAGTGAACTAAAATTAAGGATTTTTATTATTGTAACTTTAGGCATTTTAGGCACTTTAGATCACTTTAAGTATTTTTAAAAAATTTACTCTACCTTTACCCGAGTAGCCTTTTTACCTGCCTTTTTTGGATGCCTTTTCTCGAGATCATCAATCCTTTTATCAATCAAAACCCTAATTCCCTTTAAAAACTCTATCCTGGATTTCGCCATATGTTCCCGAAACTCAGAACTGGGACTGATTCTTTCATCCAGCCACGAAAAAAATGTGCCCAATGAGCGAAAGGCCTCCTCTATGCCTATCTCCTCTCTATCTTTGGGTCTTTTCTTCTCCATTCCTTCTCCCTCCAAAAATGATATTTAAACAGGTACCATCTATTTTTGCCGTAACATCCTTATACGTTGAAACATATCGTGGCAAAAGGATATGTCTTTTAAATCCTCCTATTCTAATCACCATCTCCTCTGGCAGTCTATGTAATTCTACCTCTTCTTTCGTGATAAAAGGAAGTTTAATCTTTATAATTAATTTACCGTCTTTCTGGCTGAATTCATAAGGCCGTTCTGTATAAAAATGCTCCGTTGGGTCCTGCTCACCATATATATCCTCCCCAAATTGTTTCAGTCTCTGCATTCCCAGAGGTTCATTTTGAGAAAGGAGAACGGGAAATATGGGAACAGGACTAAAATATTCATCTGCCAATTTCAAATATCTTCTCTGAGATTCCTTCCAGTCATTAAAGTATGTTTCTTCAATAGTGCCTGGTAAAATCCTGTTCATCACTATTGCATCGATGCATAACTTGTAGAGAGAAAAATATAAAAAGCTTCTCTGTGTTTCTTTCAAGACTATCTTCTCTGGATTGGTCACCAGCCTTACAGTAGTTATGGCAGGATCAGTTAAAATATTGTCTACACCATCAAGCCGAACAAAAAGATTCTCAAGGGCCTTAAAATAATCGTCTTCTGGAAGAGGTACATCGGAAAAGCGTTTCGCTACAGGTCTGATGTAGCTCACTACCCTTCGTTCTATCTTGAATATCTTGCTGATATACCACTCAAGTGTTGCAGGAATGCTGATAAACCTTAAAGATTCACCTGTTGGTGCACAGTCAAGAATAATTACATCAAAATCATCTTCTTGCACGTATCGGTTTATATACAGAAGGGAGCTAACCTCCTCCATGCCCGGTAAAATAGCCAGCTCCTCCGCTAATATTTCATTAAGGCCTGCTGTATGAAATAAGCTGGCTATATATTTATGCACATCTCCCCAGTTTCTTTGTATCTCTTCCTGAATATCCAGTTCCTGAATCCACAGCTTATCTTCTATCTTAAATGGTATTCCTTTATTCTTATCCATCAGCCCCTTATCCAGGGAAAAGATGTCAATGAGGCTGTGAGCAATATCCAAGGACATTATCAGGGTCTTGTAGCCTGCGCCAGCCGCTTTGAGGCCTGTTGCACTCGCAATACTTGTTTTACCCACACCGCCCTTACCTGCAAACATTATAATGCGCATATTTTTTCTTCTGTATTATAGTTTGTTCTAAAATGATTTTAACCATATAGTTCAAGGGTTGAGAGCATAAAACTTGAAACTGGAAATTTGGATTGATACCATTCAATTATATCGTTCTTTTGATAAAAGCATTGAGTTTTGGCCCTAATTCTTCGATGATTCTCTGGTATTCAGAGATCTCACTCTCTCCTGTGACTTTTCGGCGAATGAGCTTGCGCAGCCAAGATTTGGTCTCCTCAAAAGAGCCCCGCGCATAAAGGTAAAATTTCTTCCTGTCCGCAGGAGTGTACCTTCCATAACTTTCAGCCAGATTCGCTGCAATGCTGTCGGAAGATCGTATCATCTGATATCCACTAGTGTTTTGAGCCTTAACAGGCCACTTATCAAAGCCATACCAAATGAGATCTGAAAGGTCTTCGGACAGTTTGTAAACGTCCAGCTAATGAATTTCTTTCATTCTCAGCGCTCCCAGTTTCAAGTTTCAAGTTTCCAGTTTCAATATGCTTACTCTATTACCCCTTCTTCACTATTATATCTCATAGAAAAAATTGAGGCTGGCCCGGAGAAAACATTACAATGTGATAACACATAATCTGCCACCTCAAGTCTTTTTTGACGACTCATGCTATTAAATTTGCCTAATAATACCTCGGGGTCCTTGATTGTAGATAAAAGATTCCATATCTCTTTTGCGCTCATATCTTCGTCCGCATCTGAGCCTTCTTCTCCAATCTCCTCCTCAAAGAGCCTTTTTGATTTTTCCAATAAGACATCGAGTTCTGCCTTGATCCGTGAAACCTCTTTTTGTAAATCTTCATAGGAGCTACATTTTTCTACAAGTAACACTGATCCACTCAGAGTTGATCCCTCACCGTCAGCTACCTCAACATTCAGGGATACGCCAACCTTGGAGGTTTTTTCATCCACTGCCTTTTCTATTTCCAAGGTAAGTTTTTTATCTTTCATATCACTATTCTCAGGTAATAAACATGATCCTCATCAAGTAATTTTTAAGTAATTTAAGGAGATTTCGTCAAGCAGAATAATTACTGAAACGTTAAACCTTTTTCGATCTCACCAGAAAACGAGCCATCCTGTCTAACTTGAAAATCGTATTAAACTCCATATTTTTACTGATCCAAATCTTTTTATTGATTACTGAGTCAGTAATCGCACCCCTATACGCCAGACCATCAAGAAGGGTATGTATATCATCGCACACCATTATAAAATCAGGGGATGATACTACCGACTCCGTAAGCATTATATCACCATCATCAATCATGATAGCAAATTGTCCGCCTCTTGTTTTAACATGGATATCCCGCTTCCAGCCAGCAATGGCCTTCCGTGCCGACTCATTTCTGTTCATATCCTCAATAAGGTCTTTCATCTCATCGAGAGCCTTTTTGTATTGATTACTATCTTCCTCAGAGGCAACAAGCAAAGACGGCTCTCGAGGTGTTTCCCAATCAATCTCTGATTCCTGAAGACCATTTTTGTTTATCTTCTCCTGAGTCAACTCTGCTGTGGGGACACAAAAAACATCAGTCATCTCACCAATCCGTTCGTCCCTGAAGATAAGCTTTACCTCTGTTCCTTTCTTTATTATCCCAGGTACAAGAATACCGGTTGTGGTATAGAGAATTATGCTTATGGCAGTGTCAGCCCCCTTGAATATAACCCTCCCTCTTCCATAGGGTGCCATATGCTGAAAAAGGGATGTGGCAAAATAGGTAATGGGAGGAGTACTGTTCATAATCCCCACCTGTTCAACCTCAATCATCTCTGTCGGTGCAAAGTTACAATCAGGACAATGTGTTAAAAAGGGTGGTACCCTGACTACCCCGCACTGTGTGCATTTACATCCTAAAAGTCTTTTCTCATTTTTAAGTGCAAGGAAAAATGCTGAAAATTCCCCCTTCGTTCTCCTGAAAAAGGTATACATCGCATCGTTTGTAATCAGGTATTCCTTACCATCGATTGTCTCTACCTGTGATCCCACATCTGGTATATATATCTCATCAATAACTTTTTTCTTTTTCATGATCTTTTTCTCTCCGTTTTACAGCCTTTCTTTATTGCTTTATACATCTAACCATTCATCCTATAGGTATCTCCATGAGCAAATTGGTTCATTACCCTCATTCATGCTCAAAGGTCATACATGCTGTATACTGGGCAACGGTGCTGCCAGTTCCATGAACTAGGGCGGTTTTCAGGTTTCTTTTAATTAGCTCATTTCTGGCGGACCAGGCAGACATGATATTGCTTGCACCAACAGGATGACCACAGTAGATCAAACCACCGCAGGGATTGACGATATATTTTCCCCCTGGTGTCATAAGCCCGTCTTCTATTAATGAATCGGCGCTGCCCAAAGGAACAAGCCCAAACTCAGCCATGCTAATCTCTAATTGATGCACAAAGGCATCATGGAGCTCAACGATATGTATTGCTTTTGTAGGATCTTTAATGCCTGCCATCTCATAGGCCCGGTGAGATGCATAATAATCAGACATGATACGGGACATATCCTTTTGATTTTTACCGGCAAATGAATGTTCATTAGCCTCTCCTACACCGGTTATCCAGACAACAGGCTTACCACTATTTCTGGATATCGCCTTTGCCGTCTCTTCCTCAGCCATAATAAGGGCTGCTGCCCCTTCACTATACACGCAGATCTCAAGCTCCTTGAATGGATAAACCACCAAACGTGAGTTCATAACCTCCTCAGGTGTTACCTGGTCAAACTGTCTCTGGGCATAGGTATTCTCTCTTACCTGCTGGCTTAACTGGGCTGAGATCTGGGCTGTTATTTCCGCCTTCAGATCCCCAGGATGCTCATCTAAATAAGCCAGGACCACCTCGGCATAGCTGTCAGAGGCAGTCCAGCCAATGCCTTGTTCAAAAAAGCTATCCCCGGACCAGCCTATTGTCTTGATCACCTCCGGTGTGGCAGACATAGATGAAAAATCAAAACAATCGGTTGCCTTTTCTACTCCCACTATCAAAGCGGTCTTAAACCTTCCAGCTGCAAGATATGCATGGGCCGCTGACATAGTGTAGGCACCTGTTGCCCCTCCATTGGTAATTCGTATGCCAAACTTGTTTTGCATTCCCAAAAGACCGTGGATGGCATGCTCAGGAATAGCCGTTCGCTCAAATATATCATTGTAGATCCCATAGAATGCTGCATCGACAGCGCTGATATCTATCTGAGCATCTTTTACCGCCTCCCTTGTTGCCATCTGTGCTAATTCATAATAGGTTTTTTCTCTCCACGTACCCTTAAAAGGGGTAACACCCGCACCGACAATACCTACTTTTTTTGACATGGTTTATTCCTCCTTTTTCATAAAATCTCTATCTCTTTTTTCTTTCAAAAAAAACGCCAGTAGTCTCCCTCATACAGGATGCCTTATATCTATAGAGCGATGACAGGGCTTTTATTGCCCTTTCTGAGGATGGAAATACCGGAAGGCAATTGGACTCAAGTCTTTCAACCAATTCATCTTCATTTCTATCCATCGAGGTACGCCACAGAGCAAATGGCTTTCCAACCCTTTTCATGTTTAAGAAGGCTTGAGCGCATTGTTCTTTTAAAGAATCAGATACCTTCGCNGAGGGATTTTCATTTTTTGGTGCCAGATTGAAGAAATCTGGTGGCATCTGCATTACGATACAATCCACATTCTCATCTTCCGGTATGGCAATCAGTGCATTAAAAACTCTCAATATATCAGAGAGTGTGAACTCCAGGCAGACGCCACCATCAAGTGGGTTTAAAGGGATTTTCCATGGGGGAAATATCTTTTTCAGCCTTCGATAGGTGTGGTCTCCCAGCTCGGCCATTGTAAGGCCATTCATATCGCAGGTATCAGTAGCCATAACTCCCTCTCCACCAGATAATGTAATGATGGACAGCCTATTTCCTTTCGGTAGCATAAGGTATTCAAATGTCTTTGCCAGGTCAAAAAATTCCTCTATATTCCTGGCCCTCATAGCCGCTGTCTGCCTTATCATGCTATCAAAAATCACATCATTTTCTCGTGCAATTGCGCCTGTATGAGATGCTGCTGCCAGAGATCCGGCAGGGGTTCTCCCAGATTTTAGAATTATTGTTGGCTTATTTACCGAACCCTTTTTAAGTAGATGAAAAAAATCTCTTCCATTTCCGTGCAGGCTTTCTATATGCATAGCTATGACGTTTGTGTCAGGATCCTGAAAAAAATATTCCAGGACATCGACCTCATTTACATCCATCTTGTTTCCCAGATCAATTATCTTGTGTATGCCCAAATGGGAAAATAGCCAGTTTATTTTAGGCTCATAAAAACCTGACTGAAAGACAAAAGAGACGCCCCCCTGCCTCATTTCTTTTATGGGATTAAAACTAATCGCCAGATTATCGGATGTATTGATGGGGCTTAAGGTATTCGGTCCAATGATCCTCATATCCTTTTCTTTGACAAATGTGACAATTTCCTGATGAAGTTTTTGCCCCTGTTCTCCTCCCTCTGAAAATCCGCCTGTCACTATAACAAGCTGTTTTACTCCTTTTTTATCGCAGTCCTTTATAATATCCAACGCCTTTGGTGCTGGAACAGCAATAACAACGAGGTCTATTTCCCCCGGTATATCGTGTAATGTTGCATATGCCTTTACTCCTGATATCTTTTTCTCATGAGGATTAACTGGGTACATTTTGCCCTGGAAATTAAGATCCACTAGATTCTGAGTCAGGCGAAAATTCATCTTAAAAGGATTATTGGTTGCCCCAACAATCGCAACCGATTGTGGGTGAAAAAAATACTCTAAAAAATGATTATCTTTACTCATCACCTACTCCCTGTCTCGTACTCCCTATATGCTATCATCCTAGTAGCTATATTTCTGGGTGTCTTGTATCACAACCGCCACACTTCCTCAAGCAAGGTTTGGGTGTATGCTTAAAATTTTCATACGACTCGGGCGTATTTATGTGCTTTGGGCGCATTAAGGAAGGACATGGGCGCCTGTTTTTGCTTATGGAACTGCATTGGGAATCAGAAACGTGACTATGTGAAAAAGCAAGGCGGGCACCATGATTCTTAAAACTGGTAAAATGGCAAAATGACAGGACAGGCAAATCGTATTATAAAACTTGGTCTTCTAAGATACGTTGCTTTTTAAACCAAGCCATTGATATTCCACCCTCTCTCATTGTAGTAATCTTCAACGAGTCGAAATATATCTTCCTTGCCGAGCTCGGTCTTGCCAAAATAGTCACGAAGGATAAGGGGCTGATCGTCAGTTCCTTTCATCGGTGTAAACCATATCTCCGGAGGTTTGTCATCGGCTCTGCCAAAATCTTCTTTGATGTTTAATTTTTTCATTGTATTCCAAATCCGTACCGCAGACTGTCTTAGATGCTCGTCATCAATTGTAAAACCTGTAGTTGCCTCAAACAATCTTGTGCAGAGCTCATAGCTGTAAAATCGATTGTTGAAATGCCGATTGCATATTCCCATACTGCTCAGTAATGTGTACCAGTCCTCTGAATAGCGAGACATGCGAGCCACATTGAATCCAAGAGGAGAGTCCATAATCCGATCGATGGCCTCTTTGCTGGCGCCCATCCGATCCAGATGCCGATAAAAGAGAGGCAAGTTATCTTCTGTCTGACCTGGAAGATAGGTAGGAGAACCTCCGCTTGCAGAGCGAGGGCCTTTCAGAGATACAATTTGTTCAAACTCATTAGTTCCTAAACCCACAAGGCGGGGTTCCCAGATTACATCACAGTTCTTGATAATCGGGGCATGACCTGCATATTTGTCACCAAGATATTCCAGAATGGACCGCCAGCCTTCAGATAATATATTGGCAGAACCTTTCCTGCCTGCTATTGCCTCGACCCACAGGTTTAATGTATCGACGTCTCTCTTTAATGGGAGATCAAAACGGGCTGGATCCAAGTTTCCCAATTCGCATTCTGTGATAATAAAATCCAGCATGCTTCCAAAAGTTAACATGTCTAATCCCTGTCGATCCAATCTATCGGTAAGGCGGAGGCTCACTGTTTTGTCTGTTGGCTTATTAAGATCAAAGAGGTGCCCAAGGAGAAAACTATTTAGATACGATGTGGTTGTGATCCTGAGTCCCTGAAAAGCTCCCTTCTTCACCTCCAGATCATCTTTGTCAGGTGTAAAGCAGGATGGGCAGCCGAACCGTTTTATCTTGAAGTCGCGATATACGTCCAGACCATAGAGCTCATGAGCCTTATCGTGTGGAAAGGCGTGGCTGAAATTTCTGCATGCTGAGAATTGTTGAATATAGTTGTCCCAGTTCTCCATGATGCCCAACTCCAAAACACGGGGGTAATTTGTAAATCTCTTGAGCCTTTCACGGATCCCGGCAAGGAGAGTTTTCAATTCATTGGGATTATATATCATTGGGCGCTTATCTCCTGTAGCAACTATCGCCTTGAGATTTTTTGAGCCCATAATAGCACCCAGTCCACCGCGTCCCAGGGTAGATGCCTTATCTACCAGGGCCAGAGAAAAAACTACTTTATTTTCTCCGGCAGAACCGATGGCAATTACACTGGCCCTTGGTCCTCCATGTGACTTTTTAAGTATATCTGTGGTTTCGATGACATCACAGCCCCATAAATTCCTGGCATCGATCAAAGATTGGATGTTATGGTTAAGAACCAGTACAACGGGTTTTTTGGCCTGACCGGTTATTATTAAGTGATCGAATCCCGCTCCCTTGAGATTTAAGGCAAAACGCATGGAGCCCACTGATTCCGAGATTGTTCCATTTAGAGGAAAGCGGGTAGTGGCAACTATTTTGGAAGCTCCCGGGGTTCCGGTGCCCACCAGCGGACCTGCCCCAAGAATGATAGGATTGTCTGGAGAAAGCGGGTCTGTACCGGCCACATATGTCTGCTCCATGAGCCAGGCATTAAGACCGAGGCCACCTAAATAGTCCCTGGCAGCATCAAGATCAAGATCTTTTATCGTAAATTCCTCTGAGCCAAGATCTACATGAAGAATCTTGCCCATATATGCAAAAGTGCTCATCGATTATCCTAATAAATAGGGTCAAGACTTTACTTTATATATTTCCCCAACTGTTTCGCTCATTCAAAAGCATGCTAACTCTACTATGCTAAAAGCATTAAATAGAATATACCCAAGGCTTTCTCTTGAGGTTACAATACTAAACTATTCTTCTGTAAGTTGTTGCTGGGTGAGATCAGTGACTCCTCTCTCTGATAACAGAGACTTACTAAAGTCTAGTAAAGCCGATTTTGCTCCAAAGCTTGCTGCCAATGTTTCCATTGTCTGCCGAGCGGATTTTTCAATCTCTGAACTTAATTGTTTTATCAAATCGTCTGCCATTGATGATGCCTGTATTTTAGCCTCATCCTTTAACTTATTCTTATCCTCTTCGCTAAAGCCTTTTGAAAAGACTCTACCGATAAGGGGTGGCAATAGCCAATCCAATAATTTTCCTTCTTGTTCATCGTAAAAGCTTATATCCTTTATGCTGATATCATACAAACACTGCGGCATTGTTATAACACAACTTCCATCTCCTGCATCGGTAACTTTAAAATCAGAACTTTTGAGATTATACCAAAAGTTTATTTCGAATTGAAAAATCATAGCCATTTTCATTTTTGATATTAGCCATGTAAGGTACTTTTTTCCCACCTGACCAAGCCAATGGTCAGCTGCTGTTACGATCTCTTTAGTAAATACTTTAAAAACCACTAATTCACCGACAGATTTCATATTTTCGATAAAAGAATAGATTTGAAGTTCAGATACTTTTGCTTTAGTGCTCTTACCAGAAACTATCCTTTTAATGAAAATTGATCCGGCGATACCTAGAATAATACCTAACACTAACACTATCAGCATTATTTCCAATTTATTATCCTCCACTAATAGTTATTGTATGGAATTGGGCTCAGATTGACTTAAAGCAGATAGAACACCATCTATTACATTTTTTTCTTTTTTTTTCATTCCAAATGTACAGTTCTGTCCAATGTCAAGGTCCAGTACCGGTCGCTTTTGTTGTAAAATACCTTTTTTTGTAAAAAAATACATTTATTTTTAGTTTCATATAAAAAAACGCATTTTCTTAAACAAAAACACAGTTCTCTTGCAGGAATAGCTGAGAAACAATGTGATTTTTTCCCGGGCTGCTTCGCTATCCATCAGTTTATCTATCTGTCCGACATCTCGAACTACATACAGCAACCGCGACCATTACCACTACGATAGCGACGACGAAGATAATGATTGAGAAGGATTGGAAATAAAAAGAAGGCCAAGAATGGAACTTAAAGGGTCATATACGATTTGGTATACCATGGAGCCATTTTATGCCTGTTTTCCTGCCGCTTAGTTAACATCATTTATTAATTTTTTCTTTTTTATTCAGCCCAAATGTATATTTCTTTCCAATGTCAGTGCCAAACGCCGATCACACTTTCAACCGGCCTCTATTTTAGAAAGACTGTAGACATGGCATTTGTTCAATACGTTATTAAAATTGCCTGACCCTATTCATTTTAGGCTAATTCCCATTTTTAGATCCTCCTATTTTGCGGATGTAGACGTGTTCACGTGCAGCTTGAACCGCCTGATGGAGCTTTCTCTCAAGGACATTACGGGGTGGTAGTTCGGTCAGATATTCTGCGACACGAATACGGCCTTTGTCAAGTTGCAGAAGGCGTATGTGTTAGCTTAATGAAAATGTCCCCTCTAACTGCTGTGTTAAAATGTCCCCATTATGAAAAAGGATATTTTAACAATGAGTCAGAAAGAG
>JGI10211J34971_10001443_pt1 | contig 19608 bp, 17 predicted proteins | sample Etolagsediment_FD_34971 | JGI IMG/M metagenome (IMG submission 34971)
GCCAGCACGTGCATGTAGGCCGCGTGCAGGTTGTGGTCCTTGTGAACAGGATGGTGATGATCGTGATGGTGGTCATGGTCATGGTCATGGTCATGGTCATGCGGGTGCGCATACGCATGAGGTGCGTGGTGGTGATGGTGGTCGTCCTTGAGCAGGAAGGCGCTGATGACATTGATGATCAGCCCGAGGGTGGCGACGATAATCGCCTCGTTAAAATGTATGTACGAGGGTTCGATGACCCGTTGCAGGGATTCGGTCAGCATCACCAGCGCGACCACGGCCAGCGCCACGGCGCTGGCGAAGCCGCCGAGTACGCTGACCTTGCCGGTGCCGAATGCGAAGTCGGGGCTATTGGCATGACGGCGCGCATAGCGGTAGGCGAAGATGGCGATCATGAACGCTGCGACATGGGTACCCATGTGCCAGCCATCGGCGAGCAGCGCCATCGAGCCGTAGAGGCTGCCGCTGATGATTTCCACGACCATGGTGACTGCCGTCAATATCGCGACATACAGGGTGCCGCGTTCGCCTTTCTGGTTGTGATAGGCAAATTCGTGATCGTGTTGCCACTGCGCTATCGAGTGTTTGTTCATGCGGTCTTTCCGGTTGTAGGGAGTAGGGGGATTGTGCTGCCTGGCTTATACAGTCGATCGAACCATTCTCGACGCATTCCGGCTGGGGCAGGCGTCCCGGTCGATGACTGAGAGCAGGCGATTGTTATTCTACAACGATCGATGCGACCCGTCGGCGCAAAATATTGCGGTTGAGTAAAAGCGTCGGGATCAATAGACTAGCCGAGATGAATTTTTTCCGATTAGCCCAGCGCCCGATTGCCGTTTACTGGATCGCCCTGCTTGCGATCACGCTGGTTTGTGGGCAAAGCCTGAGCTTTCATGTGCACGACGTCGATCATGCCCCGTTGCATGAGCATGGCGTTGAGCCTCTGCTGGCGGCGGTCGACCATACTCAGCACGAACATGTAGCCGGTAGGCATCTGTCGATCGATATCTCGCACGCCGAACATCATGACGGCATGGCCTACGAGATTGCCGCGCCTCAGCATTCAGGCATGCTGCAGTCATCGCTTAATCCACCCGCGCCTGACTTATTGTTGCTGTTCATGCTGCTCAGCGTGCTGAGCGCCTGTTTCATGTATCGCCAGCGCCTGCGCGGCGCATCCGCTCCGCCAAGCCGGCGGCAATTTTATTTCACCCCGCTGTTGCGCGCCCCGCCGCGCTAATTCCCTTTCGACACGGATCGTTGTCGTTCGCCGAGATGTAAAACATCCAGCGGCAAGCATTGTTCAGACCCATCGCATTCATTGGCGTGCATGCGCTACTCGCACTCGGGCTGAATGTTATCGAGTTTTTTATTTGAGGAATTAGCATGAAAATACTGACATTGATTGTGCATACCAATGTTCAGCAGGCGCTGTCCGATCTGTTGCGGTCCATGGACCAGGTCAGCGGTTTCACCTTTACCCATGTCGAGGGGCATGGAGCGGATATCGAGAAGGATGGCTTTGTCGCCGCGCATGACCGGGCGCTGGGTTTCATCCCGCGTATTCGCACTGATCTGTTATTGCAGGAAGCCGACGTGGATGCTGTGCTTGCAGCGGTAGCGAACACGGCAATCAGCGGCCAGGGCTTCTACTGGGTGAGCCCGGTTGACGCGGGAGGGCACCTGTAGTGACGACTCCATCCCTGAGATCGGGCTTCAACTGGAACCCGTTATGGCTCATAACAGGCCTGTTACTGCTCATCCTGTTTGCCGATGCGAGCTTTGCCCACGGCATGTCAGAACAAGAGAAACAGTCGATTATCGACGGCGGCAACTGGAGCTACCTGTGGCTGGGCGGCACGCACATGTTGTCGGGTTATGATCATCTGGCCTTCGTCTTTGGCATCATCTTCTTCCTGACATCGTTTCGCGATATCGCCAAGTATGTGACGGCGTTTACCGTGGGGCACAGTGTGACGTTGATCTACGCCACCTTCAACGCGATCCAGATGAACTACTACCTGATCGATGCGGTCATCGCGCTTAGCGTATGTTACATCGCGTTCGCCAATCTCGATGGATTCCGCAAGTACCTGAATATCAATCCGCCCAACATGATGGCGATGATTATCGGTCTGGGCCTGATCCACGGTTTTGGTCTGTCGACGCGTTTGCAGGCCCTGCCGCTGAGCGAAGACAACCTGTTGATGAATATCATTGCATTCAATGTCGGTATCGAGCTGGGACAGATCAGTGCGCTGGCCATCATGTTGATGCTGATTGCGGCGTGGCGGCATACCAACTTTTTTCAGACCTTCAGCGTCATCACCAACTATGGCCTGATCATGTTGGGTGGATTGTTGTTTCTGATGCAGATGCACGGCTACGAGCATACAGCCAATGCGGATGAGTTCGTGGGGGCGGACCAGGCGGTTACGGCTGCGCCGATGACGAGCGCGACTTTCGATGAATCACTGCCTTGGAAGGATAGCCTGCAGTTTACCCTGCCGCCGCGCGGTGATCTTGAGTACAAGTTGCTGGTGCACAAGGACGATCGCTTCAGCTTCGCCTGGCTAACCGATGGTGAACCGCTGTTTTATGATTTTCATGGCGAGCCGACCAATGACCAAAGTGGTTATTTCGAGAGCTTTGGCAAGGGCGACAGCAACGCGGCATCCGGCTCCTTGACCGCGACCTTTACCGGCACCCACGGCTGGTACTGGAAGAACAATTCGCGCACCCCGGTTATCGTTACGCTGAACACACGGGGCGATTACCAGGCCAGGGACGCGATGCAGCCGATACCCGATCTGAAGCCTGCCGATGGTGGGCAAACCAAAACCCATGAATCCATTTTCTAAATCACAGGAGTTATTCAAATGAACATCAAGGCAATCATTCTTTGCGCTTTTTTCGCACTGTTTTCACCGCTCGCGCTGGCGGGGTCTGGACACGATCATGGCCATGATCACGGTCATGGTCACTCGCATGAACCCGTTAACCAGCAGCAGGCAGAGGCCAATGCCAGCCGGGTTGTTGCAACGCTGGTGCAGCGTGGGGTTATCGAAGAGAGCTGGAAAGGCGTCGCGGTCAAGCGTGCCGAACAGAAGGAGTTCGGCGGGCGCATGGAATGGGTGGTCAGTTACAATAATGACGCGGTCAGTGAACCGGAAAAACGCACCCTGTATATCTTTCTGAGCCTGGCCGGTGAATACATTGCGGCCAATTATTCAGGGAAATAGCGCAGCGTTTGTTGGGCTTCGTTCCCGATACGCGCCTGAAAGGCAGGGAACGGGCCGGAATTATATCTGGCGCTGAGGTGGTTTTTGACAGTGTTTCGGCTGTTGATCTTCACTCAGCGCCTTTTTTGTGGAAGGCTGTCAACCGATATCCCCCACACGCCGACGCCGCGCCGGTAGGCAATCTTTTCCAGTGTCTGGTATTCGATCGGCGCATCGGCCAGGGCGACCGCCCAGCCCTGTTCGAGCAGGTAGGCGCTGAGATCGGTGCCTTCGTCAAAACTCGATGCATTGACCCGGCACCACCCGACCAGGCTGCCATTGCTGTGCTGTTCGATGATGTTACAGCGCACAAAGCCCTGAATCTTGAATTCCAGCGCCAGCTTGGCGCGCGAGCCACACACGATCGGTTTTATGTTACTGCGGCAATGCCTGCCGGTGTCGGGAATGTGTATGCCAAACAGGTGAATGGTCTGGCCCTTTATCCTCAGCGAACCATCGTCGTTGACGAAGGCGTAGCTGGAGATCTCCCGCGAATGCGACGGCGTTGCGGTAAAGACCAAAACAGCGAGAACCAGAGCTAAGGATGACCGGTGCATGCGGTACAGCCTAACATTGATTGCCCCTTGAACTGAAGGGTGGTACAGGATACTCGACAAGAGATTGTTGTTCCGACGCGATGCGCCTGCATGATTTTGGTGCGCAGTGTCGGGGTGATATTGCCCGGTTCACTTTAGCCTGGGGCGCGCGTAGAATCGCGCGTTTGACATCCATGATTAACAGGAGAATCTTGATGGGTCGGGTACATTTTGTAGGTGGCGAAAAAGGCGGCGTGGGCAAATCCCTGACCGCACGTGTTCTGGCCCAGTATCTCATTGATCATGGTATGCCCTTCACCGGTTTCGACCTCGATCATTCGCACGCCACTTTTTCACGCTTCTACGAAGAGTTTACATCGCCCGTGCGCGTTGATGATTTCAGCAGTCTCGACAGCATTCTGGAATTCGCCGAATCCGATCCGGAGCAAAACCTGATTCTTGACCTGGCCGCGCAAACCGCACACAACCTCGATCGCTGGATCGAACAAAGCGATGTGTTCGGGATTTTTGCGGAGCTGCAATACACGCCTTACCTGTGGCATGTCATGGATGATGGCGTGGACTCGTTGACGCTGCTGGCGCGCTCGCTCGAACGTTATACCAGCGATGATCTGCAGTTTGTCGTGGTGCTCAACTTTGGACGAGGCGAGGATTTTGAATTTTTTCGCGAGTCCGATGCCTTTGCCGAACTGGCAAAGCGCCGCGCCAGAATTTTGCGTTTGAACAAACTGGAGACGCGCCTGAGCCAGAAGATCGATTTCAATAACAGCAGCTTCTGGGCGGCCGCCAATAACCGCCAGATCATGAGCCTGGTCGAGCGCAAACGCGTCGCGGTATGGCTGGATAGTATCTACAAACAGATTGACGAGGTTTTGAATCAGGCCAAAGCAGGGCAGCAACAATAAGTCGGCAGCAATGAATTGTCACCGACCGTGGGCTGGACAACCCCGGCCGGTGTGGCGATGTTCGCGATTACAGTACGGCGATGACCGCGTCGTAGTCGGGCTCCTGTGCGATCTCTGGCACCATTTCTGTGTGTATGACCTTGCCGGCCTCGTCTATGACCACCACCGCGCGAGCGAGCAGGCCACCCAGTCGGCCATCGGCCATGAAAACGCCATAATCCAGGCCGAACGCCGGGTTACGGTAAACCGAGGCGGTTTCGACCTTGTCGATGCCCTCGGCGCCACAAAAACGGGTCAGGGCGAATGGCAGGTCGGCCGAGACGCATAATACCTGAGTGTTGGGCATGCCTGCAGCACGCTCGTTGAACTGGCGCACCGACTTGGCGCAGGTGGGTGTGTCGATGCTGGGGAAGATATTCAGTACCAGGCGTGAGCCGGCATAATCAGTCAAAGTGACCGGGCTGAGATCTGCCTTGTGCAGATTGAAGCCGGGTGCGGCCTCTCCGATGGCAGGTAATTCGCCGCTGGTTTCAACGATTTCACCGCGTAATGAGATTGTGGCCATGTCAGGTGATTCCTCTTGTCAGTAGTGGATGGGATGTCGGCGTATGATAATCCGATCATACGCTGCAAACCAGTATCAGGGATATGGCGCTGGGGTTAACCGATGACGACGATCACAGGCGATTGACGCGCACCTCGACCTGCATTTTGGGGCGCGGTTTAATGGGGCCAATGAATGCGCCGGATACCGGCGGGATGGCCTCGGGGTGGCGGTGCACCGCCACCGCGATATGTTCGCCACCGACCAGTTGTCCACTGGTGGAATCGAAACCGCGCCAGCCGGCGCCGGGCAGGTAGACCTCGGCCCAGGCGTGGGTGGTGGCGATATCTTCGACCGCTGCGGCGGATACCAGGTAACCGCTGACGAAGCGACTGGCCAGGCCGAATCGGCGGCAGGTCTCGATGAACAGGGTCGCCATGTCACGGCACGAGCCCTGAGCGCGAGTCAGCGTGGTGGTGGGTGATTGCACGCCCGGCTCATCGCGCACGATGTAACCCAGGCTTTGCGTCAGGCGTTGATTGACGCGATCGATGAATTGTAAGGGTTCGGCTTTGCCGCTATCAGGTCGGACGCTGTTGAGCCAGTCGTTGAAGATCTCGGATTGCTCGGGAAATACCAGGGTCTCGTAGGGTACCAGATCGATCTGTTCCATCGGGTCGTAGTCGAACGGGAAAGTGGCCGGAATTTGCGCCCTGTCCAGCGCGCTGATATCGGACTCGTAATGTTCGACGACAACGGTACTGACAATTTCGAGCCGGTCGGCCGCTTCGCCGAAATCCACCAGGGCCACCGAATTGCCATACACATCGCGCTGCCAGCGGATGTTGTAGGCGGGGAAAATACGCAGCGCCGAGGATTCGATGCGTATGTCATGGCCCTCGCGTGGACGCAGGTGCAGCTTGTGTTCAAGAAAACGCACGGGTTCCGGGTAGCGGTAAAGGGTGGTATGGGTGATTTCGATGCGTTGCATTGTTAAATTTTAGTTGAGGGCACTACACTTGTTCGGGATGTTCGATGCAAATGATGATACACCAGCCCGATCATGGAATTGGTCAATGAGTACCAATAAGCCCGCATGTTTCTCAATGGTTTGGGTTAATGCGGGAGCTTGATCAGGCAATAGCCCGCCACGATGCGGCCGTGAGCGATGCGGGACTGAATATCTGGATCGGCTCGGAGCCGACCTTCACCCTGCGTACCTCCGAGGAGCCGCAATGGTTGTCGCAGGCGCTGGGAGGCGACAAGGCTCGCTACGCATTGCGCATGACCCGCGAATTGGCGCGGCGACATCCCGGCTGCGTGGTGCTGCGCAGCGTGGGGCGTCAGTACGGCGGTGAGAAGCGGCCGCGCTGGTCGTTTGGCCTGTATGAGCGGCGCGACGACAATCCGCTGTGGCAGGGCCCGCCCGACCCGCTGATGCTCGATGAAGTAGTGGCTGATGGCAGCGCTTTGATGCGCCTGGTGGGAGAAGTCGAACAGGCGTTCACAATGGCCGGTTGGGCCTGCCGCGTGCTGCCATCGAAGGATTCACAACAAGAGCTTCGCCTGTTGATGCGCCTGGACAGTCAGGCGCTGGATGATATTGACGATAGCGACCCGCGATTGACACGCGCCAGGCTGCACGAACAGAAAACCCCGCAGCAGGGGCTGCAGGATAGCCTTGCTGACGAGGGCTATTACCTGTTCCTGTTCAGTATCGAGTCAGACGAAGAGAATGCTTCGGTATTGTGTCTCGACCTGCCGGCCCTGCCGCAGGTGGACAGCTTCCTGCAATGCCTGGATGTTCTGGGTACAGCCGCAAACAGGGCGAAGGTTTCGCATTTGCTGTTTCAGGGTTATCCGCCACCGGTCGATTGCAGCGTGGCCTGGACCACCATCACGCCCGACCCGGCGGTTATCGAAGTGAACCAGGCGCCGCAACCGAATGTCGCCGCATTTCAGGCCGCCAATCGCGAATTGTTCAAGGTCGCAGGCTTGCAGGGGTTGTCGCCCTACCGGCTGCAGTACAATGGCGGCATTTCCGATTCGGGTGGCGGTGGCCAGTTTACGCTGGGTGGCCCGACTGCGACCAACAGTCCTTTCTTTAAACAGCCCAGGTTGTTACCGCGACTGGTGCGTTATTTCAATCAGCACCCCGCGTTGTCCTACTGGTTTGCCACCAACTATGTCGGCGCGACCAGCCAGTCGCCACGGGCCGATGAAAATACCCTGGACTCGTTTCATGAATTATCCATCGCGCTCGATCAACTCAATGCCAACGAGGAAATCTCGCCGGAATTCCTGTATCTGAGTCTGGCGCCTTTTCTGGCGGATTCTTCGGGCAACAGTCATCGCAGTGAACTCAACATCGAAAAATTGTGGAATACCTGGCTGCCCCAGCGCGGCTGTCTGGGATTGCTCGAGTTTCGCGGATTCCGCATGTCACCCACCCCCGAGCGAGCTGTGGCCATCGCCATGCTGTTGCGAGCAATCTGCGCCATGCTGGCCAATCATGATCCGGTTCCAGGTTTACATAGCTGGAAGGAAGCGTTGCACGACCGGTTTGCGCTGCCGTATTTCCTGCGTAGCGACCTGAACATCGTGCTCGATGATCTCGAACGCTGTGGTTTTGGCCTGGCGGATCAAATCAGGGCGCAGCTACTCGATTCGCCGGATCGCCCTGCCTGGAGGGTGGATTTCGCCGGTTGCCAGTTGTCGATTGAACCGGCCGTCGAGTTCTGGCCGTTGGTGGGTGATGTCGCCTCTCAGGAACGCGGTGGCTCGCGGCTGGTCGATTCCAGCACCTTGCGCCTGCAACTTTGTGTGCGCGCGCTGGGTGACGGCAACGCAAACCTGGATGATATCGAGTTGTCGGTGGCAGGTTGTTCCGTTCCCCTGCGCGAACAGAGGGATGACTGCGGCGCGGTTCGCCTGATCGGCCTGCGTTATCGCGATTTCGTGCCCTGGCGCGGATTGCATCCGTTGATTAAACCGACCGGCCCGTTGACCCTGTACCTGGCGCACGCGAAGAGGTCCGAGGCCCTGCAACTGACCCTGCATAACTGGCGAGCCGATGGCATCCCTTATGATGGGCTGCCGAACGACATACCCGATGCCTTGAATCGCTGTATGGAGCGACTACTTGTGCAGCCTATCGACAAGGACAGACTGCCGTCGGCCCGACCTGCACCCGCCAGGGCGCTGAAAGAGTATCTGTTCGACCTGCGATGCGTGTGATTGCCGGGCGCTGGATCAGCGCTTGAGTCGATTTGACCGTTTCGGCCTGGCCCTTAAATTGATCGATGTTGGCGTCTTTAGCCTGCTTCAGCCTCGTAGCCCGCCTGCTTGACTGCAGCCAGCAGCGTGGTCAGGTCGGCGCTGCCGCTGACGAGCGCGTTGGCCTGTTCCAGGTTGACCTCGGCAGATTCGACGCCATCGACTGCTTCAAGTGCTTTCTTTACCGCGCCGACGCAATGCATGCAGCTCATGCCAGTGACCTTGATTGTGGTTTCCACGTTTGGTTGCTCCTGTGATATGGGTTGTTGATGAAGAATCTTTGCGGGCTGTTCGTTATCCGCTGGACCGGTCGCCGGGGTTGTCATCGCCGCCGCTGAATTCGCTGACAGGTTCACTGCACTCAAGTTGCGCAGGCGCAAGCTGTTGGCGACCACGAACACGCTGGACAGCCCCATCGCCAGCCCGGCGACCATCGGGTTGAGGCGCAGGCCGAAGGCCGGTTCGAACATGCCGGTCGCCAGCGGAATCAGCAGAATGTTGTAGATGAAAGCCCAGAACAGGTTGCCGCGAATGGTGGACAGAGTGCGCCGGGCGATATCCAGTGCGCTGACCACGGCATCGAGATGGTCACGAGTCAGGGTGATATCGGCAGCCTCGATGGCTATATCGGTGCCAGAGCCCATGGCGATGCCGACCTGGGCCTGAGCCAGTGCCGGCGCGTCGTTGATGCCATCGCCGACGAAGGCAATGATACGGCCCTCGTTCTGCATGGCGGCAATGACTGCAGCCTTGGCGTCGGGCAGTACCTCGGCATGGACCTCATCGATACCGGCCTGGCGCGCGATGGCCTCGGCTGTGCGGCGATTGTCGCCGCTGATCATGGCGACTGTCAGGCCGCGCTGCTGCAAGGCCTGAATCATGGCCGCCGCCTCGGCCTTTAACGGGTCGGCGATGGCCAGCACGGCCTCGAGGCGGCCATCGACGGCGATCCATACCGGGGTCTTGCCTGCATTGGCATACTGCTCGGCCTGTTGCGCCAGGTCAGCGTTGTCGACATCGATGCCTTCGGTTTGCATGTAGCGTAACGCGCCAATGTGCAGCTGTTGGGCCTCGACCTGGGCGGTCAGGCCATAACCGGGTACAACCTGAAAGCCCTGCACCGTGGGTAAATCCAGATTGCGTTCACCCGCAGCGCTTACGATGGCCGCGCCCAGCGGGTGCTCGCTGTTGGCCTCGAGTGCAGCGGCCAGGCGCAGCAGGCGGTTGTCATCGCCGTCACGGCACAGGATATCAGTGACGCGCGGTCGCCCCTCGGTCAGGGTGCCGGTCTTGTCGAACACCACGCTGTCGACTCGGGATAACCCTTCCAGTGCCTCTCCCTTGCGATACAGAATGCCCAGTTCGGCGGCGCGTCCGCTACCGACCATGATGGCGGCAGGCGTCGCCAGCCCCATGGCGCAGGGGCAGGCCACCACCAGCACCGCGACCGCGCTGACCAGCGCCAGCGTGATGGCCGGGGGTGGTCCGAACACAAGCCAGGCGACGAAGGTGACGATGGCGATGGCAATAACCACCGGCGTGAACACGCGCACCACGCGATCCGCCAGCCCCTGGATGGGCAGTTTCGAGCCCTGGGCGCGTTCGACCAGGCGAATGATCTGTGCCAGCACGCTGTTCTTGCCGACCCGGGTCGCCTTGACCCTGAGCAGGCCATGCTGGTTGAGTGTGCCGCCGACGACCGTATCACCGGGGTTTTTCGCCACCGCAAGCGGTTCGCCGGTGAGCATGGATTCGTCGACATAACTCTGCCCTTGTAGCACCTCGCCATCGACTGGCAGGCGTTCACCGGGCCGAATCAGCACGATATCCCCCATGCCTACCTGGTTCAGGGCCACCTCGTGTTCCTGGCCGTCGCGCAGCACACGCGCGCTGCGCGCCTGCAGTCCCACCAATTTGCGGATGGCGGCCGAGGTGCGGCCCTTGGCGATCTCCTCCAGGTACTTGCCCATGAGTATGACGCTCAACACCACCGCGGCGGATTCGAAATAGATATGGCGGGCGTCAGCGGGAAACAGATCGGGCGCCAGCAGCACCAGCATGCTGTACAGCCAGGCGGCGCCGGTGCCGGTCATGACCAGGCTGTTCATGTCAGGCGATAGCTGGCGGTAGGCGATCCAGCCGGGGCGAAAGAAGCGTCGGCCGGGTCCGAGCATGACTGCCGTGGTCAGTATGCCCTGGGTCCAGTCCCATATCGTCTGCGGGGCGATGTCGAGCAGGAAATGATGAAAGCCCGGCAGGAAATGCGTGCCCATGGCCAGCACGAATACCGGCGCGGTCAGGGCCGCGGCAATCCACAGGTCACGTTGCATGGCAAGGCGACGCTGATCGCGTAACTGCTGTTCGCGTGTTTCCTGCTCGTGTTCATCGAGCAGGGGGTGCGGTTCATAACCCGCGTCACTTATGCAGGCCGCAATGTCATCCGGGCCCAGCGTGGCGGGCAGGTAATGGACGCTGGCGCGCTCGGTGGCCAGGTTGACACTGGCATTGATCACCCCGGGCAGCGCATTGAGTGCGCGCTCGACCCGCGCTGAACAGTTGGCGCAGGTCATGCCGCCGATGCCGATCTCCAGATCGCGGGTCACCGGGGAGTAACCGGCCTCGCGCACCGCCCGTACCAGACTTTCTGCGTTAAGCAGGGATTCGTCATAAAGAATGCTGGCGCGTTCAGTGGCGAGGTTGACCGGGGCCTCGTTTACCCCGTTCAGCCCACATAACGCACCCTCGACACGCGAGGAACAGGATGCGCAGGTCATGCCTTCAATGTCGAGCTGTAGCTGTTTCACGAGGCAGCTCCGCTGGCAGGATTCTCGCCATCTTCACCCAGTGCGGTCAGGATGGGACATTCAAGCGTGGTGGCCGCCGCGCCAGGACACTGGCATTCGAGTTCGGCCAGCGCGGCGCGCATGCGTTGCAGGTCCTGAATGCGCGAGTCGATATCCGCGATCTTGGCCTGGGTCAGTTGCTTGACACTGGCCGCCGATGCGCCAGGCTGATGACTGAGTTGCAGCAGACCGGCGATCTCATCCAGCGAAAACCCCAGCGCCTGGGCGCGGCGAATGAATTGCAGGCGGCGCTGGGCATCGTTGTCATACATGCGGTAGCCGGAATCGGTGCGGTGGCAGGGCAGGATGAGGCCTCTGCGCTCGTAATAACGCAGGGTTTCAACGCCGACGCCAGCCTGTCTGGCGAGTTTGCCTATGGTCAGGGTCTGCATGTCGTGCCTCGTAGCCGGGTGGGTGGGGCTCAGATGCGTCTGAACCGCCAAATGACAAGAGTATAAACCCTGTAGTCAACTATAGAGTCAAGAGTTTTTGCTCGGCTGACATCGCTGTGGTGATAGATATTACCGATTGGAGTTAGCGAATTAAACGATTTTGATAATTTATAAACGAGCGCTAGGCTGTACTCATGGACTTGAGAGTTGCGCGCAAGCGACTTTCAAGCAATTCGTATCCAGCGTAATCGACGAGGTATGTCATGAATCATCAAAACGAGCAAAGTAATGTTCAGGCCGATCATCACATCGCGCCTTCAGCCTGGGCTACCCGGCAGGCGCTTGGTATCCCGACTGTCGCGCCACGCAAACAGCCCCAGCAACCGCTGCCTGACCTGTTTTTCCGCAGTCGATCCATCGATTTGTGCGTTTAGGCAGCAAGGTACGCCTGCATCGGGCATGATCGCAGCCAGTGAGTTATTCACGATGTTTTTTTAGCCTCCCGGTGATAGTGCCGGGTAACAATTGAGTACATTTTCGGTGAGCCGGTTATACCCAACCCTCACCATCCAACGACAAGAGGTGTCAGATATGAACGAAGATAGCAAAACGATGAGTGGCAAATGCCCGGTCATGCACGGTGCTGCAACCCAAAGCAGCATGGCGACAATGGAATGGTGGCCGCGCTCGCTCAACCTGGACATCTTGCATCAGCACGATGTCAAGACCAATCCGATGGGCGCGGATTTCAACTACCGCGAAGAGCTAAAGAAGCTCGACGTGGATGCGTTGAAGAAGGATCTGCATGCCCTGATGACCGATAGCCAGGCGTGGTGGCCAGCCGACTGGGGCCATTACGGTGGCCTGATGATTCGCATGTCGTGGCATGCAGCGGGCAGCTATCGCATCGCCGATGGCCGTGGCGGCGCAGGCACGGGTAACCAACGTTTTGCACCGCTCAATTCATGGCCGGATAACGTCAATCTGGACAAGGCGCGACGCCTGCTTTGGCCGATTAAAAAGAAATACGGCAATAAGCTAAGCTGGGCCGACCTGATCGCCTACGCCGGCACCATTGCCTATGAATCCATGGGCCTGAAAACCTACGGGTTCGCGTTTGGCCGTGAAGATATCTGGCACCCGGAAAAAGACACCTATTGGGGCTCGGAAAAAGAGTGGCTGGCGCCCAGTGGCAGCGAGGGCAGTCGCTACTCCGGTGAACGCGATCTGGAGAATCCGCTGGCCGCGGTTATGATGGGTCTCATCTATGTCAACCCGGAGGGTGTTGATGGCAAGCCTGATCCGCTCAAAACCGCGCAGGATGTACGCGTGACCTTCGAGCGCATGGCCATGAACGATGAGGAAACGGTGGCCCTGACCGCGGGTGGGCATACCGTCGGTAAAGCACATGGCAATGGCAATGCGGCATTACTGGGGCCAGAGCCCGAAGCCGCCGGCATCGAGGATCAGGGCTTCGGCTGGATGAACAAGTCCGGGCGAGGCATTGGCCGCGACACTGTCTCCAGCGGTATCGAAGGCGCCTGGACAACGCATCCGACCCAGTGGGACAACGGCTACTTCCACCTGTTACTGAATTATGACTGGGCGCTCAAGAAAAGCCCGGCCGGCGCCTGGCAATGGGAGCCGATCGATATCAGCGAAGACGACAAACCCGTGGATGTCGAGGATCCATCGATTCGCTACAACCCGATCATGACCGATGCCGACATGGCGATGAAAATGGACCCGGCATATCGCAAGATTTCCGAGCGTTTTTATCAGGAGCCTGCATATTTCTCGCAGGTGTTCGCGCGCGCCTGGTTCAAACTGACTCACAGGGATATGGGGCCAAAGGCGCGTTATGTTGGCCCCGATGTGCCGCAGGAAGACCTGATTTGGCAGGATCCGGTGCCGGTCGGCAACAGCGATTACGATGTCGAGGCGGTGAAAGACAAGATCGTCGCCAGTGGGCTAAGTATCAGCGACCGGGTGTGCACGGCCTGGGACAGCGCGCGAACTTTCCGTGGATCGGATAAACGCGGCGGCGCCAATGGCGCACGCATTCGACTCGCGCCGCAAAAGGACTGGGCAGGAAACGAGCCGGAGCGCCTGGCGCGTGTGTTATCGGTATTGCAGGAGATCGCCAGTCAAACCGGCGCGAGTGTAGCGGATGTCATCGTGCTGGCGGGTAATACCGCCATTGAGGAGGCGGCTCGTGCGGCGGGTGTAGAGCTTAGCGTTCCGTTCTCGCCCGGTCGGGGTGACGCCACCCAGGAAATGACCGATGCCGAGTCGTTCGCGGTTCTCGAACCGGTTCATGACGGTTACCGCAACTGGCTCAAGAAGGATTACGCGGTCAGTGCCGAAGAACTGCTGCTCGACCGGACCCAACTGATGGGCCTGAGTGCTCACGAGATGACGGTATTGGTGGGCGGACTGCGTGTGTTGGGCGCCAATCATGCGGGCAGCCAACATGGTGTGTTCACCGATCGGATTGGCGTATTGTCGAATGATTTCTTCGTCAACCTCACCGACATGGCCTACACATGGCATCCGGTGGGTGACAACCTGTATGAAATCCGCGAACGCCAGAGCAACGAGTTGAAGTGGACCGCGACGCGGGTCGATCTGGTATTCGGATCCAACTCCATCCTGCGCGCCTACGCCGAAGTGTATGCCCAGGATGACAACCCGCACAAGTTCGTGCAGGACTTCGTGTCGGCATGGACGAAGGTGATGAATGCCGACCGCTTCGATCTGGTCTGAGGTTTAATGTGTTTCCCGCGCCGCTTAACACGGCGCGGGTTTTTTTTGGAAGACCTGTCAGGAAGAAGTTTGTCAGGCGTATTGGCAGCACTGCAGCGGGCGGCTTGACGGGTATCGGGGAAGAAAATTGCCGCTGTGGCGGTTTGCTATGCCAGGCCGCGCAAAGCGCATCGGGTGAGGGCGGGGTCGCGAGCGTGATTCCCGGTTGTCAAAGCGATGTAATGTGGATGCCTCAGCACGGCCCAAGTCGTTTGATCTGATTTTCCAGATTTTTAATCTCGGAGACTCGTTGTGCAAGCTCTTCCCTTGAAGCATGTTCCAGGGTCTTTGCGATGGCGTCGATCTGTTGCATGAGCTTGAGCTTTTGAGTCAGCCGATCCAGTAGTGAGATCTTGTCTCTGGTTATTGTGTCCAGATTCTTCAATGGTGGATTGCCAAGCATCTTGCTTCTCCTTGTCCTGTTGTGCAAGAAAACGGGCCTTCTCAACGGGCCAGTTCATTCTGTTATGAATCAACACTACTCCAATCCTTGCCGCGGCTCAACTGTTTTGGCGGTATTTGTTCGAGGTGAATTGAGCAGGCTGCGGCCGCAACAGGCGTTGTGCCGCGCTGCGCTGGCTCGTGTAAAGGGTTTTTTGGTGAGCGGAGCGCGTTTGCGCGCCAGCCCGGGCCAAATCTACGTGCTGGAATGGTTAATTATTTGACGCGCATGCCGGGGCTGGCGCCATCGTCCGGGGTGAGGATGAATAAATCCTGGCCGCCGGGGCCGGCCGCCAGCACCATGCCTTGCGACAGGCCGAACCGCATCTTGCGCGGCGCCAGGTTGGCGACCATCACCGTGAGTCGACCCTGCAGGTCCTCGGGAGAATAGGCCGACTTGATGCCGGCGAAGACGTTGCGCTGGCCATTGCCGATATCCAGTGTCAACTGCAACAGTTTGTCCGCGCCTTCAACCGCTTTGGCCTCGACGATGCGGGCAATGCGCAGATCGAGTTTGGCAAAGTCGTCGTAGCTGATTTCGGCGGCGATCGGTTCAATATTGGGGGCGGAGTGTTTGATGGCCTTCGGCTCGTCTTTGAGGGCTTCTTTGCTGGCTTCGATCATGGCGTCTATGCGGTCTTTTTCGACCCGTGTCATCAGAGGTTTGAACTTGTTGATCCTGTGACCGACCAGATTATTGGGCAGATCGCTCCAGCGCAGGTCGGACACGTTGAGGAAGGCCTCGGCCTGCTCGGCCAGTTTGGGTAATACCGGTTTAAGCAGGATCACCAGCTGGCGGAAACAGTTGAGTCCGATAGTGCAGCTGTCCTGCACATTCTGTTGCATCGCTTCATCCTTGATGCGGACCCAGGGCTGTTGTTCGTCGATGTACTGGTTGGCGACATCGGCCAGCGCCATGATCTCGCGCATGGCCTTGCCGAATTCGCGGCCCTCGTAGAACTGCGCGATGGTTTCGGTGCTGGACACAAAGCGCTGGCTCAGGCTGTCATCGCTCAACACCGGACTGAGCTGGCCGTCGAATTTCTTGCTGATGAAGCCGGCGCAGCGGCTGGCGATATTGACCACCTTGCCCACCAGGTCGGCATTCACGCGTGCCTGGAAATCGTCGAGATTGAGATCGATGTCATCGACGCCGGCACCGAGTTTGGCGGCGAAGTAGTAGCGCAGGTATTCGGGATTCAGATGCTCGAGGAATACGCTGGCCTTGATGAAGGTGCCGCGCGATTTGGACATCTTCTGGCCATCCACGGTGAGAAAACCGTGACAGTACACGGCGGTCGGTTTGCGGAATCCGGCACCGTGCAGCATGGCGGGAAAGAACAAGGTGTGGAAGCGCGCGATATCCTTGCCGATGAAGTGGTACAACTCGGCTTTGGAGTCGGCGGCCCAGTATTCGTCGAAGTTGTGGCCGGTTTTGTCGCACCAGTTCTTGAAGCTGGCCAGATAGCCGATGGGGGCATCCATCCACACGTAGAAATATTTGCCCGGCGCATCCGGAATCTCGAAGCCCCAGTAAGGCGCATTGCGCGAGATGTCCCAGTCGCGCAGGCCGTCTTCCAGCCATTCATCCATCTTGTTGGCGATTTCCTTCTGGATATGGCCAGCGCGGGTCCATTGCTTCAGCATGTCTGCATAGTCGCCGAGTTTGAAGAAATACTGCTCGCTGTCTTTTTCTATTGGCGTTTCACCGGTGACCACTGAACGCGGGTTCTTGAGCTCGGTCGGGTCGTAGGTCGCGCCGCACACCTCGCAGTTGTCGCCGTACTGATCATCGGCGCCGCAGTTGGGGCAGGTACCCTTGATGAAGCGATCGGGCAGAAACATCTCGGCCTTGGGATCATAACTCTGCGAAATGGTACGCGTGGCGATATGCCCGGCGGCCTTGACCTGCTGGTAGATATACTCGGCGAAGTAGCGGTTTTCGTCGGAATGTGTGCTGTGGTAGTTATCGAAACCGACATGAAAACCGGCAAAGTCGGTCATGTGTTCGATCTGCACGCGATCGATGAGTTGTTGCGGTGTGATGCCCTCGGCCTGAGCGCGTAACATGATCGGCGTGCCATGCGCGTCATCCGCGCAAACATAAATGCATTCGTTGCCTTGCAATTTCTGGAAGCGCACCCATATGTCCGTCTGGATGTATTCGACCATGTGGCCGATATGGATCGGGCCGTTGGCATAGGGCAATGCGCTGGTGACGACAATTTTGCGGGGCTCGGAACTCATTGATCTTTGTGGTCTCTGTTGGCAGGCCGCTGCTGCGAAGACCGGCTATTTTAGGCATTGCCCCCGGCAGTGTATAGGGCTGATTCCGGCGTGTTGCGCTAACCCGTCAAAATTTAATGTTAAATATTAGTCAGGGCTTATGTAGAATGCCATGCTTTCTCACAGGGCTCCCAAAAAGGTACGTTTATGGCGATCACGAAAGAACAGATTCAATCCGTTGTCGGTGAGATCATCGATGTCAACACCGAAAAATCCCTGTCGGTGACCAAATCCGTCAAGGGTGTTGAGGTCGATGGCGGCAAGGTCAGCGTCAATATCGTGCTGGGGTATCCCGCAGCCGGTTACTTCGATGAGGTAAAAAGGCTGATCAACGAAAAGCTCGCCGCCGTCGATGGGGTTGAGTCGGTCGAGGTCAAGGTCTCGAGCAAGATCGTGTCGCATGCGGTTCAGCAGAACCTCAAGCCGCAGGAAGGTATCAAGAACATCATCGCTGTCGCCTCCGGTAAGGGTGGTGTCGGTAAATCCACCACGGCGGTCAATCTGGCGCTGGCGCTGCAGGCCGAGGGTGCAACGGTCGGTATCCTCGACGCCGATATCTATGGTCCAAGCATGCCGCGTATGCTGGGTTGCCATGGTCAGCCGGAGTCGATTGACGGCAAAAGTCTCGAGCCCATGGTTGGCCACGGCATTCAGTCCATGTCCATCGGTTACCTGGTCGAAGAAGACACGCCGATGATCTGGCGCGGTCCCATGGTCACCCAGGCGCTGGAGCAATTGCTCAACGATACCAACTGGAAGGATGTGGATTACCTGATCATCGACCTGCCGCCGGGCACCGGTGACACGCAGCTGACGCTGGCGCAGAAGATTCCGGTCTCCGGCGCGGTTATCGTCACCACACCGCAGGACATCGCACTGCTTGACGCCAAGAAGGGTCTCAAGATGTTCGAAAAGGTCGAGGTGCCGGTGCTGGGTATAGTCGAAAACATGTCGATCCATATCTGCAGCGAGTGCGGTCATGCCGAGCATATCTTTGGCGAAGGTGGCGGTACCCGTATGGCAGAACAGTACCACGTCGATTTTCTCGGCGCCCTGCCGCTGGATATCAAGATCCGCGAACAGGCCGACAGCGGCAACCCGACCGTCGCCGCCATGCCCGACAGCAAGGTCAGCGAGATTTATCGCCAGATTGCGCGTAAAACTGCAGCCAAACTGGCGACCAAGGCCAAGGATCACTCGGCTGCATTCCCCAGCATCGTCATACAGAACAACTAGGCGACTTGCTGATTTTAATCGCTTAGGCAAAAAAGCCCGCCACCCGGCGGGTTTTTTTGTGTGCTCATAGTCGTTGCCTGGGTGCTTCTGTAAAAGCGCGTTTATTTCAAGCGGGCGCGATTATTAGGGCAGTTACGGCAGTTTCCGGCGCAGGCATGTGGCTTCGACTGTTTGGGCGGGTTTGGCTTGCGAGTAATGATCTGGAGTTCGATATCGAGCGTGGGGGCGATGGGTTTGCAGTTCATGGTGTGGTCCTCTCCTGGGATGAAATGAGATATTAATATAAATGCGAATCATTCGCATGTAAAGCGGTGAATGTATTAATTCCCCGGATGGCTGTCACTGGGGTAAAACCGATCGATCTTTGTGAGTGATTTAGGTTTATTATCCCTGTTATGGCTATCAGCGTATTCGATCTGTTCAAAATAGGTATAGGGCCTTCCAGCTCTCACACGGTGGGGCCGATGCGTGCCGCGCACAAGTTCGTCACCCGACTGGACAAGCAGGGCGTGTTACAGACCGTCGCCAGCCTGCGCATCGAGTTATTCGGATCGCTGGGCGCCACCGGTATTGGTCATGGAACCGACCGTGCCATACTGCTTGGTCTCGAAGGTGAAGAGCCTGCGACCGTCGATACCCAGGGTCTGGAGCAACGCATTGCGAGCTTGCGTCAAGCCGCCCGGTTGTGCCTGTTGGGCAAGCATGATATTGCCTTTGACGAGGCGGCCGACCTTCAATTCAAACCCGGAAAACTGCTGCCCTATCATTCCAACGGCATGTGTTTCAGCGCGCTGGATGGCGATGGCCAGACCCTGGACCGCCAGGTCTACTATTCCATCGGTGGTGGTTTTGTAGTACAGGAATCGGATGCCCAGGACGATAGGCTGCGTGCCGAGGATAGCACTCAGCTACCTTATTCGTTTCACAGCATGGATGAACTGCTGCAGCATTGTGAACGCAGCGGCATGAGCATCAGCCAGATCATGCTCGAAAACGAAAAATGCTGGCGCAGCGAGGCCGATATACGCAGCGGCCTGTTAAA
>JGI10211J34971_10001444_pt1 | contig 19604 bp, 17 predicted proteins | sample Etolagsediment_FD_34971 | JGI IMG/M metagenome (IMG submission 34971)
TTACTTTGTTTGCTTGCCCAAACTAAGTAAGCAAAGAAAGGGCACCCCACTCCATAAATTGGCAAGTTCTAAACTTGTTCACTCAAATCCCAAAACTCGCTAGTGCCCGCAGGAAATGCCCTTGGGGTACTCAAACAAATGGGATTTTTAACCGTTCACTTCGTTAAGAACTCTGCACAATTTATTACAAGGGGCGTTTAGGCGACCGTGTTTAGCAATACAGAATACAAACATAAGTTACCAGGCCTGGTTAATTTGAAATCTACTTTTCCAACGTCGCGGCTGGCGTTGTGTCGCCTCGCATGGCATCCCAACTATTTAAACGTCTTAATACTCGCAACATATTATTAGGTGAAATGGGATTTGTTAAGCAATCCGTAAAATAATCCGCTTCAATCAAATCCTCAATTGCGGTTTTTTGCTTTGGTGTCGCGGTCAGAATTAACGGCGCTTTAAGAATACTTGGGTTAACTTGTACTATTTTCATCCAAGGCTCAGCTAATTCTTTAGCAAGTTCAGCTGCCACAAATACAGCAAAAAACACTCTATGTGTTGAGTAACGACGCGATTCTAAATCGGCAAGCATCTCTTGCGTATTTTTCATCCAAGTGACTTCAATGCCATAACGCTGTAAAAAGGTTTTAACTTCTGTAAAACGCGCCTCATTCGTTTCGCAAATGGCTACCTTTTTACCTTGTAACCAAATCTGTTTTTCTTTAAATGACACTTGGTTTCCTCACCGTTGAAGGACAATATAATTTAGACTGCCTGACTATGCCGAATAGATAATTCAATACATAGAATTATTCTTCATTGATATTACATTATCTATCAACTAGCCCAATAACGCCAAATCGAATCAAGCTTCGCAGTGAAGTACGGCTCTTTCAAATGTTACCCTAAGCTCACAATTTATGAAAAGCCATAGGGCATGCCATGCCTGGCATAAAACTCTTATATTGTGCTATTAAAAAAAACAAACACTATATAAGCTACGCAAACCATAAAAACTTATCTAATTTTCTGTTCTATAATACAAAACTGTAATACAATGTTTCGACTAAATTTAATCCCCATTACGTATTAGGTGAACAGTATATGAGCTGCAACGATAAACATACTTATTCTACATTTTGCCGTTCAACTAACGATGCCTTAAAAGAACCGATGTTCTTTGGACAAAACGTTAACGTTGCACGTTATGATCAGCAAAAATATCCTTTTTTTGAAAAGCTGATTGAAAAACAGTTAAGTTTTTTCTGGCGTCCTGAAGAGGTAGATTTATCTAGTGACCGAACTGAATATGCTGATCTTCCTACAAATGAACAGCATATTTTCATCAGTAACTTAAAGTACCAAACGTTATTAGATTCAGTACAAGGGCGCTCACCAAACGTTGCGTTACTGCCATTAGTGTCTATTCCTGAACTAGAAACTTGGATTGAAACTTGGTCTTTTTCTGAAACTATCCATAGTCGTTCTTACACACATATTATTCGTAATATCGTGGCTGACCCTTCTGTGGTATTTGATGACATTGTCACCAATGAAGAGATCACCAAACGTGCTGAAAGCGTCACCCTTTATTATGATGAGTTAATTGCTTTAACGAATCATATGTACGCCAACCACATTGATCTTGCTAAAGACGATGAATTCCGCAAAAAAATTAAAACCGCTCTTTATCTAACAATTGTGTCGGTTAATGTTTTGGAAGCGATTCGTTTCTATGTCTCTTTTGCTTGCAGCTTCTCTTTTGCCGAACGTTCATTAATGGAAGGTAACGCAAAAGTGATTAAGTTGATTGCACGTGATGAAGCTCTTCACCTTTCTGGCACTCAGAATATGATTACTATTCTTGCTGAAGGTAAAGATGATCCTGAAATGGCTGTGATTGCTCAAGAACAAGAAGAGATGGTTTACGATATTTTTCGTGAAGCCGCTGAGCAAGAGAAAGAGTGGGCAGACTACCTATTTAAAGACGGTTCAATGATTGGTTTGAACGCTAGCATTTTAAAGGATTATGTTGAATACATTACCAATGTCCGTCTTAAAGCGATTCGTTTAAATCCTATTTTTGAAAACACCAGTAACCCACTGCCATGGATGAATAACTGGTTGGTAAGCGACAACGTACAGGTTGCACCGCAAGAATCTGAAATTAGTTCTTATCTAGTAGGACAAGTCGATTCAAAAGTAGACAGTGACGACTTTAGCGAATTCTCTTTGTAATTAACGACAATAACGTTCACTAAACGACAAGGCCATTTACATAATCGTACATGGCCTTTTTTGTTGCATTCACTTTTATGCTTTCGTTACTGATTAATCCAATTCAAATAACGTTCTAATATGCTCTCTTGCAGAGACGCTTACCGCGCCCAAGTCATAGCCACCTTCTAGTACCGATACAATTTTACCGCCCGCATATTGGTTGGCAATCTTTCCAATTTCGGCGGTAATCCAAGCAAAGTCATTTTCGTGCAACTGTAAATTACCCAAAGGGTCTAATGCGTGAGCATCGAACCCAGCAGATATCAAAATTAACTCAGGTTTAAACCTTTCTAAGGCTGGTAAACCCTTATCTGACCAGGCCTGTCTAAACACCTCACCATTACTGTATTTTTCTAGCGGAATTTTAACCATATTCTCAATATCCGATTCTGGCTCGGTAAATGGATAGAGCGGAAATTCGAAACTAGAAGCAAACCAAACCTTAGGCTGTTTTCGTGCATAGGATTCCGTACCATTGCCGTGATGGACATCAAAATCTATAATCGCTACACGCTCATAATCATATTTCTCTATAGCATAAGCAGCGCCAATCGCAACGTTATTAAAAAAACAAAACCCCTGAGCCTCAGCATATTCAGCATGGTGTCCAGGTGGACGAACATTGCAAAAAACGCGTTTAAAACCGTCTGAATGTACCGCATCAACCCCATCTAAAACCGCACCTACAGAATATTTAGCCGCCAGGATTGAATCTGGGCACAAATGAACGTCTTCAGCGATCTCAACCACGCCAGTTTCTGGGACTTGGGCCTCTAGCTCTTCTACTAATTTAGGGTGATGAACCAGTGCAATCTCATCATTCGTTGCCGCTCTAGATTCATGGTGCGTAAACCAATCAAACATTTGTGCAGAGATTAATTGGTCTTTTATGCGAGAGACTCGCTCAGCCATTTCAGGATGGTGCAAACCATTGTCATGCAAAAGACATAAAGAGTTGCTAATATACAGATTCATCATTCATTCTCATTAAGGCTAGTTATGGGTCCGCATTATCTTACAAAACTTTTCAAACCGAGCAGCATTGCCGTTTTTGGTGCGAGTGAGCGTCCAGAATCGGTAGGCGGCAACGCTTTTCAAAATCTGCTTAAGGCCGGTTTTAAAGGTGATATCTATGCTATTAATCCTAAGCATGATACGGTACAAAATCAAGTCTGTTATCCAAATATTGAATCTGTTGCAACCATCCCAGACTTGGCGGTGATTGCAACACCGGCGAAAAGTATTCCGGCCATTATCCAAGCTTGCGGTGAACGTGGGGTTGGAAATGCGGTAATTCTCTCTGCTGGATTTGAAGATAAAGCAGGGAAAGTTCTCCAACAAAAAATGGCGACCATAGCCAAAAGCTACGGTATGCGCTTAATTGGCCCAAACTGTTTAGGTATTTTACGCCCAGAAATTGGCCTTAACGCCACCTTCAGTAAAAACCAAGCTATCCCAGGAAGTCTAGCTTTAGTGTCACAATCTGGCGCAATCTGCACCGCAGTGCTTGATTGGGCTGAAGCTAATGGAGTCGGCTTTTCACAGGTCATCTCTACAGGGGATGCTGCCGATATCGACTTTGGTGAAATACTCGACTTTTTGGCCTTAGACCCAAAAACTAAAAATATCTTATTGTATATTGAAGGTATCGCAAACTCTCGCCAGTTTATGAGTGGCTTAAAAGCAGCAGCCAGAATGAAACCGGTGATTTTATTAAAGTCTGGACGTATGCCTGAAGGCTCTAAAGCCGCTGTATCCCACACAGGAGCTCTAGTGGGTGGCGATGATGTCTTTAGTGCGGCCATAGAGCGATCTGGTGCAGTAAGAGCAGAGTCAATCTCTCAGCTATTTGCGGCTGCCAAAGCCCTATCTCATAATATTACAATCAAAAACAACCGATTAGCTATCTTAACCAATGGTGGTGGCCCTGGTGTAATGGCAACGGACCGTGCGGCTGAACTCGGCGTTAAAATGCCTGACATCAGCCAAGAGAGCATGGAGAAGTTCAATGCCTTTCTACCTGAACACTGGTCACATGGAAACCCAATAGACATATTGGGAGATGCTACCGGGCAACGCTATACTCAAGCTTTAGATGTTTGCCAAAAAGATGACCAGTATGATGGCATCTTGATTTTATTAACACCCCAAGCAATGAGCGACCCTTCTGGTATTGCACGTGCAATCATTGAATACACCGAACAAACAGAAGATTGCAAACCTATCTTTACGGCTTGGTTAGGCGAATCTCTAGTAAGCGAAGCTAGAACACTATTTAGTCAAGCTAAGATACCAACCTTCAGAACACCAGAAGCCGCCGTTGAAGCGTTTAGCTTTATCTCGACTTATCACCAGAACCAGGCGCTATTAATGCAATCGCCTGCAACAGCGGACCAATGCTGTAAAAGTTCAGATATTTCAGGTGCACGAGCCATTATTGAATCTGTCTTAGCCGAACATCGTACGATTTTGAGCAGTGCTGAAACCCGAGCGATTATGAATGCTTTTGGTGTGCCTATTACTCCAGCGATTGAAGTCTCTTCAGCCAATCAAGCGATGGTTGCGGCAGAATCAATCGGGTTCCCTGTCAGTTTGAAAATCAACTCTCCAAACCTGACCCATAAATCAGATGTCGGTGGCGTAAAACTGAATTTGACTACAGTTCAAGAAGTTCGCAGTGAATACACTAAAATGGTAGAGCGTATTCAACAAGAACAACCCGAAGCTACTATTCTAGGTGTAACGGTTGAACCGATGTTTAAACGCCCGCATGTTCGTGAACTACTCATTGGCGTAATGCGTGACCCGGTATTTGGTCCCGCCATCACTTTTGGTAGCGGCGGAACAAGTGTAGAAGTCATAAAGGATAATGCGATTGCATTGCCACCACTGAATCAGTTTTTAGCCCGAAAAATGATTACTCAAACCAAAGCTTTCAAAATGCTGAAAGCATTCCGCGGTTTACCTGAAGTCCATTTTAATGCCATTGTCGATGTGTTATTGAGAATTTCAGACATGGTGGCACAACTCCCTGAGATTGTAGAACTGGATATTAACCCCCTGTTTGCCGATGAAGAAGGCGTGATGGCTGTGGATGCTCGTATCAGCGTGCAAGCCCTACCCGTCAATCACAAACCTTATCAACACATGGCCATTCATCCATACCCTAGTGAACTCATTCATTCACTTGAAACGCATAGTGGGCTAACGGTTGAATTAAGACCTATTCGTCCAGAAGATGCTGAACTTGAATTAGATTTTGTTAAGAATCTGTCTGAACGCAGTCGCTATTTGCGTTTCATGAATAGCCTACAAACGCTATCGCCCTTAATGCTGTCACGATTTACACAAATTGATTATGACCGAGAAATGGCTTTTATTGCGACAACCAAAAACAAACAAAATCAAAATATAGAAATTGGTGTTACACGCTATACCACGAACCCAGATGGTAAAAGTTGTGAAATGGCTGTCGTTGTGCGCGATGACTATCAACACCAAGGTGTGGCCAGTGCCTTACTTGCTAGCTTGATTCAACACGCAAAAGCTAAAGGCTTACGAAAAATGGAAGGGGAAGTTTTAAGTGAAAACGGCCCGATGATAGATTTAGTTAAAAAACATAACTTTAGTGTAAAACCCACTCAAGATGATACAACGGTTTTACAAATTGAATTAAATTTAGATTTGGCTTAACGATCCAATACAAGAAGTAATACAATACAAAAACAGCAAGTTACCAGGCCTGGTAACTTGCTGTTTTTATTTAATTAAATATCATATATAGTTGCTAGTTTAAGCGAATTTAACCGATTTAAAGAAACGAATCTGCGCTAACGCAACTTGCTCCATTGAATTGGCCACAATCGCAACAACCCCACCTTTCACAGGCAAAATTTCACCTTGATAACCACTCTTTTGAAAAGCATGCATTGCTTCTACTTGCTGTCCAGGCATCACAATAATCGTCACAGGTTGACCATTCTCTTGCATCACAATATGTAAACCTTGCTGACCTTCTACATCACACATCCCTGCGTAACTCATACCTTCAACAGGTTTAGACAGTTGTGCGCCAACATTTGCAAATAACTGTTGTAACTCTTGTTCACTATTAGGAAGTTTTACCGCCGTCATTAAACTTGGATCGTGTTCAATGTGAGCAATAATGTGATCGATTGTTGCCTCACCTGATAAAGGGGTGATATGTTGAGAGTTTTGCCAAACCCCAAATAAAATCGCAACGCCCATGACACTGGCTGCCAGCCCCATTTTCCAAGAACCAAACAATACGTTATTCACAAAACCTATTTTAGTGTCATTACTTACAGAAGTTTCGAGCACCGTCACGTTATCAACACCCATCACATCTTTACCTGATTGCTCTGAACTTTCGGAACTTGTCTCTAGATTTTGCTGATAACTTTGATTAAGAAGAATGCGAGCATGCAATCCTTCTGGTACTTCAACATCTAACACCTCTGATATAGTTTGATCAAACTCTCGGGCACTTTGAACCAGTGATTTCTTTTCAGGATTCGCTTCTAAATACTCAATCATTTCATCATCTAAAATTTGAGGGTGCGTTAGCAATTTTGTACGAAATGTCATTTCATTCATTTTTTAGCTCCCTCTTGTTCCATCATTAAATTAAGTACTGCGTTTTCATCTGTAAAAATTTGTTTCAATTGCTGTCTCGCTCTAAAAAGTCGAGTATTGACGGTGGCTAATTTCAAGTCGAGCTCTTTGGCGATTTCATCACCACTAAAACCCCACATAACTTGTAAAATCAACGGTTCTTTATACTCATCAGGCAATTTCAATATCATATGGTGTAGTTGTTCTTTTTCTAATTTATTACTTGGTTCATTATGATAGTCATCGGCAACTAGACTCTCCTCTATCTCAAGTAGTTGCGGTTGATACTTTTCATAAAGCCGAGCATTTTCTCGCCTTAAAATAGTAATCAACCAAGCTTTAGCCGCCTTTTCATCCTTTAAACTTTCTATTGATTTCCAGGCGCGAGCAAAAGTCTCTTGCACCAAATCCTCTGCTAATGTTGGTTGTTTGCACAACCAGTATGCATAACGATAAAGGTCATTTGCATAAGCTGAAACCAGCTGTTCAAAAAAACGATTTTTATGCTGCATAGAATAGTCTCAAGTGCATGATGGGTTTTCTCTCATTGGATATACTAAACTTTAATAAGTGCTTACTAAATAAGACCGCCCAGGGTTATAAATATTTCACAAAAAAGATATATTTATTCAATTTTATTGCTCAGATTGTAATACAGGCAGAATCATAGGCTCTGTTAGCCCATCGATATCTACTGAGATTGTCTTCAAGTCTAAGGTTTGAAGGATATTTTCGGGGGTTAAAACTTCTTTAGTACAGCCTTCAGATACCAACTTACCACCTTTCAATATTTTTACTTTATCGGCTAGTTGACTGGTTAAATTTAAGTCATGCAACACCATCACGACTCCTAAACCTTGCTGGCTCCAACATTTAAAATAGCCCGCTAACAACTGCTGGTGATGTAAATCTAAACCACTGGTCCATTCATCTAAAAAGAGCCACTTACCTGCAAAAGCATCGCTTTGTTTGGTCTCTAAATTTTCTAACGGCCATATTTGCGCTAAGACTCTTGCCAGCTGAACACGCTTTTGTTCGCCACCCGACAAGGTCACGACATCACGTTCTGCTAAATGCTCTATATCGCAAACTTGCATTGCCGCTTGGCTAATTAAATCGGTATGACTTGGCTGTTGTTGAACTTCTGCACCCAATTTTACCAAGTGCTTAACCTTAAGAGAAAACACCATATTTTGTAGTTGAGGTAAGACAGCACGTTGCAGTGCCAGTTCTGCAAAAGAACAAGAATCTAATGGAGTGTCTTGCAAAAATATCTGTCCCGAAGTTGGTGTCAGCTCTTTGGCTAATAGTGATAACCAGGTTGATTTACCTGCACCATTTTTACCTAAAATAACACTAATTTCGCCGCTGTTGAAAGTACTGTTTATCTCTTCTAACAATAGGTTGGATTGAACTTTGTAAGTTACGTTCTGGCAGCAGATTTCATGTATTTTTAACATTACTTAACCCAACCTTTACGCTGTTTCAGCAACATCCCTAAAAAGAATGGTCCTCCTAGCAGAGCCATAAATAGCCCGATAGGCAATTCAGAAGGCGCAATAATTGTTTTAGCAATCCAATCGGCAAATACTAACAGTACTGCTCCAGCTAAAGCACTTAATGGAATGAGTAGACGATGATCAGAGCCTACCCATAACCGGATAATATGTGGCACAATCAGGCCAACAAAACCAATTACCCCCACAGTAGCCACAGCCACACCGACCATAAAGGCACTACCCCACATGATTTGCCATTTGATATGTTTGGCATCATATCCCATGTGCAAACTGATATTTTCACCAAGCATAAAGGCATTTAAAGGGCGTGCTAAGCGCCATAAAAACAAGGACGTTATTACCGTAACGACTGTCACAATACTCACCGCAGACCAACTAACATTGGCAAAAGAACCCATCATCCAAAACGTGACGGTACGTAACTGTAAATCATCTGAAATACTAATGAGTAGTTGAGTGGCCGCGCCAGCTATTGCATTAACTGCCACACCAGCCAACAACATCAAAGCCACATCCGTTCTGCCATAACGTGTTGCCAGCGAATAGATAAACCAAGTTGCCAGGCCTGCACTAACAAAAGCCGCTAGGCTCATCTGCCAGGCGGCGATTGACCCAAACAAAGAAGAACCTAAAACAATCATAAACACTGCGCCTAAAGCGGCACTGCTCGAAACTCCGATTAGCCCAGGTTCTGCCAATGGATTTCTAAACAGAGCTTGCAGTGCCACCCCAGAAATAGCTAGGCCTGCGCCAATCACTGCAACGACAATAAGACGAGGTAAACGTAACTCCCAAAGGACTAAAGACTGCTGAGTGTTCAAACCGGTAAATAATGATGAGCTATCAATATTTACGCTACCTGAGCTAATGTGTAAAGCCACACCCAAAAACAACAACAGCGTTAACACGAATACTGCAAAACGCGTGGTATGTAAAAAGTGAATTTGATTAACGGAATTATTCACTTTTACTTTCCACTGCTACTTCTGAATTTACTTTTTCAACGGAAGTTGAATTTTGTGATTTTGACTCTTTTACTCGATTAGATTTCTCTGAATTGGTTTGCAGAATATTGCTTTTTAACAACGTAACAACCACTGCGCCGTTCCAAATCACAATAAACCAAACTAAATACAACCAAAGCAGAAACAATGGAACTGCGGCAAAAGCGCCATAAACCAAAGCATAGGTGGGAAACCATTCAACATATAAAGCAAAACCGGATTTAAGCAACTCTAGTTGGAGCATGGCAAAGAGACCACTAATCAACGCAACATTCAATGGAACCTTTGCGACTGGCACCATTTTATAGAGTGCCGTAAACCCTAACCAAGCCAAAATAAGCGGCACAATTTGCATGCCCGAAGTTAATTTATCAATCCAAGGAGTCGTCTCAACAAACAACGGCAAAGCCAATAGCGATGAACTTAATACGAGACTTAACCCTAAAAGTAGAGGCCCTAAAAGACTGATACCTAAATAATGCAGTAAACTCACCCACCACTTACGCTCTAGCTTTTCAGACCAAAGACCATTCAATTTTTGATCTATCTTCCATAACAGCATCAAAGTAGTAAACAGCATAACTACCAGGCCTGGTCCTTTTAAATCAGCCGCTTGTATAGAAAATTTGAATAGATACTCTTCTATTACAGGTTGAGAATTTGGCATCAAGTTGCGTACCACTTGCTCCATCACTAAGGTTTCAAATGAAGCAAAGTAAGTCGAAACCGAAAACAAGCCCAACATCACGGCTAACATAGGGACAATACCAATCAGTGAGGTATAAGCTAAAATCGCAACCGAATCGGTACCCTGACGGTTTCTAAACTGTAGAAACACCTGTTTCCAAAAGCGCCAATTACTCACCTGTTTAAGTAAATTAAACATACTCATTGGTTTAGGTGTAGATGCTGGTTTTGATTCAGTTTGAGGATTGGTTTGCAATGGTATTGCTCCAGACATATTTATGTGCGAACTTGTATAAAAATTTTATACGTTTAATTATCGCACAAACCAAAATGTAATGGTTATTGACTCAAACGCCTTGGAATTCTATCGATTAAAAAGGTCAAGTGATTAACCCTTGGCTTAATGGAACTTTGAAGGCGATATTACACCTGTTTAACAATGGCTAGCGATTGCAGCTCTTGAAGCGTTTCTTTAGCGAAATTGAAAAGTGTATTTTCATCAATTTCAATATTTTCGGTAACCGCCAACAACGACTCTTTTGCCGATTTAAAATCGGGTAAAAGTAAAAGCCATTGGTATAACAGTGGTGTCAAACTCATAAAATCGACATGCTCATTGCCTTGTTTGTCTTCCGTTCTATACACCAACAAAGTAGTTGTTTCAGCGGGTTTTTCACTTGGCTGAAAATCTTTCGCCAATTGGTGGACAGGCCATTCATAAGCCAATAACCAAGCTAGCGGGGAAAGTTCATAATGTAAATTCAAATCAATTAGCTGAGATTGCTCTACAACCAAACCGACTTCTTCAGAAACCGATAAGGCTAACTCAACCCACTCATAATGTGCGAGCTCTAATAAAAATTTTGGATCTGAATCTAATAGAAAAAATTCACTTTCTAAAAACAGTAAAAACTCTTCACCTAGTTGATGAAAAAGCGGGGTTTTTGCATTATGTTTTATCATGTATTCACGCACAACTTCGTTCCAGCGTGAATCCCCTAAAATCTGTTTACAGACAGGAAACAATTGGCTAAAGAAGTCTTGGAGATTATTAAAGAACAACTCCTCATAGGCTTTAAGTCGTCTTGGTTCAATGGGGGCTTCATTATCAGGTTGATAGGCTACTTCTTCAGGATTACGAATATGCGTTGCAAACTGCACCTGTAACTGTTGAAAATAAGGTAATGATTTTAAGTCATCCTTTGCAGTTACCAGGCCTGGTAACTCATGAAAAGTATTATCCGACATCAGAATCTACCCAAGCTTTTTGATAGGTTCTGATTTGCTCAACCTCTTCAAGCAACTCACTTAAAGATGGGATATTAAAATCTCGTTCTAATAGTGTTGGGATTACACCATGATATTGATAAGTCTGCTCTAGAAGCTCCCAAACCTGTTCTTTGACGGGTTGACCATGGGTATCAATTTTTAAATCGTCCGCCTCATCAAAGTGACCCGCCATATGCAGATACATCATGCGTTCTGTTGGCATTGATTGCATATATTCTTTAGCATCATATTGGTGATTAATGGAATTCACATAGGTATTATTAACATCAAACAACAGTCCACAATCAGCCTCTTCTAACACGGCTTTTACAAAATTTTGCTCAGTCATTTGGCTGGTTGGCATCGCATAAAAGGAGACATTTTCAATCCCGATTTTTTGCTCAAGAATATCTTCTACTCTGCGAATTCTATCCGCAACATATTTCACAGCCTCTTCAGTGAATGGAATTGGCATTAAGTCATATAAATGGCCGCTATCACCGCAGTAACTTAAATGCTCTGTATAGGCTCGGATATCGTGTTGTTTAAAGAATTGTTTAAGTGAGTATAGATAGTCTTCATCCAGCGGTTTAATCCCGCCTAAGTCTAAAGATAAACCATGGCAAACAAAAGGAAAACGCTCAGTTAAAGACCTAAGTTGGCGACCTTGCTTGCCACCAAAATGTAGCCAATTCTCTGGAGCGATTTCCATGAAATCCACGGCAAAATCTGGTGTTTCTAAAACTTCCTCAAAGAAGCTTCTTCTTAAACCTAAACCTACACCATCTACAGGATATTTATTTGAACTCATCTAATTTACCTAACGGCTAAGACTTTAAATAATGATAAAACAGCTTTTTAAACTAACCAGGCCTGGTTAGTTTAAAAAATTGTTTAGCAAACTTTATACAAAACAAGCACGCAATCTACATTACGTGCTTATCTGAGAATACTTAACTTCAGCTAGTTAATCCAAGTGTTAACTAATTTACTGCACCACACTTCCCTTCACCACACTTGCCTTCTGGTTTTTTACCACCACAAGAGCCTTCTGGTTTCTTACCACCACATGAACCTTCAGCTTTCTTGCCGCCACAAGAGCCTTCTGGTTTTTTACCACCACAAGAGCCTTCAGCTTTCTTGCCACCACAAGAGCCTTCTGCTTTTTTTCCGCCACAAGACCCTTCCATGGCTACTTGTGAATATCCTGATTCCATTTGCTTAAAACCAAATGGATTTTCAGCAGCAGTCGCAACACCTGACGCACCAACCATTGCTGCACCTGCTAACTTTAAAAAATCTCTACGTGAATTTGTTTTCATGATTGCTCTCCGATTTCTCTATTTAATAAGAATATGTAATCCTTGCAACTAATAAGACCTGCAAAAATTTTATTTATTTCAAATAATAAATATTTTTTAGTTTAATTGTAGATGAAAACAGAAGAAGTGAGATGTGTTTATAAAACTAGGAAGACTTTTGTAATTCTAAAAGCTGTTTTTGAGTTAAAAGTTCAACTTGTGGCTTACCAATATAGTAACCCTGAGCAAAATCAACTTGAAGGTTAACCAGTTCATCAAGGATCTCTTGATCTTCTACAAATTCAGCAATCGTTTGCATACCAAACGCTTTTGCCATGATGACAACACTCTTAATAAACGCTTGGTTTTGAGGCATATTGTGTATATTTTGGATATATGCTCCATCCAATTTCACATAGGTTAATGGTAGTTGTTTTAAATAACTAAATGACGAAAAACCTACACCAAAATCATCTAATGCGATTGAGACACCAAGCGCGTTAAGCTCTTCAAGATTTTTTAACACCTGAACAAAGTTGTCGATATAGGCTGTTTCAGTCAACTCAATAATCAGGTTTTCAGAACTAATTGAATACTCTTCCATTAATTGGACAAAACTCTTAGAAAATAGTTGTTCTTGTAATGAAGGCGCTGAAACGTTAATAGAAAATTTTAAATTTGGCTGCTCTAGCAGTATGGTTTTCAGATTTCTAAATACATTTTTAATAACCCAAAAATCAATATCTCGAATAAGTCCAACACGTTCTGCAACAGGAATAAACACCCCTGGTGAAATCCATTGGTCATCTGCTGACTTTAATCTTATCAAAACTTCGTAGTGACTGACATGGTGGTTTTCAATCGTTAATATTGGTTGATAAACTAATAAAAACAAATCATTTTGTAGTGCTTTTTTTAACAATTCCATTAGGTCATGTTCGGTTTTTAAATCACTGAGCTGATCATCAGCATAATTAAAAACATGCCAGTTTTTTAAGCCTTTTTTCTTCGATTTATACATAGCCATATCAGAGTGAACAATCAATGACTGTTCATCAGTACCATGTTCTGGAAACAAAGCTCCACCTAAACTCACACTATATTCAACCTGTCTGTCGTCATCCAATTCAATAGTACGACTTAACTCGTCAGATAAATTAGCTAAAATCTGTGGTAAATTTTCTGCAGTAACACCAGGTAAAACAACAGTGAACTCATCGCCCGCTAAACGACTTATCGAATCATTTTCACGGGTGTGTTTTTTAAGCTGTTCTGCTATATCTACTAAGACTTTATCGCCTGCGAGATGCCCGTAAATATCATTAATCTGTTTAAAGCGATTGACATCAATAAAGACCACCGCCCCTCTCTTTTCGCTAGAAAGAACACTTTCTAAATTTTTATTAAAGGCGCGACGATTGCCTATTTTAGTCAAACTATCATTATTGGCTAACCAATGCAGAGCAAGCTCATCTTTTTTACGTTGTGTGATATCCATTCCGATAGACAAAACTTGATCATAACCGCTCTCATCCTTAACCAAGGTATGAGTCCATGCAAGAATTCTCTCATCACCATGAGTAGTATGCATATTGACTTCTTGCTGAAAGTTTTCAACCCTGCCTTTTTTTAATCCCTCCAAACCATCTTTAAACAATTTTCTATCATAGGCAGATATAAATAAATCTAAGAAACTAGTATGTTCAATTTTTAACAAATCATTCACAAATAAATTGTTGTGACTCGTTGTCTCAAACTTATAAGATTGAGTTAATATGTAAAGATTAGCGTTATCAAAGAGTCTTTGCAAAAAGGTTTTTGAGCGAGTCAGCATCATAATCTTTGAATTGAGTTCTTCTTTAGAGAGCTCAACTTTATTGTGTAAAGAGTCAAGTTCATTAGATAAATAAAGCGTACTATTTTCTAATTGAGTCAGTTCATCATTGATATAGCTTTTAGAGGATTGAACTAGATTGGCTGCCGCTTTATATTGATGTTTTGGTAATAACTCTAGGGCTTGAACAATTCTTAATAGACGTTTAATCGGTCCAAGCATGACAAATATCAAAAATAACTCTGCTAGAAACCAACCAACCAAACTTGTAAAAATCTCATTTTGTATTTCTAGCTTGAGAAGTTCTTGGCGCTTAGATTCATCAGCAATATTCATGTAATAGGCCGGAGAACCTACCTGAACATAATTGCTTGGAATCATTTTTTGAACAGAATAATTATTACTCCATGCATTCCATAAGGAGACATCTTTAATGGAATGAATATCATTTTCTTTACTGTACTCTTTGAGAATTGGGTACATCTCTTCAAAGTTTGTCATTGCCCAAACATGAGCATTCCAACTTTCTAAAGAATGACCATTAACGCTATTCTTATCTTTATTATCGATAATAACGGCTACATCTGAAGAACTTACGGCATGATAACGACTAATAACATCGGACATATTTTGTCCAAGAATGATAATTCCTAAACTACCATCTTCGAAGACAAAAGACTCCATTACCAACTGTTGACAAGAATCGTTACAAAAAACAAAAGTTTGAGGTTTGAGGTTAACTTCAGAGACAAAAAGACGAAGTGAATTATGTAAGTTTTGAATGGATGTCTGATTTTCAAATTGATGCGCTTCGGCTAGAAACTCTTTTTGGACATTTAGAATGGCAACGTAATCAATACCAATATTCAGGTTCCAAGCAAACCACTGTTCTTGTAGATATTGATTAACTGAATTAGAAGATTTAGTTATATTTTTAGATTTTATTTGTGGGTTATCTACAATCAACTGAGCATATTGCGATAACTTTAGATAGTTATCCGTTATGAGTTGATCAAGAATTTTTTGATGTCTTTTCTGATTTTGCTCTATGCCTACACTATAGTTTTCTATGTTTTGATAAATACTTTGTGTCACCCATGCCAAGGTAATTAAAAACAGTACCAAACTTAAAAATATTACCGCTTTCCATTTGATACTGATAAACATAGGTTATTCAGAAACCTTAGAACTGATATGTCAATTGAAGTCCATAAGTATTCCAATGTTGTTTTAACTCAACATCACCAATACCTTCATAGACAGGTACCCAAGCGGTACCTTCATTAACAGACATTTCACCTCTTACTGTCCAGCTTTCATCGATTAGCCATTTAGCCCCTAAAGTTAAGCCCTTACCATAACCATGATAAGTATCATTAGGACGAGCGGACGTACTACCGTCTTTGTCTGTATTGACGAGATACAACTCTTCATATCGGATTAACGTATGCAGTTGTGGCGTAGTAAACCATTCTGCTTGTAAAGAAAATGCCTCACTTACTGGTTTATTTGTCACTTTATTTCCTAAAACTTCATAGCTAACCTCACTGAATATATTTAGATATTCAGCGGTAAATAACCAATCTTGATAACCATATTGCACAGAAACCAATGCAAATAGTGAATCTAGCTCGGCGCCAGTTAAATAGTTTTGATAATAAAAAGGCTTGCTAGCCATTAAATCCATACCATATTTTGTACCTGCCTCAGTAATAGACTGTGCCCCACTCAATTTGGCATTAACTTGAAGTACACTTAACCCAAAGTTAAAATCATGTTCACTCTCTGGTTTAAAGGTTAGTTGTAACATTTTTAAATCTACGTCTTTAACCTCACCTTCAACATCTTGTCCAAACAGGTAGTTTTCCATTGTCGGGCCTTCTAACTCTCGACTACCAACATAAGCATTAAAACCAAATGCCCCCATATCTGCGATATGGCTACCGTATAAATTTAGTCCGTCTGTCGCTAATACCGCATCACGAAATGAATCAAAATAAATTGCATTAGGCACTGTAATACCAGGACGACTTGAAGGAATGTCTCGGGTCGAATTATATAAACCTAACGCATTTTTAATGCGTCCAACACGCACACCAAAAGTAGTTGTATCGTCACTATAAGCCATATAATCGGCAAGTAAAAAATCCACTTTTAAACTACCGTCTGCGGCTTCATCCATAGTACGACTTAGTACTTGGCCTGCAAATCTTAATTTAGGTGTTGCATCCCATGAGGCATTTAGACCAAACTCTCTAAAATCAAAGCTCCCATCTTTGGCGTTATCGCCTGCAAATACATTATCAGGGCTATAGATATAGCCTTGAGAAACAAAACCATGCAGCTGTACTGACTCATTAATTTCCATAGCATAAGCGTTAGCAGAAATAGCAAGTAAAAGAGGTAAAGCCATTTTTTGAATTATTGTTTTCATGTTATTTTTCCACCTCTAAAGACTTTACACCTGAAAAATTTTCTGTCGTTTCTAGGTACCCAATTGCTCCAGGCGTCGTTCTAATCTTTTCTAACATCTCTTTTTCATTTCCGACAACTACAGGGGCTCGGCCTGTTCCAGTAAATATCAATCGGTTCCATAATCTTTCTAATTGATGTGGCTGCATTTTGATTTCAGAAATAACAAAATCTCGATACGTCTCTTTTTGAGTGGAATAGGTGAACACCTTAATTGGCTGACCATCGGCCCAATGCTTAACCTGCATGGCATAAATACGACCTAAAGATTTAGAACTAATGTTATCTATTTTTATTTGAGGGTTCACGATAACAACTGTCTCTGCGCTTATCATTTGGGCTGGTAGCCACAACATAACAAACACAATAAACCTTTGTATTGTTAGGGTGTTTTTTAATTTTGATAGAATCAAAATATCTCTCCATTGAGACTTGATGTCTAGATGAATGTTAAGTTTAACTTGCAGAAATTAAGCTTTCTACTTAGATGTACTGAATTCGGGTGATTTTACTCCCGAGCAAGTCCTTTTTCAACGTTTAATCTTATTTCATAACCTTTGATTCGCTCTAATAGAACCAAAGCAAAATCCATTGCTGTTCCTGGACCACGCGATGTAATTACTTGACCATCAACCACCACTGGCTGATTAATATATTTCATTCCGTTGGCAGGAAGCATATCAATCACGCCAGGATAACTGGTTGCAGTTTTACCATCAAGCAATCCCGCACTAACCAATACTTTGGGTGCGGCGCAAATAGCTGCGGAAACACCTCCTTGTACTATAGTTTTTCTAAGTAAATCAATGATTCTTTGGTCCTCATTTAGATAATCAGCGCCTGGCAAACCTCCTGGAAGAACAACCATGTCAAAGCTATCAGCCAGCACTTCATTTAATGTTGTCTGAGCTACTAACTGAACACCACGGCTTGCGGTAATAATTTGATTTTCATCTAAGCTAGCAGTAACAACTTCAACACCACCTCTAACCAAGATGTCAATAATAGTTACCGCTTCTAACTCTTCGCAACCTTGCGCTAAAGGGACTAATACTTTTGGAGAGCTCATCATACAATTCCTCTTAAAAACAGACACTACACTTTAATTATAAACCTGGCGTAAAAAAAAACCGCAAGCAACATTAACATTTGCTTGCGGTTTTTATTAGCCGTAATAACTAACTTAAATCATTACTTAATAGTTATTTTGCCATTTGTTGGGCTAAAGACATGGCCTTAACAAGACGCAACGCCTCATTTAATTCATAGTCTTTATCAAGAAGTTTTTCTAGCTCTTCTGCCGCTTTAGTTTTTTCATCTTTTTTATCTGAGGCTTTATCAGCTTCAGCATCGCCATTTTCAAGATGTCCTGTAAGATCGCTCTCTTTTACATTAGTAAGGTTTTCTTTGCCGACCTTTTCAACCTTAACCAATTCAATTTCTAAATCTGGTTTAATTCCTTCGGCCTGAATAGAGCGCCCTGATGGAGTATAGTAGCGTGCCGTTGTTACCTTAATAGCAGCACCATTATTAAGTTGTAATAGTGTTTGAACAGAACCTTTACCAAAACTCGTTCTACCTGCAATAATCGCTCTTTTTTGATCTTGTAGAGCACCGGCAACAATCTCTGATGCTGAAGCAGATCCTTCATTGATAAGTACAACAATCGGCTTACCATTCATCACATCGCCTTTTTCGGCTTCAAAACGCATTTTAGAGTTTTTAATACGTCCTTCTGTATAAACAATTAGCCCTTCATTTAAAAATGCATCAGACACCTGTACAGCTGCATTTAAAACGCCACCTGGGTTATTTCGTAAATCAAGGACAAGCCCTTCTAATGGCGTTCCATTTTCTTTTTCCAGTTTAGCAATCGCTTTAACTAAGTCAGGCCCCGTTCTCACTTGGAACTGGCTGATTCGTGCATAACCAACATTATCTTTTAATAAACGCTGTTTTAAACTTTTAACTTTAATAACCGCACGTGTAATTTCAACTTTGATTGGTGCATCTTCACCTTTACGTACAATAGTTAAAGTTAACTTTGTACCCGGCTTACCACGCATGATTTTAACCGCTTCACTCAGTGTTTTACCTTTAACAGGCTCTTTACCAAGTTTGATAATTAAATCACCAGATTGAATACCGGCTTCTTGCGCAGGGGTATCATCAATGGGTGAGATAACTTTTACAAAGCCGTCTTCCATACCCACTTCCATACCTAGGCCACCAAACTCACCGCGAGTATGCTCTTCCATCTCTTTATAATCAGTTGGAGGGAGATAAGCTGAATGGGGATCTAAGTTAGAAAGCATACCGCTAATAGCACCTTCTAATAATTTCTTATCATCAATCTCGTCCACATAATCATGTGAGACTCTCTCAAAAACTTCAACAAATGCGCGCAACTCCTGCAATGGCAGTGAAACCTGCTCTGCTTGAGCAACTGAACCAGCATCTTTATCTGCCCAAACTGTGGTTCCTACAGCAATTAGAGCACCTAAAACTGCTCCAGAGCTTATTAACATAATTTTTTTTAGTCCCGATGTGCTCACGCAACTCTCCAGTGGATAACTTGTTTTTACTTTACAATCATAGCGTTAAGAGA
>JGI10211J34971_10001445_pt1 | contig 19603 bp, 15 predicted proteins | sample Etolagsediment_FD_34971 | JGI IMG/M metagenome (IMG submission 34971)
ATATTTCCCAAAGTAATTCTGTTCAATTTGAATTATCATATTGTACCTTTTATACCATCGCTAATTTAAAAAGCGTAATCTCAAGAAGTAAATATTCAAACTCATGCACAGTTTAAACGATAGACAGCAAAAAGCCGTAAAACACATAGACACCCCCGCCCTGGTATTAGCCGGTGCTGGCTCGGGTAAAACACGTGTAATTACTGAAAAAATTGCCTATTTAATTCGTAAGTGTGATGTTAAGTCTCATAATATTTATGCGGTAACTTTTACCAATAAATCCGCCAAAGAGATGAAAGAGCGTGTAACGAAACTACTCAAAAACGAGAACACGACGGGTTTAAACGTTTCGACCTTTCACAACCTTGGGTTAAATATCATTCGCCGCGAATATAAAGCGCTAGGGTATAAGTCTAACTTTTCGATCATGGATGCCGCAGATAGTGGGCAAATTCTAAAAGAGCTGATGCATAAACAGACATTAGATCCAGAAGTTTTAGATGGTGTGCAATGGGATATTTCAAACTGGAAAAATGCCCACATCAGTCCAGAAGATGCCATTAACAAAGCGGAAGATGCTCAAGATAAAGCGCGCGCCATTCTCTACCAGGCCTATCAAAAGCAATTAAAAGCCTACAATGCCGTAGACTTTGATGACTTGATTGGTTTACCTGTAAAACTGTTTACCGAAAACCCTGAGATTTTGCAAAAGTGGCAAAACAAAGTGCGTTACTTATTGGTCGATGAGTATCAAGACACCAACGCAGCGCAATATGCACTGGTTAAACAACTCGTTGGCGTACAAGCACGTTTTACCGTGGTGGGAGATGATGACCAATCTATTTACGCCTGGCGTGGCGCACAGCCTGAAAACTTGGCCATGCTTAAAGAAGACTTTCCCGCGCTAGAGCTGATTAAACTTGAGCAAAATTATCGCTCAACTAACCGCATTCTAAAGTCAGCCAACCAACTTATCGCTAATAATCCACACGTATTTGAAAAAACACTATGGAGTGATATGGGTGCGGGTGATCCATTAAGAGTGATTGCCTGCGCTAATGAAAACCAAGAAGTAGAACGTGTGGTTTCTGAAATCATTGTGCATAAGTTCAAATACAAAACCAAAAACCGTGACTACGCTATTTTATATCGTGGTAATCACCAAGCTCGTTTGATGGAACGCGCACTGCGTGAACAGAATATTCAATATGTCATCTCGGGTGGTAAATCATTTTTCGACCATGCTGAAATCAAAGATATCATGAGTTACTTACGCATTATCGTTAACCCAGATGATGATGCAGCTTTCTTACGTATCGTCAACACACCAAGACGAGAAATCGGCGCATCCACTTTAGAGAAATTAGCGACCTATGCAACAGGCCGTGACATCAGCCTATTTGATGCCACACAAGAATTTGGTTTAACTACTATTTTGTCTGACAAGGCCTTAAAACGTGTTCAACATTTTGGCGACCAACTACTCAGTTGGATGCAAGAGGCAGAAAGTGCTCAAGGTAAAGAAGTCCCCTCTTTTGTGCGTCAATTGGTTGAAAAAATAGAATACGATAACTGGATTCACGAAAACTCAAGCAACCCAAAAACAGCAGAACGCCGCATTAACAATGTACGTGATTTAATCTTATGGATTGAGCGTATTGTTAAAAAAGCACTGGAACAAGATGGCGAAGAAAAACGCTTAGAAACCATAGTGACGCACATGGCCTTAATGGATATGATGGAACGTAATGAATCTGAAAACGACCATGATATGGTCAGCCTGATGACTTTGCATGCCTCTAAAGGGTTAGAGTTTCCACATGTATTTCTAATTGGAATGGAAGAAGAGTTACTCCCACACAAACAAAATTTAGAATCACCAGGCCTGGAAGAAGAGCGTCGTTTGGCCTATGTCGGTATTACCCGAGCACAACGCTCTTTAACGATGACTTACGCCACCAAGCGCAGAAAATACGGTGAAGACATGCGCTGTGAACCAAGCCGATTTTTAGAAGAATTACCACCTGAATCCTTGCAATGGGAAGGAAAACCTGGAGTGGTGGTTTCTAAAGAAGAACAGTTGGAGACGGGCAATGCTCATATCGCCAACTTGAAATCATTTCTTAAAAGAGACTAACCTTAACTTTCAATGAACACGGATTAACTATGACCAACCCAATCAAACCTTTTGAATTTGCTCCAATGCCACACATTCACTTTGGTTGGGGTATCCGCCACCAGCTCATTCAAAACTTACAAAACCTTAATGACAATAAAGTTGTTTTAGTCTCAGGAAAAACATTGGCTAATCCAGGTGAGTTTGCTGATGAACTATACCAAACCTTAAAATCAACATCACTAATCAAACACTTTATTGTTACGGGTGAACCATCTCCAGAAGTCGTTGATGAAATCGTTATCCAGTGTGATAGCGATACTCAAATTGTGATTGGTTTAGGTGGAGGAAGTGTCTTAGATGCCGCTAAAGCGATTGCAGGTTTAATTCCAAGCCAGACATCGGTTATGGACTATTTAGAAGGTGTTGGAGCCGGCAAAAAGTTTCACGTGGAAACCTGCCCTTTTATAGCCGTCCCTACGACCGCTGGAACAGGAAGTGAAACCACTAAAAATGCGGTTTTATCTCGCATCGGACAATTCAAGAAATCTTTTCGTGACAACAAGCTGTTAGCTAAAGAAGCCTGGTTAGACCCTGAATTATTAGTTAGCTGTCCAAAAGAGGTTTTATATTCAACAGGAATGGATGCTTTTACTCAGTTATTAGAGTCATATACCACTTTAAACCCCAATCCGATTACGGATGCGTTAGCCTGGCAAGGCATGACTCTTTTCAAGGGGGCTTTTGAAGACATTAATAGTCCTGACACAGAACGTCAAAAAGCGGGTTATGGCAATTTAATGCTGGCAGCATCACTATCCGGCACGACCTTAGCCAATGCTGGTCTTGGAGCCGTTCATGGTTTGGCTGGCCCAATTGGGGCATTTTTTGATGCGCCACACGGCATTGTTTGCGCACGCTTACTTGCACCAATCACCCAGGCCAACATTAACAGCCTACAACAAGAACAAAGCGAGCACGCAAAAACAACATTAATAAAGTATCAGCAAGTCAGTCAAATGCTTAATCCAAATCAACCTGACGAGTCATTATTACCAGGCCTGGTAACGCTTTTAAACGATTATGCCGAAAAATATACCCCTTTAGGTTTAGGACAATATGGATTAACAGCTGAAAATATATCCCCTGTTATTGCTAATTGCAGAAGCGGGAGTATGCTAGGTAATTCCGTTATTTTAGAAGATTCACAGCTTATCGATGCCCTGTTACAAGCTATTTAACGCCTTTAAACAACCTGTGCAACGTTAGTACTTTTTAGCATTTTTTTCGTTTTTTTCTTGTTATCCACATTTAAAAAAAGTGTATGATTAGTCATTAAATACACTTTCCACTCAACTCTAGATATTGAGAAAAAGAAATATGAAACACTTAAACACCCTATTAGCATTGAGTTTAGTTACTTTTTTTAGCTCTGCTCAAGCAGACGAAAGTAAACCTATTCCTTTAGATTACAACCCTGCTGGACAAGAAACTGAAGCATTAAAAAGCATTCCAAGCCAGGATGCGGATATTGTAGAAAATGTCTACAAGGATTTAGATCAAGATGGTATTCAAGATAAGTTAGATCATTGCCCTAATACCATCTTGCATGTAGGTGTTGACTCTAAAGGCTGTGAACTAGATACAGACCAGGATGGTGTTTTTGATCGTTTAGACCAATGCCCAGGAACAGCACCTGGCGTTAAAGTAAACCGTTTTGGCTGTGAAGGTGATGAAGACAATGACGGCGTTTATGATAGCAAAGACCAATGCCCAGGTACTCCAGAAGGCACTCCAGTTGATGAAGTAGGCTGTAAAACCATCGGTGATAGCGACAAAGACGGTGTTAACGATGCAGATGATTTATGTCCTGATACACCAGCAGGCGCTGTTGTTAATAAGAATGGTTGTCAGCCAAAAGCAGTCGCTTTATCGAATATTATCTTCGATTCATTTGAGCATGCCATCCGCCCAGATCAAGTTGATACTTTAAAACATGATGCCGGCGTGCTAAGTGAACTTAAAGAAGGTGAAGTGGTTGTCATCACTGGACATACTGACTGGCAAGCTAAAGCTTCGCTTAATGAGCGCCTATCTTGGCGTCGTGCAAACAGCACAAAAGATTTTTTACAAGGCCAACTAAACTTTGACCCTGAACGTATATACATTAACGGTAAAGGGGAAATGGAACCTATTGCAGACAATAGAACCGCCGAAGGTCGTCAGCAAAACCGCCGAATTGAGATGAAAATCATTCAGCAATCAAAACTTCCATCTGATGCTTTACTGACCATTCCAAAAGAAATGCTGGTTAGATAATTTTAACCTCGCTCTTTTCACACAGAATAAAGGCAACCAATTGGTTGCCTTTATTTTTGGCAGTCGATAAACTTAGCTCATGAATATTTCACTGCGTAAACAAATCCTTTTGTTTTGCCTTATAACGGCATTTACGGCTGTTTGGGTTACTGCAGGTGAAAATCCCAAAGTGGTTACTCAACAAGAAATTCAACAAACCCAAGCTAAATATGGCTCACGAGCCGCCGATCGCCTTGTGCAATGGCAAGAGCTCGTAGATGAAAATCAAAACGAATCTGAACAAGACAAGCTTGAATTAGTAAATGATTTTTTTAACCGTGTGCGCTTTGTTGATGACATTATTCACTGGCAACAGAAAGACTATTGGGCTACGCCATTAGAACTTTTAGCAACCGATGCGGGCGACTGCGAAGATTACTCCATCGCCAAATACTTCACGCTTAAAGCACTAGGTGTTCCTGAAAGCAAACTCTACATTACCTATGTAAAAGCGATACGCTTAAATCAAGCGCACATGGTTCTCACCTATTTTGAAACCCCAAAATCTATCCCTCTAGTACTGGATAACATCAATAAAAGAATACTACAAGCCACTAAACGTAAAGATTTAGTGCCTATTTACAGTTTTAACGGTGATGGACTTTGGTTAGCTAAACAGCGTGGTAAAGGCAGGTCTGTTAAAGGCGGTACGTCCAAATTAAAAAACTGGAACAACCTGCTAAAACGTTTAGATAACTAGAAAATTGAGTACTCTTTACTTTTCTGGGTACATTTTTACTGAAAATGAAAATATCATTCACAACAAATGAATTAGACTAAAATACAGCTAAAACGCGGTGTTACAAAGGACTTAGGTATGAGTTTAAATAAACAAATGATTCTCTTTATTGCTTCAATGGTGTTCATTCTGCTATTGGGTACTTTTACCTTAAACTTAAACAACACTAAAAATTTCTTACAAGCGCAATTAGAATCTCACGCCCAAGATACGGCAACCTCATTAGGTTTATCTCTAAGTAGTGTAGAAAACCCAGAAGACATTTCCAGCATGGAAACCATGATTAATGCAGTATTTGACCGAGGTTACTACGCTAGCATTACCCTAATCGACATGGAAAACATTACTCTCTATGCAAGAGAAAACAGTAAATCCATGGATTCTGTTCCAGATTGGTTTATTAACGCCATCGAACTAGAAGCTCCAGAAGCCCAAGCACTCGTTCAAACTGGCTGGATTCCTGTAGGCACACTCAGTGTCATCAGCCACACAGGGCACGCTTATGCAGAACTCTGGCAAACTGCTTTAACCTTATTGGCTTGGTTTGCTATTGCTGCGTTAGTGGCTATTTTAATTGTTATCTATACACTCAAACTAATGCTTAAGCCTTTAAAAGACATGGAAAAACAGGCCGAAGCCATTGTTAAAAAAGAGTACCTAATCCAAGACCACCTACCTTCAACCATTGAGTTTAGACAGGTGGTTAGTGCTATGAACGCAATGGTAAGCAAGCTCAAAACTGTGTTTGAAAGAGATGCTAACACCGCTGAAAAATTACAAAAAATGGCTTATCAAGACAGTGTGACGGAATTAAGTAATCGTCGTCATTTTGAAATGATTGTAGACAGCCTACTTGACCCTAATGAAGATGTTCCAGCGGGGATTATCTGCCTTATCCGTGTGAATGAACTTAAAGAACTTAATGACCAGTTTGGTTACCTAGTGGGTGACAAACTGATGAAGTCACTTGCTGATGAAATGAAGTCTAACTTAAATCATGAAAAAGGTGTGTTTGCTCGTTTAAACGGTACTGAACTTGTTGCTGTATTACCAGGCCTGGTAGCTCAACAAATAGATAAACCTACCCAACAAATCACTCAAGCAATGCCAACTATATTAACTTCATTGCAAGCTAGTGAAGCACTTACATCTATCTCATTGGCATACACTGATTACCAACCAGGACAAAGCCGCGGCCCACTACTCGGTAACTTAGACTTCGCTATTGAGCAGGCTGAAAAGCAAGGGCAAAACGCCGTCTACTACTACAATACTCAGCAAGACCAACAAAACCCTACAGAGTCGTGGGAGCAAACTCTTACTCAAGCTATCGATGAAAAGCGTTTTATTTTATTCCAACAAAGTGCTTATAACCTTGACCGTAGAGTTCATGACCAAGAGTTATTCATTCGCCTTAAAGACACAGATGGCACGATTCGTTCTGCAGGTTACTTTATGCCAGCCGTTGAACAATTGCATAAAACAGCAGAGATTGACCAACTGGTCATTAACTTAGTCATCCAATACCTGAAAACCCATCTAGATACAGCAATTCTAGCGATTAACCTTTCAAAATCAGTCCTGGAAGACGAAAACTTTCAGCGTACGTTATTACACACTTTAGCCAGCAATGCGAAACTGTCGCATCGCATTGCTTTTGAACTTCCAGAGCGCTTAATCACCGATCAAAAAGCGCAGGCTTGGCCATTAATTGCCGACTTACGCAAGTTTGGTATTAACATCGGTATTGATCACTTTGGTACTCGACTTGGTAATGTGCGTTACCTACAGGATTTACGTCCTGACTATATCAAGCTTGATGCTGCATTCAGTAAAGCCATTGAAAACGATGAACAAACCCGTAGCTATGTTTCTAGCCTATGCGAGTTAGCTGACAGCCTAGATATTGATGTTATTGCCATGGCCGTAGAAAATGAAGAACAACTCAAAGCCTTTAATGAATTAGGCGTTAAATACTCACAAGGTTATTTCTACGGAGCACCAAGTGCTCTTCATGAATAAATAGTTAGCCCTCTTTTCTTTAAGAAAACAGAGGGCTTAAATGGCTAAAACTCATTCAAAAACATTACTCAAAATTGTCGGTTTAACCTTCAAACATCTATATTTACCTTGTATTTAATAGGTTTTTTAATTATCACCTAATTAAAACAGTTCTTTTTTAAGACTATTTCTGCATAATAGCTTGCAAGAAAACTTTATAAGAAGACCTATTAACGTTTAATTATGATTAAAATAATTAATAGAAAATACCTTACAATAGGTTTATCACCCTTTTTCGCTATGATAATATGCCTATTCATGCTTATTGATAAGATGAACAGTTAGCTCACTTAGGACTGAACGGACAAAATGCCCAATCAAATTGACGATAAAAAAGAGATTATTCAAGAAGATATGAATGAGCATGAAAATTCAGTACACACTGAATTAAATAGCCCTGTACTTGATTGTTTAGTTATCTACACAAAATTAAATCGTCAACCCTATTCTAAAGACTCTTTAATTGCTGGCTTACCCATTGACCCGCAAAATATCACTCCAGAAATTTTCAAGCGCGCTGCTCAAAGAGCCAATATTGAAGCCACTTTTAAAGAACGTAAATTAGAGAACATTTCTAACCTGGTCTTACCTTGTATTCTTACCCTTTCAAACAACCAGGCCTGCATTCTCGAACACTTAGATATCGACAACAATAGCGCAAAAATCATCATCCCTGAAGCACCTGAAGGCTCTAAACAAGTCTCTCTTGAAGAGCTTAATGAAGACTACCTTGGCTATGCAATCTACCTAACCAACAAGACTTTTCATGAGCAAAAAACTGAAAACCTCATGGGCTTTCAAGAAGGTCACTGGTTTTGGGGAACCATTTGGTCATCAAAATCTATTTATAGAGATGTCTTAATCGCATCAATTGTCATCAACCTATTTGTGCTTGCAAACCCACTATTTGTTATGAACGTCTACGACAGAATTGTGCCTAACAATGCAGTTGAATCTTTATGGGTTTTAGCAATAGGTGTTAGTGTGGTCTACATGTTTGACATCATTCTTAAATACCTGCGCTCATATTTTTTAGAAATTGCTGGTAAAAAGAGCGATGTAATCATGTCAGGCAAACTCTTTGAACAAACTCTTGGCTTAACCATGTCCAATCGTGGAGGCTCTATCGGTGTACTTGCCAACCAACTTAAAGAGTTTGATAGCATTCGTAGTTTCTTAACCTCTGGCACCATTGCTACCTTGGTAGATCTACCTTTCACCATTATTTTCTTATTGGTTATTTTCTATATTGCTGGCAGCATTGTATTGATTCCGATTGCGATTATTCTGTTCATTCTTTTTTATAGCTTTATGCTTAAAGGTCCGGTTAAACGTGCTATTGAAGCAACCTATGAAGCAAACAGTCAAAAGAATGCAGTATTAATAGAAACTCTAACTGCGATGGAAACCATTAAATCATTAGGTGTTGAAGCCCGCTCTCAATGGCGTTGGGAACAAGCTATTGGAGAGATTGCTAAATCAAGCTTAAAGTCTAAGATGCTTCAAAGCTCATTAGGCCGAATGACCGGATTCATGCAGCAGATGAGTACCGTGATTATCGTTTTAGCGGGTGTTTATATTATTCAAGCTGGTGACCTAACCATGGGGGGCTTAATTGCCACGGTTATGCTGAGTCAGCGTGCAATTGGTCCAATGGGCCAGTTTGCCAATTTAATTACGAGTTACCAACAAACAAAAACGGCACTGACTTCTCTAGAAGAGCTTATGACAAAAGATGTTGAGCGTCCATTAACCAAACGCTTTATTCAACACCCTATTTTTGAAGGCCGAATTGAATTTAACAATGTGAGCTTTACCTATCCAGACGAAACCAAACCCGCCTTAAACCGAGTCAGCTTTGTTATTGAACCTGGAGAAAAGGTAGGGATTATCGGCAGGATTGGTTCAGGTAAATCAACCATTGAAAAGTTGATATTAGGTTTCTATACCGCGGATGAAGGTTCAATTTTAATTGATGGAATTGATATTACCCAACTGGATCCTGCAGAAGTTCGCCGCAATATTAACTATGTACCTCAAGATGTCACTTTATTCAGTGGAGATGTAAGAGATAACATCTCTTACAGAGCACCTTATGTTGAAGACTCTACTATCATTAGAGTGGCTAAATTAGCTGGCGTAGACGATTTTATTAAGCAGCATCCATCGGGGTATAGTTTAAAAGTGAATGAAGGCGGAACCTCATTATCAGGTGGGCAGCGCCAAAGCATAGGTGTTGCCAGAGCCTTACTTCTTGATGCACCCATCTACCTATTTGATGAACCTACTAATGCGATGGATGCTAAAACCGAACAATTAATGATTAATCGTCTGCAGAAAGGCACATTAAACAGCACAACCTTAGTTGTCACTCACAAGATGAGTCTATTACAACTGACAGAAAGACTTATGGTTATGGAAAATGGCAAACTCATTGCGGACGGTGCAAAACAAACTGTATTAGAAGCTTTAAAAACCGGAAAAATTAATAAGAACACCTAAACTATGACTGATCAACTACCAGACAATTCATCAGCAGAACCGAGTGTACCGCAAAAATCTCGTAAAGAGCGTATTGCTGAGCAAGACATTGCCTATATGTCCAGCCTAAGCCAAGCCGCTTTGGAAAAGCCTACTGTAAAATCGCAAATGGTGGTATGGGTTATTTTGCTAGTCGCTATTTGGTTAATTGTTTGGTCAAGTTACGCTGAGCTAGATAAGATTGTTCGTGGTGAAGGTAAAGTTGTACCTTCCTCTCAAATTCAGATTATTCAAAATTTAGAAGGTGGTATTGTCGAAGAACTTTTCATTCGTTCTGGCGATAAGGTCACTAAGGGTCAGGTTCTCATCAAGTTAGACAACACGCAATTTGCCAGCTCTTTTGATGAGAGTGAATTACGTGAAGCTGAATTAACCGCTAAAGCTCAACGTTTAGCTGCAGAAGCGTTCAATAAACCTTTTGTAATATCTAAAGAGGTTATCACCGATAACTTAATACAAGCACTCTATGATAGGGAGCACCAACTTTACATTGGCCGCCAGAAGCAACTTCTTACTACCGACAATATACTAGTCGAACAAATCGAACAAAAAAAACTAGAGCTTCAAGATGCCTACAGTCAACAAAAGCAATTGACACGCTCACTCAATCTACTAAAAAAAGAAGTGAGTTTTATGAGGCCTTTAGTTAAGCAAGGGATTGCTTCACAGGTAGATTTACTTAAATTAGAACGAGAAGAGAACGAAGCCTTATCCAAGTTAAAAGGCGTGGAATTTTCTATTCCAAGAATTAAATCCGCGATTTCTGAAGCACGTTCAAAACGAGATGATGCCAAAGAAACCTTTGCTAATGATGCACAAGAACAAATGAATCAAGTTTTAGCGGAAAAAGAGCAATTAATTAAGTCTAAAGCAGCACTACAAGACAGAGTAGACCGAACCGATATAAAATCACCCGTAAATGGAACCATCAAACAAATGTTTGTGAACACTATTGGTGGAGTTGTGCAGCCAGGTAGTGACATTGTTGAAATCGTACCGGATGATGATTCACTAGTGTTAGAAACAAAAATCTTGCCCGCGGATATTGGCTTTATCTACCCGGGTTTAAAAGCAAAAGTAAAGTTTACTGCTTATGATTTCGCTATCTATGGTGGTTTAGATGGTTCAGTCGTTCGTATCTCAGCCGATACAATTACCGATGAAGAAGGCAATAGTTTTTATATCGCACGAATCAAAACCGATAGAAATCACTTAGGAACCAAGGATAAACCTCTATATTTACTACCTGGCATGACCAGTTCTGTAGATATTATTGTTGGAAAACATACTGTTTTAGACTACTTACTTAAGCCGATTATTAAAGCCAAAGATACTGCTTTAAGAGAATCGTAAACTAATTATTAAACAAATAGACTAGAAACCTCATAATTTTTACCTTAGAATACGTAAAAATTATTAATGGGCTTATAGGTTATTGAATTCAAAACCAAAAAGGTTTTAACACACGAATGAAACGCCCTCTTATTTTTGTACAAGACCCAAATGCGTTAAAAAATTGGTTAACAGCATGTGGTACAGATGCCAAAATACTCTATGACTTGACTGATTTATCAAGTCGCTATGAGGCAAAATCTCATCTTGTTTTAATTCAAATTTCAGCCAATTCAACCATTGAGCAGATTACGGAATTAGCCAAAGAATTTGATGTTGTTGCATTTGCAAATGAACCTAATAATTTAGAAGGCCTAAAACTATTTCAACAAGGTATAAAAGGTTATGTTAACACCTTTGCTAGCGTTGAAAGAATTGAACAGGCGCTTGTCACCATTAGAGCAGGCAGTATTTGGCTTGGTCAAAATGTAATGCAAGCAATGATTCAGTCATTAATGAACGAAAACCAACCCAAAGAAGGTTGGAAAGATTTACTAACTGAAAGGGAACAAGAGGCAACTGCTTTGGTTTTGGAAGGTCAATCCAATAAAGATATTGCCCAAAAACTTGAAATAACAGAACGCACAGTAAAAGCTCATTTACATAATATATTTGAAAAGCTTGAAGTCACAGACCGACTTGCGCTAGTATTAAAGATAAAAAATTGGCAATAAAATCAATATATTAGAACTTAATTATATTAAATTATACCGGAAATAAAAATGAGACATTCTCACGTGAATTCAAAATTGGTCAAAACGCTGGTTAGCCTTGCCATAATTCAGGCAAGTTTTACCACTCCTAGCTACGCTATGGAACTTGTTCCAACTATTGAAGATGCCATTATTCATAACCCTGAGTTCAGAGAGCAGTTAAAAGTTCACCAAGGTGCCCAGGCTGAATTAGAAGGTGCTGAAGGTAGCTGGTTACCAACCGTTGATATTGCTGCAGGTATAGGCTTGGAAGAGACTGACAAGAAATCTACTGGTACTTCAACGAGCTTAACTCGTAAAGAAACTTCTATTCGTGTAACAGAAAATCTTTTTGAAGGCTTTAAAACTGAGAATGAAATTGACCGCCAGCAAGCAAAGATGGATGCGGCGGCCTATAGTGCGGAAGCCAAAGCAAATCAAATTGCTCTAGACATGACTGAAGCCTATGTCAATTTATTGAGTTACTTAGACTTGAAGCTGATAATAAAAAAACCCATGAACGTATTCTTGATCAAATCACTCAAAGAAGTGATGCAGGGATTGGCAATCAAGTAGAAGTTGACCAAGCCAAAGCACGTTTGGCTCTTGCTAGCTCAAATGAAATGGCTGCTCGAAATAACTACAATGATGCCTTAAGCCGTTTTCAACGTGTATTGGGTAGAATGCCTGATAATGACTTAATTAAACCAGCAATCGAGTTCCAGCTTCCTGCTTCATTAACAGAAGCGACGGATATTGCCTTATTAAACCACCCAACTTTGCGCTCTGCCAATGCAGATATTGCAGAAGCTCAAGCTCAACATCGCAGTGCTAAGAGCCCATATTACCCTCGCTTTGATATTGAAATTGAAAAGCGTTGGGATGAAGACATCAATGGAGTTGAAGGAAGAGACGAAAATCTTCAAGCCATGCTTCGTATGAGATATAACTTATACAATGGCGGTAAAGATTCGGCTAATCGAGACCGTACAGCAGCGGCAGTTCAACAGTCTGCTGAAATTCGCAACAATGCACGCCGTCAAACTATTGAAAACTTACGTTATGCATGGGATGCTAAAAAGTATGTCGGTGAACAGTTAGTTTATATCAAAGAACATATCAAACTGACTTACGAAACTTTAGAAGGGTATAGAAAACAATTCAGTCTTGGCCGTCGCTCTTTACTTGACTTACTAAACACCGAAGACGAATATAACAGCGCCTTAAGAACTTTAGTCACCAGCGAAAGTGAATACATGATTGCTCAATACCGTATTCTGAATGGCATGGGAACCCTGCTTGATACATTACAAGTTAATGTTAAATATGCCGCTGTTGAACCCGATTACTCTAATCAGTAAAAACTTATTAGATTCCAAATTTTGAATCTCATAAATAAAAAACCAGGCATTAGAACCTGGTTTTTTTATTTACTCTTGTGTTTGTTTTACAGTTAGTTTTTTTGTTTTTAGACGTTGACACTGTAGGCCAAATATAACTGCCAAGCCCCCATTAAAATCACACTGAAACCTGCAAAACGTTTTACCCAGACCATTCTAGATAAACGAGTAAAATAAAAAGCGAACACACCCATTAACATCAAATTAGGTAAAGTCCCCAAACCAAAAGCTAACATCACTCCTGCACCATTTAAAGCACTTCCTGATGACATTGCCATTATCAACATGCTGTAAATTAAACCACACGGCAACCAACCCCAGACTAAGCCATACAACCAGGCCTGGTGATAATGTTTAACTGGCGTTAACTTAGACGTTAAAGGAGCGATTTTATTCCATACCCCCTGACCTAACCGCTCAATCTTAGCCACACCAAACCACCAACCACCTAAATACAACCCTAAAGCAATCATAAAAAGACCAGCAACAGTTTGCAGAAATTGCTGAGCTGGAAGAAAAGCGGCAAGTGAACCTAAGGTTGCACCAAAAGCACCAAAAATCGCGCCGATTATCACATAGCTACTTAACCGCCCGATATTATAGGAAAGTTGGAAAGGCATCATTTTCCACCAACTAGTTTGTACACGACTCTCTAAACTAAAGGTAAGTCCACCAACCACACCGCCACACATTCCTAAACAGTGCACGCCACCTAAAACACCGACAATAAAAGCCGTAATATAAATAGAATCCATCTATAAAAAGGCCTTGGAGGTAGAACGGTAACTTAATGCCTCAGCAATGTGTTTAGGCATTATTTTTTGAATACTTTCCATATCAGCAATCGTTCTCGCAACTCGCAGTATTCGATGATAACCACGTGCCGATAAACCTAAATCAGCGACAGCTTTTTCTATTAAGGCCTGACTCACCTCATCCAAATCAATTAAATCCTGTAAATCACTTACCTTTAATTGCGAGTTAAAACAGCCTTGTCTACGTAGCTGCATATTCCTTGAATTTAAGACTCTCTCTCTAACCACTTCACTTTTCTCTGAAGTGTTTGTTTTATTGACTTGTAAATCCGCAATATCAACAGCGGGTACTTCTATATGTAAATCAATACGGTCAAGCAATGGTCCTGATATCTTTTTTTGATAACGTAATATTTGATCTGGCGTATCTTTACAACGCCCCATGGCATCATCAGGAAAATAACCACTAGGTGATGGATTCATAGCAGTGATTAATAAACTGTTTGCAGGATAGGTAACATGCTGATTGACTCTTGATATATTGACCGATTTAGTTTCCAAAGGTTCTCGTAAAGCTTCTAATACAGCCCTATTAAATTCAGGAAGTTCATCTAAAAAAAGAATACCGTGATGCGCTAAAGAAAGCGCACCCGGTTTTGGCGTTGTACCGCCGCCGACCATTGCAGCAGAAGACGCTGTATGATGAGGGTGTATAAAAGGTCTTTGGTAAAAGTCACTGGTCGAAATACTCTGTCCCGCAAGAGAGCGAATACTAGCAACCTCAACCGCTTCTTCAGAGCTCAAATCAGGAAGAATGGTTACTAAACGAGAAGCTAGCATGCTTTTGCCTGCTCCAGGAGGGCCAACCATCATCATTGAGTGGTGCCCACTTGCTGAAATTTCTAACGCCCTCTTAGCTTGAAACTGCCCTTGCACATCAGATAAATCTTCAGTGTAGTGATTAGACAAAATGGTCTCTGAATCAATAGCCCTCACAGCTTGTATCTCACCTAATAAAACACGACAAGCATCTCTTAGATTAGAAACAGCAAAAAGTGAACCCTGTAACTCTGGATAAGTTTGTAAAACCAGACTGGCTTCTTCTAAATTCTCTTTGGGAAGAACCGTTTTTCTGTGTTTTTCATGCGTTGCTAGCAAGCTAGGAATAACACCTTTGATACCGCGTAACTCACCTGTTAAAGCCAACTCACCAAAAAACTCATAATTTTCTATATCAGTGACTTGAAGCTGATCTGTGGCAATTAAAATCCCTAAAGCAATTGGTAGGTCATAGCGCCCGCCCGTCTTCGGCAAATCGGCTGGAGCTAAGTTAACGGTAATTCTTTTAGGCGGCAACTTAAATCCAGAACTAATCAAAGCACTGCGAACTCGATCTTTACTCTCTTTTACTGAAGCTTCAGGCAGACCAACAATTGAGAAAGAAGGCAGACCATTACTCGCATGCACTTCAACCGTTACTTGAGGTGACTGCATACCCAACACGGCACGAGAGCTTAAAGAGGCTAAAGACATTTAGGTTTCCGAGTTATTTATCTTGTAAAAGCTTTTCTAACTCCGCCACTTGCTTTTCGAGTTGCTCTAACTTAGAGCGTGTTTTTGCAAGCACACCAGATTGAATATCAAATTCTTCACGAGTCACCAAGTCCATCTTATCAAACGCACTCGTTAATACACTCTTCACCTGAGACTGCACCCCAGAAGGCACCTGTCCAAAACCTTCGGGAATAATTTCAGCAATTTTTTTAGCGACTGATTCAAGTTGAGAAGGATTTAACATTTTAGAGACCTCAAAAGCATTTAAACAAAGCCAAACTATAACCCTTTATGCTAATTTTCTCTATAGATAGATGGATTTTAATTTGATATTCATAACGCATAAAAGTGATAGATTAAACCACTATAATTACGCAGATTTCATGGTAGAATTCTTTAATAAAATGCGCCAAAACATAAGGAATATTGCCTGTGCTAATTGATATACAAGATGCTCCAGAAAAAGCGAAACGTATTTTCACAACGCTTATTGACGCCTTTGAAGAGCAAAATATCAATCCGACTCCACTAAACTATTTTGTTTGGTACCAGTACTACAAAGGAGACAATCCAAAGTTCCGTCAGGAAATGGACTCCATCCTAAATGATCCATTTGGTTATAACGATCGTGTAGGCAGACGCTTATATGACGAATACCTAACGGATACTGATGATTCTAGTTCTGAATTCGATCGTGCCTTTAGACGTTTAATTGACATGATGGTCAAGAAAATGAATGCTTGGAGTGACAAGCTAGAAACACATACTCAAGAACTGGATGCCTGCACAACAAAACTTTCAAACCCTAACTTGGATGCCGACCAGGTAAAGGCGATTACCACCAGCGTTTTAAATGCTGCTTCGTCTATGAAAGAAAGTAGTATGGCGTTTCAAGAAGAGATGTCGCAAAGCTCTCAAGAGGTCAAAGTTCTTCGTCAACAATTGATTGAAGCACGTTCAGAAGCAATGCAAGATGAGTTGACTGAAATTGGTAATCGAAAAGCATTCAACAATGCTATGCAAGAGCTCATGTTTGATGCACAAGGCGATCCAAGCAAATTATGTCTCATAATTAGTGACATCGATCACTTTAAAAAATTCAATGATACCTATGGACACTTAGTAGGTGATAGCGTGCTACGCTACTACGCCAGCATTATGAAAAAAGGCAAGGGCGACAATGAAACGATTTGCCGTTATGGTGGCGAAGAATTTGCGATTCTAATCGCTAACTCCTCACTAGAGGAAGCGCATAAACGTGCTGAAGAAATTCGTGTAGGGATTGAATCCGCGCATTTAAAACGTAAAAATGAAACCCAACCGATTTCAACCATTACCGCCTCTTTTGGGATTGCTTCCTACAAAGGTGAGGTAGAAACCGATGAAGACTTTATTGCTCGTGCTGATGCTGCGATGTATAAGGCTAAAAAAGAGGGGCGAAATAGAATTGTATTAGAAACTGAATTGCCTGAAAAAGCAGAATAGTCACCAAAAAGTTCCAATAAAAAGGGCGTTTATACGCCCTTTTTATCTTAAGACACTAACGTAGTCTAATTGGATTCTACTTGTGGTGCCTTCACTAATAAAGTATCAACACCTAACCGTCTAAGCTCATTACGCTTTTTATTCAAAACCAAACGATCAACAAAAGGCCCAACCCTTAAACGGTAATAGGTTCGTTTCTTGGTCGTCAATACAGATAATTGCAAAACCTCACCCAATCTAGCCAATCTAGCTTGCTCTTGCTTAGCAACTTTTTCTGAACCAAACGTTCCAGCCTGAATATAATATGGTTGTTCTAAAGCAACAGAGAGTGGCACAGCATCCACAACCACCTCCATCCGACCTAAGCCCTCATAAAAACTATAAGAAGGCTTCTGAGCTGTTTCAGCAAGAACCTCATCCTCTTGAAAGTTAACTGCCTCAACCACAACTGTCTTCGGTTGCATTTTTTCAGAAACTTCTTGTACTTTTTCTATAGTTTGTTCTTTAAGCTCTTTGGCTACTTTAAATATTGAAGTTTCAGCAGACTGATTTTGTTTTTCAGCTTGCGAAACAAAATGCTGAGTGACAAAAAAACCTATTAGCAAAATAGCAGAAACCAAAAAACCTCCAGCCCAAATCATGGGTACCGAAGATTTTCCGTTAGTTGTCGACTGAGAAGAAGATTGAGACTTACGTTGAAACTGCTGTTTGTTGTGGTGATGTCCGTGACGAAAATCTCGTGCCATTTACATTTTCTCTGGAGCAGAGACCCCAATTATGGCCAATCCATTTTGTAATACTTGCTGTACTGCTGAGATAAGGGTTAAACGCGCCTGACGCGTCGCATCATCTTCAACAATAAATTGGCTTGCGTTGTAGTAGGAATGTAAACCGTGCGCCAAATCTTTTAAATAGTAAGCAATTTGATGCGGTTCATAAACACCCGCAGCTCGCGCAACAATTTCAGGATATTTAGCCAACTCTGTCGCTAATTTAACTTCGTGTTCACTTTCAAGCTTATCAATATTTGCCAGGCCTGCATTAAGATCCAGAGTGTAACCTTTTTCTTTTGCTTGTTCCATAACGCGACAAATACGCGCATGAGCATACTGAATATAGTAAACCGGGTTTTCATTTGATTTAGACTTGGCTAAATCCAAATCAAAATCCATATGTTGCTCAGATTTACGTTGTACATAGAAGAAACGCGCGGCATCACTGCCCACTTCTTCACGCAGTTCACGTAAGGTAACAAATTGTCCACTACGAGTAGACATAGCCAGCTTTTCTCCACCACGATACAATACCGCAAACTGAACCAATAAAACTTTTAACGCTTCAGCATCAGTACCCATTGCCTCCATAGCGGCTTTAACTCGTGGAACATAACCATGGTGGTCAGAACCCCAAATATCGATCAAAATATCGAAGCCGCGTTCAAGCTTATTAAAGTGGTAGGCGATATCTGAAGCAAAGTATGTTTTAATCCCGTTATCACGGACAACAACACGGTCTTTTTCATCACCGTAGTCGGTTGATCTAAACCATAAAGCCCCACCTTTTTCATAGATTTTATCAGCCGCTTGTAACTTAGCAATCGCCGCATCAATCACGCCTGAATCCATCAATGAACGTTCTGAGAACCACTCCTCAAAGTTGACATTAAAGCCTTTTAAATCTTCTTTAATATCAGAAAGAATTGAATCAATTGCTGCATTAAACACCGTTTCATAGTGGTGTGAACCCAAAAGATTCTTAGCCTTAACAATCAGGTCATCAATATGCTTTTCTTTATCACCACCTTCTTGACCTTCATCAGGGGTAACTCCAGCAAAAATTTCTAACGCAGGTTTTTGTAACGTACTTGCAAACTGCGCTTGAAGACTATCGCAAATAGCATAGATATAGTCCCCTTTATAACCATTGCTTGGAAAGGCAAACTTTTCACCACACTGTTCTAAATAACGTAGCCATACCGATGTCGCTAAAATATCCATTTGACGACCAGCATCATTCACATAATATTCTTTGGCAACACTGAACCCAGCCGTTTCAAGTAAATTGGCAACACTTGCACCATAAGCCGCACCACGACCATGACCCACATGCAAAGGACCTGTAGGGTTTGCAGAGACAAACTCAACCAAAACAGAACGACCTTGACCTACATTACACTTACCAAAGTCTTGCTTTTGTTCCAAAACCGTCTGAACTACATCAAACTTGGCAGAGTCATCTACAAAAAAGTTAATAAAACCAGGCCCTGCAATCTCAACCTTTTGTACAACTGGTGCATCTTTTACCAGATCAACAATTTTTTGCGCTAGCTCTCTCGGAGGCATTCCTGCTTGCTTGGTAAGCATCATTGCAAGGTTAGTCGCAAAATCACCATGCGATTTATCACGAGTGTTTTCCACATTGATGCGTGGCGATGTATCTTCAGGAATTACACCCTGTTGCTTAAGCTGTTGAACAACTTCGATCAAAATCTGCGCAATTTGCTGCTTCAT
>JGI10211J34971_10001446_pt1 | contig 19583 bp, 20 predicted proteins | sample Etolagsediment_FD_34971 | JGI IMG/M metagenome (IMG submission 34971)
GNCCGAAGTATCTTAACCACAGCGCCCTGAAAGCCTCTGAGATCCTCTACCCGTTCGATTGGTCCCAAGAGAGGGTCGTGGTCACGGAAGGCCCTGTGGATGCCGTCACGCTTCAGGAATGCGGTGTAAACGCCACCTCTGTCATGGGAGCTAGGATCTCGAAGAGACAAGCGCATCAGCTTCGTGAGTTTGGTGGTGCAGTTATTCTATCAATGGATAACGACGAGGCTGGGAAGTTAGCCATGATTGAGAACTTCAAGTTCCTCACTCGTCAGGGGATTCCGTCCAATCGAGTGTCGTTCCTGCCGTGTCCTAGCTACAAAGATTGGAACGAGTTCTACCAAAAAGAAGATGCGGCCACCATTAAGACAGCCGCATCTTCAAGTCTAAGTGAGTTATACTATCGCCTTTATACTAGTTGAAGATACATTTGTGGAGTTACTATCCGCTCATTCAGTAACTCATATTGAAGTGTAACTGCATAAATTCCTAACATACTACCTAAGTTTCCTGCTAGGAGTTGCGGATGCTGTCTTAAGGTTTCTGTATCCCAAGTAAAAATAAATGTATTTTCTGAAGTAATCCGAATCAAATCTTGGGTATCTATAAATCCTGAAACTTCTACTCTAGCAGGCAGATTCTGCTCTTGATTAATTTTTTCAATTTTAAGTTTGGGATTAATAGCTAAAGCTGTTTTAAATAGATTTTGAGTAGCTTGATCTACGTTTCTATTTTCTATAGTAAATTCAGTGGTTATCTTTAGATCTTTCTTTGATCCGAGTGATATATTTCTGGTAATTAAATTATTATAAGTTTTTACTGATGGTGGTTCAGTTGTAGTATAAAATACATTATCATATAGAAATAATGTATTAAATATAGTCTTATAGTTAGACTCTCCTGGATACTTAATAACCCAAGCATCAATAAACTCCCCTGTCCTCTGAATTGAGTTACTTATATCTGCTTGTGTTTCAGTCTTTTGAATGACTGTATCCCAAGGAGATGGACTAATACCGTCTAATACTACGAAATACTCCCCAGGCCCATTCTTAAACACTGAGTTATCCCCAGCAGTATACAGAGATAGTTCTTTAACAGTTCCATTATTTAGAGTGCCGTCTGAAGATGTTTCGAAGTGAGCTAAAGCTTGAGTAGCTATTGTAGCAGGTTCTAGGTATCCACTAGCGTTTAATAAATTTTCAGGATACTGATTTAGAGACTTATCGAAGATTGAAACTGATAGAATTTCAAATGGATCTACGAATGACCCATCATTCATAAAAAATACTCGAACAGCGACTCTGGAGTTTACACTAGGTCTATTAGCTCTATCAACTATTTCGAATCCGTTCAAATTCATTTTTCTCTAGTTCCTTTTCGTCAGAAAACTTCTTCAGAAAGATGGCTCTTTCAATTCGAGACATTTCCTTTACATCCCTGTATGTAAAATTACAGTGTCTTACTAATATATAGGCTTCTTGTAATAATAATTCAAGACTAATGCTTTGAATTATGTCATTGTAAAAAAACCGTCCTGGAAGTTAAAATCCGTCAACTCCTCGTGACCACACGAAATACAGGAAAACATAAATCTGGTATCTAGACCAATCTCTTCACACATAATTGTAGAAATAATTACCTTAATATCCTGTCTAGGTAATTTATCAATTACCTTAGCTCTAATTTTAGGATTAGAATTACCATCAATTATTAAGACAAATCTCCATAAGTTATTAAGAAGCTCTTCATTCTTATATTTTTCTAAATCACCCGAAGAAATTCTCCTTAACTTAACTACCTTCTTTAAGGTAGGTAACTCTAATTCTACGTCTTTCTGTAAGGCTTCTTCTGGGTAGGTGCATGGGAATGTCTCTAACACATCAACCTCAACACTGGACTTCTTTGCACATTTTGGGCAAGTAACTGCGACCTCTTGGGATGATCCTACCGATATAGATCTAATATGAACCATCAAGTAAATTTTATCTTGAGGTAGCAACTCTGCTGGATTAATTTCTTCCTTAACACATCGCTCGATAAGAATATCCATAATTTTTGTCTTATCTTTTAGTGATGCTAATGCTTTCTCATCTTCGAAGGTCATCCCTCTTACGTGAATTGAGTCTGAATTTAAATTGTAAACTCCCATTCCTAGGGATGGAAGTCTAACTTCTCTATAATCATCTACTAAACTTACGTTTTCTAAAATCTTATTGATGATATCATCGTCAGACGATCCTGACTCTTGAGTCACAAAATTATTATCCATACTGTCACCTTTATAGCTATAATAGCAGCACTATGCTGCTCAGAATCGGCAAATTAAAAACACAAATTATTACAGACAATACTGAGCTAATGAAAGCTTTACAGCAACATTACTCAGCTCAGTATCCAGGAGCTAACTACTCCCGCGCACGCGGGCGAGGGTGGGATGGTAAAAAACAATTCATTAGCCCCAAAGGAGTATTTAGCACCGGACTCCTAGAAGATGTTTGTTTGTCCCTCACCAAGCTAGGTATCAAGTATGACTTGGAGTGGTTTGAGGAGGAACCCTGCACAGTATCCCGTGAGGTGGTCGAGAATTACGTTCTCAGAGACTATCAGCAGCAGAGTGTAGACGAGGCCCTCAATCGGAAGCGATTGATTGTGAAATCTCCTACAGGCTCAGGAAAGACTCTGATCATGGCTCAGATCATCAACAGCTTCCCAGACTCGATGATCACTGTGCTGTTTAACAGCAAGCATCTACTGACTCAGAGCTATGAGTTCTTCAAGTCCTGTGGTATTCAGGATCTCGGCATCAACTTTGGAGAAGGATTTGAGCATGGAAGAATTATGCTCTCCACAGTTCAAAGTATTAAGAATATCATTGATCCGTATGTTGCTGAATCTAGAGTGTTACTGGTAGATGAGGTCCACGAATTCTGTATGGGTAAGGTCACCCTGGCAGCGATAAGTAGTTTCCCGGAGGCCGATTTCCGATTTGGGTTTACTGCTACCCCGCCCAAGGACAAGTATAAGCTACTCAACCTCAAGTCCGCTATGGGCTCAGTCCACGAGGTTATCTCTGTGCAGGAACTAATCGAGGACGGAAACTTGACCAAGCCAATCATCAAGACGATAAAGTTCAAGTATCCTGAAGAGGAGCTTGAAAATTCTTGGTATGATTCCTATAATGATGTCTACGACAAGTATGTTGTTCAGGATCAGCAGAAAGAGAAATACCTTGTAGAACTAATTACTGACAACATCAAGCTCGGATCTAGCCAAAAACATCTAGTCCTCGTCAAGTCTTTAGATCACCTCAAAAGAACTAAAGAAGCTCTAAAGAAGGCGGGACTAGATGTTTTTACTATTGAAGGACAAGATCAATTGTCTGATAGATATTCTTCTATTAACAAGTTCCTCAAGTCCAAGCATGGAATCCTGATTGGAACAAAGGTGCTCCAAACAGGAATCAGTATTGACGAGATTACTCACTTCTACAACATTAGAGAGTTGAAGAGTGAGATCGCTACCATTCAGGCATTAGGACGCTCACTTCGAAAACACGAAACTAAACCAGTGGTTTATGTTTATGATTTCGGTTCAACGAATGTCCGGTATATTGAAGACCACTTCAAGAAGCGTCTAACCACTTACAAGAAAGAAGGCTACGAGGTAATCAAACATGAACACCCCATCCGAACTAGAGAAGAAGGCAGGTCAACTGACCGACAGTGAAGTCTTACGCCTTGAGGATATAGTCAATCAACTCTCGTCCATTGTTAGGACGAAAGAGTTTACAGAAGAAAATCTAAAGACTATTCAGAACGCTCTACACGAGCTTCTGATATTCCAAGATTTATTCTTCAACCGACTGGTTTCCTTAATGAAGCGAAAGTATAAGCTCAGTTAGAGTTTACTGCTTCATCCATCTCCTCGACTAGAGCTTCCCAAGCTTCCTTGAGAGCGTCGATTCGATCGGACATAACTTCCTTGTTCTTGTGGACAAGGGTTAGTCTTTTATCGAGGGTTGCGGTGTTGCTCTGAACGTAGTTAAAAGCTTGAACTAACATTTCAAGATTGGCGACGAATTGATTGTATGTGTTTTCCATATGCTGATATTATAGATCAGAATTAAAACTCTACAATTAAATTGGGTAAATCTTTTCTTGTGGCGTAGACTGTATAGAAGCAATTTATTGGTTGATCAGACTCTCTAGCTAGATAAACCTTGTTATCAGCTATGTTGGCTACAAATAAGTCGGATTGAGAGGAGCCTACAGGAGTTAAGGTTACTGTGATAGAGTTCTCGTGAACAAGACCCAGCCAGTAATCAGGCAGGTCAATAACGTCACTGTCAGTCCTCCCGCGCACGTAGACTCCATTTTCTGGACCTTCCAAGCAGGAGTATTGGAGCTTCATTCCTTCTTGTGTTGGATGATCAATCAGGAATGATTTAGTCCCGCCTACAGTAAGACCACCATCAGTTACGATAGTTCCGTCGATTGTGACGTAAGCAACAGTCTGAGTTAGAGAATCTTTGACCTCTAGAATTCTTCCGGTGTTGCTTAGACCTGCTTGTAAAGTTAGAGCAGGAACATCTGCGGTTGGTTGTATGAGGTTTCTAGCCTGAGTTGAGTTACTCTTGATGACGTATTGAGTATGATCATCGTCAGAGCGACCTGATAATAAACCATGGTCAATACTGCTAGTTCCGCTAGTAGACCAGATTGTGCCATTCCAACGGAGGAAGTCCCCAGTCTGGGCGGCAGTCACAGAAACATCATGAAGATCCTGTAGATCATAACCAGGATCAATGTGAGCAAAGATAGCTCCCGCGTTAGCTGATTGCCTGAGAACAATACCCAATCTTATTGAGTGGTTAGGAGCAGGAGGCGCAGCAGAAGTATATAGACCTGCTGAGGTGCTTAGATATAGGATTGTTCCAACAGGATAGGCTGCTGTATTAACATCATTTACAACACCAAACGTCGTAATAAATCCGTCTGAGTTATGATTAATATCTTGAGTTGCGATACCAATGATATCTTGGACCTCTTCTGGTATTGATGCGTTGGCTTTACCTATAAGTAGTTTAGACGCCCCGGTTCCCTGCACGCCTGAAAGGTAAACGACGGTTCCGTTTAAGATTTGATTTCCTGTAGTATTTCTAACATGAATAACCTGCTCCTGACCAACTTGGAGAGTGGTATCTGTGCTGGTTTGGATGGATAGGGTGTGTGCGTCACTGTCGTAGTAAACCTCGCCTTCAACCGCTGTATACTCGGAAGGCATATTAATGTCGAATTGGATACTCGACACACCTGAGATATTTGAGATCTCGCCTGTCGCTCCTGTTATATTCCCGTAATAGTTTTGTGCGGAAACATCACCAATAACTTCAAGACCTTGTGAGATATAGTCCCAAATTAAAGCTGAGGAGTTTACAATGTCAGATCCTACTGTGTTTAGAACTCTTAGCTTGCCTTTATCTTCCTCTAAAGGGGCTGGGAGGATAGATGAGACTGCTGTAACGTTGCCGGATGCACCTACCTTCAGGTAGGAATTTTCTGGGTAACCGCTGGAATTGATATCATCAATATGAATGCTAGTGACAGACTCTATCCCGTAGTAAGTTGTTGCAGAAACTGAACTTACTGCGATATTTACTTCTTCTCTCAAACCATTAGGTCTCCCTCTGTCATCATAACGAATGACTAGAGGGATTCCTGTATTGTGGTTGGTCATTTATTACTCCTTGGGTGGAAAAGGATTCTTTTTCTTCTTAGGTGGCATTTCTTCGTCTTCTTCAGGCATTTCTTCTTCTTCTCCACCTTCTTCAGGCATTTCTTCGCCTTCTTCTTCCATACCTTCTTCAGGCATTTCTTCGCCTTCTTCTTCCATGCCTTCTTCATCGCCCCCACCTACACCCATGTTAGACTTGAGTGAGTCGATAAGCCCTTCGAGGTCGTCGAGGTAAGAAAGGAACTCATCTTCTTCCATTGAGCCTTCTTCTTCGCCTTCCATTCCCTCTTCTCCTTCTTCTCCGCCCAGCTCGGCTTCCATTTCGTCCTCTGCTCCCATTGCGGCCTCTTCGGGTGATTCTTCAGGAAGTTCGCCATCCTCGCCTTCAGCAGGCATAGCCTCATCTTCCATACTAGAACCTTCTTCTGGCATCTCTTCCTCCATACCAGGTTCCTCTTCTGGTATTCCTTGGCTAGACATTTGTCCTGCCCCGCCCAATGCAGCCATAGCATCAGCTTCAGCGGAACCATCTGCCTCATACTGACCGTCTTCTGGCATGGCTTCGCCGCCCATACCTGCCTGTAGCATCTTAAGAACCTGACCTATTTTGGCGAGATCTCCCGCAACCTTCTCGAAGTTCATGTAATTGAGTAATGAAGTTTCGTTTATAATGTTAGTATACTCAGATTCAATAAAAACATTAACTAACCACTCATTAATATCAATTACGTCTACACCAGAATGCAATCCAAGAATTTTACTAAACTCTCCTAAAGTATTTTTTAATGCACTTCCACGAGGAGCTAACTTATGCAAAGATTCAAATATAACTTTTTGTGTTTTTCCTAATTCGTTAAAGCTAGGAGTAATTTTAAGATTTTGAATATTTATTCCATACTTGTCATTTAAATTCTCAATAATCAAATCTTTTACAGATTTCTTAGATTCATAAATCTTACTCACAAATTCTCTGATATCTTTTTGAGAAAAAATGTCAATCTCTTGAAAGCTTAATGAATTTTCTATAAGCTCTACTAACTGTTTCTTGGTTGCTAAAGCAAAATAAGGATTTGCACTAATGATATTAGCTAAGGACTCGCTAAGACCTTTGTCATCCTTCTTACCTAAGAACTCAATAATATTGTTTATTTCTTTTGAGTTAAGCCACATAGAAGTAAAGGACTTCTTATTTTCCATGAGGTCTTTCTTAATTAATTCCTGTTGACAAACAATATCATAAACTGAATCAAATCGTCGATCACGAACTAGGAACGTATTTTCGTGAAGATCTTCCGGGCTCATGGTAGGAAGATCGAAAGCTGTTGCAATAGTGTTAGAGAGCTTAATAGAATTAATAACTTGCTTAACTTTACCTAACTCTTCCTTATTTTCTTTAAGGAAAGTGATAAGTTGAGGCTTGAGTTCATTCATAGTTACGAACTGCTCACTCTCAACAATGCTAGCATATAAATTATATCTTTCTTTACGCTCTTGTAGGCGCTCAATTACGCGATCAAACTTCGCACGGGCTTCCCACAGATTCAGAATTTTGTTGAATCGTGAGCTTGCTTCTTTGCGGTTATCTGTTAAAAGAGAGTCTAGAACTGAGGTAATCTGCTGATTTACTACGGTATCAAATACCTTCTGATCTTCAAAAAGCTCAGTCTCCGTGATCTTAATATCCGAGAATTCCATAGTGTCGAAGTCTAAATTACCTTCGACTACATAGCCAGATTCAGTTACAAAAGTAACTAATGAATCCTCAGAATCAATAAGTTCCACGTTCTCGCGGAGAGAAAGTGATAGTTGATCCCCTAGTTTGAGGATTTTTTGGACTTTGTTGCTCTTTCTTCCGAAAGGGTTTGTAAACATAATTTCACTCCGATTATAAGTATATATAATTTTTAACTCTTAACTTTTAAGAATTTCATCAATTCTATTACTAACTTTTTCTGCTAATTCAGCATTTCCCTCTTTAAGAAGCTTAACTTTGAGCTTATTAAGTGTATCAATTCTTTCCTGCTGAGGTTGTTCTGTAGGTGGTGCATTTTCTGCTGAGTCCATTGGAGCTGGACCAGGAGGAGGAGCACCCATTGGATCCCCGCCTGGAGGAGGCATTCCTGGTGCTCCCATCCCTTGAGCCATCATCTGATCCTGCTGTTGTTGCATCTGCTTTTCCATATCCTCTTCAAGTTTATCTTCAATCTCCTTGATTTCCATATCAGTGAGGTTGTAGTAATCCTTGTAGATCTTCTCTCGTGGGAATAGCTGAAGACCAAGCACAGCCTGAACGACACGAGCCTTTTGCTCATCCACATCAAGACGACGCTTGATATACATGTCTGATGGCTCAGGAAGATCAATACGCATCTTCCGAATCAGGGAACGGGAATAGCCCTTGATCTTCAGGTGGCGTGCTGCAATGGCTTCTAGACCTATCTCAATGCTTCTCTGAACACGCACAACCACACGAGCAAACTTAGTATCAAGTTGTGCGAGGTTGGCCTTACGCTCAGGTGACTGATCTTTCTCGACAATGTAATCCTTTGGAATCTTGAGAGATGCTAAAAGCTTATCACGGAAGTATTTAACGTCATCTACATCCCCAAGGTTCTGAGCACCGGGAAGTGTGTCTATCTTGGTGTTAGACTTAGAACCTGAAATAGGAACCCAGAAGTCCTCGTCAGGTGCTAATGGATTGTAACGACCGTCAATGTTGCCTGTAGTTTGGCTGTAATACTTTTCTTTCTTGAATGCTTGCTTCATTTTCTCGATGAAGTCGTAAGCTTTGCTAGATGATAGGTTACCAACATCTACGTAGAAAATTCTACGCTCAGGCGCACGCGAGAGGCGGTAGATAAGCATTGCATCTTCCATGAGCTTCAAGCTACGGAAGGTTTGACGAGCTAAGGCTGCGATAGATTTACCGTATGGATAGAAAGCAGGATCTGAGTTAGCTAGACGGAAGTGGACAATCTGGTCCTTGTCAAGCATGACGAACTCTGCGCCAGTGAGAGTATCTCCCTGATAACCACCTGTATTCCACTGAGATTTGACAGGAATCTGTTGAGCAAAACCTACGAGCTGACCATACTCATTCTCAATGCGGAAGATAAACTTTGGATCTAGAATCTTAATCTTCTTGATACCTTCGCTAGGGTTGGTTAGATCAGGAACAAGCTCGATGAAGCAGTCGCCGTATTTACATGTATTTCTGATGATATCCCAAAGATAGTCCTCCATACGCATGTCTTCGAACATGTCGTTAACTTCTTCTTTGAGCATGGTGGAATCAGTCTTGATTTCCCAGCGAAGACCTTTGAGAGACTTTTGAGTGCTGTCATCTGCATAGATGTCGAAAGCTGCACCAATCTCTGGGTATTCGTCCATGATCTCATACTCACGGTAACGCTGCTTTCTGTTGAGTTCTTGTTCTACGAGAAGAGGAATACCTTTTTGTAAGCCACCTGCATACAGCGCACCAAGTTCACGGTTGATTAAAGTATCACCTGTGTCTTTATAGGCTGTTACTGTTTGGGCTTGCTGTGCTTGTGGATTGTTAGGATCAGTTGGTTGTTCTAGTTGCTGCACTAGAGCTGGCTTTGCACGACGAGCAAAAAACCGTGAGAAGAAACGAGAGAAAACTCCAGTGGCTATAGGAGTATTCCCTTGTCTGGTGGGGGATCCACCAAAGGATGTATATCCAGCATTTTCGTTTAGTTTTTCAGCAGCCATTTCATTTCCTCTCTGAGTTCATTCTTATCGTTTAATTTGAGCAGTCCTGTTAGGAACACTTCTTTAGCTAATACTTCATTATGGTTTACTTGACGCTCGTGCGCGAGAAGCAAGTCCCCAAGCTCCTTCTCCATCACGTAACAACCAAGAGCTAAAGACATTACAAGGTCATCATGTTGACCAACATCTGCCTCTACACGTCCTGACTCAGTTACAATGAAAGTATTTAGTTCTTTTACAGTGCGCTCGCAATTTAATTTAATCTTACGAAGGCGAACATACTCTTCCATTATAGCTAAAATACTTTCTCTAAAGCTAGTTGTTATCTGGAATCCTAATTCGCCCTTACTATCCATCATAATGTTGCCATACTCGTAAACTTCTTGGAGGTTAGATAATAAGTTAGATCCAATATTATTACGCTCGATAGCAACGTATGCTTCATTATACATGAGACCAACAGTCTTGATCATCTTGGCAAACTCGTTGATAGGGGTGGAGTTTGAGTAGTAAGATGCGACCTGCTCTCCGTCATATAAGTTAAATACGTGGAAAGCTGAGTAGTCTGCCTTACGTCCAAGGGACACATCGACTGAAATTAAATAATCGTAGTGAGGGTGAGCTTCCTTCCACACGCGAAGAGTCTTCCAGAACTTGTTTTCGAAGCCATCATCAATGTCTTCGTTAATCTGTTTGAGGACCTCTCCGTCAATATAAGTCTCACCTGTGCCCAAGAACTCGCACTCGTATTCTTGTAACCACTCTTTGTAGCCGATGTTTTTGCGAGTAATCGTCTCCCACTTGTCTACATTGATAGGGGGAGTTCTAGCCTCCATAGTCTTGTATAGGTGATCGAACTCTGGATGACGCTTGTATTCTGGGTGATCTGCCCAATTGATGTCAATTACGTTAAATTCGTTCAGACCTTCGAGAGCTTCCGTATATTTTGTGTGGAACCAGTTTCCGACGCCATTTACAGTGGAAAGAGCGAAAACACTACCACCAGTCGAAATAATTGGGTAAACTGCGGCCCAAATGGTGTCAATATGCTCGATGAATGCGGCCTCGTCAAGGATTAGGAGAGAACCTGCAATAGAACGACCTGATTGCTTACCGGATGCACGAGAACGGATTACAGAGCCATTACTGAGTCTTAGAGTGTGCTTGTTCTTCTCTTTGACAGGCACTTTAAAGACTTCGGGTAGCTCGTCATACATAATTAAAATTCTTTCCAAGAATTCTGTTGCTTCTCGCTCACCCTTCGATAAGATAGCCACAGTCTTGTGAGAGTTGAAGATAACAAACCACAGAGCATAAGCACAACCCAGAGTGGTGCAACCCGCCTGCCTAAATTTTCTGAGTATGTTAAATCTGTGGGTTTTGACATCGCTTACGATCTGTTCTTGGAAAGGATACAGCTTAAAGTTGACCAGACCGAATACAGGGTGGACAACTTTTATGTATTTTGAGATGAAATACACAGGATCGCTAGCACATCTCTTAAATTCTTCTACTACTTTTTTATCCATAATGCTATAATAGTGCCATGAAGATTTATGCTTTCATCCCAACAAGATCGTCTACGCTGAAGCCGATTGCTCAAACTTTAGTCTCATATTTATCTAGCCTAGGAATAACGGTTAAATTACTAATTAATGAGAAATCAATATTCGAAGCGTATGAAAAAGCATTTAAAGAGTTAAATGCAGACGACGATGATATTATTATTTTCTGTCACGACGACATCGAAATAATAATGGACCCCATGGACTTTGTTAAGCAACTTACCAAGTATGTTCACCACAAGAACACAGGGTTTGTCGGGGTCGCGGGAGCAGCAAAACTTTCTAAGCAATGTGTCTGGTGGCAGCCTGAAAACAAGCTAAGAGGATTCTCGTTTCATGGAGAATCGAGGGAGGAAATGTATCCAACCTATTTCGGCAACCTGAGAGCTAAAGTTCTAGTTCTTGATGGCTTGTTCCTAGCAGCAAGAGCAAAGGTTCTAAAGACAATCGACATGAGCAAGCCCAAGCAATTCAAGGGAGAATGGGATTTCTACGATCTAGAATACACCCTAAGATCCTACGAGGCAGGTTTCGATAATTGGGTAGCGCCTTTGATCTTGCGCCACGAATCCCCAGGCGAGCTTGTTGGAAGAGATTCTTGGCACCAGAACAGACAAGTTTTTGCGAATATTCATATGTTCCCAATGGAGATCAGAGAAAATGGCTGACTTGATTGCATGGATGCTAAGTGTTTTTGGTTTTACTTATATCGTAGTTTATTCAAAGCTATTGCGGTCGATAAGGGAAAATTCATATAGACTCTCTATAAAATTAGGGGATTTGCTACATTGTCCCTTATGTCTGGGGTTTTGGGTCGGACTTTTAGCCCACTTTGTTTGTGGAAGTCCAACCCATAACTTTATGTTTGATGCGTGTTTAGGATCTATTACATCTTGGATCGGAACTATTTGTATTGTAGATTTACAAACAAAGTTCGAGCAAAAATATAGTAGATCAACGTGCTCAGATTGCGGTAGTTAACACCCTTGAGCGCAGTTCGTTACAGGACGAAGTCCGAAAGATCTTGATAGTAGCATGATGGTTACCTCCTGTAGATATTTATAATATTGCAGTAATGCAATTACTATATAATTGCATGAACAATAGATTTTCTACAAACCAAACTAGGATCAATCAAAAGGGTTTAGATGAGAGTAAACTCTCACTATTTGATAGAAATAGCAATGATTTAGAGCTGTTTAATCTAGTTGATGATGAGCTAATTAAACTATCAGGTTCTAAAATTTATTACTATAAAGCCTACATTGATGATTCTTATGATAAAGTTTACTTAGAGACTAGGAATAGAGTTCTCTCAAAAACACCAATCACTCTTTGGGCCTCATTTGATCCAAAAGCGATTGAAGAAGAGATGAGCGAGTTTGGTTTAGAGTTAACGAACGAGCAGATCTTTGTTTTCAATAAATCGTATATTGAAATAAACATTGGCAGAGCCCCCCGCGAAGGCGATGTCATCAAGACTACGTTCCAAAATATTAAATATGAGATATTCGAGGTTCAGGAAGATTCGTTCGAAGGTTACGGTTCTTATCACTACAACTGTTTCGCTAAGGTCCTAAGAGACACGGAAGAAATTGTAGATGAGCCTAATATAGAGAAGTTTGAAAAAGTGGGGACCAAAGTTTATCTCGAAAAAGATAACTCCTTCAAGGAAGTTCCTCCTGTATATGAGTATAATCATCCTATCTCATTTGATTTTGCCGAAGCAGGAGGGGGCGGAGGAGGCTCAACAATATCTAAAACAACTATCCGATGGTCCCCAGAAGGTGTAATTTATGTTAATGCAGAGACGGATAGAAGTGGTTATTATTCTTTAGGTTATGTTCACGCGAGAGAATATGGTGATATGTTGTTCGCCATGCTTTTAACCTCCACGGGCAGGATTTATGAGTCTCTCTACGACAAGAAAGATGATTCGAACTTCTTGTCATTCCTGTTGGATAACTTAGCAGCAGGTGCTAGGCCCTACAAAATTGATACAACCACTGGATATCTGAATCCATACTTCCTAACAGCAAACTTAGAGCTTCAAGATTTTGATAGATATTTACATTTCTTTGATGTTGTAGAAACAGCGAAAGATCTATTTGATGAGTTAGATCAAGATCTGAAGGATAAGGTAACTGCATTCGCAGAGGGTATTAATAACGCCATGGAGGCGTTGTGGGACTCAGCCGAGTTCGCAGTCTGTAGAAGCTTCTTCCCAGGAGGCCCTCCAATAACATTCACCCCAGAAGATATTGTCGCACGAGATCACATGCGTGTAATAGGTTCTTGGATGGGTGTTTATACTTCAAACTTAATTGAGCTGAAGAGTAGATACAAAGAAGAAGCGCCGGAATCATTAGGATACCCTTACGCAGGGGTCATTTCTTCTGATCCAACACAATTTGAAGATCAGATGAAGAATCTGGTCTTTGCTTCAGGTATTCAAACACAGTTCCCTATCTTGAACACAAATGACCCTGAAAAAGCTAACGATGAGTCTTTCATGTTCTCAAATGAGTGGGCTTTCCATGGGCAAATTACAAGCACGGGCAAACCAATACTTCAGACTGACCCTCATTTATACCAAAAAGATGCTTCCTATAGATTTATAACAGTTTCTTATAAATCTGACACGATGGAAATGGCAGGAGGTATGATTGGAGGTATTCCAAACGTGCTTTTAGGGTATAACCAAAATGTGTCTTGGGGCCTTACGGCAGGATCAATCAACTCACTAAGATTCTACCCATTCTTTGTGATTAGAGACCCTAATAACCCACAGCAAATGAAGTATTTTGCGAGTGAAGGAGACGTAGACGCTTCCAGATACGTATTAGAAGATATCAATACAACTCAAACCCGTATTGCTTCTTTCGAAGCTCCTTTTCCAACTCACAAGTCACAAGAAAATAATAAATACCAAATTGGCAGAGTTCTCTCAACTTGGTATACATCTTCACTCGGAATAATATCACCACCTCCAGGAAGTATACCATTCCCAGGCAGCGGAAGATTCTACGAAGTTGGCCTTGCAGCAAGATTCCCTAAAGACTTTAGGCTAAATGGTATTAGACTATTCCATAGTTTAAATACTGCTAATAATGTTAATGACATCAGACAAGCGTTAGCTTATCTAGACACTCCGTTCTATAACTTCGTCTACGCGACGAAGCAAAATGTCATAGGTTATTATAACTTAGGCACAGTCCCTGACTACTCAAAGAATGAGGGATACGGAAGAACTACTTCTACAGGCCAATTAAGATTTGATACTCTTCTTTTTGGTGATGTAAAGTTCTCCCATGAAACACCTTTAATTTATTGGAGTTCACTGCACCCGGTAGAGGAGCTTCCCAATGTAGAGAATCCAGATACAGGTTGGCTTGTTTGTAACAATGCTACGCCAAATTATGTTACAACTTGGAGTCCAAATGATCCTAAAGAGCTTAGGATGCTTGATTTCCCCTTGTATATGCACGTTACGTCATACTTAAATCTAGGGACTGAAAGACAAAAACAAGCACACCTTACGTTCTCTGCTTATAAGGGAGGAAACTATAGACTCACTCCTGAAGATGCTGTAGATATTGTCACGGGTAAAGGGGGACCGCCTAATTTCCCAGCCTTAGCCACGATCAATGAAACTTCCTGGCACCATTCAGCGATGGCGAGGAATCTATATCATAGCTTTAGAGAATACGTAGCTCAACTAGGGGCAGGAGTTACTTTAGGTGGTATCCCGGGTCTAAGTCCTGCAAGAACGGTCACAATTAATTATACTAAGATAAACCCGTTCATCACAGCATTCTACACAAAAGCTTCAACACTGCAACTAAGAAATTTTGATACAGATCAATTCTCTTCATTATTTTACTTCTTCCTAGAAAACTTGTATGGAACTTATGGAAGAAGTCTTAATGCCTTCCCAAATAGTAGAGTAGCTGAAAGCAATATATTATACTGGATTCAAGCTTCTACTAGAACGGAATACGATCCAATGGGTTGGGTTCCTGAGCTTAAGCTGTTAAAGAGAGAGGACGTAGAAATTCTTTGCGGATTACTAAACGAATCAATCGACGAATACGAACAACTTTTTGGATTCAATACAGTATTCTCTGATTTCTTTAAAGTTAATAGCTCAACAAAAACTTTAGGGGATAATGGAAATATTTACCCTCTGAAGTATGGTGGAAGAAATCTGAGAACAGTTACATTTAGTCCAAAGTATGATGAGCTTGGAAGCTTGCTCCACTATGAAGCCGTAGCAGGTCAGGTTATGGGACTAACTGTGGACTTTGGCCCAGCCACAACTAGAGCATTTCTTTCGAAACCAATTCACGGAACTACAGACCCCAGTAAAGCCTATTTCCACTATATTACGAGGAAGTGGGCACAAGGAATTCCAACAGAGATTAAGAACTTTGGATACCTTGGAGAAGGCGAGTATATTGAACAAGTTGTAATTACTCGTTACTGAGGAGTCCCAATTCACTAGGAGTCCCTTAGAGTTACTTGGAATTCTTGGGAAGTTTTTTGGAGTCCCTGGGGGATATCTTAAGATACTATATATGGGTGCAAGGTCGTGGAAACAGGAGTCCCACCCACGCGAAATTTTCCGGTGGGATCGTATACGCTCAGGCGTATGGACTCACGCCTCGTCCAAAAACGCTTCCATGTGCAGCTTGATACGGCGCTGCGTATGCGCGTCGAAGCCTCTCGTGAACGTGGTGACCATTTGATTCCACCATGTCATGCCCATTTGCCAGTTGGCCTGAAAATCGAGCACCTCTTCCGGGTCATCGGTGTTCAGGGTCTGCGCCTCCTGCGCGAGGGCTTGGATGTAGCCCGCGTGTTCGATCATGTCCGAAGCCTGACGGGCGACCATCGCACCAAGGCTGCCCCCCTTGAACTCGCACGCGAGGTCGGCGGCGAAGGTCGCGAAACGGAGGGTGTAGTTTGCGGTCTGCTGGTTGCTCATGATGCTCCCCATTATACAGCTCGAAACCAGCTTGCCTAGCCCTGAGTTCAAAAAATTGTGTGTGGTCGTAAGTGCCTGCAAACAAAGGACTTACAGCGGGCGGGGCGGGGCGATCGCCCTAAACCCTTGTCACACAACGACTTACGACGATGAAGAAAGTTCTTCGATTTCTGTGGTGTAGGGTTGCAGACCCTGATTTTGGGCTTATAATGAAGGCATGAAGACAGAAGAGGAGATTCAGGAATACGTGGCGAACGAACTCCGCGACCTGATTATCACGCTGGTCATCCTCCTTCTACTCTCCCTCCTTCTTCGCTGAGGTATATAAAAATGTTGCAATATAACACTTGGGACGATGTTCGTTTCTTTTCCATGGGCGAAGCAATGGGAATGCAGCGCCGCGACAACTCGCTCAAGATTCTTTCGCCTGAAAGGATTCGCGCTGCTGCGGAAAATGCAGCGCCGAGTGTCGAGGCTTTTGGCCTTCCCAAGTATCGCGAAGCCTTTATTTCGGGATTCGAGCGTGGCTATAACTATATCGAAATCCGCGATTCGATGATGCGCTCCGCCGAAACTTACGGCACTCAATACGAGTGACCTAAGTGCCTGTCACACAAGGACTTATGGCAGGCGGCCCGGGGCGATCGCCCTAAACCCTTGTCAGATAAGCACTTACGACCGTTTCGAGTTCCAAGCTGACCCAGACCCACGCCCCAGAATCCAGCACAATCTCAGAAAGTTTTTTTTCAGGTAGAGCTAAATCCCTTCCCCGAATCTGCCGATTAGAGTATCATGAGCAACATGGATAAGAAGCAGGAAGCGTTCTTCAACCTCGCCCACGGCCTCGCTAGCGCGTTCGATCGCACCAGCACGATCGGCAGCGTCATGATGGAAATCCAGACCATGGCGGAGCAGGTCCGCGACGGCGAGCGTTCCCCCGAGATCTTCACGGTGCCTCAGTTCGTCGAGCTGCTGGACAACATGAGCACGGCCCAGGCGCATATCGCGTGCGACATCGCGATGGTCTTGGACCTCATCGTTCGCACTGCGGAAGCGTCGGGAGTGATTGATTCCGAATTTGCAAGAGAATTCCGGGGCAAGTTCAGCCACGCCCTGGACAAGCCCGAGGACAAGCCGGAAGGCTTCGGGGGTCGGTTCTCCGCGAACTGACCCACACCCCACTTGACACCAGTCCCCAACTCTGCTAGGCTATACTAATGACCAACAACACCGAATATACGTTCAACTCCAATACTGGCCCTTTCCTTGTCGAGTTCGAGCGGCTTTTGATGTCGAAGGACGATAAGACCTATATTCAGTATAAGATTATCGGTTCGACGTTCAAGCTCTTTTTTGGTGCGAGCACTAATCTCGACGGGACTCATTTTGTCACCCTTTCGCTTCTGACTGAGGACGGAAAGCATATTCCCGATCCCAAGTGCATTCAGAAGAGCGCAATGTTTGGCACGCGATCCGCAAAGGAAATTCTCGCGGCTAACGGCTTTTGCCTGATTTACTCCAAGCCCCGCATTCAGGACCTCATCTGATGCTTTTTGATTCGCTTTTTTGGACGCTTTGCGTTTACGGCTGGCTCGCCACTTTTATCTTTTTCGGCTTGATTTATGTCGTAGAAAAGGTTGGCACTCGCATGGATAAAGGGATGTGAGACCGACGTAAGTCGTTGTCCTGCAAGCACTTATGGCGGGCGGCCCGGCGGCTCCGCCGTAAACCCTTGTCACATAAGCACTTACGACGATCCCCAGTTCAGCTCCTCCCGCCAGAATCCAGCGAAATCCGAGAAAAACTTTTTTCATCTGGCCCCTTGCGCCGGTTGACAGAACCAGGACCAGCGGATAGACTCTCACGTATGAACCTCGAAATGGCTGACCGAATCACGGGCGGCGCTAGCCGTCCCTCCAAGATGCCCGGCCTTAGCTGGAACATCCCCGCAACCCTTTGCATTACCGGATCTAAGCTTCGCAATATTCCCGGCTCTACATGTTCCGGTTGCTATGCTTTGAAGGGGCGCTACATGTTCCCCAATGTTCTGACCGCTATGCACAAGCGGCTCGGCCTTTACAATAAGGCGCACGAGAATGGCACTATAACCCGTTGGTACGAGGCCATGGCATATTATGCTAACTCGCGCCGCACAAAGGGCTTTTTCCGCTTTTTCGATAGCGGTGACCTGCAAAGCGTCCAAATGCTTCACGACCTTTGCATTGTTGCGCGTATGGCCCCGAATACTAAGTTCTGGCTTCCAACTCGCGAATATGGTATTGTCCGCGACTTCAAGTTGAGCGGCTATATTATTCCCGACAATATGGTCGTCCGCCTTTCTTCGCCAATGGTCGACGCCTTTACCTATCCGCGTATCACTGGCTGGAATATTACATATTCTGCCGTGCATACTAATAGCTCGACTACGGGTGCGTTTGTTTGTCCTGCATATACCCAGGGCGGCAAGTGCGGCGAATGTCGTGTTTGCTGGAGTTCTAAGTCCCTGCTCGTTTCTTACCCTAAGCACTGAGGAGTATATTGTATGGACAAAGAAATAGAAGATATTATCAAAGAATTCGACTCTTACGATATGGTCGATTGCGGAAGCCCTTTTCAGCCGTGGCAGGACCTAAAAAAGGTAAAAGACGGGGAAGTAGGCGAGTGGGTAGATGCGGAAGATGCAGCCCGTGAAATCCTAAGGCTTCGCAATCTTCTCAAGTCCGCTGCTGAAATTTCGAATTAAAGGTAAGTTATGCGCCCAATCGACCAAATTAGTGAATTCGCAGAACGTCGCCGTTATGCTATGCTCACCAATAAGTGCGCGAGCTGTTTAGGCCCTGCGAAGGAATTCCGCGACTTTCTTTCGCAGAAGGAATATACCATTTCCCTGCTTTGCCAGCATTGCCAGGACTTGGTTTTCAATATTGCTGAAATTACTGAGGACGAAGAATGACTATTACCCGCAAGTGTAAGAAGTGCGCTCGCCTCAATATTGAGACCGAGGTCAAGATCTTCGTCCCTTTCAATAACGATCAGCCCGACGCTTTCGACGTTTGGGACGCTATTGATTGCGCCGAATTGACCGGAGTATTTTATTGCCGCGATTGCTGCGAGATTGTCCAAACTGAGGTGGTGCAGACGTAAGTCCTTGCGCCACAAGGGTTTAGGGCGGGGCGCCCGGCCGCGCCGTTGTAAGTCCTTGTCAGATAAGCACTTACGACCGTTCCGAGTTCCGAACTGATCCAGAACCCAACCCCAGAATCCAGCCCAATCCGAGAAAGTTTTTTTCCGTCCCCCCGTTGCAATCCCCGGTGGAGCTGTATAATGGGGAGCATACGAGCGGGTGACAGTCACCCGCACCTGACACCAACCCGAAAGGAGTAGACACCATGGCCCGTAAGTCCCTCAAGTCCCCCGAAGAGCGCATCGCCGAAGCCCAGGCCCTGATCGCACGCCTCGAAACCGAGGCTGCCCAGGCCGACATCGCGAGCGACCCGAAGCTGGAGCCCGTCCGCAACCTCGTCGAGTCGCTCAAGTCCGAGCGTCTGGTCCTCATGCGT
>JGI10211J34971_10001447_pt1 | contig 19582 bp, 18 predicted proteins | sample Etolagsediment_FD_34971 | JGI IMG/M metagenome (IMG submission 34971)
ATCGTCATCGTCATCGTCATCGTCCTCAACTTCTGGTTGTTTTTCTTCAACAGTCGTAAGATTGGTTGTTTGTATCTCATTTAACACATCCATAATATCTAATTCTTGCATGTCTGGTATCGTGAAGGATGGGTTAACATCTTTTTCATCTACGCTTGTCAAACCGTCGTATTCTCGTATTGCTTTCAAAATTTGATCGCGATCAGAAAAATTATCCATTGCATTATCGAATAAACGATTATCGATGCTATCGATTTCTCTATTAATATCATAAACCGTTATATTTTTCAATGTCGTTGGTATAGATGGGGGTGAATAATCACTCCTAGTATTGATTATTGGAGAAAATTCGCTATTTGCAGATATCGTCTGTCCCATTATTTATAATTATAAATTATAATTATAAATTTACGATAATACAATAACACAAATTATCAATTAGGGTTTTTCCATCGCGATACATAGCTTATCTCCTCTATTTTATTCGTTTTATTATATTTTTTATATTTTTTTTCGTAATCCTTATTCCATAAATGAATAATTTTATATCCCTTTTTATTTTCAGTTACTTTAAACGTTTCCGATTGTTTTGGCTGCTGACCAAAAAAATATACGTTTCTCCACACGTATCCTTGATTACAAGGCATTCTCTTCAAATCAATAGCTATGTAATCAGGTAATGTATCTATGCTTTTATTAAAATGATTGTACGCGGAATTATAATACCAACTCTTATCTTTTTTATCTTCTTGTCTTCCTTGTATGTAATATTCTTTAGATTTTTTTTGTACTTCTTTGTCTTCTTCTCGAATTATTTTTTTAGCATTTATTTTAATTTGGTTTTTTTCGTTGATTATACGAGTATTATTTTGTAGATCTTCAAACATTTCTTTGTCGAGCTCGCCTGCTTCTAATTTCTCGAGTCTTGCAGTTAAATTAGTTATTTTTTCATCATATTCAGATATATACACAGACAATTTATCAATATTGCGTCTTATAAATTTTTCATCCCCTTTAGAACTTCTGTAGTTTTGAATTCTACCTTCGGTCTGTGTTTTTTGTTTACTAATCGAATTTAATTCTGAATTTATTCGGATACGCTCTTTAAGGCGTTGCTCGTTTATACGATTCATATTATCCTTTATTTATGCGTATTTTATTTTTAAATGACTTCTATCCCATTCTTTAAAAATTGATTATCAGGTATTTCGTAAAATCGTTTAGCTGCCTCCTTATACCCTTTTGATGTACCATAATCGTATTCTAAATTTAATCTTTCCCATACTAGAACATCTTCAAATTTAATAGGTCGAACTATATTTTCAGTTAGAATGTTATATATTTTATCTTTCTTCATACTAATTGTACTTAAGTGTTTGTTTTTGAAATATAAAGCCCATCCGTAATCTATAAGAACAATTTTGTGATCCCCTTTTCGCATCATCACGTTTTCATCGTGGACATCTGGGTAGGCGACATTACGTTTATGTATACTAGGTAAAATTTTATGTTTGAGTTCCTTATAAGTTTGTTGCTTGTTCAATTTGTTTTTGATCAATTTTTCTTGAACGATGTACGCCTTATTTTTACACGTCCAAATATCATATATTTTAGGAGCGTGAACCCAACCTATTACATGATGCAATATGCTCAATTCTTGTTTAAATTCGCTATTGAACGGTTGAACTTTTAAAATATACTGTTTAGTATCACCACTGTTTTTTAGAGTGACTATATAAACTTTACCCGCAGATCCAACTCCGATTTGTCGCCCTTTTTTCCAAACGCGCTGTTTCGCGCAATTCTCGAATATTTTATTTAGGGGTTTATTACCTAAAATCGCGGGTATATTTTTAAGTTCTTTGATAACTATGCTATCATTCTTCATTTTATATATAAATATAAATTAAAGTTTGTAATAAAATCGTTTGTAAATCATAATAATATATATCAAAATACACGATGACAATTGATACAGTGTTTCCGTACCATTGGTATGTTGATAATAATGAAACAGAATATACTTCTATCCGCGTTTATGGTATTAATGATCAAAACGCGAATGTATGTATCCGTATAGATGATTTTACCCCCAGTATATACATCGAATTACCCGATAACATATCATGGTCGGTATCTAAAGCACAACTACTTAGTAACAAATTAGATGAAATAATGGGCAGGCAAAAAGCGTTGACGAAAACCCTTGTTTATCGTAAAAAGTTATACGGAGTTCAATTAGATCACAATGGAAATCGAAAGTCATTTCCTTATCTCAAATGCGCATTTTCACATATTTCGGACGCGAAAACACTCGGTTATAAACTAAAAAACCCACTTAATATAATTGGGTGTGGTAGAATATCGCTGAAAGTACATGAAACGGATGCTAACCCTATCTTACAGCTTACATGCGAACAGAATATATCTACCGCTGGATGGATACAATTCAAGGGGGTTCGAGAGGTTGATTCTGAAATGGTAACTTCGTGTGATTTAGAGTATAGCGTTAGATATAAAAATTTGAAACCGCTGAAAAAAGATGTTTTACCTAACCCACTCGTTCTTACATTTGATATAGAAGTAAATTCTCATAATCCAGGTAAATTTCCAGATCCTAAGGTACCTGGAGATAAGATATTTCAAATATCATGTGTGCTCAGTCGTATAGGTAGTATAGATAAACTAAAGTCGTTTTTGTTAACACTCGGTGATCCAGACGAAACAATAGTAGGAGATGATGTAAATATTATAAGGTTCGATACCGAACCCGATTTAATCGAAGGGTTTTCGAAGTTTATAAGAGAAGAACGTCCTAATATCATAACAGGTTACAACATACTAATGTTCGATATACCATATCTCATTGATAGATCCAAGTTATATATGTGTTTCTCAGATTTTGCGAGACATGGATTTCATATGTTCAATAAAGCATGTGAAAAGACAATAAAATGGTCATCCTCCGCTTACAAGAACCAAGAATTTCAGTTTCTAGATGCTGAAGGGCGGTTATATGTAGATTTATTACCTTTAATTAAACGAGATTATAAATTGAATAATTACAAATTATCCACCGTATCTGAATATTTCATGGGGGAAAGTAAAGACCCTCTTAACGCACAAGGTATATTTAAATGTTTTAGGATCGGTACTATCAGAAATGAGGATGGCACGTATGGTTACAATGCTCGCAAGGCAATGGCCATATGCGGTAAGTATTGCGTCAAAGATAGCGTGCTTGTTGCTAAGCTGATAGAGAAACTTAAAATATGGCCCGGGCTTACAGAAATGGCATCTACCTGTCAAGTTCCTATTATTTCTTTATATACTCAAGGGCAGCAAATACGGGTATATTCGCAAGTATACAAATATTGCATGTATAACAATATAGTCGTTGAAAAAGATGCTTACGACGTAGGTGAGCATGAAAGATACACAGGCGCGCATGTTTTTCCTCCAGTGGCGGGTAAGTATAAAAGAGTAGTTCCATTCGATTTCGCGAGTCTATACCCTACGACTATTATCGCTTATAATATAGATTACCACACCTTCGTTCAAGATGAAAGTATTCCCGATGAAATGTGCAATGTTATGGAATGGAGAGATTGTATAGGATGCGAACACGATCCCAAGACTATAAGGAAAAATGTTTTAACCGAGTATATTCAGGGTGAGCAAGATAAAATAGATAAAATCCGAGCTAAGAAAAACAAAGCCGGTGTAGGAAGTAAACAAAAAGAGACATGGATGAACGAAATAAATGTTATAAAATCGAACCTGAAACCTTATACCGATGAACGAGCTGAAATAAACAAAACAAAGCCCAAATTTCCGATGTGTATTAAGCGTAAATATAGATTTCTTAAAGAACCTAAGGGTGTATTACCTACTGTGCTTCAAAATTTATTAGATGCCCGTAGACATACACGTAAAGTAGACATGCAAGCCTGCAAAGACGAATTAGCTGTAACTGATGATGACGATCGTAAAAAAGAACTTATAGCATTGCTAGATGTTCTCGATAAACGCCAATTAGCTTTTAAAGTATCTTGTAATAGTATGTATGGTGCCATGGGAGTTAGACAAGGTTATTTACCGTTCATGCCGGGTGCAATGTGTACAACATTCATGGGAAGGGTAAACATTGAAAAAGTTGCTGAAATAATACCTTCCAAATTCGGAGGGGAACTAGTTTACGGAGACACAGATTCAAACTATATTCATTTCCCTTCTAAAAAAACTGCATCGGAAACGTGGGATTACGCATTACATGTCGCTAACGAACTTACAAAATTATTCCCACCTCCGATTGAGTTAGAGTTCGAAAACGAAATTTACGACTTTTTCTTTATATTGACCAAAAAAAGATATATGTATCGTAAATGTCTCAGGGATGGTGTAGTACAAAAAAAAATAGGTACTAAAGGGGTTATTCTATCTAGACGCGATAATTCTAATTTCGTGCGAAATACGTACGAACATGTAATTTCGATGATCGCTGATGAAAAAAAACAAGAACAAGTAGTCTCGTATGTTGTTGATCGAATTATTACGGCGTGCTCGGGGATATTACCGCTTGATGATTTCGTAATTACCAAATCCGTAGGTGATTATGCGAATGGAGTAGCCGAAGTTGATTTGGATGATAAAGGAAATATGTCAGGTAAAGCGCGGGTAGGGGAGTATAAAACACCGTTATTACCCAATAAAAATGCATCAAATTATACAGAAGAACTTGATAAGAAAAACGCATCAAATGAACGCGAATATTATATGAGCTGGTTACCTCCTCCTGTTCAATTAGCCGATCGTATGAAACGCCGAGGTGTATGGGTTGATAAGGGTTCGCGATTAGAATATGTGGTCACTAATCCCGATAATCATACTGGTAAACAGTCATATAAAATAGAAGATTTCGAATATATGAAAAAATATTCGTCGGTTTTAAGTTTAGATTACTTTTACTATATTAAAGCGCTTGCAAATCCGCTCGATCAAGTGTTGTCTGTCGCTTTCCCCGAACTTAAAGATTTTGTGTATAATATGTATATACATATATACAAACGTAGATATAAATTACACAGAGAACTGAAACAAATGTTCTCTCCTATTATTAAATTAATTGGTAAATAAAAACAAATAATATTTTATTATAATAAAAAAAAATGACAACAATAGAAGATATTTTTAACACTGATTTTACATCAAAAAGTTGCGATGAAAGTAGATGCGGCGGCTTAAATTCAAAGATGATGCAAAAAGCATTATGTTATACGTCTAAAAAATATAGAGACGGTGCTGATTTGGCTAAATCGAACCTGTTGTCAGGTTCAGATGACTCAACCATAACAGATGACCCAAACCCCGAAGATGACGATCCCGCGTTATTTAAAAAGACAACGACTAAAGGCGAGGGTGCGGCGATGAAGGAGACATGGGGGTTCAATGGAGAACACCAACACTTACCAACGGTGATGAATTATTGAGTCGCAAAGACTTCGACGATAAGATGACAAAAACTACGAAGCTGCGGACGAGGAAGACATCGCTAAGGCAGTCAAAAAAGAAGTCAATAATAGATTAGGTGATTTGAGGCTCCCCGCCGAGGAACTAGAGAACGAAAAAACACTTGTCTTTTTGTCTCTTACCTCGTCTTGCGAACACGGCTTTCTCACAGGTCCGTAAACTTTACGTCTTCCGGCCTTCACCTTCGGTCTGCATTGTTTAGTCAGACGATCTTTTGTCTCGTTTGGTTTGCATCCACTTGAACGTGAACCTCTTGATCTGCTTCGAACCATTTTATATTAAATAAATAATTATATTTATTTAATTATATTTTAAAAGGATATAAAATAATTACACCGTTGGTTATTCAGGTGTATTAAAAACCTTTATTTATAATTAATTATAAATAAATATCATCCCGGACTCATGTTATTACTTCTTGCAAATATTGTTTAATTGTCGACAAAAATCTGCGTCACTGCATGTATCTCTACCACACACGTAGTTTTCATTGATGTTCCATGAACACGACGGGGTAGTCAGACATGAATCCTCGTCCTTCGCCTCTGAGCATGTTTTATGTAATTCTGGAGTGGCTGTTTTATAGCTTGTTGGTGTACATGTAGACTGTATATCATCGATACTGTTTTTGGTGATCCACTGCAGCAATTTATATACAAACCCACCCATTCCGCTATCGAAAGTCAACAGATTCAGCCCTGTTGGACCCAATCCTTTCGTGTTTAAAAGATCGTTGATTGTGGTTTCATAATAAGGTAATACTTCATAGTTCAAAATCGGCTTAATGGAATTGACGATGAACGTCTTATACTCAGGAAGTATAAGTCCGTCTGCTAATGCCTTGGTCTGAGGGCTACCTCCGTAATATTGCGATTTAATATCAAGCATGTCAAAACTGTCAAGAACCAAATTAGACACTTGAATTGATGCGAGTGTAAAGTTGCCACCGCAATCATCTACGATAAGTTCTAGGTCACCTCTTATTTCAATATCTGGCAATCCTATTTGTAATATTATTCTCATTGATTCATCATCACATGTTTTATCTACGGCCGGATTATAAACACAACCAGCGTTTCTATAACATTTCCATTCTTTCGGGTTTCCACAGTCTTCATACGAACCAAGAGAAGTAGTATCAAACCGGTCCGTGTCCCATTTAACAACATTACTGACGGGGTTCCCTTTTTGGTCTGTAGCCGCTCCGCACAACTTAATTTTTTTATCATTTGTTAGCAATGGTGTATATTTAACTGCAATGTCTTTACCTTGTTCCTCTGGTGGAAAAGACTGAAACTGGTTTGATGTGTCGCATGCGTCGTAATAGGTTGGTTCGCCTCCGCTTACCTTAATATTCAAAGCAATATCAGCTGTTACGGGAGGACATTTTCCTATTCCTAAACCGCATATAGCTTTATTGAAGGGTGTTGGCTTATTGGTTAATACGATTTGTTTTAAAGAAAATACATACTGAGTGTTCTTTCCGGTTTCGTTTTTAATTTTCTTAAACGAACAATTTCTATCCCCTAAACTCGGTTTGAACTTGAAGAAGTTGCTTTGATCACTTGTTCCACCAAATCTGAGAGTGTTTGCGTTTTTTAAATTTCTAATTTCTACATCAGCGGTTATTACTTCTTCCCCCATCTCTGAAGGAAGATCAAAAGTAATAGGATCTAATATATTTTCAAAGTTTAAATCGCCGACAGTACCCCAAACCGTGCTAACTCCCGGGGTACCAAATCCCACAGAGCTTGCTAAGTTGGTCGTCATAAGAGTATTTACAATATTTACTAAGCCGTCCGCAAAACCCTCGAAGGAGCCGAAGTCGCAGGTGCCGTCGCTTACTGGCGTGTAAGTAATTGGGTACCTCGCGCACTTTCTTTGAGCGCTTACTTGGGGGTGACCACAAATACACCCACTAGTTGGTTCATAATGATCCTCAGCTAACAAAGGGGCTAACAACTTAGACCACGCATACTCACCTAGTTCACCTTTACTCTTAAAGTAAGCAGCGGGTGGAAAAGTGGTGTCTGAGTATGCGTTTGCGGGACAAACCCCATCAGAGGCTTGTTTCCAAGAAGGGTAAGAATATTTGTCTCGATAGTATATTATTTTATTATCACTTGGGCATGATAAGGATTCCCCGGGAAGAGAGGTTTCCTTCCAAACATCCCCATCCCGCTTAGCATCGAAAGGTACGCAAAAAGGAAAACCGACAGCATCAAGTTCGTCTGCTATGGGCCATGGAATTGGAGGTATAAGAACGGTAAACATTGCAATATCAGGACTAGCCAAAATGACCGCATCGGCGAGTGCTGAGCCGAGCCCGCCATTGTTCACATACTGGACTAATTTTTTCAGGATCTCGATCGGAGACAGCAACTTCACTACCCCGCCCACTACCGCGCCTAAATCGATCGCCAGCGACTTAAGGGTGTTGAATTCCATGGCCCTGTAGTAGTTTTCACCCGGATCGAGTTCATCTGCATAAGAATACCATCCGCTTCCGCCGAAACCTGAAGTTAATTTAGCAAGCGTATCTCCACAACTCCATTTATCAAATGGCCAGTCTTTTTTTGACACTGTTTTTGTGTCTGGTGATTTACACTCATTGGTCGCAACGTATGGGTTAAACAAGGCAGTCATACTGCTGTAGTCAACAGCACAGCCACCACGTTTTGCAGTATTAGACACAGGTGGAAATCCAACAAAAATTCCTAAAGCTTCGTCATACCCGTTGTTTTGGGTAATACCACCAGTGCCGCTAAATGCGCATTCTCTGTCGCGGTAGTTATAAAAAAAGTCAGTTATACCGGCTGCAAACTTGCCGTCGTTTCCCGCGTTGAGATGTAACTGTACGTCACTGACTCTGCGACGGGTCGCTTCACTAAAAGACCCTCTACAACCTTTCAGAGTTATAGTGACTTTGATCTTAAACGCAAAATTTTCTATAAAGAGTTTGAAGCTCGGGATCCAACTTTTTCCAGGCGTCTGACCCGTCAAAGAGAGATACATTTCAAACGCTGCAATTAGTTGAGTAGTTCGTGGCACGTTCGCAAACATAGTAAAACCGAGTGTCGCTTCGACGGTAGTTTTATCAGCCCCCAGCTCAGTCACTTTAATGTCAAAATTTTTATCTGGATCTATATGTAATCTTTGTATATTTTCAATATCAGTGAGAACAAGTTGAAATTTATTACCGTCCTTGTTTTTTGGATCGCAGTACTTCAACGTTGACGCCGGGTATCTATACAGTGATATAGGCCAATCAGACTTTGAACTACATTTCATACTTTGATATGCGTAATTAGGTCTAGACGCTATAAATTTATTGACAATTGGGATTATAGCGGTTTTAAATAAACTTCCGAAATCATACGTCTCAGACCCAGGTGATTCTATGAATGCAGGGCTCACACTATTATGAAAATTTTTAACGACGCGCGGGAGGACAGGGAGGTTACGATCATCAAGCTCTTCTCGTAATGAATTGATAAGTTGATGCGTCAATGGTTGTTCATTTTTCTTTTCTTTAAACATATATTTTATGATGTTACTTGCTAATTCTTTACCTATGTCATTCGTGGGATCATACTCAGTGCTCATTTATATTAACGAAATATTTTCATTATAAAAAAAAAATAATTTAAATAAATATCTATACACACATGTTTATTTATTTTTCTTATCGCAATTGTATCGATTTTAGGGTTGCTTGCGTTATTTAAATTACCACCTTTTCCAAAAGTGAAAATTTTACATTTAATAGATGATATATTTTAAAATATTTTTAATAATAAAATGATATTTTTTTTTATTATAGTCATAGTAATAATATTGTCCAACGTGTTGTATTTTGTTTCTTTACCCGGGAAAGGTAAAGATGTTTCTATCGATTTGATCGAAAACGAAACATTGTATTTCAATAGTTTATATCACGGTGATAATGCGTCAAGAATCGTAAAGAAAGAGAATCTGAATTTCTTATGGGATAATATGCCTGTAACTTTACAAAAAAAATGTTAAGAAGTCTAAAAATACTTCGTTTAAATGGCCACCTGATAAGGGCGAACGATCTCGGCTTACGGCGTTTCCATACCCCGACGGGAAAAACGACAACGAGTTTGTAGCGTTTGCAAAAGGGATGGCTTCCTTACTTAATAATACATCAAATTCTGTTACTTTTCCGGGATGGTTGATTTCAGTTTACGATCCAAAAAATCCAAATGACAACATTTACGCTGATATGCTGAACAAACAAATACCGTGGGACTCAAACGACGGCCCTCTTTCTGATCAAAAAAGTATTTATTTAGAAGTAACACATGCCTGTTATCCACCGCCTGATCGCGAATACCCGGAATGTGACGACGGAGGTTATTGGTTGTATATGACACCTGGATCCGGTGTTTTTTGGTCGACAGGTAGCAAGTGTTTAGTTGCTAATAACAAAATAGACGGAATGTTCAAAATGTTGGAAACAACCAAAGGTAAGATGTTCTTAAAAGAAGCGAACGTTGAAACCCCGTTGGAGTATATGTCTTCCAAGTTAAAAGGCAGCGAAGGCGGTACAAATTTGGTGAAAGCAATGAGAGAGGTTATCAAAGCTAGGGCTGGGGCCTGAGTCGATTTTGAAGATGGGCACATGCACAGGCACTGGCCGAAAAAGATGGGCACATGCACATGCAGGCAAAAATATGGGCAAAAATCACGCAGGCAATAAGATGGGCACATGCACACGCAGGCAATAAGATGTGCAAAAAAATGGGCAATAAGATGGGCAAAAACGTTGAGAAACTAAAGCGTAACTCAGACAGTCTGCACTTTGGTTTAGATCAATCAAATAAATTAATTAATGATTAATGATAGCGTTATGACCATACCAATGTCTGCACGTCGTTGTATCATTCTCGTCTAGTGAAAACAGGTTGTACACAGCAGTCTGAAGAACCACTTCCTCCGCTTTCCAGAACTTCCTAGATGGAACTATAGTTGTGATAGTAGAGCTTTTCCTTCTCTTTGCTGGTCTGGAAGTAGACAGAGCAGGAGCTTGTGGCGAAGGCTGAGGTTGAGGTGGAGTAGCTTGTGGTGAAGGCTGAGGTTGAGGCAGAATAACTTGTGGTAGAGGTTGATCTTCAGTTTGAGCAGCTTCAGTTGCTGCCGTGGAGTTTAGCTGGGACTCCTCAGTTAAAGTCTCATCAGGAACTTCAGTTAGCTCTTGGCTGTCTGGAAATTGATCATCTAACAAAACTGGAGAGGGAATCATGACCAATGATTTAACCAAAAAGCAAAAGATGAGATGGAAACATGCAAAAATTGAAACATGCACAAATTGGGGGCAAAAGATGGGCAAGATGGGCAAAAAGATGGGCAAGATGGGCAAAAAGACTGGGCAAGATGGGCAAAAAGACTGGCAAAAAGATGGGCAAAAAGATGGGCATAAAATTTTTGCCTGCCTGACTTTTTCGCTTAGATGGGCCATGCACATGCCATGCATTTTGCCCAACTTCTGTCATGCATGCAAAATCTCAGGCCCCAGCCCTAATCAAAGCTATGCAAAATGATAAACAAATATGGGTCCTCGTTTAACCTATGAAATTGGTCGTCATGGAGAATTCGACGGTAAAAAACAGTGGTAATACTAAACGTTTTGGATTTTTAATTAAAAATAATTAAAAACGAAATTATTGATCGAATGGAAAGTATTGTAACTAACCCAGTCATGCAATATCCTACCAAAATCTATGATTTTTTACGTATATATATAAGAAATGCAATACAGTATAATAATATGAATAAGAAAGACGTTGAAGAATTAAGCAATAAAATTATTTACAGTGCTCAATATATTTCAAATAATAGACCTAATCAATATCCGCCTGATGTGGAAACATTTGCCGACTGGCTTGAATTTGTAACTGAAGGGGGGTTATCCGATATTTCAGTTGATGATGTTTTAAATATGCTAAAATATATTAGTGACGATGACAATTACGTATATGTACACCCTGAATTATCAGTAAAAGTATTGATCGATAGGTTCGCATCTGCAGTAGTACACGATGAAAAACACACGTTATTAGATCTTATTGAGAAAAATACGAGATATAAAAAAATGATAAAAACATTAAATAATTATTATCCTAACTCTAATTTAGATATCTTGGCAGAAATTGTAAATACATGTTTAGATCAGAATATTAATACTAAAGATTTCGATTTCTCAAATTCAACCGATTTGGAAATCTGGAATTCAATTCATAATTTACAACTAGGTAGCGGGCCATCACCCCGTCGTAGTAAGCGACTTATGAGCAAAAATCATCTTGCATGACAATCTAGAATCTGCTTCAGGGAAACATCTTTAGCAGAAACTGTGTTATAGTGGGTTTTAGTCATTGTAACTTTCTTATTTCTGGTAGCTTCGTTACCCGATAATTCACAAGTTTCTGCTGCGATATATTCTAGGACTGCTGTTAGATAAACAATAGCATATTTACTTATACGAGTTCTTCCAGCCCGTTTTGGTATATTGTCTCTCATAAACGTCTCAACTCTAGGAACCGACAGTGTAAGTTTGGCTTCTTCTGTTCTCGTTACCCGTCTACCTTCAATCTTACCACTTGAAGCTATTGTAACGGCTTTAGTCGCATTGCTAGTTGCATATTTATACAAATCGGGAAGTAAAACAACTTCAGTAGCGGCCTTTATGTCTTTGGCTTGTAGTTCAACTCTACCTGCATTTATCTTAATTGCGATAGCTGTTAAGATGAGTTTTTTACCCAATACATTTATCATATTATTTACGGAGGTGGTAAATTCAGCGGATACGCGAAGGTCTGGGTGTATTTGTTTAGCAATTTTACGAATATAAGTTTGTAAATTCAGTGTATTCATTTTTATTAGTACTATTTTTTATTATAAAACTTATAATAAAATGTCTGATGATCGTATTATTATGTGCAATGATCATTGCAAAGAAGATAGCGACACTAAGTGTTTCGATAAATGCAAAGAAGATAGCGACACTAAGTGTTTCGATAAATGCAAAGAAGATAGCGACCATAGGTGTTTCGATAAATGCGTAAATGCATTTAGAACAGATTACATTTCTAATCCAAGTGCCAAAAAGTGTAAAAAATTATGCGAAGAAATGTTTGACTATGATAATACTGAATACCACCCGGATGAATTTAATTGTTGTGTAAACGAATGTAATAAAGTTTTAGATGTAGATGGTGAAGGGTTCGATAGCAAAGGAGCTGTTTTATTAGACGATACTAACACTTGGTATTATTCGTATTTTTATCCTAAAGATTTACACGGGAAAGTACCGATAGACCCACAAAAACCAAATGGAGCTAAATTCGATAATACTGAAGTGAAATATGTCGTTGATGCACTAAAAGACGGTAAGTCTCATAATGGAAAAAAATACCCTAAAACAATCAATTACGTCGGATATCCGATTAATAGATGCAATGCGCGCGATATATATGTTCCTTTGCACCCAGCGGAATTAAATGAAGATGTACACAGATTATCCAATGATTATTGTATTGACGCGTCGGTCCCGAAGCGAGGGTGGAGGTTCGCTACATGTATCAGAAAAAAAGGAAATAAATCATGCGCGGAAGCATTGAAAACATGTCCTGGTGGTCATCCTGGTAGTGACCCAAAAAGTGTAATAAAGTATGACAGAACAAACATGTTAAATATGATTTACGGTGGATTTACCCCGTAATTGTTAATAATAAAATCGTATTAAATAAAGTATTTTTTAATGATGAACGAAGATATTTTTTTTAATCATATATAATAAATGAATGCATATATGATTAATTTAACCGCTAATAATGACCTCCCTTCTATAACGGAACGTGGTTATTATTCATCTACCGTTGACCCGTTATCGCAACTACAACTAATTGAAATTCGCCGCATGGTTAGTAAACGCGTACGTGATAGATGCGGAATTGAATTTGATATCGATGATGATGATATTAACAAAATGTATGTTAATAAAGTATTAAGTTATATAGAATCTCAACCAATGACATTTTTACAAAAACAAAATAGAATAATAAACATGGTTATAACTCAGTTAAGTTCTAATATAATTAACAATTATTATATTCGTAAAACACGAGAGGGATATACTGAATGGAACAAGATAAGTAATATCGAAACAGATAAACGAGGACACGATCTTATAAAGCTGAATGCAAACCCGCTTAATGTTATTGACACGTCAATGCGATATTAAGCGACTCATATTTATTATTAAGTTTTTCAACAATTCTATATATATTACAGAATTGTTGAATGCCGTTAACTTTAGTGGTTTTTATAGGGTCTAAATTGTTATCTCCGTATACATGTTGATAGATTCTACCTGTATGATCTCTGACAGTTCCATCGTATTGTATATTTATATCTTCTGTTAACTTTACTATTTTACGTTGTATATATCCAGATGTTGCAGTGCCCATAGCTGTATCGGTTATTCCTTCTCGACCCGACATTGCATGAAATATAAATTCCTTGGGGTTTAATCCTTTTATAAACGAAGATGATATGAAACCTTTAGATTCATACTCTAACTCGTGACTTAAGTCGTCTTTATTAATGGGGTAGTAGCATAAAGATCGCCTTCCGTTACTCATCATGTACTGCACCCGTTGCCCTAGGATATCTTGTTGACCTAGCAACCCTGTGATTTGCGAAATATTAAAAAAGTCTCCTTTGCTCCCTGAAATAACAGTTGATAAAAAGTTGTTTTGTTTAGAGAGTGAATCTTTCGCTATTCTAAGACCTACGTCTTTTGCTTTATTTAAAGCGGATTTGATGCGTAATTCCCTGACATTAGGGTTTGTTGTGGTTTTCTTATAAGCAGATGCTTCAATATAACATTTCCGAATAACTTCTTTTGTTTTTACATCTTGGTTTTTGTCAACCATCATACAATCACTGAAATTAACACTAAATCCTCGATATAATAACCATTCAGTAGCGCAAAATTGGATGCTATCTATAAAATTCATAGCTATCGTAGGCGAATATTCCTTATTTATCAGTAACAGAATGGATGCATGTGTCGATCCCAAAACCGATTTATCGAACGCGCCTTGGTATAGAACGCCGTTATATATTTTTACGACGGGCTCCTTGGGATCTGCATTGTTACGGTATTCATAATTGAAATCTTCAGGTAGACACAACGATATCAAACCTTTTCCTGAATAACAGGACCCTTTGGGTAATCCTTTGGATATATATACATCATCTAATTCGCTGATTCGTTTGATTATATCGGACGAAGGTAATTTCATAGCCATGTATATTTGGAAGAAAATATCTCTGGGAATATTTTGGATTCCTATAGACATTTTGTAAGATCCTAGTAACGAATCCTGAACAATGGCGATATTAGGTTTGCTTGATTGAGGTGAAATAATATGATGTTCTACGCTTGATAATAACTGTAATTCCGCTTGCGCTTCTTCGCTTTGAGGCACGTGTATGTTCATTTCATCTCCGTCGAAATCGGCATTAAATGTTTTACATATACTTAGATTCATACGAATGGTTCTGTGCGGACGTATTATTACTTTTACCGCAAGCATAGACCCTCTGTGCAATGTAGGCTGTCTATTTAGAAGTACCCAATCACCATCTTCCAATAATCTATTAACTATCATACCGACTTCAATTTGAAAAGTATTTCCTGGAATTTTAATATCATTTAAAATTACGTCATCTCGTAAAATCTTATCGCCATCTATCAATGTTAACTTTGCTGGATCTACTACACGTATTTGCTTGCCATTTCTTAATATTACATCCCCTTCGAATACCGTAGTGCCTTCTGTTAAGCGTTTTATATTGATACATGTTTTAGCTTCGTTATTTTTTATAACACTTGTTACTTTATTATTATTTAATCGATCTTGTAAAATAGAAATATTTAAAGGAGTCGCCCTGATTGGCACCGTTAATTTATTTGCCATTTCGACGGGTAGTATTATTTCATTTGTCCTGAGCGTGCTATCGGGTCCGACGACTGTTCTACCGCTGTAATTGCATCTTTTACCCATCATATTGTTACGTATCTGCCCGTCTTTTCCAGCTAAACGTTCTTTTATACCTTTAATAGGTCTGCCATTGGTCGTGTGTTTTGATTTTCCCTGTGTATTGTTAAAGGTAGTTGATATTTTAAACTTAAGCATTGCAATTAGCTTTGTTATTTTTTGTTTCTTCAGGGTACAATTATCAATACTACTTAATAATTTATTAATTTGCGAATTTATTTTTATTATATCCATGTACTGTATTGTTATATCATCATCCCATATACTACCGCTTATGTTTATATAAGGTCTATCTACAGGTGGCAAAATCGTTAAATAAAACATGATATAATTCCGCGGGTGACATAATTGTAAATTTAATCCCATGCTTACTACATCATCATCAGGTATAGAATCTAATATTAGAAATATTTCGTATGGGGTCAATTCGGTCTTTGTCTCCTTTCCGTCGTCATTTTTATCATGTAAATAAATGTTATTATCGAAAGGACAATGTTTAATTTTAAATGTTCTTTCTTTTAATTTATCGCTTCCATCACACCCGTTTCTACAACATATATGGTTTTTTTTCTTGCATAGTTCAGTCAACCCAATAAACGTATCAAATTTTTTCTTAAAATTTAAATTGTACATTTCTATATGTTCTTTCCCCAATAAACATCGATAGCATTTAAAACAGACGCAATGTAAAATATTAATTACATGTTTTATGAAAAGCGGGTGAATTATAGGTAATGATAACTTTATATATCCCGGATGACCGACGCATTTCGCACTTGATTGCTTACACGTAGGACATTCGATTCCATATTCGGTAACTCCCATATGAGGATCATATACACTCCCACTGCCTTTTTTTTTAAGGTTGTTTACTTCGCACGCAGAATAATTCAATATTTCTTGCGATGAATATACTCCGAATTGTATACTTGCAATTTCATCATTCATTGTTTAGTTATATTAATCAATTCAAATTAATATAAATTAACGTTTTTATTATAAAATAATTAATCTATTTTTGCGGTAAATATTGAGGGGGGACTTGTGCCCAACGCATGCTAGGGATTTCCCACCTATTCGTCTTGTCGTTTTTACGAGCAGTCATGCATTTATACGGTTGAACTTTGACGTTGAAAGAATTTAGTAAACCTTGAACAGTATTCCTCATTGGTCCGAATTGTCTCAATATCATGTTAAAGTCAAACTGAGGATCTTTACCACATACGTTTGCGACGGTAGACTTAACAGGGTCATAATCTCTATTATAACAGTTATTGTCCGTAAATGGTCGCCCTGTAGATTCTCGTAAAGTTAGTAAATTACATCGCTCACCCGGACACGACGCCAAACCTAAAGTCTTGCATGTATCGCCCGTCCACGGACAATTACATCGACATTTTTCTTCCCCAAATTCATCTTTGTAAGAGGTTCCTTGAAAATTACAATTACTACCATCTGTGGGTAAAGGTCTGCAATATTGCAGATTAGCGCTAGTTGGATCACTGTCAACGACATAATTATCGTTGCATTGACAATCTCCATTTTCATCGATGTATCCATTTTTACAAGGATCTTCTATACAAGAAGGGTTATTTTCACATTTAGCTTTCAAAAACTGATTTTTGATAGACACACCTATATTATCTTTATCACATGATATGTAACCCGGATCGCATGTCAGCGTTATACCGTCGGTGCTTTTTCGAGCGTTTACATATCCATTACCGTTGGACCACGTGTCTGGAATGCATTTTTTCGTGTAAACGGTACTATCTGTTTTAGACCCCGTATATGTGTAACCGTCGTCGCATAAACATTTACCGTTTGACGGGTCAGATTCATTTACACTTTTATCTAATCTATCCCATTTACGATGACAAACACCACCTTGGATTCCAGGTTCTCCATCTACATGACATACACGTCCAATAGAGTCGTCTTCTAGACAGCATTTATCAGTTCCGTTACAATCGGAATTAATAGCACATATCTTTTTTTCATCTAGTGGAACATATAGTTGCCCATTTTTTCCACATGCTAAGGCCTCAATACAGTTACTGCCTTCATTTACCGATGGTTCATGAGTCATCATAGTTGGATTTTTACATCTACATTTCCATGAATAGTCATTGCCATCTCTGGATTTTGTTAACTGATATTGCGATGTGAAATTATTGCATAGTTGATTGCTAATCACTGGTTGACATACTCCCAAATCTGGATTACCAGGCACCGGTAGACTTATTTTTTTGTTGTTGATTACTATATCTTTGTTTCTGGAACATTGCCATTGTATATTTGAACAATAAGCACACTGTGTCGAATTATCATCTTCCATATTACATATAGTAGGATTTTCGTCTAGATTGCATACACTGTTCTCGACTGCATTACTACACCTCGTCCTACTATTATTTGTTGTACATTTACCGTCGTTTGGGCAATCCGCATCGTTGTCGCACTTATCGAACATCGTAGCGAAATTACCGTTTCCTTCAACCTTTGTGTTTTGGTGTTTAAACACCAAAACACCTAATATTGTAAAAAGTGATAAAATAAATACCGATATTATATAATGCATTTTATTATTATATAATAAAAAATGCTATAATATATTTTTAGATTTAAAAATAGTTATAACATCGTTAGCGGTTAATTTATTTCCGATTTCCGTTACCAAATCGCCGTCTTGGTTTATAACAAGACCTTTAGATCGTAACATTTTAGAGGGTAATTTATATTTGAATGTTCTCTTTTTAATATTTTGATCTTTAAACTTTTTTAAAGTTTGTGCCAATGGTTGAACGCATTTGTAGTCGTTTATAAACCAGGAATCATCGTTATTATTTGAAATTCTGAATACCGGTTCGAAAGATTCCGGGTCTTTACATCTATTGTTATTCATTTGAGTACCGTATACAAACCCAAGATCATTTTCTATCCATATCCAGTATCCATTTGGTTTGGTATTTATTAATACATTGTTACCATCTATAAAATAATCAAATTCCATGCAATCTTCTGAATTTATCATGCATAAAGGTTCTAATACTTTGGGTTTTATTAAATATTCTACTAAAAGATATGCAATTGCAAAACATACTACTAATATTAAAATATTAATTATAGGATGAAATAATTCATAATAATTCATCTTTTATTGTATCATAATATAAAATATGTCAACGCAAATTGTATTAGGGTCTATTGTATTGATGGGTATATTCACTGTGATTTATGTAATAATATATGGCGGCTTGGGTACTACGCAACTCGATGATATTGTCAAAGACGAAACTAACGATAAAGAAAATATAGTTTATGGTGACACAACTACAGTGTGCTCTGTATCACCCCCGATTTGTACAGATGATGATAATTGCAGTGAAATTTGCGGCAATCAAAATTTCACGTGTCAAACTGTTAACCCGTCAACTAAGAAATGTTTACCACCGAACACACTCCCAAATTGCGAAGGTGAAAAAATATTGAGTTATGCACAGGACGATAATTCTCTCACGTGGGAATGTAAATGTAATTGGCCCACTTGGGTAAACGGAAATTGCACTGTTGACGATAAATTACCCGGGATTTGCGAAAATGGAAGATTGCAACTGTCGTCATCGAATATGAATCCATCGACATCGGCGCGGTGTATTTGCGATCCGGGTTACATATTAGCATGCACATATCAAGATAATAAACCAAATTGTATCCGTGAAAGTCAATTGCGATTTATGACAGATACATTTACATCATCCCCGTTCCCATTAGCTCACACTTGCAACAAAAACTGGAGACCATTCCGCCCAACGCCTCTTCCCCACCCTCTCCCTCTTCCCCGTCCTGCATTACGCGGGCAGTCTTTCAGACCCGCGTCTTTCAGACCCAATCAGACGATATTAGAGTCTGTAGAATATAATTCCGGGAATATTGTCGTAGGTATAATAGTCGTTTTAGTT
>JGI10211J34971_10001449_pt1 | contig 19577 bp, 19 predicted proteins | sample Etolagsediment_FD_34971 | JGI IMG/M metagenome (IMG submission 34971)
AGTCAGCCAAGTGCGAATCGACTTGGCCACGGTCCGGCTCGGGAAGCTCTCCGAACAGGTAGGCCGCAAGCCGTTCTCTGATTTCGTTGCAGGTCATGTCAGCACCTTCAGTCTGCTGTCCTGTTCAGGCCGCACCACAGGCTCTGAGGCGATCGGCCAATGTCATCAAGCCCTGGGTCAAGCGGTAGTTGACGGTCCCTATCTTCATGCCGGTGATTTCACTGATCTCGCGTAACGTCAGGCCTTCCATGATCTTCAGCAGAAGGACCTGCTTCTGCTCCTCGGGCAAGCGCTGCATCTCGCGCACCGCAATCTCGCATGATTCACGTCTGGCCATCACTTCGGTCGGTGCTTCGGGTTGGTTGGCGATCTCGGGGTTGATCACGGGGTCTGCCAGTACCTGCGCTTCCAGTTTCTGGTCTCGTTTCCGTTTCCGTAGGACGTCCATCGCCAGGTTGTGCGCGACGCGGTAGAGCCAGCTGGCCAGGTTCGTGACCGCGTCGGCCTTACCGTCGGCTATCTGGCGATGCAGGCGGAGGAAGGTGTCCTGGACCACATCTTGGGTGGATTCGCGATCGGGCCACAATATCTGGCCCACGTACCGCAGGAGCTTCGACTCGTATTCTGCCATGGCATCGCCGAGTTCGATGACGTTCTCCGTCAAGGGCTCGGGTTCTCCGTGGTCGGCATCGTGCAGCGCACCTGTCTCTGAATGTTCGTCTTGCTTGTTCATTGGCTACAACGTCCGCGACATCGCGTTTTTCAAAGATACTGCATATGGACTACGACCCGTGAACAAGTATAGCCCCGGCGCACGGCCTGTCATCCCGCTTGTGACGTGCGTTTACAATCAGCGCGTCTACGGTATGTTTGTGACTGCCCATCACCTTCGACAGACGGAGTTCCGTCACCCATGATCCCGGAAACGATTCCGTTCACGAAACTGACCGCCGGCGGAAACGACTTCATCTGCCTGGACAACACTACGGGACGCTTTGACGACCTGCTGCAGTCTCCGCAGCTGTCCCGCTTTGTCCGCAGCCTGTGCCGACGGGGTCTGTCGATCGGGGCGGACGGCCTGATTTTCGCCGGTCAGCTCGGGAACGGTGACGGGGTGGACATTTGCGCGCGATTCATGGAGCCCGACGGGTCCGAGGCGGAGCTGTGCGGCAACGGGACCGCGTGTTTCACCTACTGGGTCGTGCAGGCCGGCATGGTCGCCGGCCCCGAGGTCGACATCCTCACAGCAGCCGGCGCGGCGACCGGACGCGTCGGGACCCCCGATCCGCGTCGCGTTCGCGTATGCGTGCCCGACCCACGAGATGTCCGTTTTGATCTGCAGCTGGACATCAAGGGGGAGCCGTGGACACTTGATTACGTCGTCACCGGCGTCCCGCACGCCATCGGCTATGTCACGGACCTGGCGCGCCTGGACGTGCCCCACTGGGGCCCCGGCATCCGGCACCACCCGCATTTCGCTCCGCGTGGGACGAACGCCAATTTCGTGCAGGTACTTGACGAAGGCCGGATCGCCATTCGTACGTTCGAGTTCGGCGTGGAAGCCGAAACGCTGGCGTGCGGCACGGGCGCGTCGGCGTCGGCTATCCTCGCCGCCCTGCGGCACGAGTGGCCGGAGACATACCGGACGGGGGACACACCGGTCCGGGTCCACGTCCAAGGCGGAGAGGTCCTGAACGTGTGGTTCGTGTGTCACAACGGACGCGATGTCACCGACGTGTGCCTGGAGACCGGCGTACGAGCAATCCACGACGGGGTCATACGGCCGGAGCTGATCCGCGAACTGCTCGACGGCGTGGAGCCGGCCCCTCTGGGGGCAGGGGGCACGACGAACGGCTACCGGGGGACAGGTGACTGATGGCCCAGGCCGGATTCGTCTCGATCGACCAGAACTCGCACTCGCTTTGGGACACAGTACCCAAGCTGCAGGCGCTTGCTGCGAACGGCTGGACAGGAACTCACTTCGTCGAAGACGTAGACGTGGCTTTCACACGTCGCGGGGCGGCACCGGGCGACACGGCCCTGGCCCTGGCTCCCGAACGGTACTACCGCGGGGGGACGTCGGATTGGGGTGCGGCCCTGTTTTACACGGACTTCCTCGGGAGGAATCCCGTCGACGTGACAGCGATGGAGCCCTATACCGGCTGGTCCAGTGCGGCGCTCGCGCGTCGGCTTGAGTGTACGCTCGACGAGTTGTACGACCGCTACTCCCCCTCCGATAACTGGCAGTTGGTCGGGTCGAGTTACCTGGGTGACGCGGACCATCATCGGACCATTGGCGATCTGGGGGTTGCGGAAACCGCACCGTTTCTGGCGGCCCTGCTCGAACATGCTGAACGGAACATGCTCGACACATTCCCGGAAGCCGACGCGCAGCAGAGGGTCAGGCAGTGGTTCGCCGACGAACGTGATTCAGTCAAGGAGCTCACGGCTCAGCTCGGCGACGGCCGGCTCGTCGATCTGTACCAGGCGTGGCTGCGGCGTCACGTGACAGGGAACGTCGGCCTCACGTCCGACTTCTTCGCACCGCGGGAGCCGGACGCGCCGCGGTTCCGTCTCCTGTCGGAGTTCATCCGCAACTACGACCACGCTGCCGTGCTGTACAACGACGCGATCGCGGAGACCGGCGTGGGCTTGACGCCGTTGCGGAGCAGGGACGGGGAACTACCCTTCTTCCTGGCCACCACTTCTGACGGACGTCATACGAGGTCCCCGGCATGGCTGCGCGATGGGGCCATCGTGTCGGGCGACAACGTATTTACACCGAGTGCTGACGGCGCATTGCCATTGGAAGAGATGCGCGGCCGCGGCGTTACGGCGGTCACCGGCAAAGCCCTGCTGCTGGTGCTTCAGGCTCGCCTGATCCCGGGCGGGGGGCCGGTGGCTGTGCCCTACAACGGATCGCTCTACATGCCCGCTGCCCACAGGCTGGAAGCGAAACTGCGAGAGAACGGCTTCCTCCCATGGGAATTGGCACCACTCGTCCGTGTGAAGCTCAATGTCATCGATCAGTGGCACGGTGTTCATACGCGCATCCGTCTTCCCGCGCATCTTGCGTCGGTGTTCGGCGCAGCGGAACTGGCAGCGTGCGACTTCGCGGAAGCCGCACCCGGCGTTGTTCGTTCCGCCCGCTCGGAACTGGATGAACTGGAGAGCAAGGCAGGGCGCCAGGCCATTATGCAGACGTGCGCCGCTGCGGAGTTCGCAGAGCGCCAGAGCTTGGACGGTGAACGCCGGGAACTGGCGCGCGACCCCGCCACGCGACCGCGGGCCGGGGAGCTGTGGGACCGAATCAAGGGACTCGATCGCCGAATGCTCGAACGCCTCGTTGATCGCGTGCTCCGGAACCTGCACGTCGTGGACCTGGACTACTGGAACTCTCGCGGCGCCATTCTGCCGTGGAGCATCGCTTTGGGCGGCGAAGCGCTCTACCACCACACCATCGCCAACGCCGAGATATACCCGGAATGAGACGTCGACGCATTCAGGCCCACTACGAACGACGGGTGAAACGCGATCGCCCGAACTACGACATCCTCGACTGGAGCTGTCCCGAGGAGCAGGAGATGCGTTTCGCTGTCCTCGCCCGGGCCTTGAGAGAAGACGGCCTGGTCGGGCCCCATGCGCCGCGCCCGTTCACGGTGCTCGATGTCGGCTGCGGCATGGCCGATCTGCGGACGTACTTGCACGCGCACCAGCCGGCGGCGCGCTACGTGGGCGTCGACATCGCCTCCAAAGTGCTGATCGAGGCCAAACGCCGAGCCCCCGGCGCAGAACTCGCAGTCGCGGACGTGTTTTCCGCGGCTCCCTTCCCCGAGAACACGTTCGACGTCGTGTTTTGCTCCGGGGTGTTCAACCTGAACGTAGGCAACAACGAGGCGTTTCTCCGTAGCGGCATACCCGCTCTGTTCAGTCTGGCCCGGCACTGCCTCGTTGTCAACTTCCTGCATCGGCGCGTGCCCAAGCGGTACTCTCACTGCTACTACTGCACGCCCGAGACCGTGATGGCTGTCATTCCCCCGTCCGCGTCTTCCGTCCGCGTCCTCGACGACTACCTCGAGAAAGACTTCACCGTCGTCGCTCGGCGCTGACTCCCGGATGCGGTTCGACAGCGGAGGCCGGCGTCGAAGCCTGCTCGCAGCGTGATCGGCTACCCAATGCCGGAGTCCGTCCGAGACCGATTCTGCATGCCTCGGGACGGTTGCGCGATAGGGAGCGACGGGTTACAGTAACTTCCAGGTACGGGGTAGTTTGCGGCCCCGTGTTCAGAAAGCCGCCGATGGAACTATCCCTCCCAAGTCGGGTCATTTTCTACTGTATCAGGAGCCAATTTCGGACCGAGTCAGTCGTTAATAACAGAAGAACAGCACAAGTCAGTTCTCTTTCGCCCTGGCAAGTTCCCCTCCCTCCCTCCCTCTTCCCCCGCTTGCCAGGGCACTTCCTTATATGAACCCAATCGCTATCGAACTGGGGCCTCTGCAGATCCGCTGGTACGGCGTATTCGTCGCCCTCGGGTTTCTGGCAGCGTTGACGCTACTCGTCCGCCGTGCGGCAAAGAGCGGCTTTGGCAAGGAGAACGCTGCCGACCTTGCCCTGGTGGCCATGGTAGGCGGGATTGTCGGTGCGCGAGTCCTGTATGTGCTGCAGAATCTGGCGTACTTCCGGACGCGCCCCCTGATTGAGGTCGTTCGTGTGGACCACGGCGGGCTGGTGTTCTACGGTGGCTTCATCGGAGCTTGCGCTGCGGTTGCGGTCTTCGCAAAGATGAGGAAGCGCAGTCCGGGAGAGATTGCGGATCTCGCGGCGCCAGTGCTGCCCCTGGGGCACGCCATCGGCCGGATCGGGTGCTTTATCAACGGATGCTGTTTCGGCATGCCGTGGGCAGGGACCTGCGCGGTTCGATATCCGAACGTCATCAAGGCCGCGGGGCGAACGATGGAGAGTGACGTGTTTCATGTACAGTCGCAAAAGGGTGTGCTGGAACACGGTTCCTGCGCGCCCGTCTTCCCCGTTCAGCTGCTCGCGACGTTCCTGAACGTCGTGATCTGTGTCGTCCTGCTTCTGGTCGAGAAGCGGATGAAGCGGCGTGGTCAGCTCTTCGGTGTCTACATGATCCTGTACGCGGCGGCGCGTTTCGTTGTCGAGTTCTTCCGGGGCGACTATCTTCATTCGGTCCTTGGGCTCACCCCGGCGCAGGTCGTCTGCCTGGGGCTGGCACCGGTGGGAATCGCCACCTTCGTGCTGGCCGGTCGGTGGGGCAGCCCTGTGGCGACTCGCACGGCTGAGGAGCCGTCATGAGCGAGACAGACGCAGCCCAGCGCCGGCCGACGGAGCTGACTGTTCCGCCGGAATCTGTCGGCGAGCGGGTTGACGTGGTCCTCGCCAGCACGTTTTCGGAGTACTCGCGGTCCTTCTTTCAGCGTGGCATCCGGTCGAAGCGGATTCTGCTCAACTCCCAGCCGTGTCGTCCTGCCGACACACTCCGGGCCGGGGACAGACTCACCGTTCAATGGCCGCGCACCCCCCGCGTCACGATCGCTGCCGAGGAACTGGATCTGGACGTGCTTGACGAAGACGACGACGTCATCGTACTCAGCAAGCCGGCGGGATTGGTGGTGCACCCGGCCAAGGGCAACCAGACGGGCACGCTCGTGCACGGGTTGCTTTACCACGACGAGGAGCACTTCACCGAGTTGCTCACGGCGGGGAACGTGCGGCCGGGGATTGTGCACCGTTTGGACAAAGACACGTCGGGCGTGATGGTGGTAGCGAAGAACGAGCGCTCGCGCTTTGCGTTGTCCAACGCCTTCAGAGACCGGAACGTTGAGAAGACCTACCTGGCCATCGTCGTCGGCGAGTTCGGCGCCAAGACCGGGAGGATCGAGGGCGATATCGGCCGGCACCCCGTCAACAGGAAGAAGATGGCGGTAATCCCGGAAGGGGGCAAACGCGCCGTTACTCTATACCGCGTGCTTGGTACCAACGAGGACCTCACGTTGGTGGAGGTACGCATTCTCACGGGACGGACACACCAGATCCGCGTCCATTTTGCTCACTTGCGACACCCGGTTCTGGGTGATGATCTATACGGCGGTCGGCAGCGTGATCTGGATGTGCCCGCCGAACGGCAGATGCTGCACGCCTGGAAGCTGACCTTCCCGCACCCGGCCAGTGGCCTGATGCGCGAATACATGGCCCCGATTCCCAACGACTTCCGCGCAGCCCTGCAAGCAGCGGGCCTGCCCGTCGTCGGGGCGCCATACGAACACGACCAATCGGCACTGGAGAACATGGAGTATGGCAACGAGATTGAGTGATCGGTTCTTTGCCCGCGGCCGTGAGTTTCTCGGCTGCGAGTACCCCATCATGTGCGGCGCTATGACCTGGGTCAGCGACCCGGAGCTGGTTGCCGCGGTGAACAATGCCGGCGGCTTCGGTTGCCTGGCCGGTGGGAACGCGCCTCCCGAGATCCTGGAGCAACAGGTAAACCGGACGCGTGAACTGACAGACAAGCCGTTTGCCGTCAACCTCATTACCATCGCGCCCGCATACCGCGATCACATGGAGTTGGTCCGGTGCCTCAGACTGCCGTTCGTAGTCTTTGCGGGCAGCTTCCCCAAGCGGCAGGAAGTGGAGCAGGTGAAGGCCACCGGCGCGAAGGTAATGTGCTTTGCATCGACTCTATCGATCGCCAGGCGGATGCGCCGGTACGGAGCCGACGCCATCATCCTCGAAGGCATGGAAGCCGGTGGCCACGTGGGACATGTGAGTCTGACCGTGTTGCTGCAGCAAGTCCTCTTCGAGTTCGAGGAGACCCCGGTTTTCGTTGCCGGCGGCATCGGCACTGGCCGCATGTGCGCACACCTGTTCCTGATGGGGGCAGCCGGTGTCCAGCTTGGAACGAAGTTCGCGGTTGCTGAAGAGAGCTGTGCCCACGACAACTTCAAGAAGACGTTTGTCCGTGCCAATGCGCGCGATGCCGTGTCGACGCCACAGTTCGACAGTCGCCTGCCCGTAGTCGCGGTGCGCGCCCTGCGCAACGCCGGGCATGACGACTTCGGACGCCTTCAGCTCAAGTTGATTCAGCAATTGAACACCGGCGAAATCCACCGAGAGGGCGCCCAGATCGAGGTCGAGAAGTTCTGGATGGGAGCCCTTCGGAAGGCCGTCGTGGACGGCGATATCAAGAGCGGCTCCCTCATGGCCGGCCAGTCGGTGGGCTTGGTTGATGAGATCAAGCCGGTCCGGGCCATCATCCAGGAACTGGTGGCGGACACCGAGTCCGAACTTCAGCGCGTGCGCTCATCGTTGGCTGACTGAGAGAACGACATGATCATCGACAGTCACGTCCACTTCGGCCCAGTGACCGATGAGACCCACCTCGAGGCTCTCGGCACCAAGATGTTGGACGAGATGGACGCCAACGGCATCGGGCGTTTCTGCGTTGCCGTGTCGGGCCTGTACCCCGGTACCAGGCAGGTCGACAGTCTCGCCACGGCGCTGTGGCTGAAGTTGCGGAATCCGCAGCGCGTGTACGTGTTCGGGGGGCTCGACTGGACGGGCATCGCCGAGGCGGGCGTGCCGGAGACCCGGCTGACAAGTCAGCTCGAGATGCTCCGTGCGCTGGGTTGCGACGGTGTGAAGCTGCTCACAGGCAAACCCGACCGACGCAAGGCGCTGGGGCATGCGCTGGACTCGGACGTATTCGAGCCTCTCTATTCATGGCTCGAGCGGGAGTCCGTCCCCTGTCTATGGCACATCGCCGACCCCGCGGAGTTCTGGAATCCCGACACGACGCCGGAGTGGGCTCGACGCAATGGTTGGTGGTATGATGGGACGCATCCGCCCAAAGCACAGATCGATGCCGAAGCCATGAGCGTCTTCCGCAGACATCCCGGCCTGCGGCTCAGCCTCGCCCACTTCTTCTTTGCGTCCGACAATCTGCCTGTGGCCCAGCAACTGCTCGCGGACTTCCCCCAGATCCGACTCGACCTCGCGCCGGGCGTGGAGATGCTGCACAACTTCACCCGCAGCCCTGACGAAGCGCGCGCATTTTTCATCGAGCATGCGGACCGGATACTGTACGGCACCGACACAGGTATGGCGGCCCACAGCACGGGCCCAAAACGTGGCTGGATGGTCCGTCACTGGCTCGGTACGAACGACACATTCAACGTGCCGGACGACCCATTTATGTTGCCCGACGAACGCCCCGCGCTCCGCGGCATCGGCTTGCCGGCCGACGTACTGCAGGGGCTGTTCGCCGGCAACTTCGAGACCTTCGTGGGAGCTGAGCGTCCTCGCCCGCTTGCCCCGGAGGCGATCGCCGCGTTTTGCCGCAATCGCATCGCGACGGCCCGTTCCCGCGGCGTCGACTGTCCATCGGCGGCAGCGCTGTTGCGCGAACTGGCGTGACGAGACGCTCACGACGTGCGGGTCACGGAAGAGGGGAGGAGGAATGGTGGCAAGGGCCGGAGTTGAACCGGCGACACAGGGATTTTCAGTCCCCTGCTCTACCAACTGAGCTACCTCGCCACCGAGGAAAGGACAATGGCGTACCTGCAGGGACTCGAACCCCGAACCTTCTGGTCCGTAGCCAGATGCTCTATCCAATTGAGCTACAGGTACGTATCGGCTCGCAAATGCAAACAGCCAATAATATAGGATTCACGCAATCCAGTTCAAGTTGGCTGACCAAAAAACAGGGAGGAGCACGAGTCGCGTGAAAAATGGAAACGACGTGGTTGAAACCGCCTGACGCAGGTCTACAATAGGCCGTGGCCGGGACATCATGGGACCGACATTGTGAGCAGATAGAGACGTGGAGTCTTTGACATGGCCGAACTGAACAAAGTCCTGATCATGGGCAACCTCACGCGAGACGTGGAACTTCGCTATACAACGACCGGATCGGCTGTCGCCAGGCTGGGGATGGCGCTGAACCGGCGGTACCGGACCGCCCAGGGCGAGGACCGGGAAGAAGTCTGTTTCGTGGATGTGGACGTGTGGGGTCGCCAGGCCGAGACCTGCCACCAATACCTTCGCAAAGGGGCGCCCGCCTTTGTGGAAGGTCGCCTGCGGCTTGACCAGTGGGAGGACCGACAGAGCGGACAGAAGCGGAGCCGGCTCCTTGTCCACGCCGAGCGTGTGCAGTTCCTCGGAGCCCCTCGGGGTGGTGAATTCGCCGACCAGTCGGAGGGCGGTGGCCATGCTCCTGCGCCACCTGCGCAGGGAGGCGGCTACGCGCCGCGTCCTCCCCAAGGCGGGGGCTACAGACCGCCGGCCCAGCAAGGGGGCGGTTACAGTCAGGCACCCGCGGCACCCAGACCTCCCGGCCCGGCCCCCCAGTCTTCGGCCCCGCCTCCCCAGCAGCATGCTCCCATGCCCGAATTCCCCGCGGACGACGTCGGCGAGGCCGGGCAAGAGGACGACATCCCCTTCTGATTGTCCCCTGAATGGCTTTCGAGCTCTGCCGCAATTTCGAAGACTTGACGCCCGACCGCGTAGTGGACGCTGTCGAGAACGCTCTTGGCGTGCCCATGGCGGGTTTCACCCATCCCCTGGCAAGCTACATCAACCGCGTGTACGAGATGCAACAGGCCGATGGCACGCGTATCGTGGCCAAGTTCTACCGGCCCGGACGATGGGAGCGAAACGCGCTGGAAGACGAGCACCGGTTCGTTCTGGACTGCGCCCGCGAGGAGATCCCTGTGGTCCCCCCCCTGCAGCTTGTGGACGGGGGAACGCTGGGCGAGGTCGACGGCATCTTCTTTGTCGTCTACCCCAAACGCCGAGGCCGTGAGTGGGAAGCCATCGCCGACGAAGACTGGCGTCGTCTCGGCAATGTGATCGGGCGTGTGCACATGGTCGGCGCCCGTCAGGAAGCCCGGGACCGTGTGGTACTCGACCCGGCGCGGTCCACCGCCGGGGACATACGGCAGTTGCTCGACGGCGGATTCGTCTCGGACAAGTACCGACAGGCTTTCAGTGACATCGCCGCCGAGATTCTGGATGTGATCACCCCGCTGTTCGAGGGCGTCGAGAGGATCCGCCTCCACGGCGATTGCCACGGGGGCAACATTCTCGACCGGCCGGGCGAGGGACTCATTGTCATTGATTTTGACGACATGGCGACGGGACCGCCTGTGCAGGATCTGTGGATGTTGCTCCCCGACCACGCCGATCAGTGCCGCCGCGAGATCAACCTGATCCTCGAGGGCTACGAACTGTTCTGCGAGTTCGATGACATGACGTTGCGTCTCATCGAGCCGTTGCGCGTCATGCGCCTGCTGTACTTCGCTGCCTGGGTCAGCCGCCAGACGTCGGACCCCAACTTCCGTCGCAACTTCCCCACATGGGGCGACGACGCGTTCTGGAACAAGGAAGTGGGCGACCTGCGCCAGCAGCTCACCGTCATCCGCGAGCACCTGCGGTAGCTCCAGACGGGCGATTCCGGCGTGCCGCATCGACATCCCGATTCAGCGACAAGGTCCCCGATATTGCCTCCAGGACATGTTGTGTTGGTAACGGGCGTCGCGCGCGGGATTGGTGGGTGCATGCGTGGAGTTCTCGCACAGCATGGGGTGACGGTGGCTGTCAACTACTTCCGGAGCCGGGAGGCGGCCAGAACGTCGATGCCAGAGGGCGAGCTATCAACAAGGAGAACGGAGAGGCACGCTGAACACTGCCGGCGTGAAGTGCACTTTTCCGTACGCGCCCGTTGCCTACCCGTATCGACGCAGCCACTCGGATGACGTGCTCTCCGACGGCGGGAGACCGCCCATGCCCCGGACCCGGATCGACGTCGGGTAGCGCCCCGTGAAGAGCGACCCGCGTGACGCCATGCAGACCGGGCTCTGACAGAACGCGTTTTCGAAGAGCACTCCCCCGGCTGCCAGCCTGTCCGGGTTTGGCGTCTGAATGATCGGATTCCCCATGCACCCGAGGCACGTAACCTGGTGCTGGTCCATCATGATGAAGAGGACGTTGTGCTTATGGGGTGGCGTAACGGGCATAACCACACGTCCGCCGATGGGTAGGCGTCGCTCAACCTGAACTCTGCAGCGGGCCATTCTGGGTTAACACGCTCTTCCACAGACGCCAGCACCCACTCATTGTTGAGTGGTACCTTTGTATACACTCTTCAGGTGATGTGCTTGATGTGACGCGTGCACGCACTATGGTCGCTGTATGCCCGCCGCCACCCAGATCATGTGCGTTGATGCCGACGGCTCTCTTGCCGGGCGGGTGCGGGGTGTCTTGGCCCAGAGCACCGAAGTGACGGTGCAGCGGGAGTCGTCTCTCGGTCGGGCCGTGGAGGGCTTCGACGAGAGAGCATACGATGTGCTCCTTGTCAGCGGTCGCGCCGTAGACGACGAGGAACAGGACATCGAGTTGCTGGAGATCGTGAGCGCCAAGAGCCCGGCAACACAGGTTTTGTTTGTGACCGACCGAGCGGACATCGCACTTGCGATGTCCGCACTGCGGGCAGGCTCCTATCAGTACATTCGCGAACCGGTCGGCGACGAAGAGCTTCAGCTTGTACTTGAGACGGCTCTGGCACAACGCCCTGCATTCGCCCAGAACGTGTTGCAGCGGTGCGACCGCCCGGCACAGGTCCAGCAGATGATCGGGCGATCGGGGCCCATGCAGGAGCTCTACCGGCAGATTCGGCAAGCCGCTGCCACTGATATTCCCGTGCTGCTGACGGGGGAGACGGGCACTGGCAAGGACCTGGCCGCGGCAGCCGTGCACCAGGGCAGCAATCGGGCCGAGGCCCCTTATGTGCCCGTGCATCTCGGTGCCCTGCCACAGGAACTGGTGGCAAGCGAGTTGTTCGGGCATGAGCGGGGCGCTTTTACAGGCGCGTTGGAACGGCATATAGGCCGGTTCGAACAGGCCCATAAGGGCACTGTGTTCCTGGACGAAATCTCGACACTGGACGAACGCACCCAGATCAGCCTGTTGCGTCTGCTCGAACAGTGCCGCATCAACCGGATCGGTGGACGACGGGCCATTCGCGCCGATGTGCGCGTGGTGGCAGCCACAAACGACGACCTCCTCGATCTGGTTGAACGCGGACGCTTCCGTGAGGATCTGTACTACCGCCTCAACGTGTTCCACATCGTTCTGCCCCCGCTACGCGACCGCCACGGTGACATCCCGTTGCTCATGGATGCGTTTATTAAGCGGTTTGAGGAGGAGTTCCAGAAGCACATCGTGGGAGTGTCGCCCGAGTGCGTGGCCCTGTTTGAGCAGTACCCGTGGCCGGGCAATGTGCGGGAACTGAAGAACGTGCTCCAGCGTGCCGTCTTGGTGTGCATGGGGAGTGTGCTCCTGCCGACCGACCTGCCGCCACGCTTCCGCCGCGAAGCAAAGCCCGCGGCAACGCTCACCTTTCGAGTCGGCACGTCACTGGCGGAAGTGGAGCGTGTGGTCCTTCAGCGCACCCTGGAAGCGAAGCGCGGGAACAAGAAGCGTACGGCGGAAGTGCTAGGGATCAGTCGACGCGCGTTGTACAACAAGCTCCGCCGTCTGAACGACGGGTGAGGTGCGGCAGCGCATGTATGCCGGGCCACGTGCGGGGGAGTGGGAAGTATCTTCACAGGTCTGTCAGTGTTTCTTTCGATATGTGCACATTGTGCCCAAGTCTGGCTTGGCAGGGGGTCAAGCACAGATGCACGTGACTGGGAGCGGAATCCGTAAGTCGTTATTTGTCGGTCTGTTGCGATATCGCGTTGGAACATGGCATGGGTCTTGCACCACAGGGGGCAATGGCGAGGCATGAGACAGATGCACTGCTGATCGGTGCGCGACCACACAGTTGGGTAGCCGAGTGTGTTGCCGCCCTGGGGCTGCGCCCCCGGTTTTGCGATGAACTGCAGCAGGCGGTGGAAATTGTCCGTGCGGATCGGCCGGGAACGGTTGTGGTGAGCCGCCGGAAAGACACTGTGGACTCGCTTGAGTTGGTGCTCAACATCCGCGAGATGGCACCCGCGTTGCCCGTCATCGTGCTCGGTCCGGCCCCGGACTGTCGCGAAGACCGTATCCTGTCTTCGCTGCCATTTGTCAAGGTCGTCCCCGAACCCGACCGGGACGCCCTGCATCAACACATTGAGAACTTGCTCGGCTGAAGTCTGTAATCGGAGGAGAAGAGCCCATGGAAGGACCTGCACACACCCAGTTAGGCCTCCGTTCGTCGCTTTACCAACCGTTGAGTGAAGCGGACGTGAAGAAGGTGGTCGATGAAGCGTTCCGCGTGCTCGAGAAGAGCGGCATGTCGGTCTATTCGCAGACCGGCCGGGAGGCATTCCGCAAAGCGGGTGCCGAGATCGACGAGGCGACGTGTCGGGTGAAAATGCCCCGCAGCTTGGTCGAGGATGCAATCGCCTCGAATCCGTCGTCGATCACGCTCTACTCGCGTGATTGCGGGAATGACTGCGTGCTGGAGGAGAACCGCGTGCACTACGGCACGGGCGGAACGGCGATCTACGTGCTCGATCCCGACACGGGGGAGCGTCGCCCATCCACCTCTGCGGACGTCGCACTGAACGCCCGTATGGTGGACGCGCTGGAGAACATCCACCTGTTCACCATCAACGTCTTCCCGAACGAAATCGCGGACACAGCGCACATTGACGTGAACCGTTTCTTCCACGCGTTTGACAACACTACGAAACACGTGATGGGCGGCATCTACGCGATGAGTGGATGCCAGGACGTGGTGAAGATGGCCGAGGAGATTGCGGGGGGCGCGGAAGCGTTGCGTACGCGCCCGTTCGTGTCTTTCATCACACTGATCATTAGCCCGTTCAAAGTGGACGATCACTACGGGGAGATGACCTGCTACCTCGCGCAGAAGGGGTTGCCGGTCGTTGTGCCGACCGAGCCGATCTGCGGCACGACGTCTCCGGTCACGCTGGCGGCCAACGTCCTCACGCACGTCGCCGAAACCATGGGAGGCATCGCGCTCGTCCAGTGCGTCAACAAGGGCGCACCGGGCATCTGCGGCAGCGTGGGCTCAATCACGAACTTGCGCACGATGGACCACGTCGGCGGGGCGATCGAACGCGCCATGATCAACGCGGCGGTGGCGCAGTGCGCCCAGCACCTCGCGATTCCGCTGTACTCGACGGGCGGCACGAGCGATGCCAAGAGCGTGGACATCCAGGCGTCGTACGAGAGCGCCATGTCCAGCCTGCTGGTCGCCATGAGCGGCGCCAACTACATCCACGACATCGCCGGGCTGATGGAGACGGACCTCACCGTGTCGTACGACAAGCTGGTCATGGACAACGAAATTCTCGGCATGTGCCAACGCGTGTTGCGGGGAATCGAGGTGACAGACGACACGCTGGCCGCCGACCTGATGATCGAGAAGGGGCCCGGCGATCACTACCTCACCGAGGAGCACACCATCCGCTACATGCGCGACGAGTTCTACGAGCCGCCGATCGGCAACCGAGAGAAACGCGAACTGATGGCGTCCGGTGCCGATGCCCTCAGTCGCGCCAAACGCACAGTCAACACAATCAGGGAAGAGCAACCGCAAAGCCGGCTCAACGGCACGTTGCGGCAGCAACTGCTCAAGCAGTTCTCCGCGATTCGGCCTCTGTGTTGACTACCAACCCCGGAAAGGAGCCCTAATGACTTCCAATCACGCTCCCAAAGAGATTCTGAGCCCCGGTGAAAAACACCGGCTCGCCAAACGCCGCGCACGCAGAATACTGCGCTCAGGAGGACTGCCGCGAATCGTTCGCCGATACCTGAAGCAGAAGTTCCCGGAAGCGGCCGATAGGGTCGTCTCTGACTGAACCGAGAGAGGAGTTCTTGCTATGCCCAACCAACGAACCGGCGTCGTGGTGACGCCTCACGAGCGCCTGTCGGAAAGCAATGTCCGGCAAGTCGATGCACTATCCCGTGAAATCCTGGAGAGCCAAGGTCTGCATTGCTACAACAAGCTGGCGTCTCACGTGCTGAAGAAGGCGGGGTGCCAGGTCGAGCCACGCGACGACCATTTCCACGTGCGCATCCCGTCGTCCCTTGTGGACAGAGCCATCGAGACGGCGCCGTCGAAGATTGTGCTCGGCGCGCGGAACCCGGACAGCCGGCTGATACTGGACGGGCGCGAACCGCGCGTGCGCTTCGGCAGTGGGTCGGAGACGAACGTGTGGCTCGACGTGAGCTACGACGGCGCCACCCCGCGCTTCACCCGCCAGAACGGCTCGATCGCTAGGCTGCGCGACGCGGCGCACTTGTGCGACAACTTGGAGAACCTGGACTTCTTCATCCGTTGCGTGAACATCCGGGACGAGGCGGTCACGGAGACGAACAAGGACGTCAACAAGTTCCTCGCCAGCCTCAACAATATCACCAAACACGTCCAGGCCGGCCTGACGCACATCAGTCAGTTGGACAACGTGATCCGGCTCGGCCAGATCGTTGCTGGCGGAGAGCAGGCGTTTGCAGAGAATCCGGTGTTGTCGTTCATCTGCTGCACGGTGAAGAGCCCGCTCCAGATCGTGGACGACACGGCGCAGACGTTCATGGAGATTTCACGGCGACGCGTCCCTGTGGTCATATCGAGCTGCCCGATGGGCGGAGCCACCGGTCCGTTCGATGAATTTGGCATGGTGTCGCTGATCAACGCCGAGCTACTGGCCGGCGTGACGATGAACCAAGTTGTGGCCCCCGGCGCACCGATTCTCTACGGTGCAGTGCCCGTGCGTACGCGATTGGACAACCTCAACGACATGTATGGGGCCCCGGAGTTCAACCACTATAACGTCGATTGCGCCCAGATGGCAAGACACTATGGCCTGCCCTGTTACTCGACCGCAGGGGTGGGCGACGCATCCGTGCCCGGCATCCAGTCCACGGTCGAGAAGCTCCTCACACTCACCTCAGTCCCCCGTTCGGGCGCGCAGTATATCCATTACGCGTTCGGACTCTTGGAACGGACAAACGTGTTCTGTCCCGAGCAGGCCATCATGGACAACGAGCACATCGGGATCGTGAAGTACATGCTCGCCGATCCGCAGATCGCGCCCGAGGACAGCAAGAAGACGATGGACACCATCAACGAGGTGATGGAGACAAGCCACAAGACCTTCATCTACCACCTGCCGTTACCCACGCGCGATCCCGTCTACGCCTGCTATCCGCTCGAGGATGACAGGGGAGGCGCTCTCCTGGCCGCGCATGAGCGACGCAACGAGATCATGGCCGCGCCGCGCAAGCCGCTGTCGCCGGATGTCCTCGACGATATCTGCGCCCACATCCCCGGCGTGCTGGAGCAGACGCTCGCATAAAAGGAGAACACACGTTGAGCAACAACGCACAAGACCAGATGCCCGCCTACAGCGAAGCTGTGAAGAGCGGGTTGTACGCCAAGAAGTCCGGCCTCACCGGCAAGTACGACAACGTCCGCCGCTTGTGGGAGGACGAGATTACCCGGCAGTTTCTGCGCCCTCACCTTCAGGGCCTGATCCGGCGATGCCAGCAGAGCATGAAACGTGTACGCATCCTCGACCTTGGCTGCGGCAGTGCCGACGGCTACGAGCTCCTGGCCGGAGTGCGCGACCGCGACGCCGACCTCGAAGACGTAGAGATCGACCTGCTCTCCCCTGAGGTGCTCGGCCTTTACAAGGGCGTCGATCTCAACGAAGACCTGTTGGCTCAGGCGGGAGGCATCTACGGGGGCAACCCCAAGATGGTGTTCCAGCAGGGCGACTTCACCCAGGGACTTCCACTGGCCGAGGGCGAGGAACCGTACGACCTCTATTTCACGTCGTTTGGCACATGCTCACACCACAACGACGACGAGACCATGATCCAGCTCCTGAGCGAGATCGCGGAGCGCACCGTGGACCACTCCCTGGTCCACTGCGATTGGCTCGGACGGTACTCCTACGAGTGGCAGACGCTCTGGACGCAAGACCTGAGAGAGAACCGCAACATGGATTACGTCGTGTCCTACATCTATGACCAAGAAGAGCGCGAGAAACGGCGCGACCAGTTGCAGCATCTCCTGCTCAGGCTCGTGAGCCGCGTTGAGGCGGAGGGGCTGATTGGCGAAGCAAGTAAGCGTAGCGGCGTCGAGATCAAGCCGCTGTGCTTCTACGACCGTTCCGTGTTCACGGGTCGGCACATGGACACCGGTGACTACAACCCGCAGGCCCAGCTCATCCGCGACGCCGTCAACTCGTTGCACGAGGTGAACTTGCGCACGGAACTCTCGAACCTGCTGGTTGACTACGTTCCCAAGAACGGATTCGGCTTCCTGAACCGGTATTACGAAGACCTCCAGGCGTGCTGGAACTACGTGGTCAAGTACACGGGCAAGCTGCTGAAGTCTTTCGACGAGGAGTCGCGCGAGTATACCAAACCGTTGCCCACGCCGCCTCCGGCCTGTCCGGAGCCCGTGCTGGACATGCTGGACCGCATGAAGCGCGTCGTGGAAGGCACCGGATGGTACGGCATGGGCCTGCCGCGCGAAAACATCATCGAACCCCAGCTCGGATACGCCCTGCGCCACGTCGTCACCCAGCTCCAACAGGGTCAGGGATGCGGACACGGTTTGATCGGCATATTCGAGATCGACAAGTCCTGATCGAGGCATGAGAAGCGAGGCACGGCAGTGATTGTGTTGGACCAAGTGAAGAAGTCGTTCGACAGCGGCGAGACGTTCGCCGTCGACGGCATCTCACTGACGGTCGCCGAGGGCGAGACGCTTGTGCTCCTCGGATCCTCGGGCTGCGGCAAGACTACGACTCTGAAGATGATCAACCGCCTTGTCGAGCCCACCGCGGGGACAATTACTGTGGACGGGCGCGACATCATGCAGCAAGGTGTCATTGAGCTGCGCCGCTCCATCGGTTACGTGTTCCAGGGAATCGGCCTCATGCCGCACCTGACGGTAGCCGAGAACGTGAGCGTTGTTCTCCGGCTTCTGGGCGAGCCCTGGGAGCAACGCCGCCTGCGCGCGCTGGAACTTCTGGACGTGGTCGACCTGCCGGCTGCGCAATACGCAGACCAGTTTCCCGACGAGCTCTCGGGTGGACAACAGCAGCGAGTGGGCGTTGCCCGCGCGTTGGCTGCGAACCCGGGCTACCTGCTTATGGACGAGCCCTTCGGCGCACTGGACGCACTGACACGCGACATGCTTCAGCAGGAATTGCTCGCCGTCAAGTCCCGCATCATGAAGACCATCATCTTCGTGACGCACGACATCTTCGAGGCGCTGACACTCGCCGATCGCATCGCCGTTATGCACGCGGGGCGGATCGAGCAGATAGGCACTCCCGCGGAGATTCTCAAGCGCCCGGCCACGGACTTTGTCCGCGACCTCTTCGGGAAGCCCGCGCAGCAGTTGAAGTTGTTTGACAAGGACGGCTGATGGACTTCCTGCAGTACATCGTTGACAAGCGCGGCGACCTACTCGTCAAGACGGCTCAGCACCTCATGCTGACCGGCGTGTCCGCGTCTGCCGCCATCTGCATTGGCGTGCCTCTTGGCATTCTGATCGCGCGCTGGCCCCGGTCGCGTCACGCGGTACTGGGCATCGCAGGCGTTGTGCAGACCATCCCGAGCGTCGCCATGCTCGCCCTCCTGATGATTCCGCTTGGTTTGGGTGCGAAGCCCGCAATCGCTGCACTCATCCTATACGCCTTGCTGCCGATCGTCGTGAACACCTCCGCGGGGCTGGTGGGAGTAAGCCCCGACGTGTTGGAAGCGGCCGACGGACTGGGCTTCACACGCCGCCAACGGCTGTGGATGGTCGAGCTTCCCCTGGCGGCCCCCGTCATCATCGCCGGCATCAGAACATCCGCCGTGATCACTGTCGGCATCGCCACTCTGTCGGCCCTGATCGGCGCAGGCGGGCTGGGCGACTTCATCTTCCGCGGCTTGTCCACCGGCAACAACATGGCCATCACGATGGGAGTGGTAGCCGCTTCCTCCATGGCCTTGCTGTTGGGGTGGGCGATCGGATGGATGGAGAAAGCACTCAAGAGGAGACTTCACCTGCAATGAAACGCATCAAGGCATCCGTCGTCAAACGCGTCATTCTGACCTCGTCCCTGGTCCTGTGCTGTGTCACCGGCTGTGGCAAGAAGGAAACGACACCGACCGTTACCGTGGGCTCGAAAGAGTTCACCGAGCAACTCATTGTCGCCGAGCTCATGGCCCAGATGTTGGAGGCGCAGACCGACTTGCGCGTCACGCGCAGGCTCAACCTCGGCGGAACGATGATCTGCCACAACGCCCTGATCAACGGCGACCTGGACATCTACGCCGAGTACACAGGCACCGCGCTCACCGCGATCCTGAAGCGGGACGTTATCTCCGACCCCGACAAGGCTTACGAAACGGTGGAAGACGCCTACGCCGAGACGCACCTGTGTGGGTGGCTGGCACCGTTCGGATTCAACAACACCTACACATTGACCGTGCGCAACGCCTTTGCGGAGGAAAAGGGACTGAAGCGGATCAGCGACCTGCAGCCGTTGGCGGGGGAGCTGACGGCCGGCTTCACGGCCGAGTTCGCGGTCCGCGAAGAC
>JGI10211J34971_10001452_pt1 | contig 19556 bp, 18 predicted proteins | sample Etolagsediment_FD_34971 | JGI IMG/M metagenome (IMG submission 34971)
AAGAGCCGGTTGAGCTGATTGATCAGAACGGTGCTCCTCGCGGTGAAAAACATATCGTTTTATATAACCCGCCGCTCGTAGACCGGGTTCAGGGAATTCGAAAAGGAATTGTTCACACGTCTCGTGAGATTGCGCTTCGATTCCTGAAAAACGGTGTCAAGACGATCGTTTTTGCCCGCTCACGTCAGCGGACGGAGATTATCGCCGAGTATATCCGACGCTCAGTTGCAAATATGTATACCGATAATCACCGGCTCAGGATAGAGGCGTACCGGGGAGGGTACCTGCCGAACGAACGGCGGGAGATAGAGCGTGGCCTGCGTGACGGCGAGATCCACGGAGTCGTATCCACGAACGCGTTGGAACTGGGAATCGATATCGGCGGGCTTGACGCGGCGGTGCTGGGCGGATTCCCGGGGACGATTGCGGCGACCTTGCAGCAGGCCGGTCGGGCGGGGCGGCGTCAGGGTCGCTCTATAGCCGTGCTGATCGCATCTTCTTCGCCGCTGGATCAATATATCGTTACCCATCCCGAATACTTCCTGGAGAAGAATCCCGAGTCGGCGTTCGTGAACTCTGATAATCCCTATGTACTTTCCGACCACCTCAAGTGCGCGGTGTTTGAGCTTCCGTTCCGGGAAGACGAGGGGTTTCCGGGGCCGGTTTCGGAGCATCTGCAACTGCTGGAGGAGAGCGGCGTCGTCCGGTTGACGTCAGGTTCGTATCACTGGGCGGATCAGTCGTATCCGGCCGAGCAGGTTTCGCTACGCAGCGCCATGAGCGACAACGTCGTCATCGTCGACACGACCGAAGACGGCAGTAATGTGATTGGAGAGATGGATCGGCCTTCCGCGAAAGAGATGCTCTTCACCAATGCGGTCTATATTCACCGCGGAAACCAGTATATCGTGACTGACCTCGACATCGACAACAGACGATGCTATGTGAAGCAGTCGGATGTAGACTATTTTACCGACGCACTGGTGAAACGGGATGTACGGGTGCTGATCGAGGATTCCCGGCACGAATATGAGGGCACGCAGCTGGTAACAGGAGACGTTCTGGTTCGCAGCGTTGTCGCGAAGTTCAAGAAAATCCGCTTTACTACGCATGAGAACGTCGGATACGGACCGATAGAATTGCCCGAGGAGCAGATGCATACGCGGTCGGCAATACTCCTTTTCCCGGCCGAATCCCGTGGCGCGTACGCGCTGGAAACCCTTGAATCAACCGCGCGGCCGGTTGTGCTCGGGCGCCTGGCGCGACTCTTCAGGAGTGTAGCGCCGGCGTTCCTGATGGCGGGTTCGAGCGACCTCGGAGTCCATTCCTCGGTCCGGGACCCGCATTTTGATGTTCCGGCGATCTACCTGTACGACCAGTATCCGGGAGGCAGTGGATTGTCGGAGGCGTTCTCGACCGATATCGACCGAATACTGAGCGCCGCCCGCGAGCGCGTCCACTCGTGCCCGTGTGAGTCCGGTTGCCCGTCGTGTGTTGGCCCCATCGACTCGAGTGAGGGATTCGACGGGAACCCGAAAACGGCACTCCTGACGTTTCTTGACGGATGGATACCCCGGGCGCAGGCGCCCTGACGTGGACCTCTACGAACGCTTGCAGGCGATGCGTCTGCGTACTGAGCGGACCGGGGAGAGCGCCCCATCCGCAAAGAACGCCCCACGCGCAAAGAACGCCCCGAGCGGGGAGAGCGCCCCATCCGCAAAGAACGCCCCCGGCCGCGACCTCTCCTCGATACAACCCGGTCCCGATTGGACCTGCGCGGCAAACGGCGTCTGGTTTCGTGAGACGCGCTTCCCGGTACCGGACGAATATCGCGACCAGCTGACGAAAAACGATGGCCGGTGGGGCCCACTCTCCCCGGCGCTCGGGCGCGGCGTGTACGCGACACCGCTTTTTTTTGACCTCGAGACGACGGGGCTCAGTGCCGGGAGCGGCAATGTCGCGTTTCTTGCGGGATTCGGCAGCTTCCTATGCGGCAGATCGAATAGCACCCCTCAGATTGCCGTCCGTCAATATTTTCTGAGCGACTACGGTTCAGAGCACGATTTCGTAGAGGCGATGCTCCGGGAGATGCGGGGTTCAGGTATTGCGGGTTCCGAATCACTTCTGGTGAGTTATAATGGATCGTCGTTCGATCTTCCGGTCGTCTCGACGCGCTGCATCATGAACGGTCTCCAACCACCCGTTCCGCTCCATCTGGACCTCCTGCCGGTTTCCCGGCGTCTGTGGAAAACGCTCCTGCCGGACTGTCGCCTCTCGACGATCGAAACACGGGTATTGAATCTGGAACGCGATGAGGATATTCCCGGCGCGCTTGCTCCGTATCGGTATCACGAATTTCACCGCACCGCAGACCCGAGCGTTCTTCGGGAGGTCTTCTCGCACCATCGTTATGACATCAGGAATCTTGCCTTTACCGGAATGCGGATTACCCGGCTGCTCGCAACCGATGCGCCGGAGATACTGAAAGAACGGGTCGATGCGGGCGCCGTCTCACGGATATTGTACGAACGCGGAGACGCGGATGATCGAGCGCGGGCAATTCGGATAATGGACTCGATTCTGGATGGCGGGGCTGCAACGGCGGCGTACGGAGAAACGCTCCGGTACCGGGCGTTTCTGGAAAAGCGCAAGAGAAACGCAACCACAGCGTTACGGCTTTTTACCGAATGTGGAAGGTAACCGGTCGATCGCAGGACGGAGTCGAGGTTGCCAAGCTTCTCGAACACCGATTCAGTCGGTATTCGGACGCACTGGCAGTGTGTCACAGAATTGAAGGCGGGCAACGATTGCGTGAACGGGAGCGAACGGCGCTCGCACGTCGGATGGAGCGACTGATTACCCGGGTTCCCCGTTTCGATCCCGAATTGCCTGACGGTAGACCGCAAGATACTCCTGGGCGGACCGTACCCAGCTGAAATCCTTTTTCATTCCATATCGCCGCATCCGGCGTATCGTTTTTTTGTCCTTTTCAAAGAGATCAACCGCGGTGCGGACCGTATCGAATATTCCGTCCGGGCTCAGGTGGGAGATGAAGAATCCCGACTCGTCGTCGACTGAGTCGGCGAGGCCGCCGGTACGGGTGACGATCGGTAAGGTGCCGTAGCGCATCGAATACATCTGGTTCAAACCGCACGGCTCGTATACCGACGGCATGAGAAAGAAATCAAGTCCCGCTTCTATCAGGTGGGCGAGGCGGTTATCGTACCCGATGACGACCTTCAGGTTGGGCAGCGATCGTGCGAGTGACAGCAGTTCGTTCTCGCACCATTGCTCGCCGCTGCCCAGAACTACCATCTGGACGGGGAGTTCCGAACAGATCCGGTACGCGCTTCCCCATGCGGGTCCAAAGAGCGCACCAATCCCTTTTTGATCTACCAGACGCGTAACCATGCCTAAAATGGCGGCGTTTTCGTCGAGAGGAAGCCCGAGTTCCCGTTGCAGTGCGATGCGGCACTCATGTTTCCCGTTCATCGAAGCGGCCGAAAAATGAGCCGGCAGAAAAGCGTCGGTAGCGGGATTCCATTCATCGGGGTCGATTCCGTTCAGGATTCCCGTTACCGGATTCAACCGTTGCGCGATGGTTGAATCGAGCCCGAACGAGAATTCGGGCCGGGTAATCTCGCGGGCGTAGGTCGGACTTACCGTTATTACTCTGTCGGAGCTGTGGACCGCGCTGTGGAGAAAATTGATTTCACCGTTATAGACCAGGCCGTGTTTTTCGGCCTGATTCCACGTCAGTCCCGTTTGTGCAAGGGAAGGGAGGGGGAATGTCCCCTGGTAACCGATGTTATGAATAGTCAGGACAACCGGTACATCCGAAAACTGCGTCGGGTAGAGTTCCTCCTTGATAGCGGGCAATACGGACGACGGCCAATCGTGTATGTGAATGATGTCGGGGTGAAAATCGGCGGCGAGGCAGAGTTGTAACGCGGCACGGGAGAGGAACGAGAAGCGGAGTACATTGTCGTCAAACGACAGGTGCGGCTCCGGCCCGTAGATCCCGTCACGGCCAAACAATCCCTCGTGGTCGATGCAATAGACGCGGACACCGTTATCGCGCTTTTCATATACCGCCGCCCACTCTTCGCGGTCTCCGACGGGTATACCGAGAGGCGCAGGGTGCCGTTCAAACAATCCCCGGTCAATTCGGTAGTAGCGGGGCAGTACTACCCGGATATCGTGGTTTTCGTCCGCGAACGCCTGTGCGAGAGAAGCAGTCGCGTCTGCCAGACCGCCGCTTTTCGCGAACGGGTGCAATTCACTCGTAACAAAAAGAATCTTCACTTTTAGAAATAATAGTTTATTCGGAAGTCCGACTCAATGCGAAAACCAAGATTCGTATAAAGAGCAATCGCGGCGCCGTTTTCCGGTTTCACGAAGAGGACCGCGTCTTTGGCATCGGCTTTGAAACGTTGCAGGAGTTCGCTCATCATCCATCGTGCAACGCCGTTGTTCCGTAACGTCGGGTCCGTGTAAACGCCGCCGATCTGGTTGCACCCGTACCCGACCGCGTTCGTTGCGACACGGGCGACCACGGTATCGTTGCGGGACGCAGCCAGGACAATCTGGTGTTCCAGGCTGTCCAGAAGTACCGCTTTGCTCGCGTGTGGATTCACAATCCGGCCCGGCAGGAGGACCTCTTCTTTTTCGTAGGCAATCTGCAACGGCAGCAGCCGTTCCCAATCGTTTCTGTCGGGGGTAAACAGCGTCAGTCCGGTGACCGGGGGGGCGGCCGGGTCGGGAAAATCCCCGGACCGGAGGTGCATCTGGCGGTATTCCACGGAGTAGGTCTTTCCCTGACGGAACAGCGAACAGAGGATCTCAACGTCCCGGGCCGGCCCCATGACTGTCCCGGCGCGGACAAGGAGACCCAGTATCCGGCGCAGTTCGCGGCGTGCCGTTTCATTCAGTTCACCCAGACCCATCGGGTAAAAAAAGCCGTTCGGGCCATGAAACACGGCAGCCGTTACGCGTGATCCATCCCGATAGAGAAAATATCGTCGCCTCGGTGTCGTGCGCGAGGAGATTCCGAATCGTCGAAGCCGGTCGCCGGGAACCGGGCCGCAACGGGTAGCGTAGTAGGATATCAGATCGCCGAGGTCCGATTCTCCGGCGACGGTCCAGCCCACTACTGAACCTCCTCCCCGATGGAAATCGGCAACGTTCCGCCCGCGACGTAATCTCCCCGAAGAACGGCAAAACCGGTTTCGAAACTCTCGTTTCCCCACCCGTACGCGGCAATTGCCGTCCGGACCCAGTCCAGTTCCCGCAGATAAATCGGCGTCAGAATGCTGTACACAATAACTCGATCGGGAACGGAACGGGCACCTTCCAGCACCTGGAGGCTGTTCGGGTCCGAAAGGAGAAAGATGATCGTATCGTATTCGTCAACCAGACGGGAAAAGCGTATCCGGTCGGTTTCGGACGACTGGTAAAAACCGGTGGAGGCGAATGAAAAGATGTCTGCATTCGGATATCTGCTTCTTCCGATCCGGAAAAAATCACGATCCTTTCCTGCCAGCAGCACCCGCTCGCCGTCGTCCGGAATAAACGGTATCGAACTGCCTCTGACTACCGTTATACTCCGTCCGGCCTGATCCAGAAAAAACTCCCGGGCATCCTGATTCACCATTTCCCGCCGAGCTTCGGCTCCGTCGGGGAAGAGGGGCACGCGGTCGTCGTCTCTCAGGTAGAGGATCTTCAGCCGGAGTATTCTGCGGACCGATTCTTCGACGCGGGTCCGGAATGCCGGGTCGTTCTTCATGCCGTCGGAGAGTGTCTGCCAGATTTCGCCATTGAACTCGGGAGTCTGTGAAAGCATGATCATGTCGTTTCCGGCGAGGATCGCCTGCTTGCAGATCTCCGGAAAGCCCCATCCCTGACTCCGTCCGTAATCGAGCGCCCCGCCCATATATAGATCATCGGTGATAACGATCCCTTCGTAGTGCAGGCGATTCCTCAGTACTTCCGACTTGAAAAACGGTGATATCGAGGCGGGTGCGTTGTCGCCGGTGATTCGGGGAAAACTGAGGTGGCCGGAGAGGATTGCCGGGATGCCTTCGCGAACGAGCATCCGGAAGGGAACCAGATCCCGATTCCAGATCGTCTCCCAGTCGTCTTCAATAACCGGCAGCATTCCGTGGCTGTCTCCGCCTGCGTTTCCGTGACCGGGGAAGTGTTTTGCCGTGGCGATGATTCGGGCCTTTTCCAGTCCCCGAAAATACGCCGTACCGAGAAGTCCCGTCTCAATCGGGTCCGAGGAAAAGGCGCGCGGTCCGATGACGTGCGCTTCCGGGTTCACGTAGACGTCCACCGTCGGGGCAAAATTCATGTTGATGCCGATTGCACGGAGTTCTGCGCCGATAAAATACGCCGTCTGGAATGCATCGTATGGAAGACCGGAAGCGCCGACCGCCATATTGCCCGGAGTAATTGATGTGCCGTCTTTCACGTGGCGCACCCAACCGCCTTCCTGATCGGTCGCGGTAAACAACGGTATTCCATTGACGGTCCGGAGGCTCGCTTCCTGCATCCCGGCGATTGCGTCGGCAAGAATCGCAATATCTTCGCCGTTCCACCCGAATATTTTCACACCACCGATATTCCGCTCGGTTATCCAGCGCATAAGCTCGGGCGTTGAGCGCTCCTGCGGCCACCCGACCAGCAACAGTTGGGCGACCTTCTGATCGTCGGAGAGCGTGTCTACCAGGCGTTCCACTACCTCGTCGACCGTTCCCTCCGTCCAGAACGTTCCCTGAAGCAAAGATGCGTCCTGGGCGGTGATTCCGGCAGAGAAGACCACCATCAAGATAAGAAGAACCGTACGGAATACGGGGCGACAACCGATCATAGGGCGATCAGGCTATCACGGTTTGACGGGGAATCTCAATGTGAGCGGTAACTGTTTCCGCGCAGTTCGTCGATGTACTCACCCGCGGTGTGCGCGGCGATTGCACCGTCGGATGCTGCAACGATCAGCTGGCGAAAAACCGTCGTTCGAACGTCTCCGACGGCAAACAGGCCGGGTACATTCGTGGCCATTCGTTCGTCTGTCCGGATATATCCGGCGTCATCACGGTCGGCAAACGGGACGAGTTCCGAACGCGGAACAGAACCGACAAACACAAAAACAGCGCCGAATTCTTCGGTCCACGAACGTCCGTCAACCGTATTCCGGAGCGTAACCGAGCTAACGGCATCGATCCCGTACTCGTTCGGGGAACCGTGGATCGCTTCCACGACGGTGTGAAAGCGGACGTCGATCTTCGGGTCGTGTAAAACGCGCTCGGCCAGGGATTTCTGGGCACGGAACCGCTCCCGACGGTGTACGACAACAACCTCGTCGGTGAGTTTGGTCAAAAACCGCGCTTCGTCGCACGCGGCGTCACCTCCTCCTACGACGAGGAGTCGTTTCCCGGCGAACATCGGACCATCACACGTCGCGCAATAGCTGACTCCCCGGCCCTGGAACTCCGCCTCGCCGGATACGCCCAGTTTTCGATGGGCGGCGCCCGTTGCGAGTATGACCGCCGTCGCCCGATACGTTTCTTCCTCTCCGGAAACCGTAAAACCATCCGTTTCGCGGTGAACGGCCGTGACTCCCTCGGTCCGGATAATCGCACCAAAGTTCTTCGCCTGTTGTTCGAAGCGCTCGGTGAACTCTTCTCCCCCTATCGGATCGGGGAAACCGGGGTAGTTTTCCAACCGGTCAATCAACAAGGATTGCCCTCCGGGACCGTCGGAATCCAGAACAAGTGTCGAAAGATTTGCACGTGCCGAATACTGGGCTGCCGAAAGGCCTCCTGCGCCGGCTCCGATGATAATTACGTCGAATTGATTCATATGAATAATCTATATATATAAAAAAAGTGATGCGGTCAAGTGCGCGTGATCCGTATCGGGAACCGTTAACCCGGATACCGGAACGGCCGATATTCCAAAGAGGACATTGTTTCCCCGGAGGTATGGTATGTCGGAATCCAAGAGTACGTTCGTACGGCAATTATGGCGACAGGTTGCACTGATGCAGGAACTCTCTGCACAGGAGCAGGCGTTGCAGGAGGCGGTACGGGACCGGGAATGGGAAGCGCTGCAGGCGATTATGCGACGGATGACGGAAACGAGTGAAGATCTCGGTCGCGTGGAAACCGAACGAATCAGGGCATACCAGAGTCTTGCCGATGCCGCCGACAGGCACGGGAGCGTGGAATTTCCCGTCTTGCTGGCACGCCTGCCGGAAGACCTGCGATCCGAGATTTCGGACGCGTATCGAGCGCTCAAGATCGCTGTTCTGCAATTGAAAAGCAGGACGAGCGGGATAGATACCTATCTTCGCTCCACTATCACGACGATGAGGGGAGTAATGCGCGAGCTGTACCCCGAACACGCGACGCCCGTCTATTCTCGTAACGGGTCCGGCGCATTTACCGGCGGACAGGCGCTGGTCGTCAATCACCACCTGTAGGAGCCGGGCATGCAATCGACTTTTTCCGGAATAGAAATGGGAAAGCGCAGCCTTTTTGCGCACAGCCGTGCGTTGGAAACGGTCGGCCACAACCTGAGCAATGCGAGTACCGAGGGGTACAGCCGTCAGCGGGTAGAGCTCCGCACGACCGATCCGCTCTACCGTCCACAGCTGAACCGTGCCGAGACGACCGGTCAGATCGGACAGGGAGTAGAGATTGCCAGAATCGAGCGCGTCCGCGATATGCTGCTGGAACGCAGGATCGTGACCGTTTCGGGCGACCAGTCGTACTGGGAATCCCGGGACCGGTACGCGTTGATGCTGGAACAGATTTACAACGAGCCGGCGGACACCTCCGTACGCACGCTCATGGACCGGTTCTGGGACGGCTGGCAGGAGCTTTCGCTCTATCCCGATCAGAACGCGGGACGCCAGGCCGTCCTCCAGCGCGGCCAGGCTCTGGTTGAAGGAGTCGCCGCGCGGTACCAGAGTCTTGAGCAGGTTCGGAGTATGGTCGAGGACGAGATCGGGGCAAGCGTTGTCCAGGCGAATACCCTCATTCGTGATATCGCCGCGCTGAACCGCGAAATCACGAACGTCAAAGCAGCCGGCGACAGCCCCAACGATCTGATGGATCAGCGGGATCTGTTGACCCAGCAGCTGGGTGAGTTGATCGAAATCCGGGTGGATGATCGTGATCCGGACGAGTACAGCATCTATACCGGCGGATTCCATATCGTTCAGGGACGTATCGGCAGGGCTTTCGCGCTGGAAGCCGATCGTGAAAACGAAGGATTCAGTCGTGTGACGTGGGCACACAGCGGAGAAGGGGTGCAAAACGTCGGCGGAAAGCTGGGCGCTCTGGTAGAGATACGGGATTTCGATATCCGCAGCGAGATTCAGTCGCTCGATACGATGGTCGTACACGTTACCGACCTGGTAAACGAGATTCACCGCGACGCGTTTGGCGCAAACGGAAAGACCGGAAATCCGTTTTTTGTGGAGCATCCGGCGATCCTGAACGCGCAGGGAAACTATGACCGGGATATGGACGGTACGTTCGATGCGAGTTACATATTCCGGATCACGGGAAGCAACGCGCTGAATCTCCAGTCGCAGATCGGGCTTTCGGGGACGATTACCCTCTCGGTTGACCGGGCAATCGCACCGGAGGGCACCCTTGATGTGCCGTATCGATCGACCGATACCGTCGAAGAGGTCATCGCACGAATCAACCGGAGCGGAGCCGATGTGCTGGCCCGCCTGGACCGGAACGGTATGCTGGAACTCAAAGCGACGGCGACTTCCGGACAGGAACCCGATTTTGTTCTACGCCACGTGGAGGACTCCGGGTCGCTGTTGACCGGGTATGCGGGACTGCTTGCCGAGAGCGGCCCCGCCGGAGCGTTCGACTGGGAAAGCCAGGATGCGATTCTGGCGCTGCGGGCGTCGTCCGGAACGCGTGGCGCCGCTGCATACGCGGTAGCACCACTGCAGCATCCGTCCGGGTGGATGGAAGTAAATCCGGCTCTCATGCGGGAACCGCTTTCCGTTGCGACGTCATTTTCCGATACGCTCCGCGACGGCGAGATTGGCGACGGAAGAGCCGCGCTGGCGATCGCCTCCATCAGGAACGGCACGGTAGGGGTAGGGCGGACTGAAACCCTGGATGACTACTTTGCCGACTCCGTGGCCAGAGCAGGTCTTCGCGGTGAAGAGGCACAAAACACGCTGGATACGTACACGCGAATCGTAAAGGATCTTTCCGATCTTCGGCAATCGATCAGCGGCGTGAGTATCGATGAAGAACTGGCGCAGATGCTCAAATTTCAGCACGGATATCAGGCGGCGGCGCGGTTTATCAGCAACGTGGACGAGATGCTCGATACGATAATTAACCGGATGGCGGTATAAAGGAGGTAGATGATGGACAGAATCAGTACCAATCTGCCGAACGATAACATGCAGTATTACCTGCGCGAACGTACGGATCGGATGAGTCAGGTACAGAATCGAATTGCGTCGCAGTCACGGATTCAGAACCTGCGGGACGATCCGATTGCGGCGGCGCATTCAACACGGTACCGATCGTACCAGGTCAGACTCGAGCGATTCAGCAACAATATTTCGCATGTGCAGTACAACAACCGTGTTGCCGAGGGGTACATGCAGCAGTCGGTGGATATGCTGCAGCGAGCCCGTGAGATTGCGATACAGGGCGCAACCGGTACATTCGCACCGCAGGACCTTGAATATATGGCTATCGAACTCGACGAGATCATCAGTGAGCTGGTAGAAGTTGCGAACGGTCGCTCGGCCGACGGATCGGTGATTTTTGGCGGTGATCGTACGCAGGAGCTGCCGTTTCGCCCGGTGTACGGAATACGCGCAGACGGCGAGCGAGAAGTAATCACTGGTGTGCAGTATGCCGGGACGATCGGACGCCAGTACGCGGAAGTAGCGGACGGGAGCCACGTCCAGAGCAATTTCCCGGGTAACCAGGTTTTCTGGGCGGAAAACCAGTCGGTAACCTCGCAGATCGACGCACGGACATTCCAGGTAACTACCGACGGCGAGATGCGTATCGACGGCGTCTCCATTCCCGTCCGCAGCGGTGATACCGTCCATGCGATTATACAACGTATCAACAACGCAGGAATTCCGGTGGANGCGCGGCTGGACCCGGTATACTCGAGTCTTGTCCTGCAGACGACGGAACCGCATCAGATCTGGGCGGAAGACGGTCCCGGATCTTCGGTATTGTCGGACCTGGGGATAACAGCCGGTTCCGGATCACGACCACCGCATAATTACGCACCCGATGCACAGGTTTTCGGCGGAAATACGTTTGACGTTCTGATCCGGCTCCGGGACGAGCTTCGGGCCGGCGACCAACTGGACGTCGGCGGATCCGCCCTGCACGGAATGGACCAGGCGATGAACACGATGCTCTCGAACCTGGGCCGTCTGGGGGCGATTAACGCTCGACTCGACATGACGGGAAAACGAACCGAGGCGGAGATTCCCGAGGTGATGCAGCAGGACTCCCGTCTGACTGATGTCGATTTCGCATCGGCCATCACTGAGCTGAGGATGCTTGAATACACGCATCAGGCTGCCCTGGGCGCCGCCGGACGCGTGCTTCGGCCGTCGTTACTCGATTTTCTGAAGTAACGATGATAGTATGAATATGACGATGCAAGAGATAGAGATAGAGAGCAAACCATTCGGTACCATCACCGTACCGGAACAGCAGATCATCAATTTTCCGCTCGGATTATACGGGTTTGAACCGTATCACGAATACGCGCTCATCGATTCGCGGCAGCCACCGTTCTACTGGCTTCAGAGCGTGACGGAATGTCATATCGCGTTTGTCGTGATCAACCCGTATCTGATCTGGCCCGATTACGTTCTCGATATTCCGGAAGGCGACCTGATCCGGATTGAACAACCGCTTTCAGACGACCTGCTGGTTTTTTCGATTGTGACGATTCCTGATGACGAGGCGCGAATCAGTTGCAACCTGCAGGGGCCGCTGATCATGAACCGGCATCGGCGGCTGGGGGTCCAATCGATCTCGATGGATACCCGCTGGAAGACGAAGCATTTCATCATGGACGCGATGAATACCCAAGGGTAGCCATGCTGATTCTCACCAGAAAGGTCAATGAGCGGGTAATCATCGGTGACGAAATTGAAGTTTCGATCGTCGAAATCCGGGGCGATCAGGTAAAGCTGGGAATTGCCGCGCCCCGAACGGTCAAAGTTTTTCGACACGAAGTGTACGTGGCAATCCAGGAGGAGAATCGCCTGGCCGCGGACAGTACGCCAAGTGCGCCCCTTCCGTCAATCCCTCGCCTCGTTCCCCAAAAAAATACCGAACCGGACTCCTGACGGGGGAATCTACCCGAAACGGGGAGGATTCTTCTTCGTGCCCACGTCACTCTCACGCAGGTAGAACGGCCCTTTTTCGGGCAGGTCGGTTTCTCCGCGCGTCAGGCGTCCGGTTGCCGCCAGGACCAGTCCTTCGGCTGAATGAACAAGTGGAAGCGTGCGGTATCCTGCTATAACGTCGGAATCGCGCCAATGCGCGAGAAATCGCTCCGTACCCGGTCCGCAAAAGATACCGTTCTCATACTGACCCGCTGACTCACGGACCGCACCCGGCGTTTCGTCCCGGTCCTCGATTTCCCGATGGAGGATTCCGTCGGCGCCGACGGAAAACACCGCCGCGTAAAAGCGGTTTTTTCGCGCGTCAATCAGCGGCACGAAAACCTGGCCGGCAACCGATAGTCCCGGATTGCCGTACAACGCGCTCTGCGCGATCGCCTCAAGGGTAGGCACCGAGATAACCGGAACGCCGTTTCCNAGAGAGATACCCTTCGCCGTTGCCATTCCGATCCGCAGGCCGGTAAAACTGCCCGGTCCCTCCATACACGCGACCGCATCGAGGTCATTCCACGCCGTTCCCGTTTGGGCAAGAATTTCCTGGAGCGCTACGACAAGCTGTTCTGCATGGCCGCGTGGCTCGGAGCCCCGATTTCCGGTGACCAGTTCACCATCTCTATACAGGCATACACCCAGGTCGTGCCCGGCGGTATCAAATCCAAGGATGGTCACCGGGGTTCGCTCCAGCGGTATTGTATTGTCCGAGTTGATTCGCCGGTTACGGATATGGTTATCTGCAAATGGGCTTCTTCAATAATCCGCGGCGCACGCTCAGGCCACTCGATGAGCGCAATGCCAACGCCGTCGTACAGGAGGTCATCGAGACCGAGCATGTCGAACTCATATTCCCGGGTAATCCGGTAGAGATCGATATGGCGGACCGGCATCCGTCCGTCGTATTCGGCGACGATCGTGAAGGTTGGGCTGGTGATCCGGTCAAGGACTCCCAGATAGTGCGCCATGGCACGGGCGATCACCGATTTTCCCGCACCCAGATCACCCTGGATTGTCACGATATCTCCGGGAATCAACTTTCCGGCGAGTTCGGTTGCCAGGCGAATTGAGTCTTCGGGGCTTGTCGTTCGAACGGTAGATTGCATCGATGTCGGTCGTTACGGAAGCTCGCGGTTCCTGTTCATCTCCGCAATCGTCTCGCGTAACAGATTGACCGCCGGGACAACGGGAAAGTCGGGAGAGTCCAGGAAACGGACGGTAATTTCATAGGTTCCAAATGCAGACATTTCCAGTGAGAACTCGATATTCGTGGTGCACGTCGCCGATCCGGCGGTGATTTCGGCGTCTGCCTTGTAGAGCCGCCGGTATTCCACGGCGAGCGGTTTCCGCTCGATATTATGCAAGCCCACGATTTTCATGCTTCTTAATTGTACGGTGCGAACGGCCTACCGTTCAAGTGCGTCCAATAAAGCGACGACGCGCGGTGATACTTCGTATTCAAGGAGGTCACCGACAAGCACAAAATCGTCGGACGAGAATGCCTCCACCAGCTCGGTCAGAACGGTGTTCAGATCGAGCACAAAATCCGGCATCGTCTTTTCTTCCACGGTTGAACGTGCGATGGATGGATCGACTTCCATAAGCAGGGGCAGCATCCGCAACAGTTTCGACACGAGCTCGGTAAAACTTGTCAGCGTCGTCATTGCCAGGCCGGAGTCGCCCGACTGGAGCTGCGCCGGTACACCTTCAATCCGGGTCAGGGTTTGTCGCAATGCGGTTACCGTAGCCTGTGCTTCCCGTTCCGGTTCGGCAATTTCGCGACGGCGTGTCTGGACTACCGAGAGGGTCATCGCGCAGAGCTCGTACGCTTTTCCCTTGCGTGCCGGGTCACGAAAAACCGCGCCGTCGCCGATCGCTTCGGCTACTTCGGGGAGGAGCCGCCGGACCCCGACAAGAACGGACTCCAACACCTCAAGAGCGTCGTTTTGCTGCTCCGGCGTACCTTCATTCACCACACGCTGGAGAAGTGCGAAGTACTGGTTGATTGTTTCCAGGTCGTTGAGGTCCTGCTCGCGAATGCTCCGTGCAACGATGTCCATCTCATTGACGGAGTCAACGGTCCACGCGCGCCACTCCGGATCGTCGGTTTTGTACGCGGCCGAATCGATGTGGATGGTTTCGATGACGTGCCCGTTCCTCCGCAGCCATTCGTCCAGCTCCGCAAAAACCTCACCGACCGTCGATTCCTGCTCAAGGGAATAATCGATCTCAACTTCGTTGATTACTATCTTCACGTTCCACCCCGCGTTGTATTACTGATTCTGCTGACCAAGATTATCAAATGCTCTTGAGTTTTGCTGCATCGCCTGTAACGAGCCTTCCATCCGCCCGAAATCGCTGCGAAGCTGCGTTTCATAGTTTTCCAGCCGGACGTTGTATCGATCAATCTGGTCTTCGGTACGACTGATCCGGGTATCGAGGCTGCTGGTGCGGCTTGAGATAACTCCCCCGGTCTGTACGTAACCTGCCGAGAACGAATCGATCGCGACGCCAACCCCGGAATCCATGATCAGATCGCCGTTGGTGTCCCTCCCGAAGAGTTCCGCAACGGCGGAGAACTGCGTCTCCAGCACGTTGTCCAGCGTATCTTCATTGATCTCGATATATCCCCGCAGTCTGCCTGCGTCGAATCCACCACCGTTTCCGGACGCGTTGGTGGAAATTCCGATCTGCGCCATCAGTTGCAATGCCGAACCGGCGCTCGTCGGGTACGGGTTCATCATGGTAACCTGCAGCCGACTTTTCAACTGGTTCAGAGTGCTGTCGCCCTGGAAGAGGCCGAGCCGCTCGCGGTATGTTTCCCGTTCATCGTCGGTGAAATATTCAATCTCGTCGATGATCTCTTCGTCGGTCCGTGTATAGATGTTTATATCGCGCATTACCTGATTGTAATACCCGACGAACTCGATAATCGCGTCCTTGACCTGGTCGATTGCCGGTGTGACCTCGACACTGACGGTTTCCGAACCCGGACGCCGAAGGTTTAACGTCACACCCGGAATCAGATCATCAACCTCGTTTGAAGGACGGGTAATATCGATTCCGCTGTATCTCAGTTGTGCATCCCGGGCCGTATCTACCGGATGCAACGGGACGGTATCGCCACGGACCGCGGGGTCGTAGACGCGAAGATTCCGGATCTCGACGATCCGGTGAGTGTTTCGATTGGAAAGCTGGAACCCGGTAATCGAGGAGACAAGGTCGCGAGCGTCCAGCTCGACCTTGGTAAATGTCGATGCGTCGGGAATTTCCGGCAACGCGATCGAACCAGCGGCACTTCGTACCGAAAGGATTCGGTTGTCTTCGATGACCGGAGGTGGAACGGGTACCTCTTTCTGCGGGAACGTGAGGGGAACGGTTTCATCGCGGATCGTAATTCCCCCGAAACTGACCGAGCCCGGCGGCAGGATGTCCGGGCCGGGAGGGGTAGGGGGCACGACAATTTCTTCCCGCTCCATCTCGATGACCCGCGTCTCATAGGAGAGTTTCATTCCTCGCTCGACAGCGAACTGAACGCTCAACGGGAGCGCGCGTTCATTGCCCGGTTGCAGGGTAATTGTTTCTCCTGCCATCGGATCGAGTTGGCGGTCACCCCCGGTGGCGACGATCCCCGTGTCAAGCGCCAGCGCCAGCGCGGCATCGGCAAACGTGAGGGTATTGGATGCCCCTTCTTTCAGCGATTCAAGAACAAGTACGCGCGTAGAACTGGTATCCGGAACGATCGACGCGCGAATATCTCCTGCGCCGCGTCTGTTCACCTGCTCGGCGAATGCGTCCAGCGAGCCGCCGGAAAACCGGAGACCCGTTTCATCCTCGCCTACGCGAAAGGTATACGTTCCGGCCGGTATTCGATAATCCCTCGGTACCGGATTGGACGCGAATCGATCACGACCCGCGATACCGACTACTTCGATGTCTGTAATGCCTTCTGTCGCCTGTCGTGTAGCCGTTGCCGTCAGAATCGATTCACTGCTGCTTTCGGCGTTTCGCTCCCGGAACGGGCTGTCAAACCCGTAGAGCGATCGTGAGGTATCGCGTAACGATGTGAGTGTCCGGCCAATCGATCGCCAGGCGTCCTGTTGTGCGCTATATTCGTCAATCTCGGCTTTCATGCGGTTGAGCGGTATTCGCTCAACCTCCATGAGATCCTCGATCATCTTGGCAGTATCAAGATTACTGTTTCGCGAGACGCCGGGAATTACGATGTCCGACATGACCCCTCCCGAGTCCGACACCGTCTAAGCAAGAGACTTATACGGTTTCGTCAAACAACAGACCGATTGCCTCCTTGATGCGCATATGTACTCGTTGCAGCGCATCGGGCGGCAGTTCTTTAATCACCTTATCGGTCTCGCGGTCTATCACCTTGACGATAACCTGGTTGAGATCTTCGTTGTACTTGAAGCTGAGGCGCCGGTTGAATACCTGGGAAACGCGACGAAGCTCCTCGACGGCCCGGGTAAGATCCTGGTTTTGCGCCGCTCGGGCAGCGGCTTCTGCTCTGGCCGCCGCCTCGGCTCTCGCCGCGGACTGTGCTCTGATTGCTGCTTCAGCTTCACGGGACTGGCTTGAGATCTGTTGTGCTCGTATATCCCCTGACTGGGTTGATAGAATCTGTGTAATTTCCATAGACATACCGTACCTCCTTGTACACAGCCACCGGGGGAAGCGCGCGCTGCTCCCCCGAGGCCGGGTGAGAGATGACGTCCAGAAATCTCTCACATAAAAAGACGGTTTTACGCAAGCAGCTGCATAACCGATTGTGATTGTGCATTTGCCTGGGCAAGCATCGCGCTGTTGGCCTGGGTAAGGATCTGATTCTTCACGAAACTTACCATTTCGCCGGCCATGTCCACGTCCCGTATCCGGGATTCTGCTGCTTGCAAGTTTTCCGAAGCAATAGACACACCTTGTTGCGCCATCTCGAATCGATTCTGGTACGCGCCAAGGTCGGCTCGCTGCTGCGAAACGCGGCGGAGTGCTGAATCCAGCATTCCAATTGCCTGGTTTGCCGCGCCGGGGGTGGAGATGGAGATCATCCCGGTGTCACCCTGGTTGTTTTCCAAGCCAAGAGCTTGTGCCGTCATCGTTCCGATGAACATGGTCTCAAACTGATCCATGTTGGCTCCAACCTGAAACTGCATAGTTACGGCCGATGAACTGTCCCGGGCATAGGCGCCGGTCATGATGTTCATTCCGTTAAACTGTGCATGTGACGCAATCCGGTTGATTTCATCAACCAGCTGTGAAACTTCCACCTGAATCTGCATGCGGTCTTCAGCGGTGTAGATTCCGTTCGCCGACTGTACCGACAGTTCGCGTACACGGTGCAGAATATCCTGCGTCTCCTGCAGATACCCCTCTGTAGCCTGAATAAACGAAACGGCGTTTTGAATGTTCCGGTCCGCCTGATTCAGACCACGGATTTGGCTCCGCAGTTTCTCTGATACCGCCAGGCCGCTCGCGTCATCACCCGCCCGGTTAATTCGAAGGCCTGAACTCAAAGACTCAATGTTGGTCTGAGTGGCGGCACCCCGAACGCCGAGTTGCCGGTTGGCAAATGTTGCGCTCGCGTTGTGATTAATAATCATGCGATCCTCCCTGATTCTGGTTTAATCGGCACTCATTGCCGATCCCTTTCAGCGAAGGGGGTTGAAGAACTTAGCTGCGCGCTGTCTTCAAACCGTCTCCCCGCACTTCAAAGGGATATTCCCGACTCTCCATGAGTCGGGACGTCCCTTATCGTTCGCTTACGGATAAGGATCACATCTGTCTATGTCAAAGAACGAAGTTGCCGGTTACTCAAAGAGTAATACGCTACCCTAACAATTGCAACACGGTCTGGTTCTTGACATTCGCCTGCGCAAGCATTGCGTTACTGGCTTGTACGAGGATCTGGTTCCTGGTGAAACCGACGATCTCGCCTGCCATGTCTACGTCACGAATACGTGATTCCGCCGCTTGGAGGTTTTCCGATGCAATGTCGATTCCGCCCATCGCCATCTCCAGCCGATTCTGATACGCGCCAAGGTCGGCCCGTTGCTTGTTGACCTCTTTCAACGCCATGTCAAGCATTCCGATAGAACGGTTTGCCGCGTCGGGAGTCGAAAGCGTCATTATCGTCGAATCCGCAGATCGAACGCCAAGCGCCTTTGCCGTCATCGTACCGATGTACACCCGTTCCCTCTGGTCCATATTCGCTCCGATGTGGAAGTACATTGATGCTGTTACGACGTTCTCTGCATCCTGGCGGCCGAAACGTCCGGTAAGGAGGTTCATCCCGTTGAACTGTGCATGAGACGCAATACGATCTACTTCGTCCACCAGCTGGGAAATCTCCACCTGGATCTGCATCCGGTCTTCACTGGTATAGATTCCGTTTGCCGACTGAACCGCCAGTTCTCTCATTCGCTGCAGAATGTCCTGGGTCTCCTGCAAATAACCTTCGGTAGCCTGCAGAAAAGAAACACCGTCTGCTGCGTTCCGCGATGCCTGCTGGAGGCCGCGAATCTGGCTGCGCATTTTCTCGCTCACGGCGAGACCGCTCGCATCGTCGCCTGCCCGGTTGATGCGCAAACCGGAACTCAGTTTTTCGATGTTCCGATCGACGCCGCGGTTGTTGACTGCGTTCTGTCGATGAGCGAATACCGCACTCATGTTGTGATTGATGATCATTGTTCAATCCTCCTTGATCGTTTGGTACGGGCGTCCGTGCCCGTAGATCGGCGTGCGATTTTTTTTTACGAACGCTAAAGGTCCGTAACCGTCCGCCGATAATCAGAATAGGGAGAGTCATCTTCCCGGCCGGCAAACCGGTTGAGAGACTTCGCCATGATCAGAGTATCGGCAGGGTGGGGTAAAAACTTGAATTACCGGCAGGAAGGAAAATTCACAGAAGTTTCAGGTATTCATGGGCGAGGGGATCATCCGGTGATATTTCGAGCACCGTGGAGAAAAACTGGCGGGCGTCTTCGGTGTTTCCCTGTTTCATAGCAAGTACGCCAAGGTTCGAAATCACTTTGGTATCGTCCGCGTCGAGCCGCAACGCCGCTTCGAGCGTTCGTCTGCTTTCATCGTATGAACCGAGTTCCATCGCACAAATGGC
>JGI10211J34971_10001454_pt1 | contig 19543 bp, 19 predicted proteins | sample Etolagsediment_FD_34971 | JGI IMG/M metagenome (IMG submission 34971)
ATGGAAGGGAGTTCCGGTTTCCGTCCAGGGAACGGGGATGGGCCACCCGTCGATTGCGATCTACGTTACTGAACTGATACGATTTTACGGCGTTCAACGGCTCATTCGTATTGGTTCGTGCGGCGCAATGCAGGCGGACCTCGACCTGCACGACATCGTCATTGCTACCGGTGCTTCCACCGACTCGTCGATGAACCGGATACGGTTTCGTGGTATGGATTATGCCGCCGTCGCCGACGTTTCCCTTCTCCGGCGGGCGCTGGACGCGGCCGATCGAATGGAGATTTCGTACCAGGCCGGGAATATTCTCTCGTCGGACACGTTTTACCATGACGACCCGGACGCATGGAAACTCTGGGCGGAATACGGCGTACTGGCGGCGGAAATGGAGACGAACGCACTGTACACCCTGGCCGCGAAATACGGGGTGCATGCGCTCTCTATCCTCACCGTCAGCGACAGCATCGTATCCGCGAAGGAATTGAGCGCCGAGGACCGGGAAACGGGATTCCGCACCATGGTGGAGCTGGCGCTGGAAGTAACGCGGCTTTCGGAGCGGGACTGATTACCGGAAAAACAGTACGGCTACGCCGCTAACCGCAATTACTGAGCCGGCAATCTCGCGGATGGATATTTTTTCCCGGAACAGGAAAAACGACACCGGGATGAGAATTATCGGAACGGTTGCGATTATTGTCGCGGCAATCCCCGTTCCCGCGTGCTGAGCGGCGAAGAGCCCCAGGGATACGCCAAGAAATGGACCGAAAAAACTCCCGCGAAGAGTATGGCGCATCGCCGGCCGGTTTTTTATCGCATCCCGTACGCTCGGCCACCGTTTGGAAACGGAAATCACCACGAGAAAGCCGATGATCCCGGCGATGGTGCGAATCTGGGTTGCGGAAAACACGTCATAGTCGGGTGCGCCATAGGCACCCAGTACCAGACCAAGCGCTTGTCCGACGGCACCGATAAACGCGAACCAGACGCCGCGACCGATACGCTGCACCCGCTCGAGCGCAGTTTTCCGCGATGTCGTCACGATGATAATGCCGGCGACCGTTACCGCCATTGCTCCGCTCTGTAATACGGTAAGTCGTTCTCCAAGGAATACCCGGCCGAGAATTGCGGTAATCAGGGGTACCGAAGAATACACGAGCATCGAAATCCGGGCGCCGACTTCCACGAATGCGCGAAACAAAAAAAGATCACCCAGGACAAACCCGGCAAGTCCGGAGAGGAGAAGCCATACCCACAGGTTCCCGTCCGCGTCGGTCGGGAGGAGCTGATGCCGGACAATAATCGAATAGACAAGGAAAAAAAGGAACGCGAAAACGAGGCGGATGAGGTTCACCTGGAGGGAACCGACCCGTTTCCCCGCAGCTTCAAAGGAGAGACTCGTTATCGACCAGCAGAAAGCAGTACCAAGTGCAGCGAGTTGACCTGACATTTGTGCATTCACGCGTTGCCTGCCTGAACTTTCTGAAGTAGAATGGGCGAAGTCGCCATGACAGTACAAGAAGTGCTTACCATTTTGATCACCCGCCGTCAGATTGTACTGATCGTGCTTGGTGTTTTCCCCCTGTTTACCTTTTTCCTCAGTTTTTTGCACGGCGTGTACGACGCGCGGAAAACTCCGTGGCGTCAGTTGTACTCTCTTATCATATATTTGACTACGATCTTCGTAACGGCGCTCGCGGCGTCGATGCTCTATTCGTATCTGAACGGGGTTGATCCGCTTCCGGTTACCGGGATTTTTCTGCCGGTTCTGGTGCTTGTTTCCTGGATCCTTACCGCGCTTTTCGTGAAACGCGTGGTGGATCTGGAATACCTGCCGGGGATTCCACGATTTATCCCGTTCATTCTGGAGTTGATGCTGATCTGGAGCGCCGGATTTTTCGTCTACTGGAACGAAATGTGGTTTGTCTTTGACGATATGACCCTTTCGTTACTTGTGACGTGTGCAATCGCATTTATTGTCCTTCATTCCATTTTCATGGCTGCAACACGCCGGTCGAGGCAGTGATTTTTTCCGGTAAACCCGGAACGGCCTGGATTACCGGAGCCAGTTCCGGAATCGGAAAAGCGCTCTCCGAGACGATCGCCGCACCCGGTGTCACTCTGCTCCTCTCCGGTAGATCTCGGCCGCGATTGCAAGAGGTCGCACTTACCTGTCGCGCGGCGGGAGCGGCCGTCGAGATTTTTCCGTTCGACCTCGAAAACGAGGATGAGCGGAAGGAAGTCCTCACCGGGATCGGTGACCGATCGATTGACCTTCTGGTGAACAACGCAGGTATGAGNCAGCGTGCGACGGTCGGCGAAACGCTGTTTGCCGTGGACCGAAAGATCATGGAGATCAATTACTTTGCGGGTGTACAGATAACCAAAGCGGTTTTGCCGGGAATGATTGCGCGGCGATCCGGAAAAATCATAGCCGTTTCCAGCATCGCCGGATTGGCCGGTGCGCCGTTGCGCTCTGCGTACAACGCCGCCAAGGCTGCACAAATCCTCTTCTATTCCACACTCTCCAACGAGCTCGCCGGAAGCGGAGTTACCGCTCACGTGGCAATTCCCGGTTTCGTACGAACGGAAGTTTCAAGGAACGCGCTGCAGGGAGACGGGACTCCCTATAACCGTATGGATTCGATCCAGGGGTCCGGTATCGATCCGACAATCGTTGCCCGTGAAATTATTCGGGGTGCCATGCGAGGAAAAACGCGTATTTACACAGGGAAAACCGCTACGGTACGATTGTTTCTGATGTTGCATCGCATCGCTCCAGCGCTGCTTGATCGGATATTACAGAAACAGAGGTAACCCGACCGGATGAATCGATATTGGTTTTTTCCCGACAACAGTACGGTATTTCTGAATGTTGCCGGAGGAACGTATTCGCCGGTTTCAACGCTGCCGCGGATCGTCCTCGCGTATTCCAAAAAAGAGAATGCGCTGTATCGGTTGTTACCGGAGCCTGCCGGATCGGCTTACCAGGATCGAAAGGACGAAGTATTCACCGCAATGTATCCGATCGAGGAAACAATCGAGAGCTGGGAGCCTGTATCCCGCCGCCAGGCGGCGGAACTTCTCCCGCATGATCTTTTTCACGAGATGAACCGCGCGTTTCATTTTGCCCGGTGGCACGCCGATTCCCGATTTTGCGGCCGGTGCGGAGCGCCAACCGTTCTGGATGTCGCCGAAAACGCCAAACACTGCGAACGTTGCGGATTCCATTCGTATCCGCGGATATCACCGGCGGTAATTTTTGCCGTGGTACGAGACGGCATGCTGTTGATGGCGCACGGGAAAAACCGTACGGGGAATATGTACAGCGTCCTGGCAGGGTTTGTTGAGCCGGGCGAGAACCTCGAGCAGTGTGTCGCACGGGAAGCGCAGGAAGAGGTTGGTGTGCAATTGCGGAATATTACCTATTTCGCGAGCCAGCCGTGGTCATTTCCCGACTCGTTGATGGTTGCGTTTACGGCCGAGTGGGCGGGAGGTGAGATTACCCCGGACCCGGTGGAGATTTCGGACGCGGGGTGGTACCGCCCGGAAGCCCTTCCGGCGGAAATACCGGGCCGCCTGAGCGTTTCGCGAATGTTGATAGAATGGTTTCTTTCCCGGTACGGAACGAGTGAAGACTTACGGAGGTATACATGAAACCGATTCGATGGGGAGTTCTTGGCGTCGGCGTCCATTATCGACAGCGGGTGTCGGTTCCGCTGCGGGACAGTGCGATTGTCGAAGTGGCGGCGATCGCGAGCCGCGATATCGAGCGAGCACAAAAAGCTGCCCGGGAGTCCGCTATTCCGACCGCGTACGGAAGCTATCAGGCGTTGATCGACGATGATTCAATCGAAGCGGTCTATATCCCGCTGCCGAACCATCTGCACGGAGAATGGATACGAAAAGCGGCCGACGCGGGAAAGCACATCATCTGCGAAAAACCCCTGGCGCTGTCGGCTGATGAAGTACAGGATCTTATCGAGTATACCGGGTCCAGAAATGTCCGAATGATGGAAGCGTTCATGTATCGGTTTCACCCGCAATGGCAGCGTGCCCGGGATATCGTCAGGATTGGTGAGCTGGGAACGATCACTTCGGTGCAATCCACCTTTTTTTACCGCAATACGGACCCCGACAATATCCGGAACCGCCGGGAGACCGGGGGAGGCGCACTGTTTGATATCGGCTGTTATACGGTCAGTTCAGCACGATTTCTGCTGGGCGCGGAACCGTCCCGGGTCATTTCCCTGGTGCAGCGGGACCCGGCTTTCGGTACCGACCGGCTCTCGTCGGCGATACTCGATTTTGGATCGGTGCAGGCACAATTCGTCGTAGGAACCCAAACCTACGGCAGTCAGACCGTCTCGGTCTACGGGACCGGCGGAATGCTCCTGGTAGAATTGCCGTTCAACGCCTTCCCGGACGTACCGCTTCAGATACAGGTGCGAAACGGCGTCGGCGCACGGACAATCACGACGGAGCCGGTCGATCAGTATGCTCTCCAGTTTGAAGCGTTTTCCCGGGCTATCCGGGAGGACGCGCCGATACCGACTCCGCCCACCGATGCCCTCAACAACCAGAAAGTGCTTGATGCGCTCTTCCGAAGCGAAAAAAGCGGCGTGTGGGAATCGGTGTAGCGACGGGGACCGGAAACGGATGAAGCTCGGACACGTCCTGGTAATTGGCGGGGGAGGAACGGGAGCTGCCCTCCTCCACGACCTGGTCCTTCGGGGTTTTTCGGCGACGCTGATAGAGCGGGGTGAGCTCACCAGCGGTACAACGGGACGTCACCACGGACAGCTGCATTCCGGTGCCCGTTACGCCACGGGCGACCGTGAGATTGCCCGGGAGTGCATGGACGAGGTCCGAATCCTGCAGAAAATCGCACCCGAAGCAATCGAGATGAATTACGGGCTTTTTGTTGCCCTGAATGACGAAGATCGAGAGTTCGCTCCGGAATTTCTGTCGGCGTGCGGAGAAGCGGGGATACCGGTACGGAAGATTTCCCCGCCACAGGCGTTACGGATGGAGAGCGCACTGAATCCGACGATTCTGGCGGCCGTGCAGGTACCGGATGGGACGCTTGACGCGTGGCGGTTACCGTTGCACTTCTTTGCCACGGCACGCCGGAACGGCGGAGTAATCCTGACCTTTACCGAAGCAATCGGGATTCACGTGAAAAACGGCCGGATTACCGGTGCCCGTGTCAGGGATTATCGGGCGATGAAAGACTACGATATCGACGCGGATTACATCGTGAACGCTGCCGGCGCCTGGTCAGGTTCGGTTGCCGGGCTGGCGGGGGTACACGTTCCCGTTACCCCGGCGCCGGGTACGATGGTTGCGGTAAAGGGCCGTCTTACCAACATGGTGATCAGCCGCCTTCATCCGCCCGGTGATGGTGATATTATCGTTCCGCAGCGGCGGCTCAGTATCATCGGTTCGACACAGTGGCAGACCCAAAGCCCGGACGGCGTGGTGCCGCGACCCGAGGATATCGCTTTCCTCACGAACAAGGCCGCCGAGATGGTTCCGGCTTTTGCACAAGCGCCGTTTCACGCAGCGTGGAGTGCGGCCCGGCCGCTGGCGGGAGTGTACGCCGGCGGCGGCACGGGCGGGCAGGACGAACAGGATGGCCAGGACGGACGAACGCTCAGCCGCGATTTCATCGCGATCGATCACGGCGCGGAGGGCGGCCCTGCAGGAATGGTAACGGTGATCGGCGGGAAAGCCACGGTATTGCGGGCGATGGCGGAAAAGACGGTAAACATCGTCTGCTCGGGATTCGGAGTAGAAGTCGCGTGCGAAACGGCTACCCGCCCGCTCGATCCATACCGCAGTTTTTACGGTGGAGAAGTACTGCCATGAGCACGAACGGACCGATAACCGTACGCATCGCCCGCGCGCATCGACCAGCGGCGGCGACGTCGTTTACCCTTACGCTCCAGCCGGGAGCGACGGTACTCGATGCCCTGGAACAGATTCGCGTAACCCGCGATGAAACGCTGTTGTACCGCCACTCGTGCCACCACGGATCGTGTGGAACGTGCGGAATGATGATAAACGGAGAACCACGACTCGCCTGTACGACCCGCGTCGATGATCTGGAGATCGACCTGAAGCCGTTACCGACGATGACCCCGATCGGTGATCTTGCGGTAGATCCGACGCCGCTGTTTGACGGATTTCCCGTTCCGGCCGCGTATATTCGTGAAAGCGAAACCAACCGGGATGGGCAACGCCCGGAACAGGCCGACCGATGGGAACGGTTCGAGGATTGTATCGAGTGTGGTCTGTGCGTAGCGGCGTGCCCGGTGACGCAGCGGTTCGTAGGTCCGGCCGTGCTGGCAGGGTACAATCGCGAAATCGAGAACCACCCTGAGCGGGAAAACGAACTGCTTCCCCAGGTTGATACCGATCATGGCGTCTGGGCGTGCGACCGCGCTCTTCGGTGCAGTGCGGTTTGTCCGACCGGAGTATATCCGGCCAGACACATCGCCATACTGCAGAGGAAGATCAAAAAGGGATAGCTTACAGTTTTTCCACCAGCATCGAACACTTACCGCTCGGGATCGGTAGCGTTTTCGTCTTGTCTCCAAGCAGGTCCAGCGTGAAGTAGTAGAGTTTTTCCGATTCGTGCCGGATTTCCCACCCGCGGCCGCTTTTCTTGCTCAGAATGGTGATCGTATTCCGTTTGAGAGAGAGGTTTTCGATACCCATTATCTCAAGAGTGGGAACCGTCCAGCGGACGGTTTTTCGGGGGAGGCTGACCTCCAGACCAACGACGTTTTCGATCATGAGCGTAATCGTTGAAAGACCGATATACGGCAAGTGCATTTCCCGGGGAAAGGTAGAATCGCCGGGCCACTCCGCTTTTCCGTCCCGCAACGGCTTGTACGCCTCCCACACCGATCCCCGCTCCTTCCCTTCCGGGTGCAGCGTATCAAGCATATAGTAGAGATGGCGAATGGCGAATTCCCGGGCGAGCTCGTGTTTCTGTTGAATCTCGAGTCCCTTCACGATAAAAAACGTAAACGGCGGGAAGACAGAGCCGCAATATCCCATACCGTCATCGGAAAACTCCGGTTCATTCGCAGCCAACGACGGAAACGGGTTTTCCGTACCGAACGTATCCGGATTCCGAAGGTGAGCGATGAGTTTTTCTACCCGCGCTTCGTTCGGGATACGGGTCAACAACGGCCAGAATCCCGCAATGGTTTTTGCCGGCAACTGTTCCTTCGCTTCATCGAGGTCGAGGTAAAAGCCGGCGTCTTCGTTCCACATAAGCTGGTTGACCCGCGTTTTAAGCGAAAAAAACCGTTGCCGGTAGCGGAACTCGATGTCCTTGTCGTTCAGGATATGTCCAAGTTCGGCCATATAGTGCGCATTCATCGCCTGTTGCGTATTGAAGTCGACCAGGTACTTCGCGTTTTGCCGCGGAGCATTCCTCATGGTTGTGGATATAAGCGGAACGACGTACATCCCGGTAGCATCCCGAAAGGTATTTTCGAGCCAGGCGAAGTGCGCTTCCAGGACGGGCATGATATCGCGGATGCGCTTTTTATTCCCGATCTTGTGGTAGAGGTTATATTCGGCCCAGGCGAACAGGGGCGGTGCAACGCCTTCGGGATTATCGTCGGTTAGAATCGGTTTTCCCGTCGCGATAGAATACTCCGAGCGGATCGCACCGTCGGGTTCCTGTTTGTTATAGAAATTATCGAGCTGAGGAGCTTCCGGGTAATTCCTGTTGCTGTATACCAGGAAAAAGGTCGAGAAAACACTGTCGAACTGATTGATTCGATCGCTCGTTGACGAGACGAAAAATCGTGTATGCAGACCGTTGGCAGTGGTACCTTTCTGCCAGTAGTCCTGAATCCACGCCCAGGTTTGTTCGTATATATCCACGAAATCCTGGTCATAGAAATGAATCGTGGGAAACTCTTTTTTTGCCACTGGCTATTGTCCTTGATGATCCTTATTGGAAGCTACATAACTTAGTCACAGCCGGTCCGGAAGTCAAATTCCGTTTGCTTGACATGGCTATTCCCTGCTGTCATAGTGTTTCGGCATGGATTCTGCCGAACTCACCACCACCATCGACATGGCCATGCTCGAACTCGAGCCGGCGGACAGCGCGCTTCTCCAGGACGCGGTGACCCGCATGCTGGAGTTTTTCAAAGTCATGTCGGCCATCGATGTAGACGGTATTGAGCCGACTACCCATGCGTTCACCGCCGGCAATCAGACGCGCCCGGATGTTCGGGCTGAACGAAGCCTGGCTGATGAGCTGCTCGAAAACGCACCCGATCTTGAAAATCGGTTCATTCCTGTTCCGAATGTATTGTAACACCAAATGTGGTCAGATACTCTGAAAAATCCGCAAAGCCGACACGATTATGTGACATTTCTCACCGAACGGGACAAAACGATCGGTTCGTTTCTCCATATTTCTGATTCTACCCAGTTTGATTCAGAAGAACCGACGCTCGCCGGGCCGCTTGCCGGCGTTCCGATTGGCGTCAAAGATAACATCGCGGTCCAGGGAATGCCTCTTACCTGCGGTTCCCGAATCCTCGAAAACCTGGTATCACCGTACACGGCTACCGCGGTAACCAATCTGATAAACGCCGGCGCCGTCGTCGCGGGAAAGACCAATCTTGATGAGTTCGGAATGGGCTCATCTACGGAAAACTCCGCGTATCAGCAGACCAATAATCCGTGGAACGTCGAGTACGTGGCGGGCGGTTCAAGCGGCGGGTCCGCTGCTGCGGTGGCGGCTCGAATGGTGCCCTTCGCGATAGGAAGCGACACCGGGGGAAGCATCCGCCAGCCGGCGGCGTTTTGCGGTGTGTACGGCCTGAAACCGACCTATGGAACCGTTTCGCGGTACGGTCTTGTTGCCTACGCGTCATCGCTGGAAGTAATCGGTGCCGTTGCCGAAAGTGTTGATATTCTGGAGCACGGGTATACGGCGATGAAGGCAACGGACCCGCTGGACCAGAGTTCGGTTGCCGATCCCGGAACGGTCGACCCGAAGGCTCGAACGATTGGCGTGCTTGCCGGAGACCTCGGCCTGGACCCGGCGGTGGAACGAAACTACCGGGCATTTGTATCCGCGTTGCGGGACCTGGGGTACGAAACCCGGGAGATTTCACTGAAGACGCTCGAGTACGTGGTTCCAGCGTATTACACGATTGCGGCGGCAGAAGCGAGCGCCAACCTTGCCCGGTTTAATGGTGTCCGCTACGGATATCGGCCGGATTACGCCGAAAACCCGGAAGAACTGATGCGAAAAGCCAGAACCGAAGCGTTTGGCGCCGAAGTTAAACTCCGTATCGTTCTGGGAACCTACGTATTGCGAAGCGGCTTCCAGGATCAGTATTACGTGCGCGCCCAGAAAATCCGGACGCTGATTCGACGAGAACTGGACGACGTTTTCGCCGGCGGTGTCGATTTGATTTGTTCGCCGGTCTTTCCGACACAGGCGTTTCCGCACGGTTCCGCAGGGATGGACGCGTTTCAGCAGAAAGTCGCAGACCGTTTTACGACGACGGCGAACCTCGCCGGAATACCGGCGATAACCGTACCGTCNGGCCGGGAAAACGGGCTACCGGTGGGAATGCAGTGCATGGCACCGGCATTCGGTGAGAAACGCCTGTTCGCCGTCGCACGGAGTCTGGCGGAGACTTTTCCAATCTCTTTCCCGGAGCGGATGACTCCCTTCCGTTCCGAACCCTGAACCGGGAGGATCTGTTTTGTACCAATCGTTTATCGGACTTGAGATTCACATACAGTTGCTCACAGCTACCAAGATTTTCTGCTCGTGCGCGGCGAATTTCGGTGATGAACCCAATACAAACGTCTGCCCCGTCTGCATGGGGTATCCTGGCGTATTGCCTGCACTGAACGGTGAGGCGATGGAAAAAGCGTACCTCGTCGCACGGGCACTCAACTGCGAATTGTCACCGACATCCGTGTTCGACCGGAAAAATTATTTTTACCCGGATTTACCCAAGAACTATCAGATAACGCAGTTCGACAAACCCCTCGGGACGAACGGATACATCGACCTGGCGTTCCGGAAAAATAAAAAGCGGGTAAAGATCAAAGAGATTCATTTGGAAGAAGATGCCGGGAAGATGATTCACGCCGGCGATATTTCTCTTCTCGATTTTAACCGCGCCGGTACTCCGTTACTGGAAATCGTTACCGAACCGGACCTGGAAATCGGGGAAGAAGCGGAGGTCCTGCTGCAGGAACTGCGACGCCTTGTGCGGTATCTCGCCGTTTGTGACGGGAACATGGAAGAGGGTTCCATGCGGTGCGATGCCAATGTTTCCATCAACGTCGCCGGTGAGGGGTTGGGGCGGAAGGTCGAAATTAAGAACCTGAACAGTTCCCGGTTCGTCCGGAAAGCGCTCAACCACGAGATTTCTCGTCAGCAGGAAGTGCTCGAACGCGGCGGGACGATTCGCCAGGAAACACGCCTCTGGAACGAAAACCGTGACCTTACCGAGGCTATGCGGACCAAAGAGAGCGCGCACGACTATCGGTATTTTCCCGAACCCGATCTGCCGCCGTTTACCGCCGATGCAGCGTTTCTTGCCGGGGTGGAATCGTTGCTGGTGGAGCTTCCGGCACTTCGACGCGAACGGTTTCAGAGCCAGTACCGTCTGTCGGCCGCTCAAGCCGAGTTCCTCTGCGATGAAAAACCGACCGCCGACTATTTTGAGCGGTGCGTCTCCCTGGGCGGAGACCCGGCCCAGGTCGCACTCTGGCTTGCCGGGGACGTCCGGAAACAGCTGAATCGCAGCGGCGCGGAACTTCACGAGTCACCGCTTTCTCCCGAACGCCTCGCTGAACTGCTGAATCTTCTGGAACGAGGATCGATCCACGGGAAAATCGCCAAACAGACGCTTGAAAGCGTTTTTGACGAAGACAAAGATCCCGCGCAGATTATTGCCGAGNGGGGCTGGAATCAGATTACCGATCGCGCGGCGCTGACGGACCTCGTTGCCGGCGTTCTCGCGGAAAACTCTCCCGCCGTTGAACAGATACGTCAGGGCGATTCCCGACCGACAGGGTTCCTGGTCGGCCAGGTTATGAAGGCAAGCCAGGGAAGAGCCGAGCCGCAACTCGTCCAGGAAATTCTGAATACACTGTTGAACTCCCCGGTGATTCAGGTGCTTTCGTTCGGCGGGGCAATTGCGGGGAAAAGACAGGCCGACGGGAGAATCGAACCGGGGAATCTTGCCGATATCGGTGAGCTTTTCGGGAAAGATCCGGAGCTTCCGGACAACCTGCGATTCTCCGAGGTGCAATTGGGCCGGTTTCTGAGCGAGGAGATAACTCCCGCCGACTGGGCCGCCCTTTTGGAGACGGTTCGTACAACGCTCGAAGACGGTAAGGTGAGCGGAGTGGTTATCGCACACGGGACAGACACCCTCGCCTATACCGCAAGCCTCCTCTACTGGTTTTTTTCCGACGCGACGATACCGCTGGTCCTTACGGCGAGCGCTGTTCCCGTCGGCACGGGCGGCTCGGGCGGACGTACCGACGCAGTGGACAATCTGCGCGCGGCGATCCGGACCGCCGCAAACGGCGAAGCGGGGATCCATGTGGTATACGGGAAAGACGATTTCTTCCCGGTAAATCTGAAGTTTGAGCGGAGCGGGTCCACTCCCGCCTCAGGGACCACTCCCGCCTCCGGATCCGATGGATCGTTCTCGGCCGGAGTTTTCCGCAACTGGAATAGTGCGGGCCTGCGACGGGGCGGGCCGGCGTTCGCGCGGGACGCGTTCTCCGCTATCGGCGACTCGCCGATACGACCGGAATTGACGCGCCTGCTGGAAGAAGCGATGGCGCAGGTTTTCGTGGCAAAGGTGTACCCAGGAATGTCCGGTGACTTTCTGATTGCCCTCATGGACGCCGGAGTGCGGTATTTTATCCTCGAGATCTTTGATACCGGGACGGCGAACCTTCGGGAAACGCCGTTTTCCCTCCGGAAGGCGTTCAAGGAAGGTCGAAAACGCGGAGTTCTGTTCTTCTGTACATCGCAGCAGGAAGGTTCCGTCGATTTTACCGAATACGTTACCGGTCACGAACTCTGGCAGGAAGGCGCTATACCGATGGGCGGGTTGACGACCGAGAGCGCTTTCACCCGCCTGGTAGCGGCGCTGCTGCTCCGTGAAGACGACGACGATCTTGCACGACGAATGGAGGAATCTGAATGAGAGTTTTGGCTGCGGACGTACCGCAAAACGCCGATAAATCGGTCCGGGTCGCCGGGTGGATTCACCGTATCCGCAATCTGGGCGGAATCTCGTTTGTCCTGGTGAGAGACCGGTCCGGGCTCGTTCAGCTCGTCTATAACGGCGACGTCGATTTTACTCTCGAGTCGGTTATCCAGGTTGACGGGATGGTAGCGGCAAACGAGAAGGCACCCGGAGGATACGAGGTTCAGGTTACCGAAACGACGATTCTTGCCGCCGCGCAACCGGATTTACCGCTTGCAGTGAACCAGGATCCGGGGAACATCGGAATAGACGCGCTTCTTGACAACCGGATCGTATCGGTCCGCAATCCGAAGATCCGCCACATTTTTGAACTGCAGGCATCGGTACTGCGATACTTTGCCGAGTATCTGCGAAGCAGATCGTTTACCGAGATCAAGACGAGCAAGTTGATCGGTACGGGAACCGAAGGCGGGACGGGATTATTTACCGTCGATTACTTCGGAGAGCCTGTTTTTCTGGCGCAATCACCGCAGTTCTATAAGCAGGCGATGGTCGCCAGCGGAATGGAACGGGTTTTCGAGATTGGAGCCGCATACCGGGCCGAAAAACACGACACGCCGCGACACCTGAACGAGTACGTTTCACTGGATGTGGAGATGGGTTTCATCGAGAGCGAACGAGACCTGATGGATCTCGAGGTGGAAATCCTTGCGTACGTATTTGCCGGAGTCGAGCGCGATCATGCAGAGATTCTCGCCGAGTACGAAACGACGGTTCCATCGGCGGAAGCGATCCGGAATACTCCCCGAATCAGCCACGACGATGCGAAAGAGATCATAAGGAAGCGGACCGGCGCGCGGGCGTTCGAGATCAACCCCGAAGGTGAGCGCGTCCTGTGCGAGTGGGCACAGGAAGAGCACGGGGTGGACGCCGTATTCGTGTACGGCTTTCCCCGGAAAAAGCGCCCGTTCTACACGTATCCCGAAGGCCTGAAAACGCGAAGTTTTGACCTGCTCTTCCGTGGTCTGGAAATCACGACCGGTGGTCAGAGAATCAACGAATACGCCATGCTTCTTGAAACGCTTCCGAAGTTCGGACTGACCGAAGAGGGGCTGGCGGATTATGCGAAGATTTTCCGGTGGGGATGTCCGCCTCACGGTGGATTTGCGATTGGTCTTGAGCGGATCACCCAGAAGATTCTTGGCCTGGCAAACGTGAAAGAGGCCTCACTCTTTCCGCGGGACCGAAAACGCGTACGCCCCTGACGAAACACGGTACCCGCACTACGGCATGCGTGCGTGTCGCCATTGCCGGAGCCGTTCTGCTTTTTTTTACGGGTTGTACGACGCTACCGACAACAACGACACTTCCGCCACCCCTTCACCAGGGGCAATCAGAGCAACCGCAACTGGTCGCGACGGGAACAGCCGGCGTGCACCGGGCCGATGGGCGGGGATGGACGCTTTTTCAGATTGACGGAACGCAATACGATGCGAACCTGTGGCTGTGGCCTTCGGACCGGAAGACGACCGTTGCCGAGATCGCCGCGGGTACCGAAGGCGAAATTCTGTTCAGTACGACGCCGTGGCGGTACGTCGACGGCGAGAAACGGCCCGCTGGAATCCAGCGAACCGGCGGCGAGACGATTGGTTTTGCCGACGCAAGCGAGCGCTGGGCCGTCGGCTGGGAAAATTCGCCCGATCACGGTGCCACCCCGTTTGTTCCGATTGGCCCGGATGAGCGGGATGCCTGCCGAGCGGCCGGAAACGATGAAAACCTCCCGGAGAACCTGACCGGTGCGTTTTATCCCCTGGTACGGGACGGCGTAAACGTCGCCGCCCGATATCCATTACCGGACCGTCGAGCCGCGCGTGTTGCGTTCGGATGGAACCCGGACGCGACGATTCTCCTGATACTCGCGGTTGACGGCGAGATCCCCGTTTTTCGACCGGGCATTACGACCGTTGCCGCCGCCGAACTGTTCCGGATGATGGGCGCGTTCGACGCGGTCAACCTCGATGGTGGCCGATCGGGGTTCGTGTTTATCAAAAGCGGCGACGAGGTTCACCCGCGTATCCCCGGACGCCGCAGGGTAGGCCCGGCCGGAATCGTACTGGTCCGGGTCGAGTAAAAAGCCCGTCCGAGAGAAAAGTCGTGGTACAATTGCGCTTCATGAAGCCATTTGTCCGATTCGCGCGTCTTTTGTCGTTTCTGATATCATTCCTGGTACTCTTTTCGTGTCAAACTACGGTTGACGCATCTATCGAATCGACGGTTCCCGGGCCGGCGATCGATCGAACCCCCGGTGGCTCGGTCGGTTCCGGATTGCCGGAAATCCTCGACGAAGAAAATGTCCGCGAAGCGTATCTCTCCGGGATTATGGCGGCGATGACACTCCGGCAGAAGATCGCCCAGCGCTTCATCGTTTTTGTTCCCCGTTCGTTTTCGATCCACGACGATGAATCGGTGCGGGCGTTTGCCGAATTCCTGCGTACGGAGGAACCCGGAGGGTTGATTCTGTACCCGTGGAATTATGAAACCTCTGCAGACGTTCGAGCAATGACGTCCCTGTTCCAGGATATTGCCCGGGACGCGCTCGACGGACGGCGATTTCTGATCTGTGCCGATCAGGAGGGCGGTCGTGTAGCAGCGTTCCGCTTCCCGGATATCGTACGATTACCGGCTGCGTACTACGTCGGAAGCCATAACGATCTGCGCTTTGTAGCATCCGCAGCGTACGTGAATGCGATCGAACTGCGAAACCTCGGGGTGAATATGAACCTGGGCCCCGTCCTGGATGTCACCGGTACCCCGGATTCGGGAATTATCGGAGACCGGTCGTTTGGCTCACGGCCGTATCTGGTTGCCCGGCAGTCGGTGGTATATGTAGAAGCGTTCCAGGACGCCGGCGTCATCGCGACGGCGAAGCATTTTCCCGGACACGGAGTTACCCAGGTAGATAGCCATGGAACCCTTCCGGTGGTTTCATACGATCTTGACGCGCTCCGGTTTCGGGATATGCTTCCGTTTACCGCAGCAATTGATGCAGGCGTCCCCGCCGTCATGACGGCGCATATTCTGTTTCCCGAAATCGATTCCGATTATCCCGTTACGCTCTCTGAAGTTTTTCTCCGTGACGTACTGCGTACCGAGCTGGAATTTGACGGAGTGGTGATCAGTGACGGTCTCGAAATGGGGGCGCTTGCGGACAACTACGATCTTGAAATAACGCTTTCCCGTTCGCTACGATATGGCGTGGATATCATCCTGCTCTATTCCCGATATGATTTACGCGAAACGGTCGACGTGGTGATAAAGCTGATTGACGACGGTCTGCTTTCGGAAGGAGAACTGGATGCGGGCGTGCGACGGATACTCCGGCTCAAGTACGATTACGGACTCCTTCCGGAGGTCCAATGAGTATTACATCGGCTGCGATAATTCTCTTTCTCGTGCTTGATCCACTGGGGAACATTCCGTTGTTTCTGTCGGCCCTCAGCCACGTTGATGAGCGAAGACGCCGGTTTGTCCTGGTCCGGGAGATGGTGTTTGCGCTCGTCGTACTCTCCGTATTTCTCTTTTTCGGGAAGTACGTATTGAGCGGAATGCACATTTCCGAACCGGCACTGGGTATCGGGGGAGGTATCGTCCTGTTTTTAATTGCGATACGGATGATTTTCCCGGTACATGGAAGCGATACGTTCGTGGAAATAAACGCCGAGGAGCCGTTGATTGTACCGTTGGCGGTTCCGCTGGTTGCGGGTCCATCGGCAATGGCGACGCTGATTCTATTCGCGACTCAGTACCCCGACCGGACTTTCGACTGGTTTATCGCGTTGCTCCTTGCCTGGTTCGCGTCCGCGGTAGTCCTGGTATCGGCGGATTTTCTCCGGAAGATTCTGGGCCGTCGGGCATTACTGGCGCTGGAGCGCCTTATGGGAATGATTCTGATTACGATGGCGGTGCAGATGCTGCTTTCCGGTATGGAGCTGTATATCGCCCGGAATATAGCTCCTCTGATGTAGGCGGGGGTGATGGAGGCTGGTGAATGTTGAACCCCGATATTTTTGTGCTGGGTGTCCGAATTGCGGAGCCGGTGACAACGGTAACCGATATCCTTACCGCCATTATTGCGTTTGCCGGGTATCTCGGATTGCGTGATTTTGGAAATGGACCGGTTCGGGACCGGGAGACATACCTTTTTTCCTGGTACTTTTTTCTTCTGGGAATGGCGATGCTGTTATCGGGATTCTTTGGGCATGCTTTCCGGTACGCGTTGCCGGACAGCTGGCGACTGTTCGGGTGGACGCTGAGCGGGGCGGCAATTCTGACCGCGGAACTTGCCACGAACCATGCCCTGTTGCAGGAGCGTTCATATTCCCATCCGGGATTTTTTTCCCTGATCCCGTGGATCCAATTTACCGTGTTTTTTGTACTGCTGCTGCGAACATCCGATTTCCGCATCGTGCGACAGAACTCGACGATCGGACTCATCCTGTACGTATTACCGTTGCAATATCTGATGCAGCAGGCGTCGGGATCGGCAGGCCGGCGGTTGATAATCACCGGCATCATTGTGGGTCTGTTGCCGGCGATTACCTTTACCCGTCAGATCAGTATCAGCCGCTGGTTCAACCACCATGATATCAGCCATATCCTGATGGGGCTGGTAATTTTCCTGATGTATCGGGGTGCGTTTCTGACCGCCGAAGAACGGCAGGAGTGAGCGGGCCGGTGCCGGCTCTGAAGAACCGGCTCTTGTATACCCGCCCGGCCGGATTCTATTTTTTTCCGAGGAGCTTATAGACCTGGTCCAGCATTCCCTGCATGTCGGTAAGATTGGCCGGCACGACTACATTCGTCTCTGCGCGAGCCAGTTTTCCCAGTTCGGTGATGTACTGTTCCGCTACCTGCAACGCAACCGCTTCATCGCCGCCTTCGGTGGCAATTGCTTCGGCCAGTTGTCGAATGCTTGTGGCCGTTGCAGACGCGAGCGCCCTGATTTCGGCGGCACGTCCTTCGGCTTCGTTCACCCACTTTTCTCTGACGCCCTGGCTGCGGTTGATCGCCTCTTCCATGATACCCATTGAGTAGTTGATCTTGGACTCTTTCTCACCCAGGCTCCGGGCGATCCTGGCGCGTTTTTCCCGCTCGGCTTTGAGCTGAACTTCCATTGCCTGGAGGATCTCATCCGGAACGCGGATATTCTGGATTTCGTAGCGCGTCACCGTGACGCCCCAGTTATCGCTCGCGGCGTCAACCTCTTTTACGATGGCTGCATTGATGGCCGTCCGCTCTTCAAACGTACGGTCCAGCTCCAGTTTCCCGATAACCGAGCGCATAGTCGTCTGTGCAAGCTGAATCGTCGCGTACCGGTAATCGGTGATGCCGTAGCTGGCTTTTTTCGGGTCGGTAACGGTGTAATAGAGAACGCCGTCAACATCGACCTTGACGTTATCCAGGGTGAAACACGGTTGAGTCGGTACATCCACCGCCGTCTCTTTCATGCTGTGCATGTATTGAACCCGGTCGATAAACGGTACAAGTACGTGAAAGCCGGCGCTCAAAGTCGTTGCGTATTTTCCCAGGCGCTCAACCACCAGAACCGTCTTGGCCGGAACGATCCGGATGCTGCGGATAATTGATATCAGAACGATAATTCCGAAGAACCCGATAATGATTTTCAGTGGAAGCAGCGGATTCATTTGGTACCTCCGGAGATGACGGCATCAATAGCGCCTTTCAGTCCGGCCAGATCGACCGGCAACACCGACGTGTTGGCTTTTGCGAAGATCTCACCCAGTCGGGCGATGAACTGCTCGGCAATCCGCAGCGAAAGAGCCTGCTTGCCTTTCGGGAGCGCGATTACCGCCGCCACTTCGGCAACACCGGCGGCCGTCGCTTCGGCGATGATCCGGGTAGCGTCGGCCCGGCCCTCCGCCTCGTTGATCCGCTTCTGCCGCTCGCCCTTGCTGAGGTTGATTGACTCTTCCCTGTCTCCTTCGGAGGAGTTGATCCGGGATTCCCGCTCGCCTTCACTCGCCAGAACCTCGGCTCGCTTCTCCCGCTCGGCGCGCATCTGACTTTCCATCGCCTGCATGACCGTATCGGAAGGGGTGATATCGCGAATTTCATACCGGGTAACCTTGATCCCCCACGGATCGGACGCTTCATCGACACTCTTCACGATCGCATCGTTGATCCGGTCCCGCTCGCTGAAGGAGTTGTCGAGTTCGAACTTGCCGATCTCCGAACGCATTGTCGTCTGGGCAAGCTGAGCGGTCGCAAAACGGTAGTTATCGATACCGTAACTCGCTTTTTCGGGATCGACGACCTGGAGATAGAGGATTCCGTCTACCGAAACCTGAACGTTATCGCCGGTGATACAAACCTGAGGGGGTACGTCAATCACCTCTTCCTTGAGAATCTGTTTGTATGCGACTTTCTGCACTCCCGGTATGACGAGGTGAAAACCGGGACCCATCGTTTTTTTCAGCTTTCCGAACTGTTCAACAACCCACGCCTGTTGTTCCGGAACGATCCGGATCAGTTTGAAAAAAACCAGGAAGAAGAGAATAAGGCCGGCGATTGCCATACCATACGCACTTAGAACACTCACTTTTTGCTCCTTTTTTAATCGTTTCGTGAATCCGATAACAGCTCTTCAGCCGTTACTATGAGAGAGAGGCCATCTTTCTGGAGAATTGTTACCGTTGTACCCTTCCTGATGGGACCTTCAAGGCTCGATGCCTGCCAGGTCGTACCGCCGAACCGGACCCGGCCCGGCGTCTCGTCACCAATTGTTTCAATGACCGTCGCCGTTTTACCGGTTATCGCGGAGTTGTCGGCGTGGAATGATTCTCCCCGAAACCATCGGGACGCGTATCGCCGGAGAAACGCCAGAGAAAATCCGCTCGTTACGAGCCAGAGAGCGATTTGCAGGGGGATGTGTGACCGCAGGGGCGCTATGACTGCAACCAGAAGCGAATTGAGCAGTGCTCCGGCGCCAAAGAAGAAAACGACGAACTGTGGGACCACAAACTCCGAAACGATGAGGAGTAAACCGAGGATTGCCCAGACGGTTGCGATCACGAAAAAATTCTACGCGCGTGCGAAGATGATGTCAATGGCGCGCGGGATCGCCTTCCGTTACGCCGAAATGGTCGCGGATCAGGTGCGCAAGACGATCCGGGGGGAGCGCAATCTGCTCGCGGGTCACAATCAAGTCCATTTTCGTTCCGGTTTGGGACGGTTCCGGAAGGCGGTGAAGCAGAAAGCGGTTCGCGTTACGGGCCGGATCGCAGGCC